>Ga0209274_10000053_pt1 | contig 115056 bp, 96 predicted proteins | sample HubBroMetageREF1_FD_188343 | JGI IMG/M metagenome (GOLD analysis project Ga0209274, IMG submission 188343) | Reference soil microbial communities from the Hubbard Brook experimental Forest, New Hampshire, USA - Hubbard Brook CCASE Soil... | ecosystem: Environmental > Terrestrial > Soil >...
GGCGATTGGTCCCTGTGGGCCCGAGTATTCGATGCGAACGAGCCGCCAGGCACCGATCAGATCCCGCCTCGCAAGGTGCACCGCGTCGCCGCGGTCAGCCGGGGCCGCCGGGGCCGCCGGGGCCGCCGGGTGCTGCGGCAAGCACAGGCCGATCAAACACACAAAACCCAATATCCCGTACCCGACAGTGCGCATCGATTCGAGCTCCCTCTATCACGCAGCGCTCGAGGAAGCGAGGCGGCTTGCAATACGGCTCACATGCTCGCCTTGGAACCGGCACATTTCAAGTTCCAGGTTCGACGGCATGCGCGATTCCTCGCCGACGCCGGTCACGCAACTCGCTCCATACGGCGTGCCGCCCGTGACTTCACGAAGTGTCGTCAGGTCCTTGAAGGTGTACGGCAGTCCGACGATGATCATTCCGTGATGAAGCAGAGTCGTGTGAAACGAGGTCAACGTCGTTTCCTGTCCTCCGTGTTGACTGGCGGTGCTGCAGAATACACTCCCGACCTTGCCGACAAGGGCGCCGCGCCCCCATAGCGCCCCCGTCTGGTCGAGAAAAGTCCGCATCTGCGCAGCCATGTTCCCAAACCGCGTCGGCGTACCGAAGATGATGGCATCGTACTGATCGAGTTCTTCCGGATTGGCGATGTCAGCGGGCTGATCGAGCTTGCATCCGGAGGCTTTCGCGACTTCCGGCGGCATCGTCTCGGGCACGCGTTTGACGAGCACGCGAGCGTTTGGGACCCGGGCTGCGCCTTCGGCTTGCGCGCGCGCCATGATTTCGATGTGTCCGTAACTGCTGTAATAGAGGACGAGAATGTTCGACATGAACTTACTCCTGGCCGGTGGGCGATACGGCGTGCTGTTCTAGAAATCTGCGTATAACGGTGTTGTAGACGTTCGGATTGTCCAGGTTGGGCAAGTGCCCCGCGGCCGGGATCACAGCGCGCGTGGCGTTGCTCAAAAGCCCTGTCAGATGATCGGCCGCTTGCGTGCGGCTCGCCAGATCCTGATCCCCCGTGACGACCAGAACGGGGACGTCGATCGAGTCAATCGACGGCATGGCAGCAGGAGCCTCAAGCGTCACGGTGGGCTCCAGGAGATCGTTCCCCGGATAGCGCATGATCATTGCGTCGAGGATTTCGCGCATGCGCGAGTCGCCGGTTCTCAGAGACAGGAGCGGGTGCGCGGCCCACTCCCGCCGAAACGCGGCCATCCCGCGCGCCCGAACGATACCCCGGTAATGATCGAGCGGCACGTCGTCATCCGAGGGCAAGGGATTGCGGCCGTAGTCGGGGGGTCCATCCAGTATCAGGCACGAGACCCTTTCCGGTGCCGTCATTGCGAATCCCATTGCCGCGCGCGCGCCCTGCGACATGCCGACCAGCGCGATGCGTTCGATCTCGAGACGATCGCATAGTGAACCCAGGTCCGCGACATCTCGAAGGACCGAGGGGCGCCCGGACGACAGTCCAAAACCTCTTCGATCAAAACGAATCAGGCGAAAGGAGTCGCGCAAGGCAGCGACCTGCGGCTCCCACATCTCCAGATCGAGAGTCCAACCATGGGCCATCAGTACCGGCGGCCCGCGGCCCGCATCGCGATAACGGAGGCGCGCGCCGTCGATCATGAAATACCAATCGCCATCACGCTCGGCGCCGGGAATGGGCGGCAGATTCGTACCGGTGGCCGTCACGTGATTCCTTTCGAATAGCGAAATAAGTTTCGCTGCCAGGCTACGTGCGGCGACCTGACCAGTCAAGGTTCGCCCCGGGAGGCAAACGACTGCGCCCGCTCGGCGCGCAGCCAACTTGACGGCTTTTGGGGACGGGTCCAGTATGTTTCGCATACCGACGATGCGTTCGCTATGCGAACAACCACAGCTGGCATCGACCAGAGGCGGGTTTATTTGGGGGGGTCGCGATGCTCTTTCCGACAACACTCGTGGGAAGCTATCCGCAGCCGGAGTGGCTGATCGACCGCCGGCGCCTGGCTGGCCGGTTCCCGCCGCGCGTCCGGGCGCTCGAGTTATGGCGCGTGCCGGCACCCTACCTGGCGGAGGCGCAGGAAGACGCCACCATCATGGCGATCAAGGCGCAGGAGGATGCGGGTCTCGACATCATCACCGACGGAGAAATTCGCCGCGAAAGCTATTCGAATCGTTTCGCCACGGCGCTCGACGGGGTCGATCTGGACAACCCCGGAACGGCGCTGGACCGCAGCGGGCACCCCAATCCCGTTCCACGAGTCGTCGGCCCGATCCGGCGCCGACACGCGGTCGAAGTCGTCGACCTCGAGTTTCTCCGGCGTCATACCCGTCGCCGCGTCAAGGTGACCGTCCCGGGGCCGTTCACGATGGCACAGCAGGCACAGATCGACTACTACGGGGGCAGCCGCAAGCTTGCGGCCATGGACTACGCAGCGGCCGTCAACGCCGAGATCCGCGACCTCTTCAACGCAGGCGCCGACGTCGTTCAAATCGACGAGCCCTACATGCAGGCCCGCCCGGAAGAGGCGCGCGAGTTTGGTCTCGACGCACTCAATCGCGCACTCGAGGGGATCACCGGCACGACCGCGGTTCATATTTGTTTCGGATACGCGGCCATCATTCACTCACGACCGTCGGGTTACTCGTTTCTGCAGGAGCTCGCTGAATGTGCCTGCCGCCAGATATCGATTGAAACGGCCCAATCCAATCTCGACTGCGCCGTCCTTACCGGCCTGCGCGGCAAGAAAATCATTCTCGGTGTCATCGACTTATCCGACCCCAAAGTCGAGTCGCCGGAATTGGTCGCGACGCGAATCCGCCGCGCGTTGCCCTATGTGGATGCCGCCGATCTCCTGGTGGCGCCCGATTGCGGGATGAAGTACCTGCCGCGCGATGTCGCTTTCGGCAAGCTGCAGGCGATGGTGGCCGGGGCCCAAATCGTGCGCGCGCAGCTCGATGGAGAGCGGAGCCAGAGCGCTTAAGCCATGCACCGCAGTACCGATCGTATCCTCACGACGCACGTCGGCAGTCTCCCCCGCAGCAAGGCCGTGGCGGATGTTCTCTTCGCCCGCGAACGCGACGACGTAGCCGATCCCGAGATGGGAGCCCCCGTCATCGCGGCGGCGGTGGCCGAGGTCGTGCATAGGCAGGTCGCCGTCGGTGTCGACGTGGTAAGCGACGGAGAGATGAGCAAGATCAGCTACGCGACGTACATCGCCAAGCGCTTCTCCGGATTTGCGGGCGATACCCCCCGGGAGCCCGGTCAGGACCTCGTCGAATTTCCGGGTCTCCTGACCAAACTCGCCGAGCGGGGTTCCACGGCCAAGTACCGTCGCCCGCGTTGCATCGGCGAGATCAAACTGACGAACGAAGCGCCGCTTCGGGCGGACCTTCGGAATTTGCGCGCGGCCGCTCTCGCAACACCTCCGCTCGAGACGTTCATGAACGCGGCGTCCCCCGGTGTGATTGCGCTGTTTCAGCCGAACGACTACTACCGCACTTCGGATGATTACCTGGCCGCGCTGGCCGAAGCACTTCGCTTCGAGTACGAGGCCATTGTGTCGGCCGGGATCATCCTGCAGATCGACGCTCCGGACCTGGCGATGGGGCGTCACACGATGTACCGGAACCGGTCACTCGAGGAATTCGACGCCCTCGCCGCCCGGCACATCGAGGTGCTGAACCACGCACTGCGCAACGTGCCGGCCGACCGCGTCCGCATGCACGTGTGCTGGGGAAACTATGAGGGACCTCACCACCACGACGTGCCGATGGAGCGGCTGTTGCCGATCGTGCTCAAGGCCAAACCGCAGGGCCTGCTGTTCGAGGCCGCCAATCCCCGGCATGCGCACGAGTGGGTGGTATTCCGGGACGCGAAAATACCGGACGACAAGATTCTGATTCCCGGGGTTCTGGCTACCACGACCAACTACATCGAACATCCTCTGCTCGTTGCGGAGCGGTTGGAAAAGTACGCCGACATCGTCGGACGCGATCGAGTGATCGCCGGCACCGATTGCGGGTTCGGAACGTTCGCCGGCTTCGGCCCGGTGGAGCCGGACATCGTATACATGAAGCTCGCATCGCTGGTGCAGGGTGCGCGCATCGCCTCCGAGCGATTGTGGCCTAGAGCGCATTCGGTACCGGCCGCCTAACGACGTCATCATCAAGTCCTCGCGATGACCAGCGCCACCCCGCTTCTCCCGCCGACAGATGCCGCATCGACGCCGCGCACGACCCCCTTCCGATTCTACGACAATCGGCAGAAGTACCTTGCGTTCGTCAACACCTGCAATGAGAAATCGGCGATCGCCCGGCGCGCCGCGGAAGAACTCAAGCACATCAGGCCGACTCCGCCCGCGATTCGGCTGTTTGATGCCGGGATGGGCGACGGCACCGTGCTCGTCCGGCTGATGCGCAGCGTACATCGACAATTCCCCATCGTGCCCATGTTGGTCGTCGCCAAGGAAATCAGCTTGGAGGATGTGCGTCTGGGATTGGAAAAGCTGCCCGATCGATTGTTCGAACATCCCGGCACCGTGTTCGTCGTTACTAATTTGACCTATGCGGAAGCGCCTCGCCTCATGTCGCGCGACTTGCAGTCGGCGGCTTCGCTGAATTGGCAGGAAGTGCGGCTGTCCGGCAGCTCGGCGCACGAGTATGCCGAACAGATAGAGGAGTTGGGCCCGACACTTGCCCATGGTTGGCAAACCACGCCCAGCCCCAAGACCGGCAATCCGACCTACGTCCGCCCGTCGGTACTCGTGATCTATCGCGACGATCACAAGTTCCTGCTCGACTCAGTCATTCCGAAGCCGGGCCAGGTATTCGAGAGCTACGATCTGATCCTGGCATCGCAGCCGTGGCGTGCCCGGATGTCGGCAAAATTCAAAGCGGAAAAGGTGCTCGCGCCCCTGGTGCGAAGCCTGGCGCCGGGCGGCCGACTGCTGGCGATTCAATCCTACGGCCACGATCCGGGGCTCGAAATCGTGCAGCAATTGTGGCCCGGAGAGAATCCGTTTCAAATCGATCGCCACCACTTGATCGCCTCCCTGAAAGCGGAGCTGGGTCGCGATGTGCGCGACTATCAATTCGCCGCGATGCCCGACGATAAGAGCATCTTCCGCTATGAAATGCACACATTGCCTTCGGAGATCGGCGACCGCATCGGCACATCGACCTTGTTCGCGGCTTGGAATGCCGCGATCTACGTCAATCAGATCGAGGACGAGCGGCTCGATGCGGTGGTGACCGCCGGTGCATACCTCGATGCCACGCAGAAGGTGTTGCAGAAATATGGCGGCTTGTGGTTCAACGACGAGAGCTTCGTCGTCTCGCGCCGGCGTCCTTGATGGAAACGATGGGCGGTCAGGCGCCGGCGCTGAGCGACAGGCCGGGCACGCTGGCGAGGTCGGCGGAAATCTGGCGGCTCACCTGCTGGAGCATGTTGAAGCGTTCGCGAATCAATTTGGTCTTGGAAATTCTTCGAGAGTGGCTCGAACTATTGAGGGCCGCAACCACGCGGCCGGATTGATCGAATACCGGTACGGCGAGTGCCACGACGCCATAGGCCAACTCGTCCTCGACCGCGGAGTATCCGGTGCGGCGGCAATCCTCGATCAACTGCCGCAATTTGCCCGGATCGGTCACCGTTCGATCCGTCAGCGCTTCGAGCTTCGCGGTGTCGAAATAGCGATGCAGGCGCTCCGGCCTCAAACCGGCGAGCAGCACCCGGCCGGTGGAAGTGGCATGGGCGGCGAATCGGCTGCCCACGTGCGCCTCCAAGCGCACCAGCGTGCGAATGGAGGCTCGCGCGACATACACGATCTCGGTGCCGTCGAGGACGCACAGGGCGGCCGAGTCGCCGGTATTGCGCGCGAGTTCCTCGAGGTGCGTCTTGGTGAGCACCTCGATGTTCATCGATTCCAGGTACGCGGCACCGATTTCCAGCACCTTGGGGCGCAGAAGAAATTGGCGGCCGCTGCGCGTGACGTAGCCCAGCTCCTCGAGCGTGAGCAGGCATCTGCGCGCGGTTGCCGCCGGCATGTCCGTGATTCCGGCAATGTCGCTCAAGGTCAACGCCGCGCGATCCCGTGTAAACGCTCGGATGACGCCCAGCCCTTTTGCGAGTCCTCCCATGGTCTCACGGCGCCGCTGCACTGTTTTGCTCTTGGCCATAGTCCTTAGTCTATTTCGATATGCGAAATAAGGGGAGCCCTTCGTCCGCAGGCTTGACGGACGAGGACTTCGGGTCCAGCATATATTCGATATACGAACGTCTCTTCGCTATGCGAAAGTTCATGACGGCTAATAATCCAGGGACGAAATTTCGGTGAAAATCGGCTCGCAAGCTCACCACAGCACCGCCATTTCGACGTCGAACGAGACGACCATCCTGGTGCGCGGGCGAGATCTCACCCGGGACTTGATCGGGCACGTCGGATTCACGGAGCACTTCTGGCTGCTGCTCACCGGCACGCTGCCCACACCGGCTCAGAGACGTGTTCTCGACGCCACCTTGGTCGCCATCGCGGAGCACGGTCTCGTTCCCAGCGTGCAGGTCGGACGGATGACACTCGCCGCCGCCCCGGAAGCGCTGCAGGGAGCGGTGGCGGCGGGCATTCTGGGCTGCGGTTCCGTCGTCTTGGGCTCATCCGAGGCGGCGGGTCAGTTCTTCGCCGCGATCGCGGCGCGGACCGCGGCAGGAGACGCGGCCGCTCAAGCGGCCAAGACCGTGGTACTCGAATACCGGGCCGGCCGCCGTTCGATCCCCGGCTATGGGCATCCCTTGCACAAGGGCTTCGATCCAAGAGCCGAGCGGCTGTTTGCCGTTGCGGCGGAAGCCGGCAGCGCCGGCAAGCACATCGAGATTGCGCGGCAAGTCGAGCGCCTGTTGCCGGATCTCCTCGGCAAGCCGCTGGCACTGAACGTCTCCGGCGCGATACCTGCGGTACTGCTCGACGCGGGGTATCCGCTGGCTGCGCTCAAGGGCGTGCCCATATTGGCGCGCACCGCGGGGCTCATCGCGCACTTGCTCGAAGAGCAACTTCGCCCCATCGGGTTCGTGATGTCCCATGCCGCCGCCGCGGCCATCGATTATGACGGCGATTCGCCGCCCGAATTTCAGCCGAGCCACGAGTAGTACGAGGTTTGCAGCCAATGGGAGTTTTGACAGGCATCCGCGTCGTCGAGCAAGGCACCTTCATCACCGGCCCCTGCGCCGGGATGATGCTCGGCGATCTCGGCGCCGACGTGATCAAGGTCGAAAGCCCGGAAGGCGATCCGTACCGCAGTTATCAGGGCGACCATTACTCGCCGCACTTCCAGGCGTACAACCGCAACAAGCGCAGTATCGCCTTCGACCTGAAGCAGTCCGGCGAGCGCGCCGTGTTCGATGGGTTGGTGCGCGAGGCCGACGTCTTCATCCAAAACTTCAGGCCCGGTACGGCGGCACGCCTCGGCGCGGGGCCGGAGCGGCTGTGCGCGATCAACCCGCGGCTGATTTACACCTCCATCAGCGGTTTCGGTTCGAGCGGTCCGTATACGGAACGCCCGAGTTACGATTCGGTCGCGCAGGCTTTGAGCGGCTTCTTGAGCGTGGTCGTCGATTCGAACCGCCCCCGCTTCCTGGGTCCGGCGCTCGCCGACGCGATCACCGGAATTTATGCGGCCTACGGCGTGCTCGGCGCGCTGGTGCAGCGCGGCCGAACCGGTCAGGGCAGTCTCGTCGAAGTGTCGATGCTCGAGGCGATGGCGCATTTTGCGCTCGAACCCTTTGCGGCATTCTTCGCGCTCGGCACGACGCCCACCTCGAGCGACCGCCCGCGGCTCGCGCAAGCCTACATCCTGCACACGGCCGATGGCCGGCTCATCGCCATACACCTCTCATCGCTCGACAAATTTTGGGAAGGTCTCGTGGGCGCGCTCGAAGCGCCGGAACTCGCGGGCGACGTGCGATTCTCCAGCCGTCAGTCGCGCATCACCCACTATGAGTCATTGAATGCCGAACTCGACAAGAGATTCGCGCGTCACGCGCTGTCGCATTGGGTCGAACGATTGGGGCGGCACGACGTTCCCTACGCGCCCATCAACACCATCGACGAAGTGACCCATGATCCGCAAGTCGAACACTTGGGGCTCATCGTTCCGGTGGCGGGCGCGCATGGCGGCACTCGATCGGTCCGGCCGCCGGTGCAATTCGGCGGAATACGCAGCAGCACCGTGCGCGCTGCGCCGCTGCTCAACGAGCACGGACAGTCCATACGGGAAGCGCTCGCGCGGGGCGAGGTGTGGCCCGGCATGCGCACGGAGAAAGAGGTGGTCGGCGCCTGAGGTTGATGATCAGGCCGCGGTGTTTTTTCGCTTCTAACAAACGATCGATGATGATTTACCAGGGGAGTGAATAATCATGAGCACTTTACGGGGGATATGGATGGCCGCGTTGACAACGGTGCTGACCGTGATCATCGCAGTGCCAACACGAGCGCAGACGGCACCGCCCGGCGCATCCGGCGACCTGACGGAAATCGTCGTGACAGCGCGCAGGCGCGACGAGTCATTCCAGGCCGTGCCGATCACCGTGAGCGTGTTCACGGCGCAGGAGATTCAGTCCGCGGGAATCGAGAGCCCGCGCGACTTCATCGCCATGGTACCGAACATGACCTTGGTCGAGACCCAGAACGTCGGCAACTCCTTCATCACCGTCCGCGGCATCTCGCAGGCGCGCAACAGCGAGCCATCGGTCGCCGTGCTGGTCGACGGCGTACTGGAGACCAATCCGTACGAGTTCACCCAGGAATTGTTCGACATCAAGCAGATCGAGGTGCTGAAGGGACCGCAGGGCGCCCTCTATGGACGCGATGCGATCGGCGGCGCCATCATCATCACCACCGCGGAACCATCCGACCATTTCGAGGGTACGACGCGGGTGGGAGTGGGCAACGGCCTGTCCGAGAAGGCCCAGGTTGCCTTGAGCGGCCCGCTCGATTCCGAGGGGACGCTGCGCTACCGCGCCTCGCTGAATTTCTACAATACCGACGGCTACATTCAGAACGATTATCTGGATCGCAAGGCCGACCCTTATCGAGACGACTCGGGAAGGCTGCGGCTGGTGTGGAAGCCTTCCGACCAGTTCACCGCCGACCTGCGCTTCGCGTACGACTGGACCGATACGACCGCTTACTACTTCGTCATTCCCCGCAGCAACGAGGCGGACCCATACACCGATTTCTCGACTCCCGGGAATGCCAACAACACGACGTCGCCCATCCAGAACAACAACCTCGGCACCGACTATCGCAATGTCCTCGATACGGCGCTCAAGCTCGACTACAACCCGGGATACGGCACCTTTACCTCGACCAGTGACTACAACCACACCCGGGAGATCGACACCGGAGATGCCTACGATTTCCGGCCGGTCGACACGTCGATCGCGTTCAACTGCCCGAGCTGCATTGGGGCGTCGCCGACAACCGCCGAAGGCGGCCCGTTCGATGAGAGCCAGAGTCAGTACATCGACGTGACGACCTACAGCCAGGAACTGCGCTTCACGTCGCTTAATGTAGGGGGCTTCTCGTGGCTCGCGGGCGCGTACTACGTCCACACCGACCGCTTCATCTCCACCGGCAACCTGGTGGACCGGGGACTGGGCGTCCCTGCCGTCTATCAGACTCCGCTGGTCGATCCGACGAATCCGTACGCGACCAATACCAACGTGACCTTCCTCGCGGACAGCCAACACAACAACGCCTGGGCGGTATTCGCCGATGCGACCTACGAGTTCACCTCGCAGTGGGAATTCGACGCGGCGATACGCTACGATGAGGATCATCGCGAGAACACCACCGACACGCCCACCCAGTTCTTGCCGACGACGACTGCCTACACGGGCGAGGTGCGCCGAGCCACATTCAGCGAGCCGCAGCCCAAAGCCACCCTGCGCTACAAACCCGACGATGATTTGACCGTCTACGGCGGCTGGAGCCGCGGTTTCCGCAGCGGCGGTTTCAACCAGACGGGCGTGGGAGCGGTCGCGCGCGAGAACGGTGTGCTGGGGGTCAACGATCTGTTCAACGCCGAGGTCGCCGACACCACCGAAATCGGCTTCAAGAGCCTGTTCCTCGACCGCCGCCTAAGTTTGGACGGGGATGTCTTTTACACCAAATCAACCAACGGCTACTTCTTTGTCTACATCGCGGCCGACTCGACCCAGAACCTGGGCAATCTGAATGCGACCTACAAAGGAGCCGAGCTGTCGCTCACGGCCCGGCCTACCGATCAGCTCAACCTGTACGCCAGCTACGGCTACACCGACAGCCGCATCACCGCCATGGCCGATCCCACCGTCATCGGCAACCAGGCGCCGCTCGTGTCGCGGAACACCGCGAACGCCGGCGTGCAATACCGGCAACCTCTCGACGGCGGCCTCAGCGGGACGGTGCGCCTGGACTATCAGGAAATCGGACGCACCTGGTGGGAGCCCTACAACATCACCTCCCGCGATCCGGTCTCGCTGGTGGATCTGCGCCTCGGGCTGCAAGCGGAGAAGTGGACGCTCACCGCCTGGTCGAAGAACCTCACCAACAAGATCTATAATGCCGAGTTCTCCCCGGGCAACGTGGGCGGCTCAGGGTTTCTGTGGCGGGCCCTGCCGCGACGCTACGGCGTCGACCTCGACTACCGCTTTTGATTCGGAGGTAAATGCCATGGCAACGAAGTTACCGTCCCGGCTTCATCACACGGCGTACGTGACGCGCGACCTGGAGGCGACGCGCAAGTTCTACGAGGAGCTGATCGGACTGCCGCTGGTCGCGACGTGGTGCGAGATCGATGAGCTGTTCGGAGCCGAGCGCGTCTATTGCCACCTGTTCTTTGCGTTGGGTGACGGCGGCGCCCTCGCCTTCTTCAAGTTCGCCAACTCTGAGGACGAGGAACTCTTCGGACCGAAGATGCCCGCCACACCGTTCCATCACATCGCGCTGAACGTCGATGAGGAAACGCAGCGCGCGATCGAGAAGCGCCTCGCCGCGGCGGGTTACAAGGAGCCGCAAAGTTTTGTGCTCGAGCATGGCTACTGCCGTTCGGTTTACGTGACCGATCCCAACGGACTGATCCTGGAATTCACGCTCGATAGTCCGCGGGCAACGCAGATCAACCGCGATCGGCTCGCGACCGCGCACGCCGACCTCAAGCGTTGGATGGCGGGCGATCACACCTCGAACAATACCTACCGCTGAGCGCCGGCGCGGCAATTGCACAAGTTTTGAATGAGCACATGCGCGAGTTCGACGAAAAAAGCATAACCGCGGCGGTCATCGCGCGCCTCTCCGAAGGCGACGATCCGCGATTCAAGCGCGTCATGACCTCGCTGATCGCGCATCTTCACGACTTCGTCCGGGAGGTGAAGCTGACCGAGACCGAATGGATCACCGCCATTCAGTTTCTCACCGATGTCGGCCGGACCTGCACGGACAAGCGCCAGGAGTTCATCCTGCTATCGGACACGCTGGGCGTGTCGGTGCTCGTCATCACTCTCAACCATCCCGCGGACAAGGGCAGCGCCGAATCGACGGTGATGGGTCCCTTCTATTGGGAGGGCGCACCCGATCTGCCCCTGGGCAGCAATCTTGCCGAAGGGGTGAAGGGCGAGCCGGCATTCTATTCCGGACGGGTGCTCAGCCAGGATGGCCGGCCGCTCGAGAATGCGCTGCTCGACATCTGGTCGGGCGACGGCGAAGGCAACTATGACATGCAGATTCCCGGGGAGGCGGGGATGAAGGCGCGCGGAAGGATCCGAACCGACGCCGAGGGGCGTTACTGGTTTCGCTCCATCAGGCCTACGTTCTATCCGGTTCCGACCGATGGGCCGGTTGGACGCATGCTGCGCAAGATGGGGCGGCATCCGTTTCGCCCCGGCCACATCCACATGATCGTCTCGGCAACCGGACACCTGCCGGTGACCACGCACCTGTTCGTCGCCGGGAGCCAATACCTGGATTCCGATGCCGTGTTCGGGATGAAGGAGTCGCTCGTGGCACAGTTCGACCGGCACCCTCCCGGAACCGGCCCCAACGGCGAGCAGGTGGAAACACCGTTTTATACCGTCAGCTACGACTTCCGCTTGAGGCTCGCGGACGCGGCGGCCAAGGCCTGAGCGGAATCCAACCCCTCGAGCGCCGATATCGACGCGTGCGCCGGATCCGTCGCCTGGGTTCCGCCCAAGCAAAAGTTATGTGCGCCAACAGACAGACCACGCGCCGCAGCATTTGGCAGGGTTTGCGCGTCATGGATGATCTTCTGCGGTACATTGACGTCGATTATTATCGTGCGGCACGGTTACTCATCGTGCGTGCTGAGATAGCGCAGCTGCGCCAACGGGTATCGGCATCGGCGCGCGTTGAAACGCCGCACCCGGACGACGACACTCGCCAGAACTCGTGCGACGCCGATGCCGCGCGCGTTTTACAACTGGGTTGACATAGAAATCGACCGTTCATAGTTCCCTCAGGGCGCCATTGCGTTTGACCGACAAGCGGAGCAGGCTTGAGCCAGCGCCATGAGCATTCGCGAGCGTACTACTGCATTTTGCGGCCGATTTGGTCTCCGCGTTCCGATACTCCTCGCGCCTCTGGCAGGCGCGAGTGCCCCTGCCCTGTCCATCGCCGTCGCCAACGCCGGTGGACTGGGCGCCTGCGGCGCGCTCCTCATGACGCCGCCCGAAATCGTCGCGTGGGCCAATGAAGTGCGCAGCGCGAGCAACGGCAGATTTCAAATCAATCTCTGGATTCCCGATCCTGCTCCGGACCGCAACGCGGACCACGAGGCGCAATTGCGCGATTTCCTTTCGCGGTGGGGACCGGCGGTTGCGCCGAATGCCGGTGACGCCTCACCTCCCGAATTTTCGGCGCAGTTTGCCGCCCTGCTGGAGGCTCGGGCACCCATCGTTTCTTCCGTCATGGGACTGTACCCGCCTGAATTCGTGACTCGCCTGAAATCCCATGGCATCTCTTGGTTCGCAAATATATCCACCGTGGCCGAGGCGAAGGCCGCCGAGGCGGCCGGGGCAGACGTGGTCGTGGTGCAAGGAATGGAAGCCGGCGGGCACCGCGGCTGTTTCGATGCCGGCAAGGCCGAGCGCGAAATGGTGGGGTTGGCCTCCCTCGTTCCGGCGGTTGTCGATGCTGTGCGGATTCCGGTGGTCGCCACCGGAGGCATTGCCGACGGCCGCGGGGTCGCGGCGGCGCTTGCTTTGGGTGCGAGTGCGGCGCAGGTGGGCACGGGCTTCCTGCGGTCACCTGAAGCCGGGATCCATGCCGCATGGGCCGAGGCGCTCGCAAGGGCGGCGCCGGAAGACACGGTCGTCAGCCGAGTTTTCAGCGGGCGCGCGGGTCGAAGCCTGGCGACCGATTATGTGCGCGCCGCCATGTCCGGCGATGCGCCGCGGCCCGCACCGTATCCGGTACACCGCGGTCTCACCGCCGCGATGAGGCTTGCCGCAACCAAGGCGGGAGATGTGCATCGCATGCAGGCGTGGGCAGGACAGTCCGCCGGCCTCGCCCGCGCGGAACCGGCCGGAACGATCCTGCAACGATTATGGGACGACGCGGTCGCGATCCTCCGATACTGAGCTTTTGCCGCTCATTGATATTGTTCCAACCCTTCGGTGGCCTCGTCGTAGAGTTGGCGCAATCTTCACGGTGTTGCTCCCGTCGAAACTGCGATTGAATCGACGTAACTAAAGTTATCACGATGTCCGGAGGATTTGGCGGCTGATCGCGCCCATGCTGCACAATGAGACATCGGTGGTATTGGCACGTGCCGCGCTGTAAAAAGGCATACGGGCAGCCGGCGGGATGCGGCCTTAAGAGGACGAGAAACAATGGAAACGATCGGCGGTGATTTACGACAGATGCAACGCACCCCGCTGGCGGCGGCGCACGTCGAGGCATTGCGCGCCGCGGGCAAGATCGTAACTTATCCGGCGGGTACGTTTCTCGCGCGGCCGGGCGCGCCGATCGATCGCTTCGTCTATGTCGAGGACGGCGAGATCGAGGTGGTCAATCCCTATACCGGTGAACGTCATTTTCCCTCGACCCTCGGTCCCACACAGTTCATGGGGGAAATCGCCTTCCTGAACGGCGGTGCCTGGTCGGTACCGATGCGCACGGTTCGAGAAACGCGGGTGATTGAGGTGCCGCGTGAAACCATGTTGACCCTGATGTCTCAAATCCCGGAAATGTCGGACATCATCATCACCGTATTTTCGGCGCGCCGCCGGCGTCAACTCGAATACCCCGACGCCAGCCTACGGCTGATCGGCGAAGATCAGGACCGCGACGTGCGCCGCATCGCCGAGTTTGCGAACCGCAACCGCATTCCTTACCGCTCTTTGCCGCTGCGAAGCCCCGAAGCCGAGGCGACGGCCCGCAGTTGCTCAATCGCTCCGGCCGTACCCGCCGTGATCTTCGGACGCGACGCCGTCGTGAACGATCCCACGCCCGAGAAGGTCGCGCAACTGCTCGGCCTCTATCTCGATTTCCGGGACGACGAGAAGTTCGATGTGCTGATCGTGGGCGGCGGTCCTGCCGGAGTGGCCGCGGGAGTCTATGCGGGAGCGGAAGGTCTCTGTGCGCTCGTTGTCGAAGACGTTGCGATCGGCGGCCAGGCCGGGACCTCGAGCCGTATCGAGAACTACATGGGGTTCCCGACGGGCATTTCCGGCGCCGATCTGGTCTGGCGCGGCGAAGTGCAGGCGATGAAGTTCGGAACGCGCTTTGCGATGCCGCGGCGGGTGGTGCTGCTCCAGAGGCTCGAGGATGAGAGCTTCTGCGCCACCTTCGACAGCGGCCAGAGCGTCCGTGCCAAATCGGTGGTGGTCGCGACCGGCGTGCAGTACCGCCGGCTGCCGCTCGACCGGCTGGCCGACTTCGAAGGTGCCGGCATTTATTATGCCGCCACCGAGATGGAGGCGCGCTATTGCAAGGGAACCGAAGCGGTCGTCATCGGCGGCGGCAACTCGGCCGGGCAGGCTGCGATGTTTCTCAGCCGCTCGGCGCGCTGCGTCCGTGTGTTGGTCCGTGGTTCGTCGCTTGCCGCGTCAATGTCGAGTTACCTATCCAGCCGGCTCGAAGCCGATCCCGGGATCACAATCGAGTATGGGACCGAAGTCAGCGCCCTGCATGGCGCCGACAGTCTCGAGGGAATAACCATTCGTGACGCAAAGACGGGGGCGAGCCGGGTCGTCGACACGCGCGCCCTCTTTATTATGGTGGGCGCCGCACCGAACACTGAGTGGCTCTCAGGCCTGGTGAAGCTCGATGACAAAGGCTTCGTAATGACCGGTTCCGGCACCGGTTCGGCCGGCTCGCCCTTCGCCACCTCGCTGCCGGGGGTTTTCGCGGTCGGCGATGTCCGCGCAGGCTCGGTCAAGCGCGTGGCATCTTCAGTGGGCGAGGGATCGGTCGTCATCTCCAAGGTTTGGGAGCATGTCAACCGATAGCGGCCGGCGTTCAGACTCGCGACCCTACGCGCGCGATGTTAAATTGGCGCTTCCCCGAGCTTGCAGGAAGCGGAGAACAGATTGGTGAACGCCGTACGCTGTGTCGATTGCGGATATCTATCCAGGCGCGGACGAATGCAAAACGGAGGATGGCGCGTGCACGAGGGTTATCACGAGGCCGACATCGTATTTCGAAAGAACCCAAGCGACCCCTTTGATTTCGTTCCCGGCGACACGAGCGACGTAATCAAGGGAGAAATCAGCTGCTATCGCCAGGCTGCCAACTTGTCCGGCGAGATACTCGCCGTGCGGGAAGCAAAACGCATTTCTGCCGTTGATCCCGCCCAGGAAGTCATTAATCGCTCCCGGCAATGCTCGAAATTCTTCGCTTATGAGCCCGGAGTCGACCCGCCGGGGCATTTTGTCGAGGAAAAGGCAACAGCGCTCGAGGAGGATCGAAGGCGATTTGAAAAGACGCTGACGGACTTTCAAGCGACGCTCTCCGCTCGTGACTCGCGCCGCAATTGGCGTCTTGGCATCTACGCGCTAATCATCGCGCTGATCATCGGATGCGTTCAGATATGGGCATCTGCGGTAGCAATGCCGTCGGATGCGATCGGCATCAACTTCGGACGGCGAGTGCTCGCGTACACACAAACCGTCGCCTCTTGGTTCAATCGGACCTTTTGAATTCGGCCACAAACGACTTTTTTGGAGGATCACTCATGACGGTTCACGGCCTCGTGTTGTTCGGATTGGTCTATTTGCTTGCGACCGCTTCACCCGGCCCGGGCATTGCAGCGATAATCGCACGCGTATTGAGCCACGGGACCCGAGGGATTGCAGGCTTTATCGCCGGCTTCGTCATCGGTGATCTGATTTGGTTTTCGCTCGCGGCAACCGGGATGGCTGCGCTCGCGCAGACGGCCCACACACTATTCGTGATCTTGAAATTTGCCGGCGCAGCGTACTTGCTGTTTCTGGCCTATCGCCTGTGGACGGCGCCGCCTCGACCGATCGGAGAATTGCCCGCCCAGGCGGACAAATCAGCTCCAAGACTCCTCGTGGGCGGCATTACGCTGACGCTCGGTAATCCGAAAGTCATGGTGTTCTTCATGGCGCTTCTGCCGACAGTTGTCGACTTGAGCCGGTTGACTCTGGCTGCATTCATTGAAGTAGCCGTTGCAATTTGTATCGTGTTGTCGTCCGTGCTGGCTCTCTATGCTCTGGCTGCCATACGTGCCAGGCGTTTCTTCCAAGCAGAACGTCCGGCGCGTTGGTTGAACCGTATTTCCGGAACAGTGATGGCGGGAGCAGCGGCGGCAGTGGCAACTCAATGACGGCCGCCGGGCCAACTGAACGAGGAACCCCTGTGCCCCTCAAATTCCATGGGCATCCATGACGCGCCGCATGAAAGGACCCGGAAACAGTTTGGCCAGATCGATGCTCCGGGCGCTGATGCGAGTGCTGTTCCGGGTCACGGTCACCGGCGATCCCGCGGTCTTCCATAATGACCGAACCTTGATCGTCGCGAATCACGAGTCGTTCCTCGACGGGGTCCTGCTGGCGCTTTTTCTCCCGGTTGCGGCAACGTTTGTCGTGCACACGGAAGTCACCAAGAATGCCGCCTTCCGCCGGCTGCTGCGCTTCGTGCCGCATCTGGCCGTGGACTCCGCCAGCCCGCTTGCGATCAAGCAGATCATCCGGCTCGTCGAGACCGGTGAACCCGTCGTTATCTTCCCCGAGGGACGGCTGACCATCACGGGCTCGTTGATGAAGGTGTATGACGGCGCCGGATTCGTGGCCGCGCGTACGGGCGCCATAGTGGTGCCCGTCCGAATCGAGGGGTCGGGTCACAGTTACTTCGGCAGGTTGGCCGGCATCTATCCCCGCAAGATTTTCCCCAGAGTCCGCATCGCCATCCAACCGCGGCGGACGATCGCAATGCCTAAATTGCCTTCAGCCAAACTGCGACGGCGCCGCGCCGGCGAACTCATGCGCCGCATTCTGCTCGATATGCTGGTGGCGACGCGCCCTGCGCGAACGCTGTTTGAGGCCTTCTTGGATGCGAAAACAACGTTCGGCGCACGCTATCGATTGGTCGAGGACGTGCGGATGCAGGAGGAATCGTATGGGTCGCTGCTGCGCATGGCCATCGGCCTTGCGCGACTAATCCGCCCGATTACCCGTGAAGGCGAGATTGTGGGTGTGATGACTCCAAACGCGGCGCCCACGCTCGCATTGATTCTCGCGCTTTCAGCCACCAGGCGCGTGCCCGCCATGCTGAATTATACAGCGGGAGTCGACGGCCTACGGGCTGCCTGCGTTGCCGCGGGAATCAGGAATATCGTCGCCTCACGCAGCTTCGTCGAAAAAGCGAAGCTCACACCGGTGCTCGATCAATTGACCGAGGTGCGCGTTCATTACCTCGAGGACCTCAAGGCCGGCTTTGGCATCGTGGATAGGTTGGCGGTCTTGGTACATCAGTACATGCCAAGTGCGATCACCGTCGCGCAGCGGCCCGAAGATCCGGCGGTTGTCCTCTTCACGTCCGGCTCAGAAGGCAAGCCCAAGGGTGTTGTCCACACGCATGCCTCGATACTGTCGAACGTCGCCCAGATCCGTGCGCTGGCGGACTTCACGCCGCTCGACAAGTTCATGATCGCCTTGCCGGTGTTTCATTCGTTTGGCCTTACCTGCGGCGCCATCATGCCTCTGGTGTCGGGCTGCAAGGTATTTCTGTATCCGACGCCGCTGCATTACCGCGTGATTCCAGAATTGGTATATGACCGCAACTGCACCGTGCTCTTCAGCACATCGACCTTCCTGGGCAACTACGCCAAGCACGCGCATCCGTATGACTTCGGCCGGCTGCGCTACGTGGTCGCGGGTGCTGAAAAGCTCTCCGAGAACGTGCGCAATCTCTGGATCGAAAAGTTCGGCATCCGGGTGTTGGAAGGCTACGGCGTGACCGAATGCGCCCCGGTAGTAGCGGTCAACGTGCCCATGGCCTGCCGCATCGGCAGCGTGGGCCAGTTCCTACCGGGAGTCGAATTTCAGCTGGAGGCCGTACCGGGTGTGGACTCGGGCGGCATTCTGCACGTGCGCGGTCCCAACATCATGCGAGGGTACTTGCTGTACGACGCTCCCGGCGTCATCAACTCGTCGAATGCCTTGCGGGACGGTTGGTACAGCACCGGGGATATCGTTTCCGTCGATGACGAGGACTACGTGCGAATCCAAGGGCGCGTAAAGCGTTTCGCCAAGATAGCGGGCGAGATGATCTCCCTCGAAGTCGTCGAGCAAATTGCGGGCAAGGCGGCCCCGGGCTTCGCTCATGCCGCATCGACGCGGGCCGATCCTGCCAAGGGCGAAGCAATCGTCCTGTTCACGAATGCGCCGGGCCTGGACCGGGAGCGGCTGAGCGCGGCTGCGAAGAGTCTCGGAGCCCCGGAACTCGCCGTGCCTCGCGTGGTGCTCTCGATCGCAGAGATTCCGCTGTTGGGCACAGGTAAGACCGACTACGTGCGGTTGAATGCGATGGCGAAGGACGATGCGGTGAGGCCGTCGTGACATCACCGATGCCCATGCGCGGCGCGCCGCTGTGGTCTGCCGGCATGGCCGCCGTGCTGGCCGCGCAGTTTCTCTCGGCCATGGCTGACAATGCCCTGTTGTTCGGCACCTTGGCCTTGCTCAAGGCGAAACTTTACCCGCAGTGGACGCAGCCGCTACTGCAGGAGTTCTTCGTCGGCGCATACATTTTGCTCGCGCCATTCGCCGGACCGCTCGCCGACTCCTTGCCGAAGGGCCGGGTAATGCTGATGTCGAACGGCCTCAAACTCGCCGGTGCTCTCGGGATTCTTGTCGGAATGAACCCTTTCCTGGCCTATGGCCTTGTCGGTGTCGGTGCGGCGACTTATTCGCCGGCAAAGTACGGGATACTGTCCCAGCTCACGTCCGCCGATCAATTGGTGAAGGCCAACGGTTTGATGGAATCCTCGACAATCGCCGCGATCTTGATCGGCGCCGTTGCAGGTGGGACCCTTGCCGACTGGAGCGTACCGGGCGCACTGGCAGCGGTAGCAGGCTGCTACGCGCTGGCGGTCGTGGCAAATCTGTTCATACCCACCATCGCGCCGTCACACGCCCTCGCGAATGTCTCATTTTTCGCCATTCTCAAGGATTTCGTGCAGGTTGTGCGCCAACTGGTGGCGGTGCCGGACGCACGTTTTTCGATTGCGGGAACCAGCCTGTTTTGGGGTGCCGGCTCGACAATGCGGTTCCTGCTGATTGCCTGGGTGCCCGTCGCGTTGGGAATAACGACGAATCGTGCGCCCGCTTATCTCAACGCGGTGGTCGCGATCGGTATCATCATCGGGGCGGGTATCGCAGCGAAGTTCGTAACTCTCGACAAAGTGAACCGCGCATTGGGCGGGGGGATTCTGCTGGGAGCGGCGGTCTGCGCTCTGGCCGCGACCCATACTCTGCCCATCGCCGCCGCGGTGTTGTTGCTTGTCGGCGCGGGGGGCGGATTCTTCGTTGTCCCTCTCAATGCGTTGCTGCAAGAAAAGGGCCAGGAAAGCGTCGGTGCCGGCCACGCGGTCGCCGTGCAGAATCTCGCCGAAAATACCATGATGCTGCTGATGATCGGAGTCTACACACTGCTCGCACTAGTCGGTGTTTCGGTGATCGTACTCGCCGCCGGCTTCGGTGGATTTCTATCCCTGACCATCTTCGGCCTATGGATGTACCGCGCGAAGAAACAACGCGAGAGGGCACTGTGATGTCGCGCTCGCCGATTGCGATTCAAACCCTCATCAATCGCTCCAGCAATCGCACCACGGGCAACGCCTCCCGCCGCGTTCCGTCGCGTATCTGGTGGCGGCAGCTGGTACCGTCCGCGACAATGATCGCCTCGGGCTGCTTGCGAATGGCCGGCAACAATTTGGCTTCGGCCATTTGCATCGAGATGGCGTAATGACCGCTCTGGTAACCGAAACTACCCGCCATGCCGCAGCACGAGCTCTCGATCAGCTCGGGCTGTGCGCCCGGGATGAGCCCTAGAACGTCGAGTACCGAACTCACGGCGCCGAAGGCCTTTTGGTGGCAGTGGGCGTGCAGCAGCAACGGCGCGGGCGCGGAATTGAGCTGCAGATGGAATCGTCCCGCCCTCGCTTCGCGCGACACGAACTCCTCGAACAGAAACGCCTGCTTTGCCACGCACTGTGCGCGCCCGCCCAGGTTCATGGCCAACGCTTCGTCGCGCAGGGTGAGCAGACAGGAGGGTTCGATGCCGACGATCGCGACGCCGGCGCGGGCAAAGGGCAACAGCGCGTCAATGAGTTCGCTTGCCTTGGCTTTTGCACTTTGAACCATCCCGCTGCTCAGATACGTGCGGCCGCAGCAATAGTGGCCGCCGTCCCTGGTTAACGTCCCCAGGGTGTAGCCGGCGGCGCGCAGCACGCGGGCCGCGGCCAAGGCGTTTTCGGTCTCGAATGTGCCGTTGAACGTATCGACGAACAGTAAGGCGGCCCGCCTGCCGCTTCCCGCCGCGGCAAGCAGCTCTTGCCCGCTCGCCAGCAGTTTCAAATCGGGCGACCGCCAGAAAGTGTCGGATCGCCATCGGGGCAGCGAGCGCTTCGCTGAGAAGCCGGTCATGGCCTCGCTCAACTGCGCAACTCCAGGCAGGGTATTGCGCAGGTTCAATAGCCTTCCGACACGGCTCGCGGCGGCGGCATAAGCCGGCAAATGCGCAACCAACCGATCCTGCAGGGTGTAGCCGTGGCGCGCCTTGTAGTGCGCTAGAAACTCGATTTTCATCCTGGCCATGTCGACGCCGGTGGGGCATTCGCGCTTGCAGCCCTTGCAACCCACGCATAGATCCATGGTGGCGTACATCTCTTCTCCGGTGAAGGCGTCGGGTCCCAGCTGTCCGGACAACGCCAATCGAAGCGTGTTCGCGCGGCCGCGCGTGAGATGTTGCTCGTCGCCTGTGGCCCGAAAGCTCGGGCACATGGTGCCTGCGTCGAATTTTCGGCAATGACCGTTGTTGTTGCACATCTCCACGGCCTTTGCAAAACCGCCGGTGGTATCGCCGCCGGTGCCCGGATGCGAGACGGCTTCGCTGCGCGGATCGTTCTGTACATTCCACTCCGACCAATCGAGCGCCGGCGTCAGTGGAATCGTCCGATACGCGTTGCCGGCCGACGGCGGCGGAAAGCGGAATAGCGAGCCCTCATCCATCCTCGGGGTGTCGACGATTCTTCCGGGATTGAACAGGTTGATCGGATCGAGATGGCGTTTGATGGCGCGAAAAGCATCGTTGATCGCGCTCCCGAACTGCCACTGTATCCATTCGCCTCGGCACAAACCGTCGCCGTGCTCCCCGCTGTAGGCGCCCTTGTATCTGCGCACCAGTGCCGAGGCCTCTTCGGCAATGGCCCGCATCTTGGCTGCGCCGCCGCTCGAACCGTCGCGCCGCATGTCCAGAATCGGGCGCACGTGAAGCGTACCGACGGATGCGTGCGCATACCACGTGCCGTGGGTGCCGTACTTGGCGAACACCTCGCTCAACGCCTCGGTGTATTCGGCCAGATGCCGCAGGGGAACCGCGCAGTCTTCGATGAAGCTCACCGGCTTGCCGTCGCCCTTGAGGCTCATCATGATGTTGAGGCCGGCTTTTCGCACCTCCCATAGTTCCTTCTGCGTGCCGGCATCCGGGATCTCGACGACGCAGCCGGGCAAGCCTAAATCTCCCATCAGCGCGGTCAGATCCTTGAGCCTCGCGCGCACGCTTTGGCCGTCTCCCGTGAATTCGACCAGCAAGATCGCGGCAGGAGAGCCGATCAGGGCGGCTTCCACGGTCGGTCGAAATGCGGGGTTGGCCAAGCTCAAGTCGATCATGATGCGATCCACCAACTCGACCGCGCTGGGACCTAGGCTCACGATATGCTGCGGCGCCGCCATCGCCGCGCGAAACGTAGGGAAATTCACGACTCCCAACGCTCTGAAACGCGGCAGCGGCGACAGCCGCAAAGTGATGTTCTTGGTGTAAGCCAATGTGCCTTCCGCGCCGATCAGCAGGTGCGCGAGATTCACACTGCCGTCGTCCGTGTACGGCCGTTCACTCTGGTTGTGGAAGATATCCAGGTTGTAGCCGGCGACTCGTCTGAGGACTTTTGGCCAATGAGCCTCGATCTCGCCGCGGTTATTCCGCGCCAAGGCCCCGACGAATTCCGCGATTTCGCCTGCCCGGGGTCCCGATTTTGCCACCGGACCGAACTCCACCAATTCACCGTCGGAAAGCCACGCCTGCAGCGCGAGGACGTTGTGCACCATGTTGCCGTAGGCGATGGATCTGGAGCCGCAGGCGTTATTTCCGGCCATGCCGCCCAACGTCGCCTGTGCGCCCGTTGACACGTCCACCGGGAACCAGAGCCCGTAGGGTTTGAGCCGCTCGTTCAGATGGTCGAGCACGACCCCCGGCTCGACCGTCGCGGTGCGGGCCGCCACGTTCACTTCGAGCACATTGCAAAAATACTTGGAGTTGTCGACGACCAGAGCGGCGCCCGTGGTTTGGCCGCACTGGCTGGTTCCCGCACCGCGCGCCAAGACCGGCACGCGCAGATCGCGCGCAATGCCGATCGCCGCGCCGACGTCCCGCGCGTTCTTTGGGACAAACACACCGATCGGCATGATCTGGTAAATCGACGCATCCGTGGCATAACGGCCGCGCGATCCGTCATCGAACAGCACCTCGCCGCCGGTTTCACGCCGCAATCGCAAGGCGAGTTCATCGTGCGCGCGCGCGGGGAATTGAAGTGCTTCCGTCATATTCCTCTCTTGACTCAGTTTGAATGCGCATTCATAGGCATGTCAACGCGGTGCCGGCGCAGGTCGGCGAGCGTTTGTATAGACTCCATCCGGCGCCGATCCACTGTTTCAGAGGTAACGATGCTGAATCCGCAGTCCAACGGCATGCAGCGGTTCCGAGCGACTCACATCGTCCTTGGGCTGCTATGCCTCATGTACTTCATCACGTACCTGGATCGTGTCAACGTCAGCACCGCCGCCTTGGGATTCGCCAAGGATTTCAATTTCAACAAGACTGAAATCGGCCTGGTGTTTTCCGCGTTTGCCTACCCTTATCTCATTTTTCAGATCATCGGCGGCTGGATCAGCGACCGATTCGGCGCGCGCAGAACGCTCATCGTGTGCGGCTGCATTTGGGCCGGCGCCACCGTTCTCACGGGAATGGCCGGCGGACTGACATCGATGCTGCTCGCGCGGATACTGCTCGGCTTCGGCGAAGGAGCCACGTTTCCGGCCGCGACGACCGCAATGTCCCGCTGGGTGCCGATGGGCCAACGCGGCCGCGCCCAGGGTATTACCCATGCCGCCGCACGAATCGGCAACGCGGTAGCCCCGGCGGCGATCGTGGCGGTGATGGCGGTTTACGGATGGCGTAAGTCCTTTTACGCATGCGCGGCCGCGAGCTTTCTCTGGGTGGCGCTGTGGACGCTGGCATATCGCGAGTTTCCGAAGGACCACCCGCGCATAACCGCCCTCGAACTCGCCTCATTGCCGGCCTTCGCCGCCACTCCTTCCAAGGTTCCCTGGCGCCGGCTGCTCAAACGTATGGCGCCGGTAACCGCGGTGTATTTCTGCTATGGGTGGACCTTGTGGCTGTTCCTGAGCTGGATTCCGCAATACTTCCAGCACAATCAAAGCCTCGATCTCAAGCGGTCCGCGTTGTTCGCATCCGGCGTATTCTTCGGCGGCGTGCTCGGCGATACACTGGGAGGCGAAATGACCATCGGCCCGATGTGGGCCACCCCCATGGATATCGCACCCGGCCACTCCGGTACGGCGAGCGGCATCATGAATTCCGGTTCTGCGCTTGCGGCCATCATCAGCCCGGTTGTCGCCGGCTATGTCATCGACAGAACCGGGAACTGGCAGCTGCCCTTCGTCGGCAGCATGATACTCATGGGAGTGGGCGTTCTGCTCGCGCACCGGATGCGGCCGGACAGCAAGTTCGACGATGGCATGCAATGATCACGCTACTACGAGGTAATCTCATGCCGACCGATTTCAGCCGCCTTCAGGTGTCCACGACGCCGCTGCTCGTTCTAGACCGCGAAACGTTGGAACGAAACCTCCATGTGATGCAGGCGCGATGCGACGCCGCCGGGGTCAAGCTCCGCGCGCATGGGAAGATGCACAAGTGTTCCACCCTGGCGAAGCTGCAGATCGCGAAGGGCGCGGTGGGTGTCTGCGCACAAACCGTCGGGGAGGCAGAGGCCTTCGCCGGATCGGGGATCGCCGACATCTTGTTGACCTCACCGGCATCCGTCAAGGATGTGCGGCGGGTCGCGGCGCTCGCAACCTGCGGCCAATTTGCCGCCGTCGTTGACGACCGTATCCTGGCCGAGGCGCTTGGCGCGGCGGCGCGAGCGCGGGGAGTCGTCCTGGATTTGTTGGTGGACATTGACCTGGGACAGCGCCGCACGGGCGTCCGGGCGAACGAGGCCGTGGAGTTCGCGGAGACGATCGCAGCCATCTCGGGGACGCGGTTTGCGGGCGTTCAGGGCTACGCGGGTCATTTGCAGCACATCTCCGACCCATCGGCACGTATTCTTGCGAACGACAAGGCCCTCGGGGTGCTGGCCGCCATCGTGAGCGATTTGCGGGCCGCGAACCTCGCGCCCCAAACCGTGTCCGGCGGCGGCACCGGCACCCATACCGGCGATCTGGCCGGCGGCGTCTTCACGGAAATACAGGCGGGATCATACGCAGTGATGGACGCGCAGTACGGCGCTTGCGGCGGGCCGGACGGCGGCACGTGGCCGTTTTCCGCCGCGCTGGCGCTTGCCTCGACCGTTGTGTCCGCCCGCCATCGCACTCATGTAACGGTGGATGCGGGGTTCAAGGCGCTCAGCGCCGACGGGCCGCCCGCGAAGATCCTATCGGGGGCTGCGGCGGGTTCCCTATGGTTCGGTATGGGCGACGAGCACGGCGCGATCTTCCACCCCGCCGCACTCCGCGCTCTCGAAGGGAAGTGGCAGGACCCCTTGGCGTTCGGCGCCGGGATCGCAGCGGCCGATGTCGAACTGCCGCCGCCCTTCGATGCGCCGCGACTCGGGGGTACGGTTTGGCTTCAGCCCGGCCATTGCGACCCGACCATCAATCTTCACGACGCGTTCTTCGTCGCCGAGCCCGATGGTTCTTGGACTCGCTGGCCCATCGATGCGAGGCGACGGACATCCGAGCCGGTTACCTCCGCAGGCGCGCAGTGAATACACCGACGATCATCGTCGCCGAAGACCATCCCATGTTCAGGGCGGCGCTGGTGCTCACGCTGAAGCGCCTCATGCCGGAGGCTGTGTTGATGGAAGCGGCGAGCCACGACGAACTCGTGCAGGCGCTGGCCCGAAGCGGCGACGTGAGGCTGATTCTGCTCGACCTTCGGATGCCCGGTTCGCACGGCCTATCGTCGCTGGTGTTCCTGCGCGGGGAATATCCCGAGGTTTCAGTGGCGATCATTTCCGGCGGCGCCTACGCCGAAACCATAGGCCGCGCGCGCCAGCTGGGCGCTTCCGCGTTCATTCCGAAGTCGGCATCGATCGATACCATTGCGCAGGCCCTGTCCTGCGTCATCCGCGGCGAACGATGGTTTCCGGAACATGATGCGGACGCGGGGCCTACCGGCCGCAGTCTTCTACAGGACCAACTGACGACGCTGACTCCGCAGCAATTCCGGGTGCTCAAGTATCTCGCCGACGGCATGCTCAACAAACAGATCGCCGACAACCTGCACGTCTCGGAGGGTACGGTGAGAGCACACGTCACGGCGATCCTGCGCAAGCTGCGCGTGAGTACGCGGACGCAGGCGGTGATTCTGGTGACGGAACTGGATTTGGACAGGGACGGCGCGGAACCTTAAGATCACGAGTCCGAAGCGGCCACGGCGAATATTGCCGACATCTCCGCGCGCAGTTCCTCCGGGCACACCGGCTTAGCCAAGACCGGCCACGGCGCATTGCTGAGCGCTTCGTGCAACAGCGCGGCATGCTCGCCGGAAACGATGACGACGGGCACGACGCGCCCCCAGATCGATTCGAGTTCAGGCAGCAGGTCGGGGCCGACGCTGTCGCCGAGACCGTAGTCGAGAATCAACAGATCGGGGGCGTTCATACGGCGCGCGATGTTCAGGCACTCGCTGCCGCTGAAACAAAGCGTCACCTGACATCCCCAGCGTTCGAGCAGTGTCCGGGTCGCGTCGCGCACATCGCGGTCATCGTCGATGTACCAAACCTTGCGCCCGAGCAGCCCTACCTCCGCGATCGGCGCGATCGCCGCCGCCTCCTGAAGCATCGATACGCTGCCTTGCGGCACTTCTATCGAAAACATGCTGCCAAGACCGGTCCAGGAGCGCACTCTGACTTCGTAGTTCAGCAGCTTGGCGATGGTCCTGACGATGGCGAGCCCGAGACCGGCGCCGCGCTCGACGCCCGATTGCCGGGAATCGAGCCGGCGAAATTCCTCGAAAATCTCATTGGTCTTATCGGCGGCGATACCGCATCCCGTGTCCCATACTTCGATTCGAAAGGCCGAGCGGACGCGCCGGACCCCCAGCAAAATCCTGCCGGAGGTCGTATAGCGGACCGCATTGGAGAGGAAATTCTGCAAAACGCGCCGCAACAGCGCGATATCCGTGCGCACTACCGCACTGGTCATTACGCAATGCAACTCGAGCCCCTGAGACTGCGCGAGCATCCTGAACTCGCGCGACAGAGATTCCAGCACCGGGGCCAGGCGGACATCTTCGAGTTTGAGTTTGAGCTTTCCGGATTCCAGGCGCGAAATGTCCATCAGGCTTGCGAACATCCCTTCCACGGATGCGAACGAACGTTCGGCGTGCTCGGCAAGATCCGCGGCAGGCTGATTGCGAAGCTCTTCTTTGATCGCGGAAACGTATAACCGGGCGGCGTTGATCGGTTGCGACAAATCGTGCACCGCGGCCGCCAGGAATTTGCTTTTCGATCGATTTGCGCGATTTGCTTCGGCCATCGCGCGCTGCAGATCCTCGGTGCGCTCGAGAACCCGCCGCTCGAGCGATTCGGCGAGTGCCCGTAATTTGTCTTCGACGCGTTTATAGGCGCTTATGTCGGTGTAGGATGTGGCATAGCCGACTCCCGGCACGGGATTTCCCCGGATTTCCAGCACGACGTCGCCGGGCAATTCGCGCTCGTGCGCGTGAGTGCTTCCCAATCGCAGGTGATGAATACGCCTTTGGATGTGGGCTTCCGCGTCGCCGCGGCCGAACAGTCCGCGTCCGGCGTTGTAGCGCATGAGCGCCTCTATCGGCTGTCCGACCCGTACCAGCTCGGGCGGGTACTGAAAAATCTCTATGTAGCGGCGGTTCCATGCAACCAGCCGCAGATCCGCATCCACGACGCTCACGCCTTGCGGGAGATGTTCGAGGGTTGCACGCAGCAAGCCTCGGTTGAACTCAATCTGGTGAATGAGCGTCGCCAGGGCCTCGACGGTGGTGTTAATGTCGCGTTTGAGGTTGGCAAACGTTCCCTCATAGGCGCCCCTCATCTGCACGGTGAGATTGCCCTTCGCAACCGCGGCAAGCACCGAGGCGACTTCGCCAAGACCGGAGTCGGCGGTTTCCATCAAATGGTTGAGATGCCGGACCATGTCGCGAAAAGCGTTCTGAAACGACGTTTCGTCGCCGCGTACCGAAAAATCTCCGCGTGCCGCCGCGCCCGCGATCTGCCGCTCCGCGTCCACGAAGCGTTGCAGTGTTTGCCTCACCCCCTGCATCGCACGGATCAGGTCGCCGATCTGATCGCGGCGCTTGGTCGATATGGTGAAATCCAGATTGCCTTGGCTGATTTGATCGGCGATTTGGGTCACTCGTTGGATCGGTCGGGCAAAGCCGCGGGCAACCATCAGCGAGAGCAGCGTAACCAGAGCCGCGGTGACGACGAGCAGGAACAAAGCGCTGCGGGTGGCTTGGTTGACCCCTGCAAGGCTTTCCTGGGTATTCTGCTGGGCGACGGCGATCCAACCGAGATCGGTGCGGCGGATCATCGCGATGCGGTCAATGCCGTCCACCACATAGTGTTGGATTCCTTCATTGCCGGCCTTCGCCGCGGCAAATGCCGGATGCGTGCTGTAATCCTCGAGATCTTGATTCGAGGGCTCGTGCGCATTGGCGATGAGGCGCCCTTCCGGCGTCATCAGGAACGCAAAGCCGGTACGGCCCAAATTGGCGGAGGTGACGGCCTTGCTGACCGCATCAAGCGTCGCTGCCTCGACCAGCATGCCGCGTACTTCTCCGTTCGGGCCGGAGATCGGCACCGCCATCATGAACGCGGGTCTTTTGTAGGTATGCCCGACCTGAATATCGGCGGAATACGCGGCGCCCTGCATGACGTCCGCGTAGTAGCTGCGGAATCGATAGGAGGTGAGCGGCTGATCGTCGCTTCGCGCGACATTCATACCCGCAAGGTCGGTCGAATGGATTAGATAGGCCCAGGGAAGTTGTTGCGCCACGGAGGCGACCATCCGCTTGTGCGCCCGGGGATCCATCGAGATGGTTTCGGGCAGACTTGCCGCGAGCTTCAGTACGGACAGGTTCTGCTGGGTCCAGTCGTTCACCTGCTGCACGACGCGTTCGGAGAAGAGACGCAGCCGCTCCTGGGCTCCTTCTTCACCATCCTGGATGCTGCGGGACCGTTCAAATTGCCAGAACGTGGTCAGCGGCAGCAGCGCCACCAACAGAAACGCCAGCAGCAGCTGCGCGAAGATTCCGACGCGGCGGGGCAGCTTCGGCTTGTGTGGGGGGCTCACGGCACGCTCCAGCGACAGGACCAGCGCGTTTCTAAAGATCGGACTTGGACTGATCCGACGGTACTCTAAGGCCGCCTAAGCGAATGTGCAATTCCCAAGGGGAATCTTCATCGCGATGATCGCCCGAGGCTGCAGACCGTGGGCCGTAACAAGAAATGTCAAGATTATCGAAGGGGATGTCGCTCAAAGGCCAAGTATCGCGGCGCACCGAACCCGTTTCGCTGGGACGAAACGGGCGTTTGGGTGCGCTCCGAGTGCGGACTGCGGGCGCCGCAACTTGCGCGCCTCCGCTCGTCGGGGAAAATCTGAGTAAAAATAAAGGGAAAATCATGTGCTCGCCAAAATTGTGGTGTGTGCTCCTGGTCTCATTTTGCATAGCGCCGGGCCCGCTAGCCTTCGCTCAGAACGCCACGCCTGCCGGCGGCTCGACGGCTAAAGCGGCGTCCGAGGACGAGGTCCAGCAACTGCGCCGCGAGGTGGCGGAACTGAAGGCCTTGATTCAGCGGCTCGCCCCGGCCGGTTCGGCGCCCGCCACCGGCGCGGCAGCGCCGACTCCCGCTGCCCCGCCGGCTGCCAATGTCCCGCCGCCGGCCACCCGTGCGGATGTCGATGCACTTCAACAAGAAGTCAGCGCCCTTCAGAAGAAGGCCGCCGAAGTTCCCCCGGCAACCGCGGGCTGGAACGGTGAGCATTTCTTTCTGAGGAGCGCCGACGGTCAATTCACCCTCATGCCCGTCGGATACCTGGACGGGCAGTACACCGTCTACGGTAACCAATACGGCACGCCGCCGGATTCCTTTTCGATCACGCGTGCGCGCTTCGGCTTTCAAGGCAACTACGGCAAGGAACTCGACTTCGGCATGATGATCGAAACGACCTCCAGCCCTACCGTCCGCGACGCTTATCTGGATTTCAAACCTTGGAGAGAGTTCAGCATCATGGGGGGCCAGTTCAAGGTGCCCTTCTCGCTGGAAGTCGGATCCGCGGATACCGCCGTCGAATTCTACAATCGTTCGATCATCTCCGTTCTCTACCCCGATGCCGGGGGTGCATTTCGCGCCCCCGGACTCGAAATACACGGAGAATTTTCCCGCGGAGTCGTGGAATACTGGCTTGGCGCGTTCAATGGAGAGGGATTGCTCGCCAGCGGAACGACCAACGAGCCGGAAGAGGTGGGCAGGCTACGCTTTTCCCCGTGGAAGAATACCGACATCAGTTGGTTGAATGGATTCGGTGTTGGCGGCTCCTACGAACATAGCCGGTCCCGAGGCCTGACCACCAGCGAACTGAGCTACAGCGGCGCCTTGAACGACGGCACCTATACCATCATTCCGCAGTTCCGGATCAACGGCGACGTCAATCGATATAACGGGTTCTTCTCATGGCTGGATGGGCCGGTGGGTATTCGCGGAGAATACGCCCACCTTCAGCAGGATCGTACCGACATCGGTTCACTCGCCAACGGCGGCATCGGATTCCTCAGCCAGCCCCCCGTCACGGGCGAGGGCTACTACGTGTCGGCCACTTACTTCCTTACCGGAGAAACCGAGCCGCTGAACGCCCTACCCCGCGTTCGGCATCCGGTCATAGGCCCTGCGTCTCCGGGTGAATCGGGGACTCCGGGTTGGGGCGCTTGGGCAATCAAGTTCCGCTATTCGAGGCTGATTGGGGACGCGCCGGGCTCGACTTGCGATCCCACGACCATCCCCGCCTGCCCGATCACGCCGGTTATCTCCCCACCGTTCTATACGCACACCGATCAGTACACTTTCGGAGTCAACTGGTATCTGAATTATTGGGTCATGGTCAAATCGGAAGTCAATTTGGATCAGCTCAAGACCCCAAGTGTGCAGGGCATTCTGCCCCGTAATTATTATGTGTATCTCGAGACTCTTCAGTTTCGGTTTTGATCGGGCGTTGAGCGCCTAGTGGTTCGGCACCCGCCAAATATCGTTGGAGAAGATTGGATGAAAACTAAAATGGTTCCGCTACGAAACCTCCTCGCCTTGGTGGGAGCATTTTTCGTCTTGAACAGTTGCGGGGGCAGTGACCCGGGCTGTCCCGTCTGCGGCACGCAAAAGAACGGGCCGATCGGACTAATCGATGTCATGCTGGTGCCGGAACACAATCCCAACGGCGAGCCCGGCGGCCCGTTCAACATCTTCGACATCAGTTGGGTGGACCCGGTCAACCGCAATTACGTGGTATCGGATCGCATCGGCCTCGACGTTCCCGTGTTCAACACGGTATCCAACATCGCCCTGTGGGCCATCGGCGGCGACAATTCCATCGCCGAGGCCGGAAATAATGCCAGCTCCTGCTGGGTGGATACCTCCACCACGAGCACGGCGGGCGAGACCATTCCTCCCATTACCTCTGCGCAGGGAAACTACACGCGGTTTGGCTGCAAGACCAATGGCTTCCGCCTTCCGGGTTTCTTTGGCCCCAACGGCCATTACGGCGGATTTGTGGGTGGCCAATGCTGCGCCTCCCGTGCCAACAACTTGAACCCTCTGTCGGGCCCGAACGGCATGGAAATTTCCGGCGACGGGAATTTCCTGTTTGTCGGCAACGGCAGTTCGACGCTGAACGTTTTCGATCTGGCGCCCATGATCGCCAGCAAATATACCGCGCCGCCCCTGGTGACCGCGGTCATCCCGACGGGCACCTCTCCGGACTATGACGGCCCGACGGGCATCACGGGCTGCATGGCATCCGCCAACGGGAGAGCCTTCTCCGATCCCAGCTGCGGGGACCTGCGCGGCGACGAAATTGCAACTACCGGTGCCGTCGTTACTTTTCCGCAGGATGGTTCCTCGCGCTATCTCGTTGCCATCATCAATGGCGATCCGGGTTTACCTTTTGTCACCATCATCGACGTCACCGGGATCGTCACGAGGTCCACAAACAACATGCTCGCGCACTGTCTGCCGTATGGATCGGCGGGCTACACGTCGGCCGACGCCGGCGCTCAGGCGCCATATAGTCCCGGCGGCGGCATTTTCACCACGTTCCCCGCGAACTACGCCTCGTGCATTCTGGGCCAGATCTACTACGACGGCGCGGCACAAAACGACATTACGGCGTTCATTGACGACGGCGGCGCAAATGCGGTCGCGGGATTCTCCTGCCCGGACCCCTCGCTTCAATTTGCGACTGCCACGCCTACCACGCCTGTCGTACCCGGTTCCCCGGGCCCGGCCGTTCCGTCCGGCGCCTCCGGCCATGCTGCGGGTTTCAACCCGGATGTGGCTTGTCATCACGGGCCACAGGTCACTGCGACCACTTCGACCAAGGCAGGCGGAGTCTTTTGCGCCGCCGGACCCGGATCGCCGGCGGGCTGCGTAGGCGCCATATCCCCGGCCGGGTTGGGCGGGATGATCTACTATCCCCCCACCCACACCTTCCTTCTGACCAATGGAAATACGACCTCCGACATCACTGTCGGCAGCGTCGATGTCATTGACCCCCTCCATCCGGTCACCGTCGGCGGTGTCACCAAGTATGTGCCGGTGATCATCAACAGCTTCCCGATCTACAATTGCATGCCCACCGGCTTGAATCTCGGGCCGGGCACGGATGTCATGGTGGGCTGCGCCGATCATGACGGGCGCGCTTTCGCGCCAAACACCGTCATCATCAACGGCACCACCGGCGCGGTCCTGACGACCATCAACAATGTCGGGTTCGTCGATGAAACCTGGTACAACCCCGGCGACAACAACTACTACCTGGCGGCGAGAGACATGCCCACCGGCCCGGTTCTCGGGGTGATCAACGCCGGGACCCGGCTGTGGCTGCAGAACGTACCCACGAACGGCAACGCGCACAGTGTCGCAGCCGATCCGATCAACAATCACATCTTCGTGCCGCTGCCCTCGGGCGGCACCAATTGCGAGACCGTCGCCGCCGATGGTTGCGTGGGAGTGTATGCCGCGCAGTAGCCGTGCTGCGGTAGGCGCCTTGGAACCGGGACCCCCGATCCGCCGTCGCGGATTGGGGGAACTAGCGGACCAGCGTCTCTTGATAGCGCATCATCTTCCAGTCGCCGTTTCGCTTGGTCCACAGTTCCCCGATGAACACCCGTCGGAAGCGAAGCGCAGAATTTTTCGGGAATTGCATGCTGCTCTCGTAGGTGACAAAGGCATTGTCGGGCCCGAGCGGCTGCACCTGAAAAAACTGCAGCAGGTAATCGGTGTACATGCAGTGTTCGACTTCGAATAGAACATGAAGCCTAGTGCGCTCGCCCTCGCCATCGGCCTCAACCGCCTGGAAATCGTCGGTGAGAAATTTTGCGTAACCGACTTTGTCTTTTTTCTTAAACGTAGCCCACGCCGCCCGCACCTTCTCTTCGAGCAGAGCGGCCAGCTCTGGCTGAGGCACGGTATTGTGTGACGTGTCGGTGGGCTGCTTTTTTTCCACCGCCGCGGGCTGCTGCGCGAGTGCAAGGCCGGGCAACATGAGCGCGACGCATGAACAGAGCTTCCAATTTCGCATCTCTTCCCTCCTCGAATGTCGCCGCGAATCGTACAGCGTCCCGGCCCACCGTCAAGGCCGAACGGTGTTCGCGGTGAGTCCGGTTGCCGGTCATGGCACTCTCGGCTACCATGACGTCGCGCTTCGAGTGCGCGCATCCGGGTAATGCAACGATGAAACCAGCCGCGCTGTTTCTGCTATTGCCGCTCGTGTGGGCCTCATGCGGATTCGCGCAGCCGCCGACGCAATCATCCTCATCGGCGAAATCTTGGCAGCAATCGCAAAATACGGACGCGGCGCGCGCCCTCACCTACACGCGATTCACCTTGAGGGGCAAGTTCCCTTCGCCGCCGCACGATCCAGCCGCCAATCGCCCCGCATTGGCCCTGGACTGCATCCCCGGTACGGGATCTGACCTGCACAAGGGCAAGCTGCTCGCCGCGAACCTTCTGGTCGGAAGTTCGCTGAAGATCGTCTACGTGGAACCCGAGGAAATTCATGGAACGTCCTACTACCCGAAGGTCGTGGTCCGGTGGCGCACGGATACCGCCAAGGAAGAGGAGGACAAGTGGTCGGCCGGAACGGACAAGACCTCCGTCTCCGTCCCCAAGGGTGTGCTGAAGAAGATCCTTCGTGCGCACAGTTTTACGATCACCGCGGAGGATGACCGCGGGTCGCAGTTTGCCATGCAGTTCGACGTAGCCGACTCCACACCCGCCGAAGACGCCTGCAATGTGGATGAGCGATGAGCAGCAGCCGCCGTGAATTCTTGAAGGGCGTCGCCGAAACTTCGCTCGCCGGAATCGCGGCCGCCGGCGGGATCGCGACGACCGCCGGGGTCGCCGGTGCCGCGAGCGGTGCCGCAACCGGGGCGGCGGTTGGCGCGGTGCCCAAGCGGCGGCGCAGACAATCGTCGGCCGCGCACGATATGCCTCGTGGGATGACGCTCTTATCCATACGCTCGGACCACGGCGATACGCTGGGCGTAAAAACCGATCGCGGAATTCTCGATGTGCGCCGCGCCTCGCTCGCCCTGCACCGTGCCGTGCCCCTGACGCTGGACGATGTGCTGCAGCAGGGCGGCGCCCCCGAGCTGGCGCAACTCGTCGCCGCGGCGCAAAAGGCGCGCCATGCCGACAGCCTATATGTGGATGAAGCACGGATCACGCATGGACGTCTGTTCGCCAATCCCCGCAAAATCGTCTGCATCGGGTTGAACTATCGCGAGCACGCCAAGGAAGCGGGTGAGAAGGTGCCGGCGATTCCCATCCTCTTCAACAAGTACAACAACACGCTCACCGGCCATGGCGCAACCATTCGCCTGCCCACTGAGGTGGCGACCAAGTTCGACTACGAGGTGGAGCTGCTCGTCGTCATCGGGCGCCACGCGCATGACGTGAAACTCGAAGAGGCGTCACAATACGTCGCCGGCTACTGCACGTCGAACGATTTCTCGGCACGTGACCTTCAGCTCGAGCTCGACGGACATCAGTGGATGATCGGCAAGACCCTCGACGATTTTGCGCCGATCGGCCCCTACTTCGTATGTGCGGACCTGGTCGAGGATCCCAACAACCTGAACATCGAATGCCGTGTCAACGGCGAAACGCGCCAGCACTCCAACACGAGCTCACTGGTTTACAACACGGACTTTCTCGTCTCCTACATCAGCCGGCATTTCGCGCTGGAGCCCGGCGACCTGATCTTCACGGGGACACCGCCCGGAGTGATCCTCGGCATGCCCAAGGAGAAACAGGTGTGGCTGAAGGCAGGCGATCAGATCGCCTGCTCGGTGGGCAATCTCGGCGAGCTGCGTTTCACGCTTGCCTGATGCCCCGGGGCGATCCCGGGAGCAGCGCGCTCGCGCGGCCGGCATGCGCGGCGTCGCTGGCCGCGCCCACTAAGCGAATGTGCAATTCCCAACAACCGCGGTCATCGCAAAAATAATACCAAGGCACGCAGTCAGCGTGCCTCGAATAAGAAGTCGATACTTCCACGGAGATCGATCATCAAGTCCAGCGTGTCCCGCTTCTACCTGGTGGTGCTGTGCGCCATCGTCTGCGGCGTGCTGATCGGCTGTTTCTGGCCCGCGGCGGGAGTGGCTCTCAAGCCGTTAGGCGACGGATTCATAGCGCTGATCAAGATGCTGATCGCGCCGGTGATCTTTCTAACCGTAGTGCTCGGGATCGCGAGCGGCGCTCACGCGAAACAGGTCGGCCGGGTTGCGCTGAAGGCGATCGTCTACTTCGAAGTGATTTCCACGTTCTCGTTGGTCATCGGGCTGGTAATCGTCAATGTCGTGAAACCCGGCCACGGATTCAATGTGGATCCGGCCACGCTCGATGCAGGCGCCGTCGCCAAGTATGCCGAACAGGCCAAAGAGCAGTCCGCCGTCGAGTTCCTGCTGCACATCATCCCCAAGACCTTCACGGATGCCTTTACGAGCGGCGGCGACTTGCTACAGGTTCTGCTCTTGGCGGTTTTGGCGGGTTTCGCGCTGATGGCCATGGGCGAAGCGGCACAGCCGGTGCTGCGGGTGTTCGAGGCTCTCTCCAAGGCCTTCTTCAAGATGATCGGCATGGTCATGATGCTCGCTCCGATCGGCGCGGGAAGCGCGATGGCGTTCACGGTGGGCAAGTACGGTGTGCACAGCTTGGCGCCGCTGCTCAAACTGATGGGCAGCTTCTATGCGACCTGTTTGCTGTTCGTGCTGATCGTGTTGGGGTTTGTCGCGCGAACCGCGGGTTTCAGCATTCTGCTCTTTCTGCGGTATATCCGGGACGAACTGCTGGTCGTGCTCGGCACTTCGTCCTCCGAGGTCGCGCTGCCGCCCTTGATGCTGAAGCTGGAGCGTTTGGGATGCCCCAGACAGGTGGTCGGCCTGGTAATTCCCATCGGGTATTCGTTCAATCTGGACGGAACGAACATCTACCTGACCATGGCGGCCTTGTTCGTCGCACAGGCTCTCAACATAGACCTGACACTGCCCCAGCAACTCGCCATACTGGCGGTGGCGATGCTCACGTCGAAGGGTGCCTCGGGCGTCACGGGGGCGGGGTTCATCACCTTGGCCGCGACTTTGATGGTGGTGCCCTCGGTGCCCGTGGCGGGCCTGGCGTTGATTTTGGGCATCGATCGGTTCATGAGCGAAGCCCGTGCGCTGACGAATATCATCGGCAACGGCGTTGCGACCATCGTGATCGCGCGCTGGGAAGGCGCGCTCGATCGGCCGCACCTCGACGCCGAACTCGCCGCAGGCTCGCGGGCCATATTGATAGGCGAGCCGGCGGCACCGCGGCCCGCTTGATCGCACGACGAGACAAGGGGATGCCAGATGAACCAAGGGAAGCTTCCAATCACGGTCGCCGCGGCCGTGATGATCGCTGCGGCCGGGCTTACCTTGCTGCGCGCCGCGGCCGTCTCACCTAAGGGATACGTGATCGCCGAGATCACCGTAACCGACCCGGAAGCCTACAAGCAATACGCGGCCGCGGTGCCGCCGATCGCCGCGAAGTTCGGCGGGAAATATCTGGTGCGCGGCGGCCAAACCCTGGCCGTGGAAGGTGAACCTCCCCGAGGCCGAATCGTCGTCATAGAGTTCGACAGCCTCGCGGCGGCTCGATCGTTCGAAGATTCTCCGGACTATCAGGCGATCACGCCGCTGCGCCACAAGGCGGCGAGCAGCCGCGTATACCTCGTGGAAGGCGTATATCCGTCGCGATAGCGAGAATCTATCGACCCCCGATTGTCTCTGCCAACAAACCCCGCCTATGATGTTGCGCCTTCGCAACCGATGATACACACCTGGATCAGCACGCCTTAAATCGCAGACAAGTATTACAAGGGCTGATTGCCGGCGCTTTGCCCCTGAGCACGCTATCTTGTGGTAGTGGGTCCGGCGGAACCGCCAAAGGCGGGCCGTTGGTGGTGGGCGGACTACCGGTGACCTGCAATCTCACGCTTCCGGTGGCCTGTGTCTCGAAGGCGCGCAGCAACGGCGCCCTCCCTGCCGGCCAGCCACGCTTCGAATACCAGTACAGCAAGTACAACGGCTGGCCGGAGGTCAAGGAATCCTTGATGGCGGGCCGCATTCAGGCGGCCTACATGCTGGCACCGCTGGTCATGGACCTGGCGGACAGAAAGGTGCCGGTGAAAATCGTCTCGCTCGGGCATCGTTCCGGTGCCGTCATCATGGTCAGGACGGATTCGCCGTACCGCACCTTCAAGCAACTGACAGGCAAGCAGATCGCGATTCCCAGCCGCTTTGCCGTGGACTTTCTGTTCTTGAGAAAGATGTTGGCCCGGGAGAACATGACCCCTGCCGACGTCCAAATCGTGGAGATGGCGCCACCCGACATGCCGGCGGCGCTCTATGCGAACGCCGTCGATGCGTACTGCACCGGCGAACCCTTCGGCGCCGCCGCTCAGCAAGCCGGTTACGCGCGGCCGCTCAGCATGACCCGGGATGAGTGGCGGAACTACATCTGCTGCGTGCTTACGGTGCGTGAGGAGTTGCTCCAGGCAAACCCGGCCATGGTTCAGGATCTCGTCAATCAAGTGCTGGGCGCCGGAACATGGCTCGATCAACAGCAGGAGAACCGCAACAAGGCCGTCACCATTGCCGCGGGTCCGGATTTCTTCAATCAAGATCCGAAGATCATCCGGTTCGTCATGGAGAATCCCACGGATCGGGTGACCTACGGCGATTTGCGCATGATCCGCGCCGAATTCGAAGACCTCATGCAGCTGTCGCTGGCTGCAGGCACGATCAAGCACCCCATTCCCTACGAGACCTATGTGGAGGAGACCTTTGCAAAGAACGCGCGCGCCGCCGCGATCTCCTTGTAGGCCATCATGAGATACGCGACCCGTATTGTGCCGCTTTGCGCTTACATGCTGCTGTCGATGACGGCGCATGCCGCCGAAGCCGACGCACTCAAGGCCGGCATTTTCAATCCGGCGCGAGACGCCCCGGAATTCTCCGTTCGCGGCTCCGACGGCGCCCCGCTCATCCTCAGCCGTTATCGCGGCAAAGTCGTGGTGCTGGCGTTTGGCTACACCTCTTGTCCCAATGTCTGCCCGGTCACTCTCGCGGTTCTCGCACAGGCGCATCGCAAGCTGGCGGCGCTGGGTTCTCAGGTGCAGGTCATCTATCTCACGGTTGATCCCGAACGCGACAGCGCGGAGCGGTTGAAGCAATACCTCGCCGCCTTCGACCCCACCTTCGTGGGCGGCACGGGCACCGATGCGCAAATGGCGGCGGTGCGCAAGAGCTATGGTGTTACGGCCGAGAAGGTCGGCACCGGACAAGACTACGCCGTTGCCCACTCGTCCTTCGTGTATCTCATCACCCGTGAGGGCAAGCTGCGGGCCTTGATGCCGTTCGGGCACAAGGCGGATGACTATGTCCACGATATCTCCATGCTGTTGAACTGAGCGAGGTATCGTGCAGCCGCTTCACAAGCGCCCATGGATGGCCATCGCCGCCGTAACCGTCGCGGCCGCCGCGTCGGGAACGGCCACCTGGGCCGCGTTCACTCCCATCACCTTTGGCTCGCGAGAAGAAATCTTCGAAATCCCCAAAGGGACCTGGGCTCGGCGCATGGCGGGGAACAAGGTGGAGATCCTGCCGTCCCGCATCTATCTGACGCTCGGCATCAGGGACGTATTGCTGCTGAAGAACCAGGATGACGTGCCGCAAATATTCGGTCCGACGCTGATGATGCCGGGCCAAAGCTTCCGCCTACCGTTCGAATTGGCCGGCAGTTATCAATTTGCCTGCACGGCACATGCGAGCGGTCAAATGACCGTGGTGGTCGATGCGCAACCGGATACTCCGTGGGGGCGGCTCGTGTGGAGAGCGCGAAGAATTTTCAGGGTCGTTGCGTAATATGAAGAGAATAAGAGAAAGCCTGCCGGCGATGGCCGTCATCGCAGTATTACTGGCTGCGTGGTGGTTGATCGTCATTGAAACCCGCAGCGTTATTTTTCCGACGCCCTGGCAGGTGGTGACCGGCACCGCGGAGCTCATCAAGGATGGCACCCTGTGGAGGCACATCGGTGCTTCGTTGATGCGTGTCGGCATCGGCTTTTCACTGGCGGTCCTGGTCGCCGTGCCGTTGGGGCTGTGGTTGGGCTGGGTCAAGGGGGCATACGTCACGCTCAATCCGCTGTTTCAGATATTGCGGCCCATCTCGCCGATCGCTTGGATACCCATCGCCATTCTATGGTTCGGCGTCGGCAATGCCTCGCCGATCTATCTCATCTTCATTTCGTCGGTATTCCCCATGATCGTGCAAACGACTGCCGGCGTGCACACGATCGAGCGCCGCTATCTGCGTGCCGCACAGAACTTCGGCGTCTCGCGCTATACGCTGTTTCGTCAGGTGGTGATTCCCGCGGTTTTTCCGCAGATCATCGTCGGCATGCGAATCGGACTGGGTGTGGCATGGCTGGTGGTGGTCGCGGCGGAGATGATTGCCCTGCGTTCGGGACTCGGATACCTCATCATCGATTCGCGCAACGCCGGCAATCGATACGATCTCGTGATCGCCGGAATGATCATCATCGGCTTGATTGGATTGTTGTTGGATGGCGTGATGCGATTGCTCGAGAGCCTGAAATCGGTCCGGTGGCGTTATGCGCACTAAGATCGAAGTGAACGGCATTCGCAAGGGATTCGGGTCGAACGGCGCAACACTGCAGGTCGTCGAAGACGTCAGCCTTACGGTGGGCGACGGCGAATTCGTCGCCATCGTCGGTCCGTCGGGATGCGGAAAAACGACGCTGATGAACATGATCGTCGGGTTCATCCAACCGGATTCCGGTTCGATCCTCATCGACGGAGCGCCGCGCGCCGAGCCTAAGCCTACGGGCATTCTCATTTCGCAGCAGGGTTCGATCTTTCCCTGGCTGACCGTGCAGCAGAATTTGATGTTCGGCTTGAACGATCATCCTCAGGCCGACAAGAAGGGGGTGGCCGATCACTATGCGGCCATGGTGGGATTGAAGGGCTTCGAGGGCAACTATCCCCACGAACTCTCGGGCGGGATGCTCAAGCGGGCCGAGCTGGCCCGGGCGTTCGCGGTGAAGCCCGAGATCCTGTACATGGACGAGCCGTTTTCCGCATTGGATGCACTGACGAACCTGCGCATGCGCAACGAACTGCTGCGCATTCTGGCGGAGGAGCGCCACACGGTCATGTTGATCACACATGACGTGGAAGAGGCCATTCACTTGGCTGATCGGATCATGGTGTTGTCGCCCAGGCCCACGAGAATTCAAGCGACGTTCGACGTGGGGCTGCGGCATCCGCGCAAGCTGACCAGCCCCGAAGTTCAGGAACTGCGCGTCGCAATCCTGCACGAGCTGGGCGTCGATCGGAATGCGGGGTGAAAATCGCGCGCGTCCCGGGCAAGCGGGCCGTTTAGGAAGGGTTGGCGCCGCCCTATTGCTGTTTACCGCGTGCTCAGTCGGTCGGGCGCAATCCAGCATGGAGACTCCCGAGATCCTGATCGTGGGCCGGCCGGACGTACTTGAAGCCGCACAGGTGAGCAGCAGCGACACGGCATCGTTGCTCAGCGGGGTCGACTCCGCGCAAGCGGGCGGTGTGTCCGGTTTGCCCATGATCCACGGTCTCGGCGACGACCGGATACGCACCTTGGTCGATGGGGTGCCGGTGGCCGCCGCCTGCCCCATGCACATGAATCCGCCGCTGTCCTACATCGATCCATCCAATGTGGCGCGCATCGAGATCTTCCCGGGGGTGACGCCGGTGCGGCTCGGCGGCGACAGCATCGGCGGCACCATCCAGGTTGAATCCGCGCCGCCCACCTTCGCGGCGACGGATGATGCCGTCGACCGTGCGGGCCGGCTATCGACCTTCTACCGCAGCAACAGCTCCGCGCTGGGAGGCGTCGCGGCGGCGTCCATGGCCGGCACGGATCTCAGCCTTGGTTTTCAGGGCTCCGCAACGCGTGCAGGCGACTACTACGACGGCGGGGGTGAGCGAATCGATGCCTCGAGCTTCGAGACACAGAACAGCCAATTCACCGCGGCCTTCCGCAGCGGAGCCCATCTGTTCGAGGCGCAGGCGGCGCTGCAGCACATTCCCTTCCAGGGATTCCCCAACGCGGATATGGATATGCAGGGAAATGTCGCGGCATTCTTGAATGTTCGATATACCGGCGGTTACGAGTGGGGCGACCTGCACGTCAACGCCTACTACGATCATATCCACCACGAAATGAACGGCAACGCGCCGGACCGCTATCCGCCCAATCTCAGCATCACCGGTTTCGGGGAATTCCCCACCGTCGAGCAGGGACAGGACTTCGGCTATCGAGCCGATGCCGGCATCGTGGCCTCGCCGCGGGACACGCTACGCGTCGGCAACGAATTGCACGCGCAAACGCTGAACGACCGCTGGCCTGGTCCACCGGCCGGCATGATGTTCGACTACATCAGCCTCAATGATGCGACGCGCACGCAGTGGGGAACATTCGCCGAATGGGAGCGGCGATGGAACAGCCGTTGGAGTACCGAGTTCGGCGTGCGCAACGACACCGTACTGATGGATACCGGCCCCGTGCAAGGGTATGACGGAATCGATCCCGCGGCCGAGTCATTCAACGCGCTGCATCGTGCGCGCACCGACGTCAACGTCGATTCGACGCTGCTGGCTCAGTTCCAGCCTGACGATGGCCAAAGCTATACATTCGGTGTGGCGCGCAAGAATCGCTCCCCCAACCTTTACGAGCGCTATGCATGGGGCACGAACACCATCGGTACGGTCACCTGGTTCGGCGACGGCAACGGCTACACCGGCAATCCAAACCTCAAGCCGGAGACGGCCGATACCGCCAGTGTTTCCGCCGATTGGCACGACCCTGACGCCCGCGCGTGGCTGCTGCGGGTCACCTCCTACTTCACCGCCGTGCAGAACTATATCGGCGAGGTGCCGCTCTGCGGCCCGGCCTGTTCAGGAATGCCGGCCTCGCAATTGATGTTTGCCAATCAGAGAGCCCGTCTGTATGGAGCCGATGTGAACGCGGCCTACACGCTCTCGGACAACACCGCGACCGGAGTCTTTCGAATCACGAGCGCCGCCGGTTATGTTCACGGCGAAGACCTATCGACGCTGACGCCCCTGTACCACATGATGCCGCTTCACGGCAGCCTCGCGCTGGAGCACGAGTTCAAGTCTTGGTCGAGTGCCCTGAGATTCAATACGGTCACCCGCAAGACCGCGGTCGATCCGATACGCCTCGAGCCCCCCACCGCCGGCTACTCATTGGTCGACTTGCGCACAGCCTACGTATGGCGAAATCTTCGCCTCGACTTTGCCGTCGCCAATCTTCTCGATCGCCGGTATGCGAATCCGCTGGGCGGCACCTGGCAGTCGGCGCTCTATCCACCCGGCTTCGCCGGCGCGACATTCCGGCCGCTGCCGGCGGCGGGCCGATCGCTCGATACCGGGTTCAGCGTGAAATTCTGATCACGCCGGAATCCTGCGATGGACTGCGGCGATGGGTGCTACTGTCCGGTCTTGAATTTCTGCCAAATACGAGTAATTGTTCTAGATTGGTCGCTCGAGGTTTCGTTTTGGACCGTCAAGCGCTTTAGTTGATCGGGTGTGGGATAGATCGCGGTATTCGAGGCGATGTCCGGATCGAGAAATGGCGTGGCGGCGAGATTGGCGTTTGCAAAGCCGATGAAGTTTGAGATGTTGGCCGCCACGTGCGGATCCATCATGTAATTGATGAATTTGTGAGCGTTGTCTACGTGCACCGCATCCTTGGGGATTGCCAAGAAGTCCAAGCCGAGCAGTGAACCCTCTTCGGGTAGGAGGTAACCAACTTGGATGCCGTTCTTTGCCTCCTTGGCGCGCTTGTTGGCTTGAACGAAATCACCGCTGTAACCCACCGATATGCAGATATCCCCGTTTGCCATCGCCTCAATTTCACCGGATGTATCGATGGTTCGGACATAGGGTCGTATGAGCATCAAGTGCTTTTCCGCCTCAGCATAGTCGTCGGCGCTCGGTGCAGCTGACTCCCTGCCCAGAAACTTGAGCATGATCTGGACAATCGCGACCGGATCGTCAATAAAGTTCATTCCACAAGGCGCCCATTTGGACGCCCACGCGGGATCGAAGACCAAGCGCCAGCTGGTGAGCGGTGCTTTCGGGTATCGTTCGGAGATAATTTTTTGGTTGAATCCGATTCCGACCGTAGATGTCATATACACGACGCCGTGCAGGCTGCCGGAATCACTCTGAGCTTCCCGCGCCATCATGACTGGGTCGAGATTGCGGAGGTTGGGGAGTTTGGTCTTATCGAGGGGTAAGTAAGCGCCCGCGTGAATCTCACGCGCAAAGAGTCCGCTGGTGGGAAGCACCACGTCGAAGCCGCTATGGCCAGTCAATATTTTGGCTTCGAGCGTTTCGTAGCTATCAAAGTAAGCGACGCGGACCTTGATACCGGTGAGCTTCTCAAAACCCGACACCGTATCCGGAGCCATATAGTCGGACCAGATAAAGAGATTGAGAATCTTGTCGTCGCCGGCAGCCGATGGCGCATTCGCGGGTCCGGAACGGGGGCTTCCGCAACTGACCAATAACCATGCTGATGCGCAAAGTATGGCGGCGATCAGTGTGCTTATACGACGCATGAGTGAAGGTCTGCCCTGGCGACAAAATCCATCTTAAACGGAATTTGTCGACGGAGACAGGAATGAGTACAGCACCTTAGGCCCACGGCCCGTTTCGAGAGCGGCCGTTCCACGGCAATGCCGCTGCCACAATTTGCCCGAATCCCTCCACCGAATTGCCCGAAGCGGCTCGCAAACTGCTGCCTGTTGGGGGTAATCACAAGGGCGGCGGCATGTCTGCAGTTGATTTCGAGGTCTGGCTGAATCACTTCGAATACCACGCTCAGCATCCGCGTTGTGTTCCACACGGCCTTTCCGATCTTCTGAGGCCCGATGAGCGGCGGCTCATTGCGGGCTCGATTGCGACGTTTCAGCTCGGGGAGCAGTCTGAGGGATGTACACTCCTGCGGGCGGCTCAACGCTTTGCGCATGGACGCCGCATCCCCGCGGTCGCGCGGATCGTTGAACTTTTCATTCGCGAGGAGCAGCGTCACGCGGCGCTGCTCCGGTCCTTCATGGAGGACCATCATATCGCGCTCAAGAGGACCGACTGGACCGACCGGGTGTTTCGTCTTGTACGGCGACTTGCGGGCCTGGAGCTCCACATATACATACTTATCAGCGCTGAGCTGATCGGGATCGTGTACTACCGAGCACTCGAAGCGGCCACGGATTGTCAGCGCCTGACGGTGCTCTGCCGCAGCCTCGTGTCCGACGAGCTCGCACACGTTGGATTCGAATCGCAGCTGCTACTCGCGCTGCGAGCCGGCCGGGCCCTCCCGGTGCAGGCCCTGATGCGCTCGGCTCATCGAGCATTCATCGCGGGCACTGCCGGCGTCGTATGGTTGATGCACCGCTCGGTGTTGCGCCAGGGGGGATACGGCGCGCGGAGTTTCCTGCGCGCCTGTCTATCTCAGTACGCGTTCCACTTGGAGCCGGTGAACGCGACGCTCGCATCCAGATCGGTCCCCTGATGCCGGGACGCGGGCGTTGCGCCCGCCGCCGATTGCGCCATGAGTTCGCCATGCTCACACCTCAATCTAAAGGTTATGCGTCCAATCCCAATTGCGAGGCCCTTCTCAATAGCTGAATCGCGGTATCGGCCCCGAGTTTCCTTTTGATCGCCGATTGATGGTTGGCGACCGTCTTGGAGTTCAGGCTCATGAAATGCGCTATTTGCTCTATGGACTGACCCTGCGCAAGTAGGCGCAGCACTTCGAATTCGCGTGCGGACAAGCCATCCGTTGCGGCCGGATCGACCACGACGTCCCGCAACGCAAGTTTCTGAGCCATTTCGGGGCTGAGATACTTTCTGCCGGCTGCTACCGAGTGAATAGCCTCCACCAGCACGTTGGGCGCGCTCGACTTGGTCACATAGCCAAACGCGCCCGCCTGCAGGGCGCGCTTCGCAAAGATGGTGTCCTCATGCATGCTGAAAATCAACACTCGGGCCTCGGGGTTGTATAACAACATTCGGCGCATGGCTTCGATCCCACTGGTCCCGGGTAAAGTGATATCCATGACCACGATCTGCGGATCAAGAGAACAGAATAACGCGTGGGCCGTGGCGGCGTCGCCTGCGTCACCGATCACGGCGATATCACCGTGCCGCTCGAGCAGGCGCCGATAGCCCTCACGTACCACGGCATGATCGTCCACCAGCAGTACTCTGACTTGAGTCTTTGTCGCTTCAGCCATTACGGCTCTCCAATGGCCGGCAGCCGAGCCTCGAAACACAGTCCTCGACCCGGGGTGCTTTCAAGCAGAAAAGTTCCGCCCGCCATTTCCACTCGCTCGCGCATGCCGATCAAACCAAAGCGTGATGTATGGGTACCCGCTTCCATACCGCAGCCATCATCGGCCACCCTCAACGATAGCTCGTCTCGATCACGCTCGATCGATCGAAGGCGCTCCAACGTAATAGTCGCTTGCCGCGCATTGGCATGTTTATAGATATTGTTCAATCCTTCCTGGATCAACCGATACAGCGTCAGGTTCAACTGCTCGCTCAAGTCCTCGAAGTTGCCGTGCACGGTCAATACAATTCGCGTAGCCGGCAGGCGCTGTCGCCAACGATCGATGCAGTGTTCAAGGGCGGCCACCAAACCCAACTCATCGAGTGCAACGGGCCTCAGACGCGCGATCATGTCGCCGACGACGGCGTGAACATGATCGACCGTACGTATAATAGCAACCGAAGCGTTGGTTGAGAACGCCGCGTCGCTTGCGCCGCCCTCGCTGATCGAGACGGCATCCAGCTTGATGGCATTCAGGTACTGCCCCAGCTCATCGTGCAGCTCCCGCGCCAGGTGTTTGCGCTCGACCTCCTGGATGCGCATGTTCTCCTGCGCAAGCCGCCGGTTCTCGCCGAGCGCGACAGCGAGACGCTCTTCAGCGGTCCGTCGAGCGCACACTTCGCGCCGAGCGTGTACATAGCGTCGCCATGACAACCACACAAGACAGATCAACAGCACGAGCATGCCGATGGGCAGCTCGTCAATTTGAAAGCGTTCCTCGCGGCGCGTCAGCGCGTATAGCGCCTCGTTGAGGTTGAAGTGATCCGAGATAAGTACGCTGAGCACGGTGATGCCGATCACCACGGCGATGTCACGCCGAGGCGACTCGTGCGTCAGGGGCGACGTCTCAAGCTGCATTGGCGATTCACTCATGACAATCCCCATGGGAGCGAGACCGGTGTCGGGAAGAATTCCCGATGCGCTCGGGAATTTGTCTATTTCCAATCGAATTTACATTCGGGCACTCTAACCAACATAAGAGAATTAGGGGATATTTTCCAGTGAACCGACTAGTCGGTGCCGCGGTTGTATCGTGAGGACTACGGCTCATCCTTTATGGCATCGGCAAGTTTTCGCGTGAGCCGTACCAATTCGTCGATGTCGTGCGGATTCCAGGTCTTTAGAATCCGCCTACCAATCCGTTCGCGAGCGGCATCCACAGCCTGGGTCATTACTTTCCCCTCCGGGGTAATCCCGCTTTCTCGGATACGTCGATCCTTGGCGTCAGCTTTCCGCTCGACCAGATTGAGACTTTGCAATTTCGCGACCTGGCGACTCACCGTCGTGTAATCGCGGCCTACCCGATCGGCAAGATCCACCACGCCGATCGGACCAAACTTGTCGATGACGACAAGCAAAGGGAACAAGGCGCGATCGAGCGCAATCGCAGCCTCTTTGATCAGCAGCGCATCGCGCTGGGGACGGTTGAATACGCTCACGATTTCGAGCAGCGAGCGGTGCAGGTCCCGGATCTGGGTGCTGATGTGTGTGTTTTGCACTCTTTTTCTTGACGCCATAAACCATGCCTCCTAATATGTGCATAATACACATATAGAGATCTGCATGGCTGAAAACTTTGACGCTGACGTTCTGATCTGCGGGTCGGGGGCAGCCGGCCTTACGCTTGCGGTCGATCTCGCCCGCCGCGGTGTTTCCTTTTGTCTCATCGAGAAGATGGATGTCCCCTTTCGTGGCTCGAGGGGTAAAGGAATTCAGCCCCGTAGCCAAGAAATCTTCGAGGACTTAGGGGTACTCGATCGGATGGTCGCCGAGGGTGGCATGTACCCACCGCAACGGCAGTATCAGGCCGATGGCAGCTACCTGGACTCCAAGGTCGTGGAGTTTGAAGCTCCGACCCCTGGGGAGCCGTATCGAAACCCCTTGCTGGTGCCACAATTTAGGACGGAAAGCGTCATGCGTGAGCGATTACCCGAACTTGGCTCCAGTCCTCGCTTTGGGTGGGAGCTGCGGAGTTTTGAGCAGGACGACTCAGGCGTGACGGCACGCGTCAGCGAACACGCGGGAGTACGTACTCTTCGTGTCCGGTACCTCATAGGGACCGATGGCGGCCGGAGTTTCGTGCGACACGCGCTCGCCGTCGATTTTCCGGGCAAGACCCTCGGGGTCCGCGCGGTTGTCGCGGACGTCACTCTGACCGGGCTCAGTCGAGATGCTTGGCATCGCTTCAATGAAAGCTCGATGCAGAGCCAAATTTCCTTTTGTCCGCTACCTGGGACTGACCTTTTTCAGTTGCAAGGCCCGATTCCCCTTGAAGGCGACATTGACCTATCGGCCAAGGGCTTGAACACGCTTGTCGCCGCGCGCACGCGTCGCGAGGATATTCTGATCGAGTCGGTCCCGTGGGCCTCCGCGTTCAATTTGAATGCGCGCTTGGCGGATCATTATCGAGTTGGCCGCGTTTTCCTAGCCGGCGATGCCGCACATATTCATCCGCCCACCGGGGGACAGGGCCTCAATACCAGCCTTCAAGACGCCTACAACCTCGGCTGGAAACTGGGGGCAGTGTTGAACGGTGCCCCTGAGGCGCTGCTCGACACGTATGAGGAGGAACGGCGGCCGATCGCCGCGCACACGCTCGGTCTCACCAGCAAGCTCCTCGATGCAATGAAGCGCGGCCTTATGCGTAGGGGCCGAGAGGTGCACCAGCTTGATCTAGGCTACCCCGAGTCTTCGTTGGCCCTGGAGAGCGAGGGCCTACGCGCTGGACTCCTGGCGGGCGACCGTGCGCCCGATGCTCCCGTGCGGGCCGCGGCGGGCCGGTTGACCCGGCTGTTCGAGCTGTTCAAGGGACCGTCGTGGACTCTGCTGGGATATGAAACTGACCGTGCGGCAATCGCACCTCGCGCCAATCTCCACATTCACATCGTCGGCTCTGAAGGCGATGTCGCCGATGAGAGCAGGTGCTTTCAAGATGCCTACGGTGTATCAGCCGGCGATTGGGTCCTGGTTCGACCCGATGGTTATGTCGGGGCAATCGTTTCATCCCACGAAGTCGGTGCACTGGAGAGTTACTTCGCCCTTGTGGGCCTCGTCTAGAGGGAAGGCGTTGCTTTATAGCGACAAGGACTTCGATCCGCTCGTGCAGTGACACCCCGGTGTGCCGCCCGTGAGCGCTCACCGGCACCATGGCGTTTTCACACTGGCGGGCAACAACGGACTGTGCCATTGTTGAGTGTGAAGGGTTATGCGCGTACCTCTACTTCATTCCCGACGACGCGACTTTTTCACCAGGCTATTGCTGGTCGCCCTGCTGTTTCGTGCCTACGTGCCCGTCGGCTTCATGCCGGCGAGCGGTACGCCGTTTCTGCTGGAGCTCTGTCCCGCGTTCGGGATGTCCGTCGCTGCACACCATCTGCATCATCATGATTCGCGGCATCCTGCGGATCTCCAAGATTGTCCCTTCGGGACTGCGCCCGCTCAAGGACCGGTTTCCGACCTCCTGGTCCTCAATCCTCCCGGACAAATTCCCTCCCTCGAAGCCATTCCCACTGAACCCGAGCCACTGGTGACCCGGCCCTTACGGGCTCACCAACCTCGCGGACCGCCTTCTCTCGCCTAGTTTCCTGATCTGCGACAAAGCGCGCGTGGAAGCGATGCATCCAACGCGTGCGCGTCGACCCGTCTGGATTTCATGGGGAGAGTGTCATGCCAATCGCTTGCGTGGGCCATCGACGGGCCCATCTCTGCTTTTCAGGTTGTTTGCGCCTCCGGGGCGCAATGCTCTTGGTTGCAATTCTCGTTGCGCCGACCGCGCTCCACGCTGCCGATGTCAGCGGCGTCCGCGGTGTCGTCCACGATCCGAATCATCTGCCGATCGCTCAAGCCCAAGTAACGCTGAAGTCGGCCACCTCCGATTGGACAGAGACTGCCACGACGGATCGTAGGGGCGAGTTCGCCCTGATCTCAGTCCCAATCGGCGATTACGTCTTGACCGTCAGTCAACCCGGTTTCGAGATGAAGTCGCAGATCGTCACCGTCACCTCGGGCTTCTCGCCCGTCGCCCATGTGCAACTTGCCAAAGGGTCCACGCTTGAAACCATCACCGTGACAGCTGCCTTGGATACGGCGTTGCCCGTCACATCGACTCCGACGACCGTCGTCAGCCGCCAAGACATCGAGCGCACCCCCGGCGCCGGGCAGACGAACAATCTGGCAATGATCACCGATTTCGTTCCGGGAGCTTATGTGGTCCACGACCAGCTGCACGTTCGCGGCGGCCACCAAACCAGCTGGTCCGTGGATGGCGTCGAGATTCCAAACACCAACATCGCGAGCAACTTAGGGCCGCAGATCGATCCCAAGGACATCGATTACCTCGAGATCCAGCGGGGCAGCTACGCGGCGGATCAGGGAGATCGCACCTATGGGGTGTTCAACGTCGTGCCGCGCACCGGCTTTGAACGCGACAATCAAGGCGAGATCATTGCCAGCGGCGGCAATTTCGGGCAAACCAACGACTATGTGAGCATCGGCAGCCACGACGAGCGATTTGCCTACTATGCGAGCGTCAACGGCAACAGAAGCGACCTGGGCATTCAAACGCCGGTATCGCAGATCATCCACGATTCAGAGGATGGCTTCGGCGGCTTCAGCACCCTGATATTCAACGCCACTTCCGATGATCAGTTTCGGTTCGTATTCTCCGCACGGCACGATAACTACGATATCCCGAACGCCCCTGGGCAGCTCGACGACGACGTCCAGCGCGAGACCGACGTGTTCGCCATTCTTTCCTGGGTGCGAAAGCTGAGCGCCGATGCCACGCTCACCACGTCGTTTTTCTATCACCAGAATCAAGCGGATCTCGACGGCGCGCCGAACGATTTTCCCATCAGCACCACCGATCAGCGCACCTCCACCTATGTCGGAGGTCAAGAGGCCTTGCGGTGGCACGTGGCTCGGAACGATATCCAGGCCGGTGTCATCGGGTGGAGCCAGCGCGACCATGAAGCGTTCGACCTGCTCTTTAGTGATGGCAGCAACGCGCCCGTCAACCAGAGTTCGCGCCCGACCGGCTCGCTGGTTGCGGCGTACATCGAGGATACGTTCAAGCCGACTGACTGGCTTCAATTTCCCGTCGGCGTGCGCCAAACGCATTTCGATGGAACGATCACTGAAAACGCCACGAGTCCCCGGATGGGCGCCGCCGTACAGCTTCCGGGGCTGAATTGGATCCTGCGCGGATTCTGGGGGAAGTACTACCAGGCTCCTCCGCTGACGACGCTCAGCGGACCTCTGCTCGAGTACGCGCAGAATAGCAACCTAGGCTTCTTGCCGCTGCACGGCGAGCGCGACGAGGAATACCAGGTCGGGATCACGATCCCCGTGCAGGGCTGGGTGATCGATGCCGATCACTTCCATACCGACGCGAAGAATTTCTTCGATCACAACAACATCGGTAACTCGAACGCATTTTTGCCCCTGACGATCGACGGCGCGTTGATTCAGGGCAACGAACTCACCGTTCGCTCCCCCAAGTTCTGGAGTGTCGGTCAAGCCCACCTGACCTATTCCAATCAGACTGCCGACGGCTACGGCGCGGTCAACGGAGGACTCACCGATTTCAGCCCCCCTGCCGGCTTCTTCGCACTCGACCATGACCAACGCAATACGGCGAATGTCGGGCTCAACGCGACCCTGCCGCGCCAGTCGTTTGCCTCCGCCGATGTATACGTCGGCTCCGGGTTCTCCAACGGCAGCGGCACACCCCCGAGTCATTTGCCGGGCCACGCCGAGTTGAACTTGAGCGCGGGCAAAGCGTGGGGACAGAGCCTTTCTGCGTCTTTGACCGTGCTAAACGTGACGAACCGTCACTTGTTGATCGACAACAGCCTGACCTTCGGCGGCTTTCACTGGAATGACCCGCGCCAGATCTACGCCCAGGTGAACTACAAATTCGGCTACTAGATCAATCGGGAACGGGCGCTACTTGCCGGCGAATATCGTGATTACTGGACAGGTTTGTTACCGGCAAAAAACTCCAGCAGGCTCCGAGGCGCGTTATCGCCGAAACACGCCTCGAGGATCCGGTTCGCTTCTGCGGCTTCGGACGCGCTGCGCGGAAAGAGATCCTCTTCGTAGGCGAAGAGCGCGGCTTCAACGTCACCAGGGTCCGCTGCAATGACCTTACCGAGTTCCGCGCCGTCATACATTGCAAGGTTGGCTCCTTCGCCCGACGGCGCCATCAGGTGCGCCGCATCGCCAAGTAGTGTCACACCAGGTACCCGGTCCCATCTGTGCTCAGCCGGGAGCGCATAGATAGGGCGACCTACCGGGTCCGTCTCACCGTGGGTGATAAGCGCTGTCAGCTCCGGTGCCCAGTCATCGAATTCCTGGGCGACGCACGCCAAGGCAGCCGCCGGCTCGGAGAAGTCAATGTTGCCAATCCAGTCCTCCGGCTTCTTCAACGCCACGTACGTGTGCAGTGCGCCATTGGGCTCCCGGTGCGCCTGGATACCTTTGCCCGGCGCCAGCGCAAACAGCGAGCCACCGCCAACCGCTGCAGCGCTCGCCTTGTGATCGGTGTCGCTGTTGAACAGGTAGGTCTCGATGTATGTGATGCCGACATACGCCGGTTTCTCCTTGGAAAGAAGAGGACGAACTCTTGACCAAGCACCGTCCGCGCCCACGAGGAGGTCGCTCGTCACGGTTGAGCCATCAGCAAAGGTCAGGACATGCCGCCCGCCGCCGAGACGAGACACCGCCGTGAGTTTGTGCCCCCAGCGGACTGTGCCCGCAGGAAGTGATTCGAGCAGAATCCGGCGCAGTTCTCCCCGGGCTACTTCAGGTCGGCCGCCCGTGCCGTCGTCGGGATCATCGAGCAGGACGTTGCCGTGCTTGTCCAGTGCGCGCGTTTCTTGACCACCGGGGTGGATGATCTCGAGGAATCTCTCGAAGAGTCCCGCTGTCTTGAGCGCAAGCTGCCCGTTGTTTTCGTGGATATCGAGCATGCCGCCCTGCGCTCGCACATTCGCCGAGGCTTCCGCTTCGTAAATCGTCGCTTGAATACCGTGAACGTGGAGGACGCGTGCAAGTGTAAGGCCGCCGAGTCCGGCACCGACAATCGTGACCGGAGTATTCACTGGGTGAACCACAGGGCAACCGCTCGTCTGAGTGATTTCTCATCGGGTTCGTTATCACAAGCCCAGGCGATGAACCCATCGGGACGTATCAGTACTGTACTCAACCCCAATTGTTGTTTCGCCCGGCCAGACACAAACTTGATTCGATCGCCGTATTCACTCGCCAAAGTTTTCAGGGAAGCGTTCCCTCTGAAGTCGAGCAGCATGCCGCGGGCCTGGTGCATGAGTTCCCCGATTGTTGTCCCGTCGCCGAACTCAAAGTTGGGAACGCTGTGGCCTACTAACGGGTGGCCGCCACCGAGATCGTACCCTGTGGTAACACCCCACACCCGTTGCGCAAAATAGGTGGCACCATCGCGCGTATCCATCAGGTCGCGGAGTATTGCGTTCAGCGCGCGGGAACTTGGATCTGGTCTCATGACTAAAACCTGGGCGCGTGACCAATCCAGAACCTGCGCACCCAGTGGATACCGCTCGGTTTGATAGCTGTCCAACAAGCCTTCCGGAGCTTTCTCCTGGATGGTTCCGGCGAGCTTCCAGCCGAGATTCATGGCATCGCCTAGCCCAAGGTTCAGTCCCTGGCCCCCCAATGGCGCGTGAATGTGCGCGGCATCGCCGGCCAAAAGGACTCGCCCGCGGCGGTAGGCTGTGGCCTGTCGTGCTCGATCAGTCCAGGTGGTTGCGACATGCAGAGCGCCGATGGTGACGTCGGTGTTCGAGATGCGGCGTAACACCTCCTGCACTCGTTCGAGCGTGACTGGTTTGTCTGCACTATGAAATGCCCCGCCATCGAAGTCTTGTAGCACCAGGAAACCCGGCTGCGATTGCAGGTACATGCCTCTTGATGTCAGGTTTCGGCCTGGATTGAGCTTCTCCGGGTCGACAATGTCAACGTGAGCGGAGTAGCCGGTAAATTCCGGCTCCGTGCCGGCGAATTCAAAACCGCCGAGCTTGCGAACAACACTCCGGCTTCCGTCGCAACCCACGAGCCATTTGCCTTGGAAAGATTGATCCCCTGACGCGACAGTTACTCCGTCGTCGGTCTGGTGAAAGTCAGTGATGGGGAGCCCGCGCTTGATCTCTACACCCAACGCTTCTGCTCGGTGGGCCAGCACGGTTTCAAGCTCCTGCATTTCGGAGATCAAACTGCTGTCGGTGGAGCTTGGAAGTCGATACTTCCACTGTGAAATGTCGATATTGCCGGAATGAAATGGAATCCCGGCGAAGTGTCCTACCTGACGACGTGGCCCCTGTGCGGCGTTTGAATGCGGATCTTTGAGGCGTTTTGGCACCTCAAGTTCGTCCAACAGTCCACGGCGGTAGAGCGCTCCAACAGAAGGCGCAGAGAGCCCCCGAATTCCGAAAGGGAGTTGCTTCAATGGCGAGTGCGGATTCTCCGCTTTCTCCAGTATCAGGACCGAACATTTGGCTAAGGCCAGTTCACAAGCAAGAAAAAGCCCCACTGGACCAGCCCCGGAAATGATGACATCGCATGTCGGTTGATTTGGGCCGCTAATTTTGCAACTCCGCAGATCTTTATGGAACGTGATTCCATCATCTTGGAACAATGTTCCATTTATGTCAAGATCAGGCATGGCTAAGAAAGCACATAGAAGTCAACGACGGGAGGAATCGCTCACACGAGACCGCATCGTTGAAGCGTCGATCGAGCTATTGGACAGCGGTGGAGAGAGCGGTCTGACTTTCCGCGCGTTGTCCGAACGGCTCGCCACCGGGCCCGGCGCTATTTACTGGCACGTCGCCAACAAGAACGACCTGCTGGCCGCCGCCTGCGACGCCGTCGTCGCGCGCACGATGAACGAGACCATCGTTACGACACCGGAGACAACGATTCGCGCTGTCGCGCTCGGCTTGTTCGACGTGATCGACGAGCACCCTTGGGTGGGCTCGGCGCTTACTAGCTCCCCGGGGCTGTCGACCATCGTGCGCATTCTCGAACGCATAGGCCAGCAGATTCGCGCTCTTGGAGTGCCGGACAATCAACAGTGGGCGTCGGTGGGTGCCTTGATGGCTTACATCCTCGGCGTCAGCAGGCAAAACGCAGCCAACGGGCAGCTCGCCCGAACGCAGGGCCTCGACCGATCCGACTTCCTGCAACAGGTATCGACCGCATGGTCCCAGCTCGACCCAAAGGAATATCCATTCGCACGCAGCGTAGCCCGACTGATACCCGATCACGATGACCGAATGGATTTTCTGGCAGGAATCGACCTCATCCTGAGTGGTATCAAGTCATCGCGCGGTCGCTGATCAGCGGCAATCCGCTTCGCAATGGATAAGATTTCCGCGCTGCTACTGACAGGCGGTTCCACTGTTAGTGCGGCAACCGCCACCCTGCGCTGCGGCGGCTTGCTTGAGATTGTTGGCGGCGTCCCGCTGAGCTTGAGTGGTACACACGGTTGTTTTGCCGAGCATCGAACCCGTCTGTTGCTCAGCGTGACATTGTACGTCTGCTCCGGCGGCATTCACATTAGCAGCGCCGTGATCCTTACCAGGTTGCGTTGTGCAGCCCGCGACAATGATCAAAATGACGAGCTTACACAGCTTTGCATTGGGCATCCGAATCTCCAGGACCTACGTTGTTCTTGACTATCTAGCGTAGGCGGTCGGCACGGCAATGTCGAGTAGACAATAATCTCGTGAAGTTAGGCCGCATATGACAGTTGGTCTGCGGTCAGACCCGCAAGCGGACCGCTATTACCTCTCACGTAATTGAGGGCCGATTTGCGGTCGCTAAGATGAGCGCAACGGGTCTCTCGCCGAGACCCCTCACTAACCTTACGCACACGGAGACACCAATGACCTCGCACACGTTTACCAAGACTACCCCGCCGGCCTGGCTACTCGCATTCTGGAAGGAAATCGACGACAAGACATGGGGAGAGGGCTTTGACTGCTTCGCACCGAATGCGATCGCCAATCTGGGCGTCAGCGACTGGCACGGGCGCGAGGCGATCCGAGAGAACCTGCGCGCCTTTGTCGATAGAGGATTTACGGCGCATCATGATGTCGTCGAATTCTGGGATGGTGGATTTCTCAAGGTGTTTCGCGGTTTCGTCACCATGACGCCGAACGACCCGGCCCAGAAGCCGGTACGGCCGGCGATGACGCACTTTTTCTACATGGACGACAAGGATCCCTCTAAAGTCGCCCACTGGTATGGATCGGTGGGGCCGGTGCAGTTCTGAAAAGACGAGTATTGGACGAATGGCGCGAGCGGCGAGGCCGCTCGCGCTCTCTTACTGATCCCCCGTGATGGAGCCTTAGAAAAATGGAACCACACCATCTCAATGACGCCCCAGCGCGCCCCGAGTTGGGCGCGATGCTTCGCCACTGGCGCGGTCTGCGCGGCACGAGCCAACTGGAGCTCTCGATCCACACGGGGTTCTCACAACGTCATATCAGTTTCATTGAAAGCGGACGCAGTAGCCCGAGTCGCCAGACCTTGATGGATATCGCACAAGCGCTGAGTGTGCCGTTGCGCGACCGCAATTCGCTGCTGTTGGCAGCCGGCTACGCCCCAGTCTATTCGGAAGCCCCCTGGAACGCCGCAGAGATGCAAGGGGTGACGCGCGCGCTCGAACGGATGTTGCGCCAACATGAACCCTTTCCCGCCTTCGTCATGGATCGGTATTGGAATGTCCTTGTAACTAACGAGGCCGCTCCGCGATTCTTCAATTGCTTCATCGACATGACGAAGCGCACCGGTCCACGCAACATGCTGCACTTGATGTTTGATCCCGATGGCATGCGGCCACACGTCGCCGACTGGGATCAGGTCGCGCCTACGTTAATCCAGCGGATCGGCCGGGAATCGGTTGGGGGTGTCAAGGATCCGAAGACCCAGGAACTGATCAACGCACTCTTAAGTTACCAGGGTATCAACGCCGAATGGAAGACGCCGAAAGCGGTCCCGACCACCCCCATGTTGCCGGTGATTCCCCTTGGCTTTAACCACGACGGGGCGACGTTGCGATATTTCTCCATGGTCACCACCGTCGGGACACCACAAACCATCGCGGCACAAGAACTGCGAATCGAGTGCCTGTTTCCGGTAGACGAAACCACCGAAGCGCTTCATGTAAAATTGATGAGCCGCGTACCCGCCCAGAACGGCTAGCCGTGACTGAAATAACGAGAATTGCGTTCCACCGCGAAGTGGATTAGAAGGGCACAAGCGGTATCAGGGACCGAACCAAGGAGAATTCTGATGAGCACTCGCCGATGCTTCCTCATAGGCTTGGGATCTTTTGCGGGCGGGATCTTGAGCGTACGCGCTGATGACCTTTGTACGGCTTTCAACAAGGACGCGCAGAACGCGATCACCTCGGAGCAGGCGCTCGAGCGGCTCAAGGCGGGCAATGCTCGCTTTGTCGCCGGCCATCCCGTCCACTGCAATCCGCAATCACAAGTGAAGGCGACGGCCGGCGGCCAGGCGCCGTTCGCCGCCGTGTTGAGTTGCATGGACAGCCGGACCGCACCCGAGCTCGTATTCGACCAGCGCATCGGCGATATCTTTGCCGTTCGCATCGCGGGCAACTTCGTGAATATCGACATCCTTGGAAGTCTGGAGTATGCGACGCAAGTCGCCGGCTCGAAGCTCATTGTCGTGCTCGGACATTCCGACTGCGGCGCGGTGAAAGGCGCCATCGATCACGTCCAACTCGGGAATTTGACCGCGGCGCTCGAGAATATCCGTCCGGCAGTCTCGGAGGTGACGGACGCCGGTGGTGCGCGCGACTCGAAGAACAAGAAGTTCGTGCAGAAGGTCAGCGAACGCAACGTGGCGGATGCCGCCTCGCAGCTCACGACCCGCAGCAAGATACTGGCGGGCCTCGTGAGTGAGCGCAAGCTCCTCATCGTGGGCGCCATGCACGACGTGAGTACGGGCGCGGTGAGCTGGCTGGGCGACCAGGTCGCCTAACTACCGCTGAACTTATAGCTGAAGCGCAAACCAATGGTGCGGGGGCGACTCACCGTGACGGCCTTGTACCACTCCGTGCGGTTTGCATATAGATCGGCCCGCGTGTCCGTAAGGTTCTCGCCGTAGACCTGCACCAGCCACGGGCTCTTTCCAAAACCGAGCGCGCCATCATACTTCGTGAAGGCTGGTAGGTCGTAAGCAATCGAGTTGCCCTGCGGGTCAAGCGAGAGCTGATCGGTTGTTGCGAGGGAGTGTGACTGATGCACCGCGTCGACCTGAGCGAACCCATCATAGCCGTTCAACGGAAACTCATAGCGCGCGCGGACGTTGCCCTGAAAGGGCGGCGCGCCGGCGAGCGGGCTGCCGAGTGCACCGCCCGGATTCGAGAGATTGGACCCTAGCGTACTAAAGTCGATGGGTGTTCCGTCGCGCCACAGAAGGACTGCTTGCTTGACCAATTCGCTGTGATTCCAGGCGGCGCCCGCTTCGATGGTGAGCCCGGCCGTGATGCGGGTCTCGACGGAGGTTTCCATACCGCGCACCCGATAGTTACCGCCGTTGAGGGTTACTCCCCAGGTAATGACGCCGTTGACGCCCACGTTGATCTGAGCGTTTTCCCAGTCCTCCTGATAGATCGCCCCATTCCATTGGATGCGCCGATCCAACCACATCGTCTTCCAACCGAGCTCGTAGTTGGTGACCGTGTCGGGTGCGAAGGCCAACGGCGATACCCAGCCGCCGTGCTTGTCCGCCTGCGCCTGTGAAGGTTCGCCGTTCGGTGCCAGCGGCGAATCGAACGTCGCAGCAACCGGTGCCCTATTAAAGCCGCCGGCGCGAAAACCCTGCGACCAGGTGTAGTACAGCAGCGCGTCCTCGGTGACTTTCCAGCTCAGGTTCGCGCGGCTCCTGAAGCTGGAAAACGTCCGGTCAAGGCCTTCTGAATTGAGATCGATGAATGTGGAGTGATTCACACACGGATTGGGTGCCGCCGGATAATTGATGAGCTGACAACCGAAACTTCCCACGCCCGATCCGACTTCCGAGGTACTGGTACGCGAATAGCGCGTGCCGGCCGTGAGTGTCAATTTTTGCGCAATGAGATCGACGTCAACTGAAGCGAAAGCGGCCCTCTGCGTGTAACCGCGAGTGAGGTCGTTAAAGTAGCCGTCTCCCGGCGGCCGGATATTCGGGTTGTTCGAGGTCACTGGTCCCGGTACGAACGTAGCGTCTGGTGTGAAGAACGTCACCGGATTGCCGTTCGGCAGAAGCCGGGACCCGTTCAGGGTGTAGTAGCCGGTGGGCGGTCCGATCGGATTGAAGTACGGAAGCGCAGTCAGATCGAAAAAGTCGACCTGGTCGTGAATCTGATAGTCTTCATAGAATAGGCCACCGATGCTGCGGATCGGCCAATCACCCGGAGTGCTCGCGCGCAGCTCATGGCTTTCGTGAGTGTTGCGCTCGACTTCACGCCAGGTCGAGCTCGGGGTGAAGCATTGCGCAGTGGCGAGAGTGGGACCTGGGTTCACACACTGGTAGTAGTCCACATACAGGCCGCGTGCGTAGTTCGTGTAGTCCTGGACCTGGTTGACGTTGCGCACGAGATAGGAGCCGGCATAGACCAGCTTCAGGGCCCCGACGCGGCCATTGAGCGTCAGCGCGGTGTTCTCGAACTTGTCCTTGTCGTACGAAGGGTTGTAGAGCTGCACGCTGAGCGGCGGCTGCGGCTGGCCGAGCGAATTCACTGCCATCTCGGCAAAGACCCCGTCCGCCTCCATGTTCTGATAGGACTGTGCGAGTAATGCGTTCCAGTCTTTGTTGAACTCATACAGCGCCTCGACGCGTAGCCCCTGGTAGGTAACAGGATTGATATCCTTGCCAACGAGATTAAAGTTATTGATGACGACGCTGTTGGCGGGAACTTGGCCGCCAAAGGCGTACTGAATGCCGAGATCACTATCGGCGCGCGCGAAGGTCGCGGGGATGTTATTGATGTAGCCGCCGCGGCGTTCGTTGTAGATCACACCGCGCACCGCCAGCCGGTCGTCGATGATCGGAATATTGATCGTCGCCTGAATGGCGCTGCTCGGATCGCCGTGGGCGGTCGATGCATATCCAGCGCTCACACTGGCCTCCGTCACATTGAGCTTCGGCTTGTTGGTGATGTAGCGCACGACGCCCGCCTCCGCGCCTGCCCCGAACAACGTGCCCTGCGGACCCTCCAATATCTCGATGCGTTCGAGGTCCGCGGCGTAGAGGTCAAGATTGCGCCCTGGAAGCTGCGCGGATTGATCATCGAGATAGATGGCAACAGTGGGGAAATTACCGAGAGCACCCTCCCCCTGCATTCCCGCTTCAGCCGTCCCCAGGCCGCGTACATAGATGTTGTTCTGACCGGGGCCCACTCCATGTGCGCTAACGCCGGGCAGGTAGCTGATGAAGTCATCAAAGGTGGTCGCGTTGAGCTTGGCAAGCGTCTCCCCGGTCAACACCTGAATCGTCATCGGTACGTTCTGCTGGTTCTCCTCGCGGCGGTTGGCGGTGACAATCACATCTTGCAGTTCCTCCCCCGCAGGGCTCTTCGTGGCTGCCTCACGCGGTGGCCCGACTACCACCGCAATTATGCGAATGCTTTGGGGTGTGAGGTACTCGAACTTAAGTCCAGTGCCCTCGAGCACGCGGGCGAGTGCCTCATTGGGACCGAGTCCTGCAGATACGGCGTGGGACCTCTGGCCACGCACGACCCCGGAGACATAGACGAGTTGCAGGCCGGTCTGCCGGGCGAACGCGGCAAGGGCCTGCGCGAGAGGTTGTGCGGGGATGTCGGCGGCGAGCGCCGTGGCTTGGTGAACTTCGGCGTACGCCGCCGGTGCATCAACGAGCGCAACCGGTGCGCAGATCGACAGCGCACGCAGCACCCCGGACACCGCGGTCGCGACGTTCGCTGATCGGCGACGCGGCTTACCTTCCATGCGCTTCCCATTTGGGCATCTTAGCGTGCCCTGGCCTCAAGCATACCGCAGGGTACCAGGGTAAGGAATCGGCTGCGGCTACGCTCAGTCTCGCGACACGCGAACTTCAGTTGCCGTGACCTCGACCCGCACACCCTTGAGGCTGCGCAGGAAGGCAATGAATGCGTCAGTATTGTCGATGGCGAAGACGCCGCTGATTTGCAGATTCCGCAGCGCTGGGGTAACGATCTCGATCGGCTTGTCGGTGTAGCGATTGAATTCGGCCGCGACCAGCGCCAGCGGTTCATGGTCAAACACGATTTCCCGACGCAGCCAAGCCGTGGTGTTTTGAGCATCGACCGCAGTGGGCACGGCCGGCCATTCTCCTGCGGCAACGCTTATCTGCTGATTGGCGCCCAGCCGTACGAACTGCGACTGTCGGCTTTGGGAAGGTCCGACTACGACCCGACCGTCGACCACGGTTACCACCGTCGCGCCGTGTTCCAGCCGCACGTCGAATTGGGTGCCAAGGTCTACGACCTCAGCCGACCCGGCGATCACCCGAAATGCACGAGCGGGATCGTGGACGACCTCGAATTCTGCCTGGCCCGACGTGAGCGTGACGAGTCGTTCCGTCTTGCCGTACTGGATCGTTACCGCAGAATCGGTATTCAGGTGCACCATGGAATTGTCTGCCAGGCGACGTGTGAGCTGCTCGCCGTGTCGAGTCTCCAAGTGAAGCGCCACCATGCCGTCCGGGGCTGATGAATGCTCGTCAGTCCTGGCATTCCAGAACAGCAGCAAGCCAATACTCAATAAGGCGCAGGCTGCCACCGCCAGCGCTGCGGCGACCCAGCGGCGTGACGGCTGCCGGACCGGAGACTCTTCCTCGGCTCGAGCGCGCGCCAGGATGGCCTCCAGGGAGTACTCAGGGTCGGTGCCCGCCTCCCTCAGATCGCGCACGACCGCGGACACACCCAGGAACTCCTCAACGTGCACGGGCGAGACTTTGAGCCAGTCGGTGAGCGCCGTCGAGTCGCGCGCATCGAGCGGCCCCTCCTCGTTCATCACGAACCACTCGCCGGCCTGTTCGGCGATTGCGGCACGGACCTTATCGTCGTCACTGTTCATATGTTCAGCTCAGCCGCGCCATGCGGCGTCGACAATGACCCAGAGCCTGCGCCACGTATTTCTTTGCCATCTGCGGGGATACCCCCAGGTGCATCGCGATTGCCCGGTACGATAGTCCCTGCGTGAAGCGCAGTTCCACCGCGGCACGGCATTTCGGACGCAGCTGCCTCAGCACTTCCCGAAGCCGCGCAAGCCGCTGCGCCGCGTCGAGGTCCCCGCCGAACTCGGGCAGCGCCTCGAGCTGCTCGTGGGCCGGAGCCTCGTCGATGTCGATGCCGTTCGCCTGGCGACGATCGAGCACCGCGTGCTCCTTCACCAGATTGTTGGCCACCGTGTAGAGGTAGTGGACGGGATTGCGGATCGCCTCCTGATCGCTGACGCGCAGCATCCGTACGTATACCTCCTGAGCGAGATCCGCTGCATCGGCCTTGGCGCGGATGCGCCGCAGGAAAAAAGCCTGCAGCGCACCCCGGTGGTCGGCAAATAGCCGCTCGACCAGCGATGGTTTTGGTTCAGCCGCAGCCATGGTGACCCATGCAATTCCCTCTCATCTTACATAAGAGTCCCTCAGGTCCTAAATGGCAACCAGAATTATCCGGCTCAACCGCGCTCGCCCCCGCGACCGATCAACACGCGTCATCCCGAATTTAAGGGTATCCAATTCGTGTCGCGAGGACTCGTTATCAATGTGCCGAACAATTTGGCAACGCGAACTCATCCAGTGATCCACAAGGAGAATTGACCGTGAAAAGGGGTGCATCGATGAACTCTATGTTTAGTGCCGTTACTCTGAGTCTAGGAGTAGGGGTACTTGGGGCGGCTTTCGCCGCGCAGGCGAATGCCGGCTGTGCGGATTTTCAACCCGTCAAGAAGGCCGTGAGTTGGCAAACGCCGGCATCGTACTTTGGAGGACTGTCATTCGTACGGGCGTCCGATAGCGGGGATTCGTGGCATCGCGACGACATTGTCGGCATGTGGCGATTCACGATGACCGTTCCGGGTCCCAATGGCTCGACCATCGTGATCGACGACGGCTACAGCCAGTGGCACGAGGATGGCACCGAAATCATGAATTCCGGAGCGCATGCGCCGAATACGAGCAATTTCTGCTTGGGGGTCTGGGCAGAGACCGGCCCGGGAGCCTACAAGCTCAATCATTTCCCGCTGCCTTGGGATGCCTCAGGCACTGCACCGCAAGGACCGATACATATCGTCGCCAACGTCAAGATGAAGGACCACGATCATTTTTCCGGTCCCTTCACGCTCAATGTCTACCTCTGGGATGGCAACGAGATCGTCAACGCCTCGGGTGCACCGATCGCGACCGTCACCGGTACCTTGAACGGGACACGCGTGACTGTCGACACGCCGGTGCCGGGCGCGCCCTGACAGCCGGGTGACATAACTCCCTCGGACCCTCCCGGCATGATGCTGGGAGGGTTCATTTTCGCGTGCAAACACTCGCCACTTAAGCCGCGCGCAGCGGTTGTGGGCCCGTGTGTTTTCCGCGTTTCGTCTTACTCTTCCTGTTCCAACCGCCAAGTTCAAGTGCCACGGATGTGCAGGCGGCGCGCAATTCATCCGCCAAAGGGCGGTCGACCATAGTGCGTGCAACGACCATGCCCCCAATGGACAGGGCCGCTATGGTCTGTGCGGTCGTGCGGCGTTGACGGCCTTTCTCGATCAGGCTGCGCTCCAAGACGCTCACCATTGCCTTGAAGACGGTCTCGAAAGCGCGCCTGGCGCTTACTCCGCTGCGTGACACGTCCGTTGGCAGCGCCACCATCGGACAGGAATTCTCGACGTCCTCGAAATGCTGACGCGACAGATAAGCACGGACGACTTGCGGCCCCACATCAGTCGAAGACAGGTCCACATGCACACCGTCCCAGCAGTTTTTCCATTCCGGGTCAGTGAAGAAGCACCCCAGTACATCGGCATACAGATCGCTTTTGCTTTTGAAATAGCTATAGAAGACGCCATGAGTGAGGCCGGCACCGGCCATGATTTGGTTGAGAGACACGCATTCAAAGCCGTGACGATTGAAGAGCTTGCGTGCACTATCGATGATGCGTTTGCGCACCGCTGCGCGGTGACCGGCGGGATACGGCATGAGATCTCCTGGCTTTTCAGTACACATGGACTATGCGCCGATCGTCGCGAACCTCACAAGTAAAACATTATCTTGAACATATTTTCGCGCGATGTTGTCATGCTGCTTCAATACACCATTCGGGAAACGCCCATGGACGAAACAACGCATCTCGCCGCTCTCACCAACGGGACCACACGGCGGCAAGCGATAATCGGTGTTGTCGGCGCATTCAGCGGGCTGGCGCTGAGCTCGACCCGCGCCAGGGCGGGCACAGAGGACGGGATATCGCATACCGCAGAGGCCATTCACCAGGAGCCCGTTTTCACCGCCAGCCCGAAGCGCGTCTACGAAGCTCTTACGGATGCCAAACAGTTTACGCGCGTGGTTCAGCTGAGTGGTGCCTTGCAACAGATGCACCTGCCGAATAAGCCCGCCGAGATCAGTACAGACGCGGGAGGCGCCTTCGCGCTTTACGGCGGATACATCACGGGTCGACACGTTGAGCTCGTGCCGAACGTACGGCTTGTCCAGGCCTGGCGAGCGGGCCACTGGCCTACCGGGATCTATTCGATTGCCAGATTTGAACTCGTGGAGCAGGGTTCAGGGTCGAAGATCGTCTTCGACCACACCGGCTTCCCTCAGGGGGAGGCGCAAGCGCTGGCTTCGGGATGGAAAGCTCACTATTGGGAGCCCCTCGCCAAGGACCTCGCATAAATACTGGGAGCAGCCCACAACGACGCGCGAATAACCTGCCAGGCGCATCCTAGAAATAAGAACACGCCGCCTAGCGCGGGGCCACTTCGGAACAACGGTCAAGAAGGTCGGTGCGCGCCGTTCAGCCGCATACCCATAGCAACTGGTTGCGGAAATTTCATTAAGCATATCCAATAAGGATTGGTGCAGTGGGCTATTGATCAAGGGGAGGCTGTTTGAGCGTCAACTCAGAGAAATTGTCGGCCGCGCGCAGCACCATGATTTTTTGCCTGTGCGCCGCCTTATGCGAGGGCATCGACCTACAGGCGGCCGGTGTCGCGGCGGCGGGGATCGGCGCGGAATTCAAGCCATCGCCGGATCAATTCGGCACTTTCTTCAGCGCCAGTACCTTCGGCTTGTTTTTCGGCGCGCTCATCGGTGGACGTCTCGCCGACAGCATTGGCCGCAAGAAGGTATTGGTGGTTTCGGTCGGACTATTCGGGCTCTTCTCCCTGCTGACCGCAACGGCCGCTGACGTTCATTCCCTGACTTGGGCACGCCTATTGACCGGCCTCGGCCTGGGAGGCGCCTTGCCGATGCTGCTCGCGCTGGTAGCTGAAAGCGGCGGCGCCAAGCAGCAAAATGCGCGGGTCGCGATGGTTTACGCAGCAACGCCGTTCGGCGGCGCCATCGTCAGTCTGATCAGCCTGGCGGTCAGCGCAGCGCATTGGCGCTTCATATTCATCGCCGGCGGCGTGCTGCCGATATTGCTTGCGCCGGTGATGGCCTTTCGCATGAGCGAGTCGCTGGCATTCAGGCGCGAGGCGCATACCGAGGGCAGCCCCAAGGCCGGAAGCTTTGCCGCGATATTCACGCAAGGCCGCGCCCTCCGCACTGTATTGCTTTGGCTGAGTTTCTTCCTAGGATTGCTGCTGCTCTATCTGCTGCTGAATTGGCTGCCGACCTTGCTGGTGACCGACGGGCTGACTCGCTTGCAAGCCGCTGCTGCACAAATAGGCTTCAATATCGGCGGCGGTCTTGCCGCCCTTCTCATCGGCTACTTGTTGGGAGGGCGCCTGCGCAATGTGGGCATCGTTATCACGTTTGTCGCATTGCCGGTGCTGCTGGTGACTCTGGCCAAGGCGCCTGCCGAAAGTGGAATAATTTTCGTGACGGTGTTCTTCCTGGGCTGCTCCGTCATCGCCGCACAGGCATTCCTGTATGCAATGGCGCCGGGTTCCTATCCCGCCAGCATTCGAGGGGTCGGCGTGGGCGCGGCCGTCGCTGTGGGACGAATCGGATCCATAGTGGGCCCCAAGCTGGGCGGCCTTTTGAAATCCGCGGGCCATGGCCCCTCGCAATTGTTTCTGGACCTCTTGCCGGTGGTGATTCTGGGCAGCATCTGCGCCCTGTTGCTGGCGTGGAACACCCGAAAGCAATAGACAGCAAGTTAGGGCTCAGGGCGGCGGTATCTTTGGGATATCGATATTAGGGAGTGATGATGTATTTCGAACCCGGCAAAACGAGTCACAACCTTCCATTTGATCCCTTTAAGTCATGTGTGGTGCCGAGGCCAATCGGGTGGATCTCGACAACGAGTCAGGCGGGTGTGGACAATCTGGCGCCCTTTAGTCAATTTCAGAATGTCACTTTTGACCCGCCCACAGTTCTGTTCATCGCAAACCAACGCATCGCCGGCGGCCGCAAGGATTCGGTAATCAATGCGGAGAGCCGAGGGGAGTTCGTATGGAACATGGCAACTTACGCCCTGCGCAACGCCGTGAACGCCACGTCCGAAGAATTCGAGCCGGGTGTCGATGAGTTCGAGCGCGCAGGGCTCCAAAAGGCGCCGTCGCGTCTAGTCCGCCCGCCTCGGGTCGCAGCATCACCGATCCAATTTGAATGCAGGTACTTGCAGACGGTGCGTTCACCCGGAGACAGCGATGTAGGCACCGTCGACATAGTATTCGGCCGCGTCGTTGCAATTCATATCGCCGATGACGTTTTGACCGGTGGCCGCATAGACGTTGCGCGGATCCGGCCTCTGGCGCGACTCGGGTATTATGAATACTGCGCAGTTTCCGATGTGTTCGAGATGCGTCCGCCGACTTCAGGAGGCTTGGCGGCCGGTCTCGAGGGATCCATCGACAAAGTCCGCGTTGCGCTGAAGCTTTGACTTGCCGCCGACATTTTCACCGCATATCAGTGGTTCGCGGCCGGCAGATTTTTGCTGTCGACCTTCCAGTCCGGATCCTTGCAAAGCCCGCAGTCGGCACCGACGAAGCGCTTGGCTGCGTGCGCGTCGCCCTTCAGCTGCCAGTCGAGCCAACTCACCGCCACCGAGGCCTCACGGCCCCCATTCGGTTCCATGAAGGTTCCGCCATGGCCGACATCGAGGTTGGCGACGAACACCGGCACCCCGCTGATATTCTTGAAATCGTCCATCCCGTTGGAATAAGCGATATCGCTCGGACCACCCAAAATGTAGATGATCGAGGTGTGCAGCTTGCGCAGCGCCGCCTTGGTGATCGTAATGCCGGGAATGGGATTGGCATCGGAGAAGATGCCGCTGCTATGGATCACAACTGTGCGCACACGGGGGTCGGCGGCAACCTCGAGCGCCTGCAAGCCGCCGCAGCTCCAACCAGAAACCGCAATCCATTGCGGATTGATGCGGCCGTAGTAGGGGCTGCCCTCGCGCTGATTCTCCGAAAGCGCCCAATCAATGGCCTGAGTGAGCAGTTCGGACTTGGTGGCGGGCGGCGGTATGTGCAGCGGCATCCCGTTTGGACCCAGTGCGGGTGCGCCGGGCGGCATGTCACCTGCAGGCCTCGGCGGTGCCCCGGGTCCGCTTTGGATGGTTCCACTGGCAATGGCGAGGTACCCGTGGGAGGCGATTTCAGCCAGGTGAAATCGTCCGCCGGCGCCGTCCGAGGAGCAGCCCCCGTTGCCCCAGGCGAGCACGCCTAATTTCTCCTTGCCCAGTTTGCTCAAATCCGCGGGCCGATAGACCACGTGGTTTGGGAGAGAATCCACCATCTCTTTGAGCGCGGGATACTTGCCCGTACCAACCGTATCCGGTTTTTTGTTAAAGGCTTCGAACTCCGCGCGCATTTTCACGGGATCGAAAGGCGGAGCGTTGGGCGGCTGCGCATGCACGAGGCCAATGCCCAAACTCAGCAGGCAAGTCGCGCTCAACCGCAGCGTCGTCAAATTCATACTCCCCCCAATTCTCCCGCTCTTAAGGATGGCCGCGCACCGCCCCGTTGGGAATTCGCATTTGCCGACGCCAGGTTTCGGCGAGACCGCACAATGGTCCGAGTTAACCGCCGCCGCCGGCAGGCTGTTGAGCGTTCTGCGCATCGGGCGGCGGTCGGCCGATGTACCGACCGTCCGCGGTCATCACCGCCACGATGTAGCCGGCGGGCCTGCCGTCGCGTACGGGGTGGAACTTCACCTTCACTTTGTCGCCGGGCTTCAATACGGTCTTGGTCCAGCCTTTACGGGTCATCTCCCCTACGCTCATCATCTCGAATCCGTAGGAAACCTGCGCGCCGTCAGGAGCGGCGACCATGACGAAGAACCAACAATGGGGATTGCTCCATTCCAACTTGACGACCGTGCCGTCGATCTCGTCCGACTTCGTCATGTCGAACAGCCCGAAAGAATGATGGGCGAACACCGGCGTCACCCCGACGCTCAAGGCCACCGCGGCAGCGAGGCCGGCGACGGCCACCATCGATCGGATCGGTCTCATTTGCTCTTTCCTTCCTGCGGTGGAGTGAAGTCGATGTCGAGCAGACTTTCCTCGCCTTTCTTGGCCCGGTCGCCCTCGGTGCAGCTGTTGTAGTCGATCGGCGGGCCATCTTCATGATCGTACCAACGGGTGTAGACCCACGGCTTGATGAACAGCTCCGGATCCTCGACCACCGTATCGATGCGCATCTTGTTCCCCACCCGGGTTATGCGTTCCTTAACGTGGGTCTGCTCGGTGACACGTCCGCCGATGTACAACTCGGCTTCCGGGAAGATGTTGATCGTATCCACGACCAGCGTATCGCCCTCCCAATGACCGATGGAATCGCCGCTGAAGCTGGGATTTACCTGATCATCGGGAACATGCGGGCGGCCATCGGTCCATATTCTGCGAATCTCCGAGTTCTCCAGGAGAATCGTCACGCGTCCCGGTGAAAACAGATATTCATGCGCGACCGGACCCATATTCGCGGGCGTGCCGTTTGGCAGACACAGGCCGCTATTACTGAGGGGAATCTTGTCTCTGCCTCTGTCGCCGCGGACGGCAGCCATGCGTTCATCGCGCATCTGTGCGTACTTGGGCTTCAGCGGTACATCCCCTCCAAACACAAAAGTCGCTGCCCCGCCCGGAACCCCTGGCGAACCTCTCGGTGGCGTGGCCGGTCGGCTGGGGGCCCAGACTCCCGACCAATCCGGCAATTGCTTGATCGAATCCCAGTTCTGGCCGCGAAGCGGCGCCGGTGAGTCCACCGCCGCCCAGCCGGCATGCCAGGCGGCAGCGAGCAATCCGCAGGCTGCGACGACGAGACAAGTTCTTCGGCCATCAACGGCACGAGATCCGCGTGTAGCGCCCGCCATTCTCACCCCCAGTCGACTGCAACCATATCTGTTCCGCCGGAGAATATCGCCGCCGAGCCGGAGCGGGAATTCGCTTTTACGGACACGTGCTTTCAGTCTGACCGTAAGACGCGCGATGTGAATCGCGAGCGGGACGCGTTAGAATTCCGCCGGATGCCCAGAAATCCCAAGATCAAGACTGCCCCGACTCCGGGTCAATCCGCCGGTCAGAGCGTACAAGTCATTGCGAGGGCTGCGAGCGTTCTGCGCGCTTTGGAAGGTGAACAGACGGGATTGAGCCTAGCTCAGATCGCACAGCGCGTGGGCTTGGCGCGCTCCACGGTGCAGCGAATAGTCGACGCGTTGCGCGCCGAACAATTCTTGATCGCCGCGACCCCCTCCTCCGGCGTGCGCCTCGGTCCCGCCCTCATCCGGCTCGGTGCCTCCGCGGGCGTGGACTTCGATAAGATCACCCGTCCAATCATGGCAAGGCTGTCACAGAGGCTGGGCGAAACCGTCGATCTGTCCGTATTGAAAGGATTTTCCGCGGTGTTTACCGATCAGATTCCCGGTGCCCATCGGCTGCGGGCGGTATCGGGCGTGGGCGACACCTTTCCTCTGCATTGCACGGCCAACGGCAAAGCATTGCTGAGCGTGATGCCGGAACAAACTCTGCGGCGATTCCTGCTCAATCCTCTGCCGCGCATGACACCTTCCACGATCGTCAAATCCGGCGACCTGCGCACCGCCATCGAAGCGTGCACCAAAGTCGGCGTGGCCTTCGATCTCGAGGAACATACCGAAGGGATCTGCGCCGTCGGCACGGCTTTCTTGGATCCGCTCGGCCGCTGCATGGCTTTGTCGATTCCCGTTCCAACGACGCGTTTCAACAAGATGAAAGGCGATCTGGTCAGAGAACTGCTGAACGCACGCGCTTCGATCATCGAAACTCTGGGGCCGGACGCCCGCTACTGACGATCCCCGGCGCCGCGCGGCGCGCCTGCTGCGGCGAACACACAACCAACCGGATCTGCGCTGTACAAGCTTGCGCCAGGTAGCTTATGATCCGATCAGATTGTACCACTATGTGGTATTGCTGCATCACAGAACGAGCTGCCCTGTACGCCACGAGGCAGCGCAATCGATACGGCCATCGCGCGGCCCCGGCTTTAGGACAATGCGAAAAGGGGGATTCGATGTCTCATAAGCTCATGCTGTGGCCGATCGCCGTCGTCGGTGTATTGACTGCCACTCACCTCTCCGCCGCCGCGCCGGCGGCAGAAAGCGCCGACGACAATTCGCCCGCCTCTTTGGAAGAGATTGTCATCACCGCGCAAAAACGCACGGAGAAATTGTCGGAGGTTCCCGTAGCGGCGTCGGTCTTGTCCGTCGATGCATTGTCGCGCATCAACGCCGGAGACATCGTCGATCTGAACAAACTAGTTCCTTCCGTGGATCTGGTGGGTTCGTTCAACGGCCGTGTTCCGCTGGGCATACGCGGCATTTCCAGCAATGCGAACGAGGCCACGGTGGGCCTGGCCTCCGGCGTCGCCATTATGCTCGATGGAGTCCCGGTCCCGTCCGATTCGGACGCCGCGAACCAGCTCGAGGATGTCAAGAGCATCGAAGTGCTGAAGGGCCCGCAGGCGACGCTCGGCGGACGCACCGCCGCCGCCGGCATCATCAACATCGTAACCCGCGGACCGACCGATCAACTGACCGGAGATGCCAGCGTCACGGCGACCAACGATCACGAATATCGTTTCAACGGGTTCGTCGCCGGTCCTCTGACGGAAGATCTGCTGGGCAGTTTGTCCGTGTATGACAACAAGCGCGAATTCCCGATCACCAATATCTACAATGGCGAGCACTCAGATCAGGAGAACAGCGGTGTACGGGGTAAGCTGCTGATCAAGCCCAACGACGCGCTCGATATCACTTTGATGGGCGCCTATCAGAAATCCGACTCCACGGGCGCGAATTTCCTGTACACCTACGTAACGCCCGGTGCCTACCTATTGCTCGGCGCCTCCCCGCCGCCGCTGCCGCCGCCGGTGTTGTCGACCTTGAGCCAGGCCGCGGTGCTGACGGGCATTACCCCCGGCAAGTCCAATGAATACATCAATACGCCGGTCGATTCGGGATCCGACATCAGGGACGATATGTTTTCGGTCAACATCGATTACCGTCTAGGCGGCATTACACTGAGTTCGACGACCGCTTATCAGCGCGAGACGCAACTCAATATTCAGGATCTGTTCGTCAACTCCAGCTATTACTCGAACAACTTTCGCAACGCCTTTGACGCCATCATCGGCCCCATCCCCGGTTCACCCGGCACCTGGGCGAATTTTTACAATTTCCAGTCTCAGGACATCGTCATCAACCAGACCAGCCAGGAATTTCGCGTCGCCTCGTCGCCGGAGAACGCCTTCAACTACGTGGGCGGCCTGTTCTTCTCCGATTCCATGGTTGATTTGATCACCGGGCGTACGCTGACACCGGCCGCGACCGATTACGACGTCGACTCGGTCACCAAGACCTACGATATCTACGGGCGCGTGACCTGGAGATTTGCGGCGCGCACGTCGCTCGTCGCCGGCTTGCGATTCAATCATGACGATCTGCGCTACACCTACGAACAGCTCGGCGACGGAGCGATCAGCAGCGCCAACAGCGCCGACAACAATGCGCTGGTCGGCGATATCAGCCTGCAGCAACGACTGAGCGCGCATTCGATGGTATACGCGACTTATTCCCGCGGCTATGCGCCGAGTGTTTTCAACACCGGTGTCTACAGCGGCGGCAATGCCGCCGCGCCGACGGCCGCATTGCCCATCACGGGGCAGGAGCACATCGACAGCTTCGAAATCGGATCCAAGGGACTGTATTTCGATCAGCGCTTACAGCTCAACGCCGCAGCGTTCTACACGCTCTACAAGAACTACCAGATTCAAACATCGCAATCGATTCCGGGGCAGGTGGCGCCCATTCTCGGCCTTACCCCGGCCGGAAAAGCCAAGACCGAAGGCCTGGAGATGGACATCGCCTATGCCGCCGCGCCATCGACTCGCGTAGGCGCCGATCTGGCCCTCATCAATGCTGAGTTCATCGACTACTTCGGCGCACCGTGTTGGGGGAATGGAGTCATCCAAACACCGGCGCAGGGTTGCCACCCGGTCCTGGGACCCGGCGGAGTACCCACGGGCAGCACGGCTCAAAACGTGTCGGGCCAAACCATGCCGAACTCGCCGCATTTCAAGGGTACCGTATACGCCGAGCAGCGATTTCCGTTCGGCGCCGGCGACTACGAGGGCTTCATCGGAGGCGACTACGCGTATCGATCCCGGGATCAATTCCAACCCGACCAGAATCCTGAAACCATTCAAGGCGGGTTTGGGTTGCTGGACCTGAGTTTCGGAGTGCGGCAGAAGTCCGGCAAATTGAGCGTCACCGGATTCATCAACAATGTTGCGGACCATCACTATCTGGTCGACATGGAAGATTTCTGGTCCGGCCCGTGGAATAGCAACGCGGTGGTCGCGCAGCCCGCTCGCGATTCGAATCGAGTATTCGGCTTGAGGCTGCAGGCCGGGTTCTAGGCGAGACCAGGATTGGGGAGATGAATTTGCGAAAACATTTCGCGACGATGGGCGCCGCCGCAATCATGTTGGCCATGGCCGGTTGGCTTTGCGCAGCGGAGGGGCCTTTCCACGACAAGCCGGCCTCGCCTCGCAGCCTGCCCGCGGATAATCTTCCACCATTCAGAATGCTCGACGAGAACGGCAATCTCATCCCCTTGCCTGAGATGCCCCCGGGCGGCCTGCATCGCGGCGCCGGCGCACCTCCCGAATCCGTGGCCCGCGGCCCCTCGATGAATCTTGCCATCGAGGCGGCCCGGGCGGCCATCGAATCCTGTCGTGCCGACGGTTACCGGGTGGGCGTCAGCGTGATTGACTCCGTGGGGGAGGCTCGCGTCATGCTGACCGCCGACGGATCGGACGGCAGCCATATCTTTGTCGCGACCCGAAAGGCATTGACGGCCCTGGCATTCGGAATGCCCAGTTCGAAGGCCGCCGAGATGGTCTCGCAGGACAAGAGCATGCTCACCCGCATTGCGCCGAACATGTTCGTCATGGGTGGGGCGCTGCCCATCATTGTCGATCAAACCACCATCGGAGCCATAGGCGTCAGCGGCGCGGCCGGCCGACCGTTTGGGCATCAGGACGAGGTCTGTGCGCAGGCGGGTTTGCGCAGGATTCAAAGCAGGCTTAAATAGCAATACACTACACCCACAGTGTAGTACATCAGGAGTTTGATATGGCTGGCTGGCAAGAAGGCGATTGGCGCAACGAAGAACTGTGCAAATTCGAGGAATCGAACTTGCTCAACAAGATGGGTCTGGAGTTCTACGACCTCAGTCACCCGTGGGGATTGGGACAACCCTGCTGGCCTTACTTCGAGGATGTGAAAATCGAGCGGCTGCACGGCATGTCCAAATCCGGCGTGCTGACGCAAAAGATCACCACCGTGATGCATTCCGGTACGCACATCGATGCCCCCGCACACGTCGTACCCGGCACGCCCTTCATGGATGAAGTGCCGCTTCCGTATTTCTTCGGCACCGGTGTCGTGGTCTCGATCCCGAAGAAGAAATGGGAGGTCGTCACCGCCAAGGATCTGGAGAATGCGCGGCCGAAGATCCGTCCCGGCGACATCGCCATCGTCAACACGGGCTGGCATAAATACTATGGCGACAACCAGCACTACTATGGCTACTCCCCCGGCTTCTACAAGGAGGCCGGCGAATGGTTCGTCGAGCGCAAGGTGAAGATGTGCGGCAACGATACCCAGGCGCTGGATCACCCGTTGGGCACGGCCATCGGCCCGCACGGCCCGGGCGCTCCGCACGGGCTGCTGCCGAAGCTCAATGAGGAATACGAGCGCACGACAGGCCACAAAGTCATCGAAGACTTCCCCTGGTGGGAGCCTTGTCACAATGCCATCCTTTCGGCGGGCATCTGCGGCTTTGAAAACATCGGCGGCGATATCGACAAGGTGACGGGCAAGCGCGTCACGTTTGCGGCCTTTCCCTGGCGTTGGAAAAAGGGCGATGGCTGCATCGTACGCCTCGTCGCCATCACGGACCCCAGCGGAAAATTCAGGATTGAAACCGGGCTTTCCGAGTAAGGGAGACAGTGTGCAGATTACCCGCTTCGCAGAGGCGCGCCGCTACGATGCACCCAAGCACTTCGAGATGCGCTCGCTGCGGCTTCAGGGCTTCGACGCGAGCGCATCGCAATTTGCCTGGGTGGGCCTGTCGCATTTTCTGCCGCAGGGCGGTGCCGCAATGGATGCCGGCGCGTTGGAGAAAATCTACGTGGTCCTCGAGGGCGAGGTAACCGTCGAGCTGGGTGACGGAACCCGTCACGTACTCAAGGCGCTGGACAGCTGCCATATTCCGGGTGGAGAAGCGCGCGCGATTCGCAACGACGGAAATAGCGTCGCGACCATGCTGGTAATCATGCCGCACCCGGACCCGCGGCCGTGACGCTGCCAAAGATTGATCCGGCCGGTCTGTTCAATGTGCGCGGCAAATCGGCCATCGTGGTGGGCGCCACCGGCGCGTTCGGCAAGGTTGCGTGCGCCACTCTCGGACGCGCCGGAGCTCGGCTGACGGTTGCCGCCGGCAGCTCAACCGACTTGTCGAGTTTGATGCAGGAACTGGCCGGCGACGGGATCGAGTCGCATGCGGTCGCCCGCCGTTCGAACAGCGAAGCCGATTCGCTTGCCATCGTGGAGACCGCCGTGTCCGCTTACGGCGGCGTCGACATTCTGGTGGTGGCCTCGGGCATGAACGATGTATCGCCCATCGTCGACATGGCGCCGGAACGCTTCTCACGGGTGATGCAGGGCAACGTGGAAGGCGCATGGCTCATCGCGCGCGCCGTCGGCCGCCAAATGATCACGCAAGCCCGCGGCGGCAAAGTGGTCTTCACCTCGTCCGCACGCGGCAAACTCGGACATCCTGCCGGTTATTCGGCGTACTGTGCGTCCAAATCCGCGGTGGACGGCATGACCAGGGCGTTGGGGTGCGAGTGGGGCAGGTTCGGGATCACGGTGAACGCCATCGCGCCTACGGTCTTTCGTTCGCCGCTGACGGCATGGATGTTCGAAGACAACGAGAACGCCAATAAGGTACGCGCCGGATTCCTGGCGCGCGTTCCCGTCGGCCGCCTCGGCGAACCGGAAGATCTGGCGGGGCCGCTCTTGTTCTTGTGCTCTCGCGCGTCGGATTTTCATACTGGCCACGTCGTCTACGCGGACGGCGGATACACCGCGGGTTGAAGGTGGCCCGACCGCGGTCCATCGCAATCGTCGGCGGCGGCCTAATGGGTGCCGGTATCGCGCAGGTATTCGCCACGGCCGGTCACGCGGTCACTGTCTTCGAGCCCTCGCCCGCGGTGCGGGCAACGATTCGCCCGCGAATTGCCGAGGCACTGCGCCTGTATGGGCTCGACGAGAGCGTTGCGCGGTCGGTTGAGGTGACGGATGACCTGGCCCGAGCCGTCGGGCCGGCGGACTTTGTCACGGAGGCGGCTCCGGAGAAGCTCGAACTCAAGCAGTCGATCTTCGCCGACTTGGTCAAGTTGTCCTCCGGCACGGCCATATTGGCCTCGAACACTTCCGTGATTCCGATTCATCGCATCAGCGAGGGACTGCCGAGCGCTGAGCGCATTGTCGGCACTCATTGGTGGAACCCGCCGGCGTTGATCCCGCTGGTCGAGGTCGTTCAATCGACGCGGACGTCGGACCACACCGTTCGCGCGACGATGGAGTTGCTGGCCGCAGTCGGCAAGTCGCCCGCCCATGTGACCAAGGACGTCCCGGGTTTCGTGGCCAATCGGCTGCAGCATGCGCTATGGCGGGAGGCCATCGCAATGGTCCGCGAGGGCGTGTGCGATGCCGCCACACTCGATGCCTGCGTGAAAAACAGCTTTGGCCTGCGCCTGGCAGTCCTCGGACCCTTGGAAAACGCCGATCTGGTTGGGCTGGATCTGACCCTCGATATTCATAAGACCATCATTCCGGAGTTGGATCGCTCCGATCGACCGGACCCGTATCTCGAGGCCCACGTGGCGGGCGGCCGATTGGGCTTCAAAACCGGCGCGGGTTTTCGCGTCTGGTCCGAGGATGAAATGAATGCGCTGCGCCGGCGGCTCGCCGCACACCTCCTGGAAGCACGGCACAAGGCATGACGCACGCTTTCCGGCGCTCCGAGTTCCGTTCCGTCGCGGTCCTCTCGTTGGGATTCGGTCTTGTCGGCATCGATCGCTTCTTGATAAGCACCATGTATCCGGTCATTGCGCGCGACTTGCATTTGGACTACGGGGATATCGGCCTGATCACCGGAGCGCTGGCGATCGCTTGGGGAATCTCGGCGCTATTCATGGGCAATCTGTCGGATCGCATCGGCCGGCGCCGCGTGCTCACCGTCTCGCTCGTGGTTTTCTCATTGCTCATCGGCGCAAGCGGCCTCGCCATCGGACTGGTCACGCTGATAGCCGTCCGGGTGATCATGGGATTTGCGGATGGCGCCTACACCCCGGTCAGCATCGCCGCGACCTTGGATGCATCCCCGCCCGGGCGGCGCGGCATGAATATCGGTATTCAGCAAATGATGTTGCCGCTGTTTGGACTGGGGTTGGCGCCCCTGTTCGTTGCAGGCGCATTGCGCTTCATCGAATGGCGCCTGATTTTTCTGATTTTTGTGCTTCCCGGCTTAGGGCTGGCCTTCGCAGTGTGGAAAATGATTCCGGCGTTCTCGGCCCCCCAGCGAATCGAACGCAGAAGCGGCCCATTGGATTGGAAGGCGGTGCTCGGGTATTCCAACGTGCGTATTGCCGCATTACTCATGCTGTGCTGGTTGACCTGCCTCATTTCGACCAGCGCCTTCATGCCGAATTACCTCGTCGATCATTTGCAGCTTCGCTCGGAGCAAATGGCCGTCGTTATGTCCGCCATCGGCTTGGGTGCGACGGTCGGAACGCTGCTGCTGCCGTGGCTGTCCGACAGGATCGGCCGCAAACCGGTGATGGCGCTGTCCAGTATAGGGGTGTTCGTCTCGCTGCTGTTGCTGGTCAATGCCCGGTCCAACGTGGGCATACTCTTTGGGTTTCTGTTCTCGGTTCACTTCTTCAATAACGCGCTCATTGCCCTGACGGTGGGACCCTTGTGTACCGAGGCGGTCCCCGTCTCGCTGATGGCGACCGCCTCGGGACTGGTAATCGCCGTCGGCGAGTTGTTCGGCGGCGGCCTGGCCCCGGTAATCGTCGGCCACGTCGCGCAGCGCTTCGGGATTGAACACGTACTTTGGCTGCCGATTGCCGTCATGGCGGCCGGGTTCCTTCTTTGTTTGGCCATCAGGGAGACGCGCACGCCATGAGCAACAAAGTAATCATTTCCTGCGCCATTACCGGCGCCATGCATACGCCGACGATGTCGGATGCCCTACCGATTACGCCCGCGCAGATCGCGGCGCAATCCATTGAAGCGGCCAATGCCGGTGCCGCGATCATTCACTTGCATGCACGCAAACCCGCCGACGGCGAGCCCACCGGAAGCCCGGAAGTGTATTCGCAGTTTCTTCCGGACATTCACCGAGAATGCGATGCCGTGATCAATTTGACGACCGGCGGCAGTCCGACCATGACGGTCGCCGATCGGCTGGCGGCGGCCATCCGTTTCAAGCCGGAGATGTGTTCGCTGAACATGGGTTCGATGAACTTTGCGATTTTTCCGGCGGCCAATCGCGTCAAGCAATGGAAATACGCGTGGGAGGAAGGCTATGTGCGCAATAGCGATGATTTCATCTTTCGCAATACCTTTCGCGACATCAAGTACATTCTGCAGACCATGACCGAGTCAGGTACGAAATTCGAGCACGAATGCTACGACGTCGGCCATCTCTACAACCTGGCGCACTTTCTGGAGAACGGATTGGTGAAGCCGCCGATTTTCGTGCAGCTGATATTCGGCATTCTCGGCGGGATCGGCGCCGACCTCGACAATCTGATGTTCATGAAGCGTACCGCCGATCGTCTGTTCGGTCCGGCCAACTTCCAGTGGTCGGTGCTTGCCGCGGGACGGCATCAGATGCCGTTCTTGACGCAAGCAGGCCTCATGGGCGGCAATGTGCGCGTGGGGCTCGAGGACAGCCTGTTCATCGAGCGCGGCCGGCTGGCGGAATCCAATGCGCAGCAGGTGCATAAAATCAAGCGAATACTCAAGGAGATGGGCCGCGAGGCTGCCACCCCCACCGAGGCCCGGCAGATGCTCGGACTCAAGGGCCGGCAGCAGGCGGCTTATGGGTGAATCTAAGGCGACGCTTGTCCTATGCGCGGCGGCGGCGCTGCTGGAGGGATTCGATAACCAATCCATGGGCGTGGCCGCGCCGCAGGTGATCGCGGAATTCGGCCTGTCTACCGGCGAGACAACCGCGATTTTCAGCGCAGCCACCATGGGATTGTCGGTCGGAGCCCTCATCGGCGGCCGCATTGCCGACCACCTGGGCCGCAAACGAACGCTGATCGTGTCGCTGCTGCTGTTTGGCCTTTGCTCGTTGTTGACGGCCGCGGCCACGGGAGCGCAGCCACTATTCATCGCGCGGCTGCTCACGGGGCTCGGCCTCGGCGGCGCCATGCCCAACTTCATATCCCTCTGTTCGGAGGCGACCCACGCTCGTCAACGAATCAGTGTGGTGACTCTCATCATGGCGGCGATGCCGTTGGGCGGGGCCCTGGCAGCGCTGGTATCGGTCGGCGCGCACCTGGGCTTGAGCTGGCGATCGATCTTCTATATCGGCGGCTTGGCACCCATTCTAATCGGCTGCCTGATGATGTTCCTGCTGCCCGACTCGGGGCGCAGGAGCGCCGCGCGATCATTAGCGGTTTCGGGGCGAATCGAGGGCGTGGCCGCGGCACTCTTCGGCTCGCAGCGTGCACCCGCAACACTACTGCTGTGGGCAGCATTCTTTTTTACGCAGCTCGTGCTGTTCATGATGCTCAATTGGCTGCCAACCTTGATGGTTGGATTGGGATTTACGCGGAGCGAGGCCGGGTGGACCTCGGTGTGCTTCAATCTGGGCGGGAGCATCGGCGCCGGATTCTTAGGAAACCTGCACGCCGGCGGCCGGCGGCGCCAATGGGTACTGGTGACTTACACTCTCATGGCCGCGTCCTTGGCTAGCGTAGCGTCGGTGGTCAAGGTATTCGCGGTCGCCGCCTCTGCGTGTACGCTCGCCGGCGTCTTCATCGTGGGCGCCCAACTCATATTGTTTGCGCTCGCACCCCTGTATTACGGCGCACCTATTCGCGGGACCGGCGTAGGTGCCGCGGTCGCGGCGGGGCGCCTTGGAACCGTGGTGGGTCCGGTGTTTGCGGGCGGTTTATTGGCGAGCGGTGGCGGCAGCGCGGCTGTATTCTTGGCCATTGTGCCGTTCGTCGTGGCCGGCGGCGGCGCAGCCTTCGCTCTGACATGGCGGGACCAGGTGAGTGAGTAACCGAATCATTTTCATAGGCGCGCCGGAGGCGGATGCCCGGGAATTCGAGGCGAAGGCGCGCGCGGATTTTCCGGGCCTGGATTTGTTGGCGACGAATGATCGGGACTCCGTGCTGGCTCGTGTCGGCGGTGCCGATGTGCTGATCGGCCATCAATTCCAGTTCGATGACGACATCTTGCGCAGAGCCATACGGCTGCGCTGGATTCAGTCCCTGACCGCCGGCACCGAGTTGATCGTGAAACTCTCCGCTCTACGGCCCGAGGTCACCCTGACATCGACACGCGGCATGCACGGGCCGCAGATGTCCGAATTGGTGTTCCTGCAAATGCTGGCGCTGGCGCGCGATTTTCCTCGAATGCAGCGCAATCAGGCGGCCCGGCTTTGGGAGCGCTGGCCGCAGCCGCTGCTGTGGGGCAAAACCGTGGTCATCGTGGGCGTCGGCGCAATCGCAGAAGTCCTGGCGCCGCGCTGCAAGGCGTTCGGCATGACGGTGATCGGAATTTCCGAGTCGGCCCGCAGACCCGAAGGTTTCGACGACATCATCGGACGCAAGCAGCTCAAGCGCGGTGCGGCGCTGGCGGATTTCCTGGTGCTGATCGTGCCTCACACGCCAAGTACCGAGAATCTGATCGACGCGGCGGTCATTGCCGCCATGAAACCGAGCGCCTATCTCATCAACGTGGCACGCGGAGGCGTGCTGGATGAAGACGCGCTGCGCGCCGCGCTGCATCGGCGGCAGCTGGCAGGTGCGGCGCTCGACGTGTTTCGCGAGCGACCGCTTCCCCCCGACCATCCGCTCTGGCATGAGGACAAGGTCATCATCACTCCGCACATCGGCGGGATGAGCGATATCTACCTCGAGCAGGCCTACCCCGTCGTGCGCGATAATTTGCGCCTGTTCCTCGGCGGAGAAGCCGGCCTCATGAAGAACATCGTGTTCCACTGATTGATCATTGAATGGATCGATAAATATGCCAGCCAGCGCCTCCCGAGTATTGAACGCCGTTTCCGGCGAAGAGCTGCAGCGCCGCTGGCGGGCGGTCCGCACATCCATGCGCAGCCGCGGAATCGATGCGCTCGTCGCGCAAAATTCCAGCGACTGGGTCGGCGGATACATCCGATGGTTCAGTAATCAACCGGCGACCAACGGCTATCCGAGCAGCCTGGTATTTCCTCTCGAGGGAGGCATGTCCCTGATCGAACAGGGCCCGTTTGGCGGATTGAGACAATCCGGCCCTGCGGAGCTCGCCGCGAGCGGCATCGCACGTCGCTTGACGACGCCGAGCTACCCTTCCGTGGGCTATTCGGGCGGCTACGACGCCGATGTCGCGGCCGCCGAACTGAATCGAGTCGGAGCCAAGCGCGTGGGGTTGGTGGCTCCTGCGGCGATGTACCACAGTTTTGGCCGACACCTGAGCGATCGTCTGGCAGCCTGCGAGCTCGTCGACGCCACGGATCTCGTCGATCGCATCAAGGCCGTCAAAAGCGCCGAAGAACGCGCATTGATTCGCCAAGTCGCCGGGATGCAGGACCAAGTCATGCTTCGGGTCAGGGAATTCATTCGCCCCGGGCTCAAAGACTTCGAAATCGCCGCCTATGCGCAATATGTGGGCCAGCAGCTCGGCAGTGAACAAGGGATATTTCTTTGCTCCTCCGCTCCTTGGGGACAGGCCGCAAGCTTCCGGCCGCGTTCCATGCAAGGTCGCACGCTCGAGCCCGGCGATATCTATTCCCTGCTGGTCGAGAACAACGGCGCCGGCGGCTACTACACGGAGCTGTCGCGGATTTTTGTGCTGGGAGCGGCCCCGCCGGAGCTGTTGGAGGCACATGCGGCGGTGCTCGATGCACAGCGCTTCGCGCTATCTCTGCTGAGACCGGGCGCCCTTTGCCGGGAGATCTACGCCACGCACAACGCCTACCTCAAGGAGCGCGGGCTACCCGAAGAGCGGCGCTTGAGCGTGCATGGTATGGGCTACGACATGGTTGAGCGGCCGCTGATCCGCAACGACGAAGATATGTCGATCGAGGAGAATATGGCCATCGTATGCCACCCCGGGATCCTCAATGAGCGGATGTTCGTGCACAACACCGATATCTATTTGATCGAAGCGCACGGCCCCTCCGAATGCCTGCACGCGACCCCCAAAGAGATCTTTGAAATCCACCACGCCTAACGCGGCGAAGTGATGACGATGAATTCGATTCCCGGCGGCGGCATTGCCGCCCGCAGATGAATTGCCGGACCGGTTTGTACGCTCTGATCGACGAGGGCGAAATTGGATGAATCGGTGATTCTGTATCGCTTCACTTGGTACTTTCCCCGGCCGGGCAGATTGACCGTCAAGTCGTAGCCGCCATTGTCATGGTAGGTGAGCGTACGGCGGGGCAGGAGCTGAATGTCCATGATGTTGGGGATGTGCATCACATCGCCGTTGGCGCGCGGCCCCAGATATTTCGCCGCAATCTGATAATTGCTGATCAGTATTTGAACCATCCGGCTGTCCGGCGAGCGCCCCGCCACCACCGCGAATCCGGCATCATCGCCGCCCGACGTGCGCACCAGCACCGGCGTTTTCTTCAGCGAGCCGAATGCAATGAGCGCGTGACCCACCGCGTCAGGTTCCGCATTCGGATGCCGGAACGAGCTGTCGCCGCGGTAATAGGCTTGATTGTCGATCGGTCCGCCCAGCATATAAATGAGCGAGCTCACGGCAAACGACGCCCGGGTGGCCGTGGACATGTCGCGGTCGAACAAATCCGCATTCCATTCGTCCAGGAAGTTCTTCGTGGCGCCGAATCCGTGCGCATCGAGAATCGGCCGCAGTGCCCGGGCGATGGTCACGAAGTTGGATGGGTCGTTCGAATCCATGGTGTAGAGATGCCAGGAGAAGAAATCGAGCGGCAGCCGATTCGCACGCACGTAGTCCAGGAACCCTTCCCGATAGGCACCGGCATCCAGGGGCTTGGCTATGGTGGGACCTCCCACCAGCGCGGCATCGTCCGCGGCCTTGATGGCGCGCGCCGTCTTGTCGTATAGCGTGTAGTACAACTGCGGCGAACCGGTCCAGAAAACCCTGAAATCCGGCTCGTTCCATATTTCCCAATAGCGGATGGCGTAGTGAAAGCCCTTGTCCCACCCCTTGTTGTAGTGGAGCACGACGTGGCGCACGATTTCCGCGTACTTGTCCAAGTCGGCGGGAGGATCGGGCGTCGCGCCTATGCTCCGGCCTACCCGAAACAAGGGCTCCGCTCCGACCGACTTGATCGACGCGATCATGCGATCCGTCGCAGCGAAATGATAGCTCGCGGCGTTTTGCGGATCCGCGCTCATGTCCGGAAACATCGTGAACTCATTTCGGCTCGCGGGAATGGCGATGGGCAGATTCGGAGCACTGCCGAAGCGTGCATCGATATCGCCCGGACCGAACTCATCGTGCGTCCGTATCAGATCGATGCGCGCGGCACGATAGTCCTCCGAGATATCGACGCTCGTTGTGGACTTTGCGTCGGGCGCCCCGGAGCCTGCGAATTCGGCCGCCGGCGCTCCATGTATCCCGCTAAACGGCCGCAGAGTACCCACGGTGATGGTTGTGTCCACAGTGACGCTGCGCAGTACCGGGCCGTCGTCGGCATGGGCGCACGGCGCGCCGAGCGCAACCGTCAAGGCAATTCCGAGTCCCAAAGCCATTCTGATCATATTTTCCTAGGGCGAGCAGGAACGAAGGAATTCCAACACGGGGGCGCTCAACGAATCGTCGGCGGTATTCACCGCAAATCCCTGCGTCAGGTGGTTGTGGCCGCGGATGACCCGCAATTGAGGTTTGAAGCCGTGCTGGGTGACGAGCCGCGCAAACAACTCGCCAGCCTGCACCTGCATTTGCAATAGATCGAGTTCTGCGAAGGTGATCAGCAATGGTGCAAGCGGCGGCGCATCGATGAGTTCGATGGTCGACATCTGTCGATAGCGTTCGAAGTCGGAACCGTAATACGCCTCATTGCGCGGGTCGGGGGTGGCTACGCCGAATTGCTCGCGGGCAAGTTTTTCCAACACAGGATTGTAAACACCGGAAATCAACACGACTCCCGCGACGAACAAACCCTCCGGCGGATGAAAGCGGCGTATCAGCGTGGCTGTCGCCACATGCGCGGCGCCCGCCGATTCCCCCGCCAAGAAAATGCGCGCCGGGTCGAGGCCATACTGCGCGGCGTTGTGCCGGACCCAGCGATATACACCGATCACATCTTGCGCCCCCGCCGGCCACACATGCGCCGGGGCCAGGCGATAATTGGCCACGACCACCGCGATGCCCTGCCGCGCGAAATGCTGACCGACATTTTCGCGATCGGCCTTGTCGCCGCGTATGAAGCCGCCGCCGGGCATGAACACCATGACGGGGCTCGCCCCGGCACCCTCGCTCTGCGGGCGATAGATATCGAGGCGATGGCGCTCATCGCTGCCATAGGCAATGTCGCGAATCACCTCCACACCGTCGCGCCGCTGATTCTCGAGCAATGGATTGTAGATCGACTGGGCAAAGTGCATGTCGAGCACCGGTCCGTGCGCGCGTATGCGGTGCTCCCGTGCCGCATGCTCCGAGTCTCCCCGGCCGTCCAAGTCCGATCCTGTTCTGAGCCTCTGTGTCATCGGCGCAGTTCTAGGCGTTGACGCTCGGCGCTTTATGAAACTTTCCGTCCTTCATGATGGCGCGCAGATTGTCCTTGTGTTGAAGAACCGCCACATTCAAGGTTGGATCGCCCGAGACCAACAGCATATCGGCCAAGAATCCCGGCTTGATCTGTCCCAATTCATTTTCCATGCCCATGATCTCGCCGCCGAGTTTCGTCGCCGCAACCAGTGCCTCCGTCGGCGTAAAGCCCAGATGGCGGACGAAGAGCTCGAGGTCCCGAGCGTTGCGGCCGTTGGGATTGAACGGAAAACCATAGTCGCCGCCGGGCAGCAGGCGAACTCCCCGCTTCTTGAGCACAGGCCCCAGTTTCTGCTGATGCTCCAGAGCCACCGCCGCGTCGGCCTTCATATGCGTCATGTCGAAATGAGGGGGAGGCGTGGCGTCCAAAGTTGCCTGCACTATTCCCAACGTTGGGCCGATGAAGATCTCATCCTTGCGCTCCACCAACATCTCGATCGCCTCCGCATCGGCGTAGGTGCAGTGATATAGGACGCGAAATCCGTTGCGGACACCCATTTTCACCGCTTCCGCGGCGTGCGCGTGGCCGGTCAGCCAGACTTTTGATTCGCGCGCCTGCTCGCCCGCCGCGCGCACTTCGTCCTCGGTATACAGGAGTTCCATGGAGGCGCCTGGCTTCAATGCGCTCTCGCCGGAGAGCAGAAACTTGACGACCTTCGCACCATTGGCCGCGCAATCCTTGATGAACGCGCGCACCGCCTCGGGCCCCCTGCCGTGATCCGCCACCTTTCCGCCTTGCAAATACGCCGTCTCGTTCGGGGGCTCGCGCTCCAGCGACGAAGGCACCAGCCGCGGGCCGGGCGTGCCTCCCGAATCGATTTGCGCCTTCAGCGACATTTCCAGGGTCTTCCCCAATGCGCCGGCGGAGTAGGCGCTGGTGAAGCCATGATCGAGGAGGATGCGGGCATTGCGGGCCGTATTGAGCAACAGGTCTTCGGGCGGCAGGCTCATGCCGGGCACAAAGCGCTCCACCGAACTCGGCCAACTCAAGTGCGCGTGAGCCTCGGTCAATCCGGGCATGAGCGTGGCGCCCGCACCGTCGACGATCATCGCTTCATCGCGCGAAATTGATTCGCCGCCGGCACGTACCACGGCGGCGATGCGATTCCCCTTGACCAGAACCTCGCCGGCGAAGGGCGGCGCACCGCTGCCGTCAAAGATGCGTGCGTTGACGAAAAGAATCATTGACCCCTCCTGACGGCCCGGCCCGCAAACCTGTCTAGAACTTTCCTTCGAGCGTGATGCCCACTTGACGCAGCGAGTTCGCGGTCTGCCAACCGGAAATGCCGTTGACAAAACCGGCGCCGACACCACCCGCAAAAACGGGCGGTGTGAACGAAGGGCCGCCGAACAAAGTGACGGGCTCGTTGTCGTTACTCAGATTTCGCACGAATAACGCCGCACTCCAGGTGCCCGCTGGGGAGCGCACGCCGAATCGCGCTCCCGTGTTCCAGTTTGGCGGATAGACGAAAGCGGGATCGGCGGTTGGGCCCAGCCGCATGGAAGACTTATACACCGTGTCTGCGTTCACGAAACCCTCGACGCGGGCGCTCAAAGGGAACACGTAAAGCGCGCTCAAAGTGACCTTGTTCTTCGGCACGCCCACCAATTGTTGGTTCGCCAGGGAGGTGGTTCCCCCACTGAGGTTATTCGGGTCATAGCCGGTGTACCCGGCGGGATATTGCGCCACATCATAGATGTAGCCGGCCGTGATCGTCAGCCCGGTCGCAATTTGCCCGTAGGCATTGAGTTCAAGGCCCTTGGTGACCACTTGACTGACGGATTGGCCGACGCACACCAGTGCCCCCACCGGATTGATGCTGCAACTCTGGCCCTGATAGTCGTGTACTCGTGAATAGAACACATCGCCGTCCCATCCGAGCCGGTGGCCCAATGTATTGCCCTTCAGGCCCACTTCGAATGCCGTTGGAATCTCCGCGCCGACGACGGTTTGCGGGGTTCCCTCGGCGGCAGGTGTCACCTGCGGACCTTTGTAACCGCGCACCACCGTGAAGTAACTACTCAAATCCGGATCGATCTTGTACTCCACGCCGATACGTCCGGACCAATTATCGACGGTGAGCGAGCCAAACTCAGCCGGGCTGGGCGCGCCTCCCGGGAACTCGTTGGGGGACGAATAGTCGGTGAGGTCTTGATGGGTATATCGCAGACCGCCAATCAAGCCCAGTTGATCGCTCACGTGATACGTGACTTGACCGAATGCCGCTTCGGATTTGTTGGTGGTGTTCGTGTCAACCGCCGTCTGCACGAAGGGCACGAAGAGACCCTGAAGGGGGTAGATTCCGACGTTGAATGAGCCGCCTGGGACGAACGAAGTGTCCGCCGAATAGCTGGAATAAAACACACCAGCCAGATAATCGAGCTTTTGCGCTCCGTTCGAAGCGATACGCAATTCCTGCGAGAACTGACGGCCGGCGGATGCTTCGCCTGTGGTGAAAATCTGCACGCTGGGCGAAGGTATCGCGGGATGCGGAGGGAACGGTGCAAATGTTTGGCCCAGACCCATGGCATCGAAATCGCCCGGCGCGTCTATTTGCTTTCGGTATCCGGTAATGGATGTCAGCGTGGCCGCCCCAAAGTTGTAGTCGATTTGTGCAGAGGTACCGTAGTTTCGATAGTTGAGGTCGTTTGCTTCACCTGAGCAGCGCGCCTGGTTCTGATACGACGGCGTGATGCCGCAGGCGGCCAATTGCTGAGTCAGCGCGGCGTTCGCGGACACGTAATTGAATTCCGGATCATTGTAATTCTGGCCGCGCCTATCGTAGTCGCCGCTCAAATTGATGGTCAGATCATCGGTGGCCTTCAACAGGAAGCGCAAACGTCCGCCCCACTCGGTCGAGATGTTGTCATCGCCGGTGAAATTATTGACCTGTACCCCCTTCGTTCTGTCATCGGAAATCGCGAGTCGAATCGCAGCGGTGTCGGAGAGCGGTGCGTTGATCACGGCGCGCACCGTTTCCTCCCCAAACTTCGAGCCGGCCTCGCCGTCGTCGGAGTAGTCGACATGCGCACTGGTCATGAACTTCGACGGATCCGGCGCCGCCGACGTAACGTTGATGACTCCGGCCGAGGCGGTCAGACCGAACAAGGTGCCTTGGGGCCCTTTGAGGACTTCGATGCGCTGCAGATCATAAAGATTGGTGATGTTGACGTCTCCTTGCGGGACGCCGTCCAGCACGATTCCGACCGCCCCCTCCGCGGTTGGGCTGAATGAATTGGTGCCGATGCCGCGGATCTGGCCGCCGCCGCCGGGACCGCCAAAGGCCTGCACCATCTCGAGCGCCGGCGTCGTGCGGGCCAGATCGGCAATGCTGTATACATGCTCATCAGCCAGCTGAGTCGCACTGATCACGGTCACTGCAATGGGCACATCCTGAAGCAATTCAGGGCGCTTCTCCGCGGTAACAACGATCTCAGTCAGGGTGTTGTCCGGGGTACCAGCAACCTGTTGCGCGCCGGCCACGTCGCCCAGTACGCAGGTCAAGCCCAGAACGCCGGCCATGCCTGCCGCTCCGAACATGCGATGATTATTCCAGCCCATGATTCCTCCCCGCCTCGAATGCTTTTGTGTTATCGGGCCGGACGCCCCTTACGGTCGTCCGGCAATGTGCATGCAGGGTAAATGGGCAGTAATGCCTCGGGAAGGCGTTTCTACGGATGCCAGCTTTCGGTGCTGCCGAAAGGTCGCTCGAGGCTATTCCGGAGAGCTTTGCGCCGCGGACTTCAACACCTCGAATAGCCACACTCTGCCGGGGTCGCGGTCCCGGTATTTGTGCCACTGGATCATCTCCACCAGTCGCGGCATCACCACAGGTGAAGGTAGAATCTTTAGCGGTAATGCATTGCTGTAGGCAACCGCCAGGCGCCGGTGCATGATCGAGATTCGATTGGTGCCCACCAGCAGGTGCGGCACGCTGTTGAAGTTGGTTGCGATGACCTCTACGCGCCGCGCATGTCCAAAGCGCTCGAAAAACCAGGCATCGATGGTAGGCGGCCGCAGCGTGCCGATGCGTGCCACCACGTGGCCGAGTTGCAGGCACTTCTCCAGGCTGATTTCATCCCCAATCAGGGGGTTCTGATTCCAGCACACGCATACGTATTCGTCCTCAAACAGCACCTCAGCCGGATGGCCGGCGCGTATGAAGTTCTGCGGCAGCACCAGGAATTCGATTTCTCCACGAGCCAGGGCTTCCCATGGTTCGTTCTCGTTTCCAATCAACTCGATGGTGATTCCGGGCGCCTCACGCTGTAAGCGCCTGAGGGCCGCGGGCATCAGCACCGTGGACACATAATCCGACATCATCAGCCTGAAGTTGCGCTTTGAATTGAGCGGGTCGAATTGCGGCCGGATATCGATCGTGGCCTGCACATGCAGCAGACAATCGCGCACACTGGCTTGCAGGCTCTCCCCCAGCGGGGTCGGCGCCATGCGCCGACCGATCTGCGTCAGTAACTCATCATCGAAATAGGTTCGAAGGCGTGCCAGTGCCCCACTCGTTGCCGAGGGGCTCAGATTCAGCCGCTCCGCGGCACGGGTAATGCTGCGCTCGGCCAATAGAACGTCCAAGGCGACCAGCAGGTTCAAGTCCAAACGGTTTAGATTCATTGGAGCAACAGCGCATTGCGCTTCATCGTTGGTATCATCCCCGACGCCCATGATAGGCCATTCTCTAAATCAAGCCACTGTTTTCCTTGGTGATTTCCTACGCCCCTCGTGTGGGGCGCGTGGCGGCGCGGATGATCGTACTGTTTGACAGAAGCTAGGCGTCTGTGAATACGAGTTCCCATCGCGGATCCCGATTGCTAGTCTTTATCCTCGCCGCCGACCCGGGGGACGAAAATGAAAACGAAAGTTAAGGCGGCCGCCTGCGTTGCAATATCGCTGCTCGCGGGTAGCGTGCTCGCTGCCGAGTCGAATCCCTCGTCTTCCGCCACGACGGCGCTGCAGCGCTGCGCGGCTCTCAGGGAAAAAACCGGTACGCTGCTGGGCGAACCGACGGCGCGAATTCTATCCAGCGTGCTCAATGCGCCTTCTGAACCACGAGTGGATCCCGCGGCGCCGCCTTGGATGGGTCCGCTTCCCGCGATGCCGCAGCACTGCGAGGTGATCGGTGTGATGCGCGAGCGCACCGGCGCCGACGGCCAGCACTACGTCGTGCGGTACCATCTCAGACTGCCCGTGAACTGGAACGGACGGTTCTTGTTTCAAGGCGGCAGCGGCACCAATGGAAATCTAGGACCGGCGAATGGATTGCTGCAGCCCGGGATGCCGACCGCGCTCGAACAGGGATTCGCCGTCGTCAGCACCGACACCGGCCACGACAACGCTGCCAACAATGATCCTGCAAAACAAGCAACAGTGGCCTTCGGACACGATTACGCGGCGCGCGTCGAATATTCGGAGAAGGCGCTCGACAGTGTTGCGACCACGGCAAAACGCATCGTCGAGGGTTTTTATGGCAGATCGGCGCGCCACAATTACTTCGCGGGATGCTCGAACGGCGGACGCGAAGGCATGGTATTTGCGCAGCGCTTTCCCGAGCAGTTCGATGGAATCGTGGCCGCTGCCCCGGCCTTTGCGGTTCCCAAGGCCGCGGTTGCGGAAGCCTGGGATACACAGACATTTGCGGCGCTCGCGGCGCAGCAACGCCTGATGCAAAAAAACGGACTGCCCGATATGGCGCGGACATTCTCTGAGCAGGATTTTGCCATCGTTGACGATGCCATCGCGAAGACCTGCGATGCCGACGATGGCATCGTCGATGGGATGGTGCAAAACTTGGCTCGGTGTACCGCGGCGCGGGTTCGACCGGCGCTCGATGCGAGAGTATGCGCTGATAAGAAAACCGCGAACTGCCTCAGCCGGGATCAAGTCGCAGCGCTATTTCGTTCGCTTGACGGCCCGCACGACTCGAAAGACCGGCCGCTGTACGCCGAGTGGCCTTGGGACCTCGGTATCGGTAGCAAGGAATGGCGTATCTGGAAGCTGGGAATTCCGGGATCCATGGATGCGATCAACGTCATGCTCGGTTCGCCGGCACTGTCGGCGCTGTTCATTACGCCGCCGGTCGACGTCGCGGGTACGCCGGAGGCAAGCCTTCGCTATCAATTGGATTTCGATTTCGATCGCGATGCGCCGAAGATATTCGGCAAGACTGCCGAATTTCCGCGTTCCGGCTGGGAATTGGTGGGTGCGCAGTCCAGCGACTTGAGCCGATTTCGCCAGCGCGGCGGCAAGATGATCGTTCCGCATGGTGGTTCGGATCCCATCTTCTCGATCAACGACACCATTGGGTGGTGGCGCAAGCTCGACGCGGCAACTCACGGTGAAGCCGCCAGTTTCGTCAGAGTTTATGCCGTACCCGGAATGAATCACTGTGTAGGCGGACCGGCGACAGATCAGTATGACGCGCTGGCGGCGGTGGTCGATTGGGTCGAGAAGGGAACGGTGCCCGAACGCATAGCAGCGAAGGCCGGCCCGACCTCACCCTGGCCCGGCCGCACGCGCCCGCTATGTCCCTACCCGAAATTCGCACGCTATCGCTCCGGCGATTTGAATCAAGCCGACAACTTTGCCTGCGAGCAGCCCCGCGGCTAGTAGAACACGCTCAGTTTGAACGCATTTGCCATCGCCATATAGCCGGCATCTGAAGGATGCAGATGATCGCCTGAATCGTAGGCTGCTGCGAGTTCATCGGGCTCCTTGGGATCACGCAGCGCCCGATCAAAATCCACTACCGCGTCGAACTCGCGGCCGGATCGAATCCATTCATTGACAGCCTGGCGCGTTTGATTACCCGTTTGAGAATAGTACATCGCGCCTTTAAATGGCAGCAAAGTGCCACCGATGACTCTGATGCCATGTTGATGCGCGCGACCAATTAACTGTCGATAGGCAGCGATCAAAGAAATGGCTTCAATGGCCGGCGGGTGGTTCGAGTTGCCGGGCATGTTCGGGAAACCAATGTCGTTGATACCTTCGAGCAACACGAGGTGAGTCACATTGGGTAGCGACAGCACGTCTCGGTCGAAGCGTGCCAGCGCACTTAATCCGATAATGTCGCTCAATACGCGATTACCCCCTATCCCTTCGTTTGCCACGGCGAATTGACCTTGCCCGTGCGATCGCATCAGTCGCAGCGCCAAATGGCCTGGCCAGCCCCGAACGTCTTGTGTATCCGTAATCGCGCCATCGGTAATGGAGTCGCCGAACGCGACGATGGTTTTTACACTGGTTCCGCCGGCCACTAGGATTGCACTCACGAGGGTACGCGCAGTCGTCGGCGCAGCCCCCTCAAGGATAGGTACCTGTGTCGCGTCGCGCGAATCGAGAGTCACCTCCTGGATGCCTCGTTGGCCCAATGGGCAAGGGGTATCGTTAGGCAGAAAGATACTGACAATTACGGCCTGCGCGGATTTCGTGGACAATTCAACTGAATCGCTCAATGCGGGTGCGCCGGCTGGAAGCGTCACGCTCGACTGACCACCAAATGTCACCTTCCGAATGCTCCCTGCACGCGCGGAAACACCGGCGTCGGCAATCCCCACTGTTACGGCACCCACCGTCAGCGGCTCCTTGTTTGCTTCATTCGTGATACGCAAAATCAGCGTGGTACCGCCCTGACTAAGAGGCAATCGATACCGCACAGTGCCCCGAAGGATCGGCGATGGCGGAATCTTGTCGGGCGGAATGCCCGGGATGACGATATTCCATTCGAGGGGGCTGCTGCCCCAGCTCGCGACCCACTTCGTGTCGGCGGCATGGCTGCTGGCCGCGGCGAACATGGTACATAACCAAGCCAATACAATGCTCTTTTCCAGCCTCATATTTGTTCCTTTTTTACAGCTCGACTGTGCGAAGGCGGAGGCGTCCCCGTGACTACGGATGCGTCAGCCCATGAACGGTAGGCCAGTCGCGCGTCGGTGAGAACTCGGGATTACGGATGGGAGGATTCGGTATAACCGAAAGTCCGAGCGTTAAGTAATTTCAACTGACGTCAATTCGACGCTGCCAACCGGGCAACGCTCGTCAATATCACGGGCCCCAGCAGTCCCGAGGGCGCGCTGGCCATTGCAGTGGGGCCCGTCTGGTACCGGCCGTCACCGCTGTCGCGCAACGCGACCATTCGATTGATGAGCGTGGTATCCAGCCGCACCTTCACCGAGTTCACGCCGGGCTTGAGCCAGGCTCCTACCAGCCACTGTCCCTGGCCGGTGGTCTGTTCGGTGATCAGATGATCGTTGACAGTGAGCTGCATGGCGCCCTGCACGTCGCCCACAGACAAGATTGCGCCGCGGTCCGAGCCGAACCAGTCCGGAGTCAAGGTTACTTCCGCCGAGTACAGCGCGTTGCCCACTGCCTGCTTTAGGTCCGGGATCTGTCGCCAGTCCGTCAATGCCACCAGGTCCAGTTCATGCGCACGCGATTCGTCCGGAAGCTTTTCATCCACGTGCACATGCCATCGCGACAGCGCCAAGGGCTGTGGACGCTCGCCGGGATCCACCGCGCGCGAGTGACCGTTGCTGAACGCCAGTGATTGCCGCGCGCTCGCGACGACCATGAAGTCATCTCCCTCCTGCAATACCTGCACGCCGGCCAAGGGCAACGCGTGCAGCGGCGCCGGTTCGTCACGGCGGATGACGACGGCCACGCTTTGATGAGGCGGGAGCGTAAGCGGTAACAGCGTCCGTTGGTTCTCCTGTCTCCATTGCGCGAGGCGCGAGGCGCGCCCGCTCCACATATCGATGACATAGGGAGCACCCACGGCGCTCAACGATGCCTCGACTGAGATCGCCTCGTTGGTCGGATTGAAAATCCACCACAGATCATGCGTAGCGTGCACGCGCCGGACACTTAGCAACGGGGAATGTTCGCCGAACGATGCCGCCGCTACGCAGGCGAGCCCGCGCAGAGCCGCAGCAACTTCGCCGCGCGACTCTCGCCGAGCCACGGTCGGTAGCGACAGGAGCGCCGCCATCGATGCCTTCACGCGCCGATCGTTCGCCTCCGATTGAGCGAACCCGCTGCTCTTGGACGGGGGCGCACCTACGATAATTACGGCCAATCCGCGCCTTGCCAGGCTCAGTATCGCCTCGGCGGCGGCGGCAGGGACGGACGTCTCGTGGTCCAGAATCAGCGCCCGGTAGCCGGCGCTTTCGTCGAAAGGTGTGCCGTGGGTCGCCGTCGCGCCCGCTCTCGATAGCGCCTCAGGATCGATGAAGTCGTACGTATACCCGGCGCCTTCCAACGTCGCGTCCGCAAACAAGGGAGCATCATCATGGGCTGTGGCGAGGCCATGGTCGTGGTAGATGGCCGCATCCACCCGCGGTTTGCCGGCTTCGAGCAGCTGCGTGGCGCGCGCGAAATAGGCGCTAAGGCTGTGCCAATCGCGCCACTGAGGCCAGCCGGCCGTCCATTCGTCGCCCAAGCCAATGTGCGCGAGTCCTTGCGGCACCGGCCACGCAGATTCGGCGCCGGTGAACGCCGTCAGCAACCCTTGGGTGATGCCGCCGGCGAGCGCCTCGTTGAGCTGCTGCACATAGTCCGCAGGCTGTTTGCGGTAAATGGCAAAATCATCGCCGAATTCGATGGTGGCCCGCGAGCGGCCGGCCAAGTGTGTACCCGATCCTGTCAGACGGTAGGAATCCATGGCGTGGCGCCAACGGTCGCTACCGTAGGCAGGAATGCTCGAATCGAACGGCTTGCTCCAGCCCGAATCAAAACTCTCATTCTCCGCGATGTCCACTGCGCGAGCACTGCGCAGCATGTCGAGCGCGAAATAGTTATAGGCGACCTGCACGCGCGTGCTCATGCCCTTGCCGTGCGCCCATTGCGCGAAGGCCTTTAAGTACCGCTCGCAATACAAATCGGTCAGCGTGCGCGCGTAGTCATAGCGCACTCTCTCGCCGATGTCGCCGTCGAACTCGTAGGGACGTGCCGGTAAGGGACCGCCCCAGCGCGGATCGAGCGGATTGAAGGATGAATCCCGGGGTGTATGGAGCACCGGCAGATAGGGAATGATGGAATAGCCCCGCCGGCGGCGGAATTCAGCCGGCAAATCAGCGGTCCAAAACATCTCGGCCTGCACCTCGAGCGAGTCATGCGCGAGATTTCCGCCGCTCAGCAGCATCTCATCGCCGCTCACGAGGTGTTGATCCAGGTAGGCAAGGGCTGAGGAGATGCCTTTGGCGCTGAAGATATCCGCGGTCAAATAGGCCGATTTGTCCGCGGTGGGGACCCGGCTGCTCCACACTTCGGGCGCTTCGAAGGGATTGCCCACCATGATTTGACCCGTGGCGCGCTGCCAGTACGTGAATAGCAGCCACCGTCCCGTCGGGACGTTCCAATGAAGCACGCCCGCGCGGTCCATCTTGGCGGTCAAGTCGACGGCACTCTTGGGGTCGAGCACGACGGAAGCAGCCGTCTCGCCGAGCATTCGTGCCGCGCTGATCGCGACCAGTCTCGCCTCTCCGGCCAAACGCGACGGTTGGCGCGGCGCCGATGCGTACTGCAAAGGACCTTCGAGAGCGGCGGCGTCGGTGACCAGTTGCTGCATTGAGTCCGCGGCATCGATGCCGGGACTGACGTAGGGCTGCCCACCGCCCGGGGCCAGGTCGATATGCAGTCCAACACGGCGCGCGGTCTCCAGCAGCGCGTGCAGCGCGGGACGCACCGAGCTCGGATCGCCGCGAAAATCGATGCCGATCTCTGCACTGCCAAAGCCCGCTGCCGCGAGGGCCTCTATGTTTTTCTGGTCCGCACGGGTTCGCGCCTTCGGCCGCGAGTCCGCGGTGGGGTCGAGCAGATGCGGATAGGTGCTTTGCCAGAAATCGGCGACTTCAGCGCACACTCCGGGCATGGAAATCGCAGCGCACGCCAGAAACGGCAGGCAATGTCGCAGTAGGTTTTTCGTCATGGCCGCGGATCTTCGGCATCGACCACAATGAGCTTGACGCCGGCGCGCCTGACCATCTTCGCATCCCTGTCGGAGATTCCCCGATCGGTGATGAGAGTGCCGATGGACTTCAAATCGCACACCGCCTGCCCTCCCCGTCCGTGAAACTTGCTGCTATCGACCATGAGGACCACACTCATCGCCCGCGCCATGAGGCGCCGCTCGGCCTGCAGCAAAATCACATCCGTTTGCATCAATCCGCCGGCTCCCACGCCCGCGGCGCCTATGAACATCTTCGAAGCCTGGTAATGCCCCGACCCGTCGTCTTCGAAGGGCGATAGCAAAATATTCTGTTCCCGAAACAGCGCCCCGGCCGGCAGATATACGCGCGTCTTTTGCTGGGGCAGGAGGGCCGAGACGATGTGCAAGGAGTTCGTTACCACTTGCAATTCCAGACCCTCCAAATGAGGGCACATCTGCAGTGTCGTCGAACCCCCGTCGATGATAATGGACTCACCCGCCGTACACAGCGCCGCGGCGGCCTTGCCGATCGCCGCCTTCGCGGCGGCGTTCTTTTTGATGTTTTCGTGAAAAGGCACTCCAGTGAGTCCCGCGGCCACGGCATCCGGCATTTTTGCACCGCCATGGACCCGCACGATGCGCCCCGCGACCGCCAAGCGCTCGAGATCCCGCCGCACCGTCGCTGGGCTGGCGATGAGGCGTTTATCCAGTTCACGAAACGACACAAAGCCGCGTTTCTCGAGCATCTCGAGTATGGTTCGCTCCCGATCTTCGGCGTGCATCATCAGACGATACCCGCGGCCTTGCCGGTCGCCTTGCGCACAGCGGCTTTCGCGGCACGCCAGCCGCTCTCGCGAAACGCCGCGATGGGATCAATGGCGCCGCCGCCTTCATAGCGGGCCATGGCGATAATCGGCCGAGCATCCAGGCTATAGGCATCGCGAAGGGTGCGAAACGCCATGAGCACATCGTTCGAGCGCTGATAGTCGCTGAGCACGGCACGGTCCACCATCAACGCCTTGACGAACGCGGCGCCAATGGCTTCCGCGGATGACAACAGGCTCTCCATGGGATCCGTCACATTGTGCGACTGGTCGATCATGTAGGCCGGGTGAAACGGCGCGCGTTGTTCCTGCTCGGCAATCACGAGCTCGTTGAAAACCAGGAAGAGTTGATGCGGGTTGATGGACCCGGAGTCCAGGTCGTCATCGCCGTACTTTGAATCGTTGAAGTGAAAGCCGCCGAGCTTGCCGAACGCCTGCAGTCGCGCGACGATCTGTTCGATGTTCACGCTCGGCGCGTGATGACCCAGATCGACCAGGCAAAAGGCTTTCGATCCCAGCTCCTTGGCGACGAGGTAACTCGTACCCCAGTCGGACACCACCGTCGAATAGAAGGCGGGCTCATACAGCTTGTGTTCGATGAACATTCGCCACCCGTCAGGGACGGCTTGGTAAATCTCCCGAACACTTTCCAGGTACCGATCGAGTGAGTCGGCGAGCCCTTGTTGTCCGGGAAAGTTGGTGCCATCACCCACCCAGACGGTAAGTGCCTTGGAGCCCAAGGCCTTCCCCAATTGTATGCATTCGATGTTGTGCGCCACCGCCTGCGCACGCACCGCGGCGGACGTGTGCGAGAGGGAGCCGTAACGGTAGGATTGCGCCTGTCCCGCCTGGTCCTGAAAGGTATTGGAATTCACCGCATCAAACCCGATCCCGAGTTCTGCGCCCCGTTGCCGCACCGCTTTCGGATCCGTCACCTTGTCCCAGGGGAAATGCAGCGACACGCGCGGCGTCACGCGGCACAATTGCTGGACCGCCGCGCAGTCCTCGAGCTTCTCATCGAGATTCGTGGGCTCTCCGAGCATCGGAAAGCGCGCGAAGCGCGTCCCGCCGACTCCGGCACCCCAACTCGGGGTCGCCAATTCCAACTTCGCAGCCCGCTGCTTGATCGCGTCGATGCTCAAACCACGGCGTTCGAGACTGCGTGACAGGGCGTGGTAATCCTCACGCAATCCCGCCACGCGGGTCGCATTGTGACGTTCGATCAGTGTGGCATCCAAAGGCAGTGTAAGGGTGCTCATACTTTCTCCTCAACGGGTGAATGCCTGCGCATTCCCCGCATCCACATTGATGATATTGCCCGTCGACTTGATCGACGCGTCCGAAGCAAAGAAGTACACGGCCTGCGCGACGTCCTCCGGCAAGACATTTTGCTTGAGGAGCGAACGCTTGAGATAGAATTCCTCCAATTCCTCGCCCGAGTCGATTCCGTAAGCGCCGGCGCGATCCTTGCGCCACTGTCCGTCCCAAATTCTCGAGCCCCGGATGACCGCATCGGGATTCACCACATTCACGCGAATGCCCGCCTCCGCCCCCTCGAGCGCCAGACAGCGCGCGAGATGAACCGAGGCGGCCTTGGCGGAGGCATAAGCAGAGGCATTCGGGGTGGCGGCCAAAGCGTTTTTCGAGCCGATAAAAACAATCGAACCGCGCTTTTGCGCACGCATCAAGGGAAATGCCGCCTTGGCGCAGAGAAAATATCCCTGCGCCAAGACTTCGTAGTTCTTGTTCCACAGCGCCAGCGTCGTCTCCTCGATGGGCGCGGCAGAGGCCAAACCGGCGTTCGCGACCAAAATATCGAGACCGCCGAACTCGCGCGCGCAGGTCTCGAAGGCCGCGCGCACTTGCGCCTCGTCCGTGACATCGCACACCGCGGCGCGAACTGCATCGGCTCCATACCCCTTCGCCAAGGCCTCGTGCGCCGAGCCAAGGGCCTCCGCGTCCCGATCCGCGATCAAGACACAGGCGCCGTGGGATAACAGAAGCCGCGCGGTTGCGAGTCCAATGCCCCCTGCACCCCCGGTGATCAGGGTGATCCGGCCGACCAGCGCTTTGGGCTTCGGCATTCGCTTCAGCTTCGCCTCCTCCAGCGCCCAATATTCAATCGCGAAGGCTTCGCTTTCCGCAAGGCCCACATAGTCGCCGATCGCGGTCGCCCCGCGCATCACATTGATGGCATTGCCGTAAAACTCGCTCGCCAACCTTGCGGTGATCTTGTCCGCGGCAAAGGCGAAGCGCCCCACGCCGGGAAGCAGTATCACCACCGGATTCGCATCCCGCATGGCAGGGTCCTGGGACTTGGCGCAGCGGGAATAGTAATCCGCGTAACCCTTGCGATACCCGGCGAGCGCATGCGACAGATAAGCGAGATCCTCGATTCGTGCGGGATCGAGCGCCAGCGGCGCGATCTTGGTACGCAGGAAATGATCCGGACACGAGGTGCCCATGGCGGCAAGCTTCGCGAAATCGCGGGAACCAACGAATTCCAGCGTTTCCGTGTCGTCGGTGAAGTCGCCGACCCTGTGCCCGTCCCCACCCATCAATCCCCGCAATCGCGGCATCAGAGCCGCGGCCGCGCGGCGCCGCTCCAGCGGGGGCTTGGGTTCCAGTAGGCGACCCCCAAAAGCGGGACCTTTGGCAACGCGCTCGTTGAGGTACTTCGCCGCACGTGCGATCAGATCGATGGTATTGTCGTAGCAGGACTTGGAGCTATCGCCCCAACATATGACGCCGTGGCCGGCGAGCATTACCCCGCGCAGGTCCGGATGCGACTGCACATAGTCTTTGAGCTTTACGCCCAAATCAAAACCCGGGCGCTGCCAGGGAATCCAACCGACGGTTCCGCCGAAAATCTCACGGGTCGCGGATTCGCCCATCGAGGACGCGGCCAGCGCGATTAGCGCATCGGGGTGGACATGATCGATGTGCGCGAAGCGCAACAGCGCATGCAAAGGAGTGTCGATGGATGCCGCGCGAGCATTCAAATTGAAAGTGCAATGCGGAAGATAGCCCACCATCTCATCTTCGTGAGCGACGCCTCGATAGAGCGCCTGCAGCCCGAGCAATTTATCAAGATACAGTGTCGCGAACCCTGCAAGCTCCATGGAGCCCAAGTCGCCCCCCGATCCCTTGACGTAGAGTACGTCCACCCCCTCGCCGCTCAGGGGATCCCGCTCGCGCAGCTTCGCCGATGTGTTGCCGCCGCCAAAATTGGTGACGGTCAGATCAGAACCCAGAAGATTCGATCGATACAGCAGCAATCCCGCCGGGTCGAGCGCCGCCGCATGCGCCTCGTCCCAACGATTCTCCGGAACATTGAACGGCACCGCCGACTCAACCATCTTCCATCCTTCACCCGACAAATCACGCGATGACCCGATGCCCGCGATTAAATCACGAATTGCTATAAACAACCAAGTTTGATAGAAAGTAATCAAAATAGCTCAGCGGATTCACGCATGGCGAGCGGCTGGACAATCGTGCTCGATGTGGGCAAATCCCTATCCAAGCTCACGCTGTGGGACGAGGCGGGTACTGTGGTCGCGCATCGCTCGCGGCCCAATCAGCGCCCGGCAGGCGGCGGCCCCCTCTACCTGGATGTGGCCGGTATCGAGCAGTGGCTCGAGTTCGTTCTTAGAGAATTTGCGGCCCTGGGTCCGGTCTCGGCCATTATTCCGGTCGCGCATGGCGCAGGGATCGCACTCATTGGAAACGGCCGGCTGCGATGCCCGCCCCTGGACTATGAATGGGCCGATGTCGCGAACGACCGCGATGCGTACAACCCGCAGCGAGATGAGTTTGCCGACACCGGTTCGCCCGCCCTGCCGGCCGGCCTAAATCTCGGCATGCAGTTGCACTGGCTCGACTCCTCGAACAACGGCGACTATCGCGGTGCTCAACTGCTGCCCTGGGCGCAGTACTGGGCCTGGAATCTCTCAGGGGTAGCCGCCTCGGAACTTACCAGCTTGGGCTGTCACAGTGATTTGTGGCGCCCTTTCGAGAAGAGCCCTTCCAAACTCGCCGTGCGTCGCGGTTGGGCCGAGCGCTTGGCGCCATTACGGCGCGCCGATGCCGTGTTGGGATCTCTCAAGCGCGAGTGGCTGCAGCGCACCGGACTTTCCGGGCGCGTGAAGGTTTACTGCGGACTGCACGATTCCAACGCGGCTCTGTTGGCGGCGTGCGGTCTAGGCGTGATGACCGCACGTGATGTCACGGTGCTTTCGACCGGCACCTGGTTCGTGGCAATGCGCTCGCCCCTGCCGAATGGCGCCGCTTGGATATCTGCTCTCCCTGAAACGCGTGATTGCCTCGTCAACGTCGATGCGGAGGGCGCACCGGTCCCCTCGGCGCGCTTCATGGGCGGCCGAGAAATCGAAGTGCTGGTGGGCGAGGCGTACTCAAGTGCCGCCGGCCGCGGCGGCGCGACGGAAAGTGAAATGGCAATCCGCGCCATCGAGGCCGGAGAACTCGTTTTACCCTCCGCGGTACCCGGCACGGGTCCTTTCCCCCACGCCAAACACACCCTGGCCGGTTCCTTCTCCGATATCAATGAAGCCCGCGGAAAGGCGCATCTCTACGCGGCTTTGGTCGCGGATGTAACGCTTGACTTGATCGGCAGCCGCGACACGCTTTTCATCGATGGACGATTCTCACATTCGCCTGTGTTTTCCTCGGCCTTGGCGGCACTGCGTTCCGACACCACTGTATTGGTGAGCGACGAGGAGCATGGCGTTGCGCGCGGCGCGCTGCGCCTGACCAATCCCAGTGTGGAATATTCAGCACGGTTACGATCCGTACCGCCGCTATCGGCCGACCTGTCGACCTACCGCAGACGATGGCGCGAAGCGGCGGAACTCTCACTTGCACAGTCTCTGTATTGACTCGGTATCAATAACAAAAGGAAATTCGATGTCGTCCAACCCACTGTTGGGGGTTTTCTTTCACTGGCTGGGAGGACTTGCCAGCGCAAGCTTCTATGTTCCCTATAAGCGGGTCCGCGGCTGGGCGTGGGAGGTCTATTGGCTCACGGGCGGCATATTCAGCTGGGTGATCGCGCCATGGGTGTTTGCGAGTCTGCGCACCGAGCATCTGTGGCAGGTGCTCGCCGGCACTCCCCACTCTACTCTGGCATGGTGCTGGTTTTGGGGAGCCATGTGGGGCTTCGGCGGACTGACCTACGGACTCACCATGCGGTATCTCGGCATGTCGCTTGGCATGGCGATCATTTTGGGGCTCACCATGGTGATCGGTACGCTGGGACCGCCCATCTTCCACGGCACACTTGCGGTTCTCGCGGAAAGCAGAAGCGGCTGGGTCACCTTTCTGGGAATTTTGCTCGCGGTCGCCGGTGTCGTCATCGTGGCCCGAGCGGGACGTGCGAAGGAGCGGGAACTGGCGCCCGCACAGAGCAGGGTTTCAATCGCGGAGTTTAACTTCACTCGCGGAATTATAGTTGCCGTATTTTCAGGGATCATGAGCAGCTGCTTTGCGTTCGGCCTGGATGCGGGGGCGCCCATTCGCGCCTTGACACTTGCCGCGGGTACCTCGCCGTTGAGTCAAGGTCTACCGGTACTCTGCGTAGTCCTGGTCGGCGGCTTCACCACCAATTTCGTCTGGTGCTTGTACTTGCTCATCACCAACCGAAGCGCAAAAGAGTTGCTGGGCGCCCCCGGTCCTTCCGCGGCCGCTACCGGCGAGAAGCCGCCGCTGTTGCGCAATTACCTGCTCTGTGCAATCGCCGGTACCGCGTGGTATTTCCAGTTCTTCTTCTACACCATGGGCGAAAGCCAAATGGGCGCGTACGCCTTTTCCAGCTGGACCTTGCACATGGCCAGCATCATTATCTTCGGAACGCTGTGGGGATTCGCGTTCAAGGAATGGGTGCACTCGCGGCGCAGCACCAAGGGCCTTGTGTGGATGGGCGTCGCAGCGCTGGTCATAGCTACCGTCGTGATCGGGATAGGAAATTATCTGAATACCGGCTAGCGAACGAACTACTCCCGATCCGGCCTCGAGTTCGCGGGCCGCTGTCCGTGCTTACTCAGGAATTGATACGTCATACCGAGGTAGAACTGGTTGCCGATACCATACTGATTGAGGTTGAAGGCGTGGTCGCCATACGGGAATCGGATGCTATCCACGTCGATGCCTGCATTCCGTGCTTGTTGGGCGAACCTGTCCGTCGCGTCCGGCGGGACCAGGTGATCATTGGCGCCGAAGATGACGAGAGTCGGAGGAGCGGCGGCGTTGATGTGAGTCGCCGAAGCCACGAACCGGTATCGATCGGGGAATTGCTGAGGACTGCCGCCCACGTAGTAAGTGTTGAACTGGCGCGCCATGTCCGAAATCGCAGGTACCTGACTGGCCCACGCGGCGGCGAGATCGACCGGCGGATAGAGCGCGCTCACCGCCGACACCCGCGGCACGGTTCCACCGCAGGAAGACTCGATCTGGCCTGCGTTGGCGAGGTACGCTGCATTGATTGCGAGATTGCCGCCGGCAGACGAGCCGAGCAGAGCAATGCGGGCGGGATCGCCATCGAGCCGGGCTGCATTGGCCGCCGTCCAGGCCATCGCGCAAGCGACCTGACTCGTCGTGGTATCCCACAGATGGCGATCGACGGATGACAGGGCGTAGTCGATCGACAGTACAAGCCATCCGCGATCGGCGAACCAGCGAAGGTTGGTTCCGCTCTCGAATCTGTCACCAAGAGTGAATCCTCCGCCATGGATGTATAGCAGGATGGGTGCAGAGATCCCCGGTGTGGCTGATCTGGGTTTGTAGACCACAAGGTGCAGCGGCTTATCTTGCCAGGTCCCATACACCAGATCGTCGTCGGGCGGCGAACTTTGTAAGAACCGCACTCCAAACGCGCGAATAAGATTGATCGGCACGCCATGATCGTGAAACTCCGCCACCATTCGGGCGAGAGCCACCGACGCCCATCCTGCCGCCGCAACTGCCATGGTCATCAACAAAATGATGCCGCGCGAATGCGCCGCGCGCCATAGCCGAATTTCCAACGCGCCGATCGCGATCGGCACGACGACGAGCCAGGGACCGAAAACCGACAAGACTGTCGACCCGATGGGCGATATAAAGGGCAGGCTGTAAACGTGGGCGCCGATCAGGCCCAGAAGGCAAATGACCAGCGCGGCGCCCGCCGCTATCTGCCCTACTGTGCGCGCAATTCTCATGTCGTTGTTAGTTTACGCCGCGGCGTCATTCGCGACCGATTCGGGATTTCCGTGCACTATAGAGGCCGCCGGCCTTGGCGAACATTCGGTTTGGCAGACAACACGATTCGGTTTCGCCGAAGCCTCAATTAAAGACGGTGACGCAATGTACTCTACTGCATTGTGTATTGATGGATCTTTACAATCCAAACGCTGATCTGAGTAGTGGAATGTATTGCGGCCTCAGAGTAGCCATGAGCACCAGCAAGTAACCAACGGCCAGAACCCCTCCCGCGAGCGAGCTGACCCAAACCGATGAATCTCGCCTCATTCGCCAGATGCCGGTGAAACAAGCAGCGATAAGCAGAAATTGGGCAATTGCGGCAGCGAGCTGAAGTGCGACGTCGGCCCTAAAGGCGCCTTCGCGCAACAATGCCCATATGTCTTGCCATGCTCCCCGCAGGAAAATGAAATTCCAAAAGGCGCCGATAAAGACACCGGCTCCGAATCCCCAGGCGCTGTTTTGGCGCGAGAGAAGAATGATCGCGACGTAAATGAGTGCCTGAAGCCCATGCAACCATCGAAGCGAGGGTTGAAAGGCCGCCGAGACAAACAGGGCGAAAATAAAAAAGCCGGCGGAGGCCGGAATTGAAATCGCGACCCAGCGCGGTAAATTCTTTCTTCCGTCAGAAGTGACGAGCATGGCTGAAGAACACCGCACCGATCAAAAGGTTTCACTCCGGGCAAAACCCTTACCCACCCTCTGCGCCGGCGACGGCGTCACCGTTGCATTTGCATCAATTCCTGCATCGGTGCCATGTTGTGATTCAAGTGCTCCATGACCCATAGAGAACCGAACACGATCAGACAAACGATCAAAACCCCAAAGGCAAGCGCGAGCACATTGTTCTCGTTGTCCGGGTCCGTGGTGATGTGCAGGAAGAAGATGAGATGGATGCCCATCTGGGCGACGGCGAGTACGAGTAGCGCCATGGCGAGCCCGGGTCCATAGACGAGGTCAGTGCCTCGGACCCAGAACGAAGCCGCAGTGAGCCCCACCGCGAGCGCGAGTCCAAGTGCGTAGCCGCGCACTTCCTGGCCGAGAGTGCGTTCCGGGCCGGCGGATTCGGCTCCGGGCAGGCGGTCCTCGCCGACATTCGAGCCTGCATCGAATTCGTGTTCGCCGCTCATGGTAGCAACTCCGGGGGCAGGGTTCCGACTAGGTACACCAGGCTGAAAATCGCCACCCAGATTATGTCCAAGGCATGCCAGAAGAGGCTGAAGCATAGGAATCGGTGGCGGATATCCTGACGAAACCCCTTTGCACGGAACTGCGCCATCATGGTGCCGAGCCACAGCAGGCCGGCGGTCACGTGCACACCGTGGCATCCCACCAGGGTGAAGAATGAAGAGAGGAAGGCGCTGCGGCTGGGACCTGCGCCGCGGGCGATCAAACTCACGAACTCGCGGACCTCGAGCGTAATGAAAGCAAGGCCGAGGAGTCCGGTGGCAAGGAGGGCGAGCTGTGTCCACTTCTGACTCCGCTCACCGACCGCCAGGCTCGCCATCCCGCAGGTAAAGGTCGAGGCGAGGAGGCAGCCCGTCTCCAGCGCCGTATTGTGCAGATCGAACAGCTGCTGTGCGGCAGGACCGCCCGCGGTGTTCTTGAAGAGCACCGCGTAGGCGGCAAAGAAACTAGAGAACATGATCACGTCGGAGAGCAGGAAGATCCAAAAGCCGTACCCAACGACGATACGCTTGGGCGCAGGCCCGCCGGCCCCACGCCCGGTCACGTGCAGCGGGGCATGCGCTCCCGCGGGCAGTACGCGCAGTGCCTCAGTGCTCATGAGGCGAGCTCGCGCAAGTATTTGGCACGCGCCTGGCGATTGGCGAGGTCGATCCGCGCCACTTCCTCGGCGGGAATCTCGAACTCGGCAACATCGCGCCAAGCGAAGACGACGAAGGAAATGTAGGCGCAGGCAAGCCCGAGCACGACCAGCCACCAAATGTGCCAGATCAGGGAGAAGCCGGTCACGGCCGCGAGGAACGCAGTGACGAAACCGACCGGACTGTTGCGCGGCATCTCGATGGGTTCATAGGCTGGCTCGGGCGTAACTAGGCGCATCTGCTCGCGCGCTTGGCTCTTGACACTCCAATAAGGCTCCTCGTCGGTGACGTTCGGGAGCACCGCGAAATTAAAGGCCGGCGGAGGCGATGGAGTGGCCCATTCGAGGCTGCGGCCGTCCCAGGGATCCCCGGTGGGGTCGCGGCGCCGCTCACGGCTACGGATGGAGATCGCGAGCTGCGCGACCTGCAGGGCAATGCCGCAGAGAATGATCAGGGCGCCGAGCGCAGCGACCAGCAGCCACGGGTGCCATTCCGGCCGATCGTAGTGCTGCATGCGCCGGGTCATGCCTTCGAGGCCCACCACGTAAAGCGGAACGAAGGCGACGTAAAAGCCAACGAACCAGCACCAGAACGCCGCTTTGCCGAGCCGCTCATCCAGCGTGAACCCGAAGGCTTTGGGGAACCAGAAGGTGTAACCGGCGAACACCCCGAAGACCACCCCTCCGATGATCGTGTTGTGAAAGTGGGCGACCAGGAACAAGCTGTTGTGCAGCACGAAGTCAGCTGGGGGCACGGCGAGCAACACCCCGGTCATGCCGCCGACCACAAAGGTCACCATGAAGCCGATCGCCCACAGCATCGGAGAGCTGAAGCGTACGCGGCCCCCATACATGGTGAAGAGCCAGTTATATATCTTCACGCCCGTCGGGATGGCGATGAGCATGCTGGCGATGCCGAAGAAGGCATTCACATCGGCGCCCGCACCCATCGTGAAGAAGTGGTGCAGCCACACCGTGAAGGAGAGGATGCAGATCGCCATGGTTGCGATCACCATCGAGCGATAACCGAACAGGGGCTTGCCGGAGAACGTCGCGACCACCTCGGAGTACACCCCGAATGCCGGCAGAACCAGGATATATACCTCCGGGTGTCCCCACGCCCAGATAAGATTCATGAACATCATCGCGTTGCCGCCCGCGGCGTTGGTGAAGAAATGAAAGTCGAGGTAACGATCCAGCAGCAGCATGGCAAGCGTTGCCGTGAGGATCGGGAAAGCCGCGACGATCAGGAGACTCGAGGCGAGCGCGGTCCAGCAGAAGACCGGCATACGCATGTAGCTCATTCCGGGCGCACGCATCTTGAGAATCGTCGTGACCAGGTTGATACCGGTCATGAGCGTGCCGATCCCCGAGATCTGGATGGCCCAGAGATAATAGTCCACCCCGACTCCCGGCGAGTAAGCGAGCTCGGATAGCGGCGGATAGGGCAGCCAGCCGGTGCGGGCGAACTCGCCGACCACGAGCGAGAGGTTGACGAGCAGCGCCCCTACGGCCGTGAGCCAGAAGCCCACGGAATTCAATGTCGGGAAGGCCACGTCGCGTACGCCAAGTTGCAGGGGAACCGCAAAATTCATCAGTCCGATGACGAAAGGCATGGCCACGAAAAAGATCATGAGTGTGCCGTGCGCCGAGAAGATCTGATCGTAGTGCTCCGGAGGCAGGTAGCCTGCGGCGTGGAACGCGAGCGCCTGCTGCGAGCGCATCATCAGCGCATCGATGAAGCCGCGCAGCAGCATGACGAGCCCAAGGAGGCAGTACATGATGCCGATCCGCTTGTGATCGACACTCGTGATCCATTCGCGCCATAGATAGGGAATGTAGCCCTTGGCCCACACCCAGATCAGTACACCGCAGATCAACAGAACCACGAACGCCCCGGCGGCGAGCGGGATGGGTTGATCGAAGGGGATGGCGGCCCAAGTCAGTTTTCCCAACACCTCAATTCTCCTGCACCGTGGGCGGCCCCTCTCCGGGAGGCAGCTTCTGCGATACGATGTCGCCGTATAGATCGCGCTGAACAGCCCGATACGTGTAAGGCTTGACGTTCTTGCTTTGCGTTAGCAGGTCGCGGTAGGCCGCCGCGTCCAGCACCGGGCCGGAGGCACTCGTCGCAGTGGTCCATGACGAGAATTGCTCGGGCGTGACGGCGTGCAGGTCAAACGCCATGTCGGAGAATCCATCACCGCTGAAATGAGCCGAGAGGCCAGGATAGATGCCGGGATGATCGGCTTGCAGGTAGAGCTGGCTCGTCATGCCGTACATGGAGTAGATCTCGCTGCCGAGCCGCGGCACGAAGAACACGTTGAACACGCTCGCGGAGGTGATTTGAAAGTGCAGCGGGACCCCTGCCGGAGCCACCAGGTCGTTCACCGATGCCACCCCTTGTTCGGGGTAGATGAACAACCACTTCCAGTCGAGGGAGACCACCTGGATTTCGAGCGGCTTGGTGCCGGAGGATAGCGGGCGGGCGGGATCGAGCAAGTGGGATCCGATCCATGCGATGCCACCGAGGAAGAAAACCACCAGCGCAGGAATCGACCAGACGATGAGTTCGATGCGCCCCGAGTAGGACCAGGTGGGCAGGTGACGCGCACGGGTGTTCGAGGCGCGAAACCACCAGGCAAATGCCAGCGTCGCCAATATCGTTGGAACGACGATGGCCAGCATTATCGCCAGTGCATCGAGCAGGATCCTGCGATCGGCCGCCCCGATCGGTCCCGCAGGACTAAGAACTGCCGTATGGCAGCCTGCGAGCGCCAACAGCCCGAGCAGTGCACACACTGAAGGCGTGGTCCACATTTTGGCTCGGGTGCTCACATGCTTATCATCCGCTCGTCGGGGCAATATTGGCAACCTATGGCATGGCTGCCACGCGAGAGACGGCTCGCAGGTTAAAACCAGTCACCGGCCTTACAGATGACGCCACGGTTTCGGCTTGAAACCGCGCAGCCGGACCGTGTCACCCGTGGGTTCGCGCAATTCGGCTTCGCGCCTCAGCCACTCCTTTTCTGGTTGCGGATTCATGATCGCCTTGCGGCACTCTTCGAGTTGGTATTTCAGCAACGGCAGCAACTCGCTCTGCGGTTCAACCTCGACGGAGGCTGGGCCGAAATGTGTACGGCAAAAGATTTGGAAGTACTCCGCGTAGAGCGCCTGATAGTGTCTCATTGGATCAAAGAAGCCGGGGTCGTGCACGACATTGGCGCCGACGTGGCTGGTGCACAGAAAGCTGCAGGCCTTGCGCAGATACACTTCATGTTCTGCAATAACGGATCGCGTGTAATCCTGCGTCGGATGGAAAGTGAGCACGATGCGCTGGCGCGCGCTGCCCCGAACTCGCTGGTCGCGCAGGTATTCGAAAAGCGCCTTGCGATGGACCAGTCGAAATGTCGCCTTCTTCAGCAGGGCCGCCTGCGTACGCCTGAAGCCGGTGTTTGCGACCTCCCGCATCAACCCGGAATGTTCGTTCTCCCAGATCCGAAACACCGCAGGGCTCGCCAAGAGCCGGCTGGCGACCAATTGTTCTATGGGATCGTCGCTGCGCAGCGCACTCTCCACGCGATCGGTCGATTCGCGCATGAGGCGCTCGTGATCAACGGAGATCCTGCGCACGCTACAATCCCCTCGCTGACTTGCTTTTCCCCTGCCTCCCTATCATGGCACTTTTGTAGAATTGTTTTGCTGAATCGTGTCGACGCAGGACTCAAAAAAATGCTGCCGCGCCACATGCAACATGCATCGTCCACGCAGAAGCCAATCGAAGTCCTCAGCGATGGCCGCACGATGCGCCGTAACGGGGCGCGATCGATTTGAATCGCTTCATGCCGGTGCAAACGGACCGGGAGCAAGGCACTGCACTTTCACTTGGGTACGTTTAAACAATGCACTCTCAATTGGCAGTGTAGGTCATTGATTTGTCATAGCCTTCTACCAACCGAGAATAGCGGCTAGCTAACTCGGGACATTTCTTGCCAGAGCAGTCGGGACATTTCATGCCAGAGCGGTTATGTTACGTATCACCCAGTTGCGCAGCGCACATCTGCCGTTTGCAAAATACAAATGCGTGAATCTGGGTCGAAATTTCTGGCACTCGCGCATTTCGACCATTCTCATTCTGTCGAATAGATTTGACTTGCATTGATTCCATAGTCTTGGAGCAGAGAATGCCGCACACGAAAACCGCACTCATACTACTGCTGGCCTTTGCCTTGCCGAGCGCGACCGAAGCACTAGGCTTAGGCGAGATTCATGTGGACTCCGCCCTCAACGAGCCGCTCGCTGCCGAGGTGGAGATCGTCGGAGCGACGGCAGACGACTTAGCGGGGATCACCGCGTCGATCGCAAATCGCGAGACCTTTGTGCGCTTCGGCGTCGACCGCCCCGCGTTTTTGTCCAGCGCCACGTTCAGGATCGCGATGGACAGCAAGGGACAGCCGGTCCTGGCGATTCGTTCGACGGACTCCTTCACCGAGCCATTGATCAATATGTTGATCGATCTGCGCTGGCACAGCGGCGAATTGATTCGTCAATACACTCTGCTGCTCGACCCTGCGAGATTCCAATCCGATACCCGTGTCGCCGACGCGGTGCCGACCGGCAGCGCGCCGAGTGCCTACACGCCGCCGGCGGCCGCGGAACCGGTCAGCGAGACCTCACAACCTGCCACGCAGGCTACCCCGAGCCCAGAGCAGACGAGCCCGGCGGTTGGCGAGCCAATTTCACCAGAGACCGTTAAAGTTGCCGCGGGGGCGACGCTCCGCGGAATTGCGTCGCGCATAAGCTCTCGCGGTGATGCTGGTCCAGAGAGGGTGATGATTGCGATCTTCCGCGCGAATCCAAAAGCGTTCGACGACAACATCAACCGGCTGCGCCAGGGCGCGGTGCTGGCGATTCCTTCGTTCTCCGAAATCTCGAAGATATCCCCGGCGGACGCGAATCACGAGTTTCGCGTTCAAATGGAAACTTGGCACGCATCGACCACAATTGTGGGCCCGGCCAAGCGCTCGGGGCTGGCCGTCGCGGCGCCCGCTCCCGTGCCTTACGAGGCCGAAACTACCACCGAACCGGCGGCTATGCGCCGAGAATCGACATCGAACGCGCCTGAGGGTGCGATCCATATTCCGGGCAATAGCGCCGAGACCTCTGACGATGCGGCACTGGATCGCAGAGTTCAGCTACTGGAGAAAGGGCTTAACGAATTGCAGGGTGCGCTTGACCGCGAGCAGGAAACATTGGCCGGTATGCGAGCAAGGGTAGCCCTTGCCGATGAAGCGCGGGCGGTGACAGTGGCCCCGCCGATGGCCAAATCAGGGCATCCGCTTGGCGCGTCGATCGCAGCGGTTTTATTGCTCGCAATCGGCGCCTTCGGGGCACTCTACGCTTGGCGCCGCCGTCAAACAACGTTCAATCCGACGGTCTCGCCGGCCGAAACTAGAATGCAGGACTCGGTCGCCGCACTAACAATTGCCGTACAGGCAGCCGCGCGCACCGAGGTCACACCGGCTGCGCCGGCCGGCAGTGAATTACCGCGCGTTGCGCAACTCGAAGCACTGCCACCTGCAAAGGACAAGATATGTCAATCCGTCGCGGACGCTTCGGCCGAGACGGCCAATCTTGCCTCGGCCACCGCAGATAAATCAGACGCTGATACGGCGAAGCTCCAATACAAAGTGCTCGATCTCGACGGGGCGGGGTATCACGTTCCGATGCCCGGCACCCTGGACGAAAAAGGGGGATTCAAAGAACGCCGCACCAGTCTGGTGGACGTATTGATGGTCGCAGTTAAGCGGGAGCCCAACCGTCGAGACCTCAGAATGAAGCTGCTAGAAACGTATTACGCTGCCGCCGCGATCAATCGCAAAGGATTTCTGGAGGTCGCACAGAGTCTCGCCAGCGAGCGCGCGAATATGACCGACAGCGATTGGGGCAAAATCGCCGGGATGGCCCGCCAGATCGCGGCGGATAATGATTTGTTCGCAACCGACACAGTGCGGGCGGACAACAAAGATTTGGCGACTTGCGCCTAGTCCACCATGAGAAAGGCAAGCATCTCAAGCAATGACGATCGGCGACCGATCATCGCCGGCTTCACTCAAGAGGACTTCGAGCGGCTCAATCGATTGGCCCATGCAAGAAATCTGCGCAGCATCATCAAATGTACCAAGTGGCTCAACGAGCACGGCGTCGAACTGCTGCAGAGATATCCGCAAGAATTCCGCGATGGCACAGGAATGACCGTGGAGCAATATCTGCACGCTCTTACCGTGCATGTCGATTGTTGCCGCGCTTTTCTCAAGAGAATGTAACGACTGGTATTACCTTATAGCGACAAGATGTCCCCTTGCACACCCGCTCAGGCAAGCCTGGCCCTGTCCAGACCGAAGGCCTTGTCGCGCGCACCGGGCGTGGTGCGGAAGGCCACGTTGGCGCGGTTCCAAGCGTTGATACCCATCACGCGGAACACCAGCGTCGAGAGTTCCTTCTCGCTGAACTGCTCGCGCACCTCGGCATAAAGCTCGTCGGAGACGCCGGTCGGCGCAATCTGGGTCAGTGCTTCGGTCAAGGCCAGCGCAGCGCGTTCCTTGGGGGTGAACAGCGGCGACTCGCGCCAGATCGTCACGTGGTACAGCCGCAGCTCGCGCTCGCCGTGCAGCTTGGCCTCCTTGACGTGCATGTCCAGGCAGAAGGCGCAGCCGTTCATCTGCGAGGCGCGGATATCCACCAGGTGGGAAAGCAGCGCCTCGATATGACCGCTATTGGCAATCGCCATGCCGAGGTCCTGGAGTTTCTTGACCAGCTCGGGCGACTGGTCAGCGTAGTTCAAGCGGGATTGGGCATTGGTGTGGCTCATGATCGTTGTATTTCCTGTGAATGATGGGAATGTTGGATTGATGCGTCCGCGCTCATATAGTCGTTTGGGCGAGGCCAAATTCGACAAGGCGTGTCAAATAACTTCCGACCGCCCCTCCTCTTCATTCAGAAGCGGAGCCTTGCATCACGATTCCCCGGCGCCCGGCCGCGCCGCTCGATAACGATGTCAACGACACCCGCCGACCTAGCCTCCGCTTAAGTGCGCCCAGTGACCGGCCACACGCCGCCAGTGCGGTCCAACCTGCTCCCATTCGTCCGGGACCCAACGAGCCCCCCGACGTTCCGGCATGTAGGCTCCGGAAACCCAGTGATACGAGCGCCCATTCCACTCCCAATATCCTGATGCCCAGACATAGCCGTCGCGCGGTTCAAACCGCTCGATGCGTGCCGGCGGGGGTACGACATCGCTGGTGATCTCCGCCGCGAAACACGGCGCCGTCAGAGCAACGATTGCGGTGAGGCTCAGCGCGCTCACCAAACTCTTTTGAAATACCTTCATTGAATAATTCCTGCATTAGGAGGGACTTCGATTCAAGTGTTTTGTACCGTTTCGCATACAATAAGCTCAATGGCATCTCGAGTCAATATTATTGTGCTAACCGGTATATAAATAAATCAATGAAGTAGTTTGCGGCGCGCTGCCTGGTGGTTACGCTTTAGTCCGCGAGCAAATCGAATTGAGCGCAGCGCTCATGGTGGCTCTGAGCGACTTCCGGCTTCCGCCTGCCCTAGCGCGGATCGCCAGTAGATAAAGCATTGCCGAGGCGACTTGCCCCAATTCGCCAGGATTCTTGTCGGCATCGACTTCGCCGCGCTGTTGCCCCAGTGCGATCCGCTCGGCAAGCGACCGGTCGAGTACTTGAAGGCTGTCAGCCAGGGTAAGGCGCAATTCCTCGTTGGCGGCCGCTTCGGTCAGCGTCGTGCCGATCATGAAGCAGCCGCGGGCTGAAGTGTCGCCAGAGAGATAGATGTCGATCGCACGCTCATAGAAGTCACGAAGCGCTGCGCGCAACGGCCGCTTTTCGGCGAGCGCGTTTCCAATCGCGGCGCGCGAGCCTACCCGATAGTGATCGAGCGCCAGGCGGTAGAGCGCCTGCTTGTCCCCGAAAGCTGCATAGATGCTCGGCCTGTTCATGTCCATGGCGCGACTGAGATCGTCCAGTGATGTGGCGGCGTAGCCCTTCGCCCAGAAAACGTCCATGGCACGCGTTAGTGCAACCTCTCGATCATAGGCGCGGGGTCGTCCTCGTTGACGTCGTATTTTTTGACCCATCTTGTACGAATTAGTCCTGGCTACCATTCTTTGAGGGGCTATTGTATCCTTTGTTTTGTGCAGAATGGTACAAATAACCATACAATAGCGGAGTAGTAGAGAGCCGCGAAGCCTTACGGCCGACATCGATGGCAGCTAACAGACCGCAACTCGAAAAAGAGTAATGACCAATCCGTGGTTGAACATTCCGCTCGATGAACGAAGGCCATATGTCCCTGCCGGCGGTCGGGCAGGCACAGATGCTCGCGGAACAGCTTGGGTCGCTAGGCAGCTTAGCCTCCGCCATGACGTTGGTGGCGCCAGAGACATTGCGCAGCGCCGCGGCGGATGTGGGTTTCGCGGCCGCGGCTATGCGTAGGCGCTGATACGCGATGAGGACATCGATGGATCGAAGTGCCAGGTGACAGTGCGGTTGCGAATAGATCCGGCCCGCGCACTTCCGCGCAGGTGCGGCACTCGCCAGAAAAGTGTACTGCCACGTCGCACAAGATGGCCTCGCACATGGTGAAGCCTGCGCAATCGCCGGGAAGTTTCTGAACCGCTGCTCCAGCCGGATTTGTATTCCGGCAAAAGAGGGGCAAAGACTTCGATTTGTTCCAGAAGCGCCGCTTTTCCGGACCTTGCCCGTGTCCTGTTGAGACGCTCGAGCATCAGAGGTCGCCGCGGCAGCCCCGGTCGAGTCGCGAGGAGCAAAAAGAAAGCCAACACCACAGGTATATCGATCGCTATCGTACCCAGTGCGTGGTGGGTGATGCCGGCGGCTTGTGCCGGCGTCAACTGTCCCTTCTCGTAGTAATCCTGCCAGGACCGCTCGAAACGGAATCGAAAGCAACGCCTCAAGATATCCGCGTCCCCGACAGCATCATCCGTTACGCAAATCGAAGATCGTTGCTGCCGGTCGAAGACTTCCGGATCCTCGCCTTCTTGTGTATCAAAATCGAAGTAAGCTTCCATACTGCTGGAAAGCACCTGCAGTTCCGACTCGCCGTTTGTCCAGA
>Ga0209274_10000054_pt1 | contig 114430 bp, 89 predicted proteins | sample HubBroMetageREF1_FD_188343 | JGI IMG/M metagenome (GOLD analysis project Ga0209274, IMG submission 188343) | Reference soil microbial communities from the Hubbard Brook experimental Forest, New Hampshire, USA - Hubbard Brook CCASE Soil... | ecosystem: Environmental > Terrestrial > Soil >...
ACACTGCAACCGACGGCAGCGCTTTCTCAATCGCACCCACTGTTGCTCCCGTGCCTTTCAGAACGTGCGGGGAATGAAAACCACTGGCCACCGCGTCCGCCCCAGCGGGAACGCCCGGGTCTGGGAACAGACCTGCAGCCGGCGAAGAGGCCCCGCTGCCGACGATCAAAGCGGGCGAGTCGGACGAAATTGCAATGTCGGGATGCATGCGCGTTTCCGCGTAGGGCCCCGGCGAGTGGACGATGGGCCCACGCTCGATCAGGTAGTGTCCGCTTGCGTCCACCAGTGCTTCAAAGGGAAGCCGGGCCAGAAAACCCTCCGCCTCGATCACCAAAATACGCTTCGGGTCCAGACGTTGCTGCGATATCTGTTCGACAGGAGCGATGAGCAGGGAATATAAAGCCTGACCGTTCCGGCGCAGCGCGCTCCGCTCTGAACCGGGATCGGAACACTGGGCATAAAAGTTGGCTGCCAGATCCTGAAGTTCCTGAGGCGATTGCGGAATCCACTTCGCGCTCACGCCACGGTTGTCGTAGACCCAAATGGCTAGGCCATCTGGGAGTAATCCGTAAGCCAGTACCGTCTGGCGGGAGAGAAGCGGAAGTCGAGCCGGCAGCAGGGACGGATCGGGCGCCGCTTGCGGTGTGGCAGGATCTTTCATGCCGACGCGCTGGGGCGCGCCCAGGTACCACTCAAACACGTCGAGCGCTTCCTGTTCACGCCCCTGAACCAGTTCGGCTTCGGCCAGTCCCAAGTATATGGGAGCCGCGTCTTTGCTCCAGCTCATTCGGCTGGCCTCGGAAGACAGGGACGCCAGGTTTTGCTCGGCCAATCGCATCGCCGGACGGAAAGCCTGCTCGGCCTCCACTTCATGATGACTGCGGAGCTGCACTTCGCCCAATGTGGAATAGAAAATCTGCGCTAGATAATTATTGGAAAGTTGCCGGACCTCGGCCTGGACTCGAGTCAGACGAGCCAGAGCGGCATCGAACGCACTCTGACGTGCCTCCACCTGAGCAGTCCTGATCTCGATCTCGATGCGGCCGGCGCGAATGGCCTTGCTTTGCGGGGCAAAAGCATAGAGGCGAGCGGCTTCCCCGTATTGCTTTTCGGCTATCCCGGGGTATTGGGCGGCGATAGCCGCGCTGGCCGTCATGCTATGGGCCTCGGCAAGCCGCAGCAGATTTTTGTCGGCATCGATCATGGGCGCGGCTTCGCGCCAGATCGCCAGCTGCAGATTTGGCTGACCCGCAGCACCGGCGGCGTAAGCCACCTCGTAATACAGGCTATAGCCCCGCACGGCGGGCAATTGCTCCGACCAGTAGCGTTCGAGGCCGGCGCAGACCAGCTTCCAGCCATCCGACCGGTCGCCGGTCTCGAACTTGTTTTCCGCGGCAAATCCTAGGGCGCGTAGATAAAGAGCGCCGTACCCAGCCTGTTGCGCGCGTTCCAGCGCGCGACGTGCGGCTTTTTCGTGCGTGCCGAGATCGCCCATCAGTACCGAGCAGACGCTCTCCTCCAATTCGAGCTGAATCTGCACCCAAGGGTACGAATAGCGTCGGGATTGCGCTCCCGCAACAATCGACTGACGCCGGCAGTCTTCGCTGCGCCGCGTCATCTGCGCCGCGTATGTCTGCTCGAATTCCGCACGCAGCACGCCCGCTGGGTTGCTCGACGCACGAAATAATTTTTCGGCGAGATCAGCCTGTTGGCTGGAAACATCGTAGTCGCCTACGTCATTGGCTTTGACGGCGCCGGCGAGCGCGTTAGCCGCTTGCGGAAAATTTGGCGCGGAGAAACCGTGCAGAAGATCAGCCAGCCATTGATCGTTGTGCCGCCGAGTCGTCAGGTCCGCCAAAAAAAAAAGCGCGCGCTGCGCGGCGAGGTCGGTGGCTCCTTTTTCGGGAAAAGCCTGGGGCAACCAGGAGCGGACGGCCGCGTGCAGATATTCCTCTACGCGCTGATCGACGGCGCCCTGACCGACGATGCGCTGATCGACGATGGGCGACTCGGCTTCAGAAGGGGAACTGGCGCCGGCGAGCTGGGCAACCAGCTCGGCGGGAGCGAGGAGCGGCGTCGCATTGCTCTGATGATCTTTCAACCTTGCCCGCACGGCGTCGGCGCGGTTGCGTGCTTCTTCCGCCCAGGACGAGCCCGGATCGACGCGCAGGTAATGCTCCCAGTCATCGAGTGCCTGCTGATAAAGGAACAGTTGTTCGGCGACAATGGCGCGATTGAAAAGCGCGACCGGATCGTCAGGTCGGATTTTCAAGGCCTGGCTCAGGAACTCGTAAGCCGCGCCGAAATCCTCACTCTTGTTTCCCAACTGGGCGCGCTGGAAGTAGGCGGTAGCGAGATCGATCAGGAGCGCCGGCGAATTTGGTTCCAACTCGAGGGCGCGCCGCAAAGCTCCGACGGCCGCGTCGTAGCTGCCATCCAGCAAGTCCGCTTGCGCCTTCGCCTGGAGCCAGGAGGGATCGGAGGGATGGGATTTCAGTTGGCTGGCAATCAGCGCCTTCGCTTTCGAGAGCGCTGTCGGACTGTCGGTAAAGGAGGCTAACGGTCCGCGCGAAATGCGAGGCGGCGCATAGTCGGCGCCCGCGATCCTGAGTACGAGAGTGCGCTGCGCGGTGTAGGCACGGGCAATAAGCCGCTCGGCGGCGGGCTGATTCCGACGAACCTGGTATTGATGGACTGCCACCCACGATCCCACGCCAACCACGGCTAGAAGAGACGCTCCCGCCATCGCCAGACGCGGAACGCCCAGTCCCTTCCGCCACCACGGTGTATTTTCCCGATGCGGCTGCGAATGTAATGCTCCGGCGATGCGCTGCGCCAGTCTCTGCTGCCACTCCGGGTGCGCGCTCTCCAGGGATTCGATATGGGTGCGCTCGGCCTCGGTTAACTTCGCGTTCAGACCGGCGAATTCGGTTACCGCATCGCGCAGCAACGGGCCGCAATGATCGCATTGGCTCGCGTGCTTGATGCGGACAAGAGTCTCGGTGGCTGGAGTTGGGCCACCTGCAATCTCACGCCACACCACCGCATCCGGGCAATCTTTCTGCCGTTGCGAAGAGTTAGTTGAGCGCAGGCTCTTCGGTTGACGACCCAGTTGGCGATCAAGTGACGCCAGTTCCTCAAATTGCTCGCGGCAGGTGGCGCAAACGGCCAGATGAGGGCGCATACCGGCCGCGCCCAGCAAGGGGTCCGCACGCAGTCGAGATTCCTCCAGCAGTCTCGCCAGTTCCGCGGTATCAATATGTTCATTGGAACTGGAGCTGGAATTGGAACTGGAATCGGAATTGGGATTGCGTTCCAAGATTAACTCCCCACACTTTTAGAACGATTTTTGCGATTCAGAACCTTCACCTCGTGGTGAGGGCTTGAGTTTATGAGATGACTGCGAATCACAACCGTGAGGCGCATGAGCACGCTTTCCACGCCTTCGGTGGTCAGTTCGATCCACGGGATGGAGGCAATCTCACCGGCGGTGAGCCCTTGGCGGTGGCGCAGCCAAAAAATCACGCGATTTCGCTCCTGGTCCTTGCCCGCCGTAACGTGTTGCAGGACTTTGTCAATTTGTTCGAGCTGAAGACGCTGGCTCAAAGCGTTAAAGCCGTCGGGAATGGCGGTTTTCAGGTCGTTTTGGGCTGGTTCCAGGGTCGCTTCCGTTTGGCCTGCGCCCCGCTTGGCGGCCAGCGCAGCCTTGAAATGATCGTGGACTACGTTGGCCGCGACCACTTTCAAGAATCCGTAAATGGAATCTTCTTGCCGCGGCCGAAAAGACCGCAGGAGACGGCTATCGTTCTCGCAAAGCTTGAGGTAGGTATCCTGAATCAGGTCCTCCAGTTGGGAGCGGGAGGGCTCGCCCCAGCGGCGCGCGGTGCGCAGTACGGCGGCGGCGATCACCACGTGAAATCGCCGGATGAACTCGGTCCATATCCGCTCGTCTTTCGAGCCGGCGCACATGGTCACCAATTCCGTCGACGAGAACTCTGCGTAGCCTGCCAAGGCATCCACTCCCAGGATGCGGATTTTACAACAGTCTTGCGAGTCTCATGGTGAAAAGATTGGTGGGATGGCCGGCTCTCCTTAAGCCTTTGAATCGAACCACTTGCCTGTACGGACTCATACCGTGGCCGCGCGATGATTACGACTCTTGATTAGCGGCCGGAACCGGCCGTTCCTCTATCGCATGAATCATTACGCGGTCGCACGACTATGCCAGCAGTTTCGCCGCTTCCTTGGCATAGTAGGTGAGTATCACACCCGCCCCGGCGCGGCGGATGCAGAGCAGCGATTCCATCATCACGCGCTCGCGGTCGATCCACTGGTTCCGGGCTGCGGCTTCGATCATCGCGTACTCGCCCGATACCTGATAGGCCGCCAGCGGCAGGTCGAAACGGTCGCGGGCCGCGGCAATCACATCCAAGTACGGCATCGCCGGCTTCACCATGATCATGTCCGCGCCTTCTTCGATGTCCAACTCGATCTCGCGCATCGCCTCGCGCAGATTGGCCGGGTCCATCTGGTAGGAGCGGCGATCGCCGAACTGCGGCGTTGAATCGGCCGCCTCGCGGAACGGGCCGTAGAAACCGGAAGCGAACTTCGCCGCATAGGCGAGGATTGGCGTGTTTTCGAATCCCGCCTGGTCGAGCGCGGTGCGAATTGCCCCGACCCGTCCATCCATCATGTCGGATGGGGCGATGATGTCCACGCCCGCCCGCGCCAGCGAAACTGAGGTGCGCGTCAGCAACTCCAGGCTGGCATCGTTCACGATCTCGTACTCGGCGGCGACTGACTCGGCTGTAGGCGGAGGCGCCGCGGCGGCCGCTCCTAGCGACTGCGGTTCGGCATCGTCGGTCCCATTGTTGGTCACTCTGTCGTTCGTTCGTACGACGCCACAATGCCCATGCGACATGTATTCGCACAGGCAGACATCGCCCATCACCACCACGTCCCGCACTTCGCTCTTGATCGCCCGCGCCGCCCGCTGCACGATGCCGTCCTCGGCCCAGGCGCCGGTGGCCACTTCATCTTTTTTCTCGGGGAGCCCGAACAAGATGACCGACAACACTCCGAGCGCACGCGTCTGGCGCACTTCCTTCACGGCCTCGTCGACCGAGAGGTTGAAGACGCCGGGCATGGAGGGCACTTCTTTCCGGACTCCGGTTCCCGGGCAGATAAATATTGGATAGACAAAGGATTCCGGCGTCAGCCGGGTCTCGCGGACCAGGGTACGCAGGCTTTCAGTGCGCCGCAAACGGCGCAGGCGATTCGCTGGGAATGCCATAACAGGCCAATTCTAGCAGTTGGCGTAGCAACTGCGACCGGCTCGATCACCGATCAATGCGGCAGGTATCACACCATGCGGACGCCGCCTCTGCCGGGTCCGATTCGACAGCCTCGAATTCCCTTGCTTACGTAGGGACGGACGCATTCGTCCGCCCCACTGCCGCAGGCGGCTCCTGCCGAACTTCGCTCGGCGCGGACGGACGAATGCGTCCGTCGCTACGTAAGCGGCTACAATCTTCCTATGCGATTTCCGGCCGCGCTTGTCATCCTTATCATCCTTCTAAGCGCCGCTATTCTCGCAGAGAACCCATCCAAAGGAGTGGCCCCGTCCCCGGCCGAATCCGTCACCGTTCCCATCGCGCTCGATCAGGGCCGCGTTGTGATCGACGTAGACCTCCTGCTTCCCGGCGGCTCAACCGAGCGCGTCCGCGGCTGGGTCGACAATGGCAATCCCGATCTCTGCATCAACCAGCGCGTCGCCAATTTGCTGGGGCTCAGCGTGAGTTGCGACGGCCAAATCTGTTCCGGTACGCCCAAATCGCCGGATGTTTCGCTAGAAATTTCGGTCGGAGGAATGAAAATCGCCCTGTTGCAGGCCGGAGACGGGATCGCCGGAGACAAGATCGCCGGGGAAAAGATCAAGCCGATAAAAATCCCAGCCGGCGCGCCGGCGATCGGTCCCGGCATGAGCGCCGAGATCAACATCCCCTCGTCTGTCCTGCGCAAGTACGACGTAATCGTCAATTTCCCCGACCGCGAGTTGACCATCGGCCTGCCCGGCCACCTGAAATTCGACGGCGTGAAGAGCAAGATGCTAGTCAAGGCCGACGGTCTCATCCAGATTCCCAGCAGGATTGAGAACAAGAACTACGATCTCGGCTTCGACTTGGGCTCTTCCGTCAACGTTCTTTCGGAAGAATTATTCGACAAGCTCTCGAGCGCCCACCCCGACTGGCCGCACATGACGGGAGCCGTCGGCCCATTTAACAGGGGAGAAATGGGCAACGAAACAACGTGGAAGCTGATGCGCGTGGACCGCGTGCAATATGGTCCACTCTTCCTTACGGATGTGGCGGTGACCGAGCCTCCCAAGAATGCGATAAGCCGCTTCGAAGCGCATCCCGAATCCAGCGCCGCAGGTCTGCTCAGCTCTGAGGCGTTGCTGAATTACCGGGTCGGTCTCGACTATGCCCACTACACCGTCTATTTTGAAATCGCCCGCACCGTCAAGCTCCCCGACTTCGACGTCGTCGGCCTCATCCTTCGCCCGGAAGACGACAGCGGATTCACCATCGCCGGCGTCGCCGATTTCGACGGCCAACCCTCGGTGGCTGGCGTTCAAGCCGGCGATCATCTCGTTGCCGTCAATGACAATCCCGTTGCCGACTTTACTCTTGGACAAGTCTGGTCTCTGCTCCAAGGTTCTCCGGGGCAGGAGCGCAAGCTGACTGTAGCGCGCGCCGGCAAACAGTTCACCGTCGTGGCCAAAGTACAGCACTTTCTGGGCGAGACGCCACCGAGCAACGACGCCAAGGGAAAGTCGAAGAAGAACTAAGCGAGTGGATGACAAGTTGCAGGAAGCTCAAGCACGAATCGTCACAATTTCCTGTACCTGGCTCACTCCACGTTTTTCGCAGAGCACACTCTAAGTGTTGTCATCTTGAGGGAAGCGAAGGACCTATGCATTCCCGCGACCACCGGCACTACTGCGGTTGGCTTCGAATCAAGAAGACCCAGCTGATCGTCTCGCTGAATCCTACGTGGAGCAACCTGAGCGAAGGATGGTACGACCGGCATCTCTATCCGCCGGACAAATGCATAGGTCCTTCGCTTCGCTCAGGATGACAACGCGAACTGATGACAACCCAAACTGATGACAACGCACAACCCTGTCCCTCGGGTGCAATCGGTCGTTCCAGTCGCACCCCGAACATTACCTCAGTAACCACCGGTAACCAGCCCGTCATCTAAACATCTCGCGGCGAACGTCATATGATGCAACGTAGTGTCTCGGAACCGCAATTCGGCGCTCTTCTGCGGAGTCGGCTTATTGCTGGCCTTTGCTCTGGCTCCGGCAGTGTTCCCCAGCCCTTTTTTTCGCGTGGCCATGGGGGACCTGGTGCCGCTGCTCGTGGTTACGGCTGCTTTCATTGTCTCCGCCAGAAACACCTTCGATAGCCGTGGGCATACACGCTTGTTTTGGAGCCTGATGACCACGGCGATGGGCATGTGGTGTTTCAGCGCGGCATGCTGGGTGTGGTTTGAAGTCGTGGTACGCAAGCCGCTGCCCGATCCCTTCCCCGGGGATGTCGTATTGTTTCTCCACGTGGTCCCGATCATGGCGGCGGTGGCCATACGACCCCATCAGTCCGATGAGCGCGAGGGGATGTTGCCGAGCGCGCTGAATGTCCTCATCCTTCTCGTGTGGTGGATCGTGGTCTATGCTTTCTTCGTTTTTCCCGAGGAATTCATCGTCGTCAATGTCGCGGCATACGGCCCGCGCTGGGACCTTCTGTATCTGGTCGAAGGCGTGATCTTGATCGCCGTATCCGCCTCGGCATTCTTCTCCAGCGCGGGATCGTGGCGCATACTCTATCGCAACATTTTTGCCGCCAGCGTTCTCTACACATTCGCTTCGGAAGCCATCAACGCCGCCATCGCGCGCGGCATCTACAAGAGCGGCGGGATTTACGATCTTCCAATACTCGCCGCCGCGCTGGCCTTCCTCTGGGTTGCCATCTCCGGACGGCATTGCCTGGGCGAAATCGAGATGATGCCTGCGGACACGCGGGCCAGCCGCCCGCTTGCCCCTCATCTGGCGAAGCTCGCTCTGCTGTCTCTGCCCGTCATGGGATATTGGGCGCTGTTCATGAGCAACGAGCCGCCCTCTCTTCGCCACGTCCGTTTTGCCGTGACCATGGGCGGCGTCGCTCTTCTGGCCTTTGGCGTTTTTCTCAAACAACACCTGCTGGATCGGAGGCTTCTACAGTTGCTCAAGCGTTCGCGCCGGAGCTTCGATAACCTCCAGCGCCTGCAGGGAAGAGTCATCCAGCAAGCCAAGCTCGCTTCGCTGGGAGAACTGGTCGCGCTCGCCGCCGGGGAACTTGAGTACCCGCTCTCGGCCATCCTGAGCAGTTCCGAACGGATGGCCGCCAGCAGCAACCTGAGTCGTGAGCAGCTCTCGAATGCGCAGAAAATCGGCAAGCAGGCGCGGCGCACTCGTGAACTGGTCAGCGATCTGCTCAGCTTCTCCCAGCAAACTCCGGGAGAGAAAAGTCCTCTCGAACTGAAGCCTCTTTTGCAGCGCGCGGTTCAGATGGAAGGCTTCAAACTCGAAAACAAAAGGATCAGCCTGACCGTGGAAAGCAATGACAACCTCCCTCTGCCTCGCGTCTTGGGCAACGCCAACCAGCTCTTGCAGGCGTTTCTACAGATCATCGAGAATGCGGTGGACGCATTGCAGGAAGTTGGCGGCGGGCGACTGCAGGTCGCGATCTGGCGCGAAGAGAACGAAATGGTCGTCCAGTTCGCCGACTCCGGACCGGGCCTGCGCGATCCCGAACGTGTTTTCGATCCTTTCTATACCACCAAGCCGGTGGGCAAAGGCACTGGCCTCGGACTTAGCGCGACTTATGGCGTAATTCAGGATCACAAGGGGCAAATCACCTGCTTCAACCGCCCCGAAGGCGGAGCCGCATTTGAAATCCGCCTCCCCGCCCTTAAGACCGCCATCCCCCAGGCTGAAGCCGCCCGCGCCTGACGGACGGCAGCACCCGCCTGCTCCAGGTCATGCCACCTTGACCGAAAGTTCCGTTCCACTCTTTAACGGGAGCGTGATCGAAATAAACCCGTTGCCCGGATCACGGATAAACTCCAGAAAATCGGGCTCGGCATTGTCATTCATCACGTAGCCTCCAACGCGCAGTTGCGGAGCTACGATCTCAATCACCTCGCGCGCCAGCGAAGGTTCTTCATCGCTCGGCCATCCGTCGATCAAAGCGAAATCTATTTGACCACCGAGATCGCGCAATGTCTGGCGCGCGTCGCCCTCGCGAATTTCGGCGTAATTCGCCAGCCCCGCATCTGCGAGGTTGCGCCGCGCGGTCGCAACCTTGGCCGGCACCAGTTCCGATCCGATCACTCGTCCGCCGCCGTTATCGCGCATGGCGGCGGCAAAATAAAGTGTCGACATTCCGACCGAAGTCGCAAATTCGACCACCCGCGTTGCGCGCATTCCGCGGCACAAGAGATAAATCAAGTCCCCCTGATCCGGATGAATGGAAAATCCGCGGTCTGCATAGTCGAACGGATCCCGGCTCTGATCATTGTCCTTCGGACTACCGCTTCGTGGCCGCCGCCGTTCAGCTTCCAGTCGCTCGACCACGGCGCGCACGCGGCCATCTTGAATCACACTCTTGAAGGTTTCATCCAACCGGCCCTTCTGCGTCAAAGTATTTTGCATCAATCTCCTTTTTCTGTTTTTCGCAGTTTGATTTATGAAGGCGACAGCCGCTACTTTCCCGATATTTCCGCTGCCGCCCGATCCAGAATCTTGGCAATCCGCTTCGCTTCCTCCGGGTCGCACCCGTGTTTGCTGCGGATCGCATGCTTTAGCGCATGACGCGCCCGATGCACTTCATCGGAAGCGCCTCCGTCGGAATCACCCACGCCGGCAAATGCCTCGCGCACCTGTTCCATGCGTCCGCCAATGCGCGCCAGCGCACCGAGAATCGCCTCGGCATTCGCTCGATTGGCCTCGAGATGTGTTTTGCCTTCGGCGGTAATGCTGTACAACTTCCGCGTTCCCTGCTGTTCCACGCTGGCGTGTCCGATTTCATTGAGATAGGTCAAAGCCGGATAAATCACACCCGGACTCGGCGTATAGAATCCGCCCGAACGTTCTTCGAGTGTCTTGATCAGTTCATACCCGTGCGCTGGATGCTCGGCCAGCAGTGCCAGGATGACTAGTTGAATGTCGATTGCGTCCAGTTTGCGTCCACCAGGAAAGTCGCTGCCGGCAAAGTCGCCCATAAAGCCCGGACCACCACGGCGGAATCCACGGCGCTGCCCGTGATGACGGCCGTGTTCGCGGCCAAAGCAATCGAAACGCGTTGAGGTTGAGAAGTCTTCGAAATAGTGTTGTCTAAACATGTCTAGCAATATATCGTACGATGTATCGTACCGCAACATAATTCTGGGTGCGACGACAAGAATGTTCAAATTGTTAATTCTAAAAGGTTTACTGCGGATCACTAAGACGGTTGGCTCGCGCTTCATCCCCCGTTTGCCACAATTGCATCTGCCACTCGCGCAGCCTCTACAGCAATCCGCACATCATGGGTGCGAAGAATGTGCGCGCCCTTCAGAATCAAAATCGACTCCGCCGCCAGCGTGCCGTAGATTCGCTCCCCCACCTCGGCATCCTTGCCATCGCTTGCCAGCATTCGCCCTACAAATGACTTCCGCGAAACCCCTGCCAGCAGCGGAAATCCCATTTGCTGCAACTCGCCGAAGTGCGCCAGCAGCGGATAGTTTTCCTCGAAACGCTTTCCGAATCCGAACCCCGGATCGAGCACCAGGTGATCGCGCTTGATGCCGGCCAAGGTCGCCGTCTCGGCCCACTGCCGCAAGTCCCGCTTCACGGCCAGAACCGGATCGCCAATCGGCGGCAACGACTTCCATTCCTCGGGACGGCCGCGCGCGTGCATCAGCACGGCTCCCACTTTGAGTTCCGCCAGCGCTTTCGCCATCTTCGGATCCCATCGGAACCCACTCACATCGTTGACCACCTCCGCTCCGAGTTCTACCGCCGCCCGCGCGACGCTTGCCTTCCACGTATCCACGCTTAGCACTGCCGCCGGCCGTCGCCGCTTCAAATCTCGGATCACCGGCAGCACCCGCCTGCGCTCTTCTTCTTCGGAGACAATTTCCGCCGCTCCGGGCCGCGTCGATTCGCCACCTATGTCGATGATGGCCGCGCCTTGGTCCAATAACTGCTCGGCATGGACGACGGCCTTCTCGGCGTCGATGTAGAGTCCTCCATCGGAAAACGAGTCGGGAGTTACATTCACGACGCCCATGATTAAAGTGCGCCGTCCCAACTCCAGGACGCGTGAGCCCACGTTCCACTGAAAAATCGCCCGCATGTTGCCGTTATTCTAGAACGAGTGCGTTTTTCGCGGGTGTTACAATCCACTGCATGCCTCGCCGGCGATCATTTGCGCGTGTGCTTTCCATGGTCGTTTTGCTGGCGGCACCGCTGCTGGCCGCACCCGTCAAACCGTCACCTGATCGGCCATTACCGGATCGCATTGCGGGCGTGCTCAGCGCGCCCGATCTCGCCCGCGGCTTCTGGGGGATCGAAGTCGTATCTCTGGCAACGGGCCAGACGTTGTACTCCCAGAACGCCGACAAGCTCTTTACGCCCGCATCGAACACCAAGCTCTTCACCACCGCCGCGACGCTTGCCCTGATCGGCCCCGATTACAAGTTTCGCACCACGGTAGAAACCACCGGCACTCTTGACCGCTACGGCCGTCTCAACGGCGACCTCGTGCTGGTCGGCCACGGTGATCCCAATCTCTCCGGGCGTGAACTCCCCTACGATCTCAAGACCCAGCGCAATGACGATCCGATTCAAGCCCTCGAAGCGCTCGCCGACGCGCTCGTGAAAAAAGGCGTGAAATTTATCGATGGCGACATTGTGGCTGACGATTCCTACTTCGCCTTCGAGCGCTACGGCGAGGGTTGGAGCCAGGACGATCTGGTCTGGGCCGACGGCGCTCCCGTTTCCGCGCTCACCATCAATGACAATGTAGTGTTCGTCAACATAATGCCCGCCGATCGTCCCGGCGAAAAAGCCTTCGTCAGCGTCAAGCCCTTCGCGGATTACTACCGCCTCGACAACCGCATCATCACCACACCCGCCGGCACCGGGCGCAAACTCTCCATCAACCGCGAGCCGGGTTCCACGGTGCTCACCCTTTGGGGCAACATGCCGCTGGATGACGCTGGCGCCAACGAGGCTCTGGCCATCGAAGATCCGGCCGAGTTTGCCGCCGGGCTCTTCCGTCAGTTACTCGAAGAACGTGGCATCGTAATCTACGGGCACCAGCGCACCCGCCACACCGAACTCGCGTCCCTTTCCACTTTCAGCGTGACCGCCCTAGCGCCGTCGCGCGGAGGCGACGATGACCGGCGTCCGCCGAATCAGTCCATCACGCTCGCCAGCTATGAATCGAAGCCGCTGTTACAAGATATCCGCGTAACCAATAAAATCAGCCAGAACCTGCATGCTGAGATTCTGCTGCGCCTAATGGGACGCGAGCGCGGCAACGCCGGAACTATTGAAGGCGGCCTCGAAGTTCTCCGCGGATTCCTGACTCAAGCCGGTATCTCGAGCGACCAATACGCTTTCTACGATGGCTCAGGACTTTCGCGCCAGGACTTAGTAACTCCTCACGCCATTGTCCAGTTACTGCGCTATTGCTCGACGCAGCCCTGGGGAGCGGACTATAAGACGACCTTCCCGGTCGCGGGCGTGGACGGCTCACTCACCGATCGCCTCACCTCTCCCCGCCTGCACGGCCGCATCATGGCCAAGACCGGCTCGCTCGGAGGCGTGAAGGCGCTCTCGGGATACGCCACCACCGATGCCGGACAAGCGATCGTCTTCTCTATCCTCACCAATAACTTCAATCTTCCGGCTAAGCGAGTTACGGACGCGATTGATGAGTTAGTGCAGACGATTGTGGATGACGCGCCGGCGGGACACTAATAACTAACATAAGGACCGCAAATGCTCGCTTCCAGCAAGATCATTGCTTTTGTTCCTACGACAGATTCCGCCAAGGCACGAAGCTTCTATGAAGGCAAGCTGGGGCTTGAATTCGTCGGCGAAGACACGTTCGCCTTGGTCATGCGCGCGGGTGAGACCATGATCCGGATTGCCAAGGCCCAGGATTTCACCGCCCCGGCATACACCGTGCTCGGCTGGGAAGTCACCAACATCGAGGAGGTCGTGGCCTGGCTGCAGCAGCGCGGGGTCGCGTTTGAGAAATATCCGTGGGTGGAGGATAAGGAAGCGGGAATCTGGATCGCGCCCGGCGGCGATAAAGTTGCGTGGTTCAAGGACCCCGACGGGAACGTGCTTTCCGTCAGCCAACACGCGTAGAGACACTAATTCGAGCCCGCGCGTTTCAGCAGCACGGCCACATTCGCAATCGCGGCGTTTTCGGTGCCCAGGCCTTCGGGCGTTTTTGCTTTGATGCCGATACAATCTGCAGTAATTCCGCACAGCTTGGCAACTTGTTGGCGAATCTCACTCGCGTGCGGGCCGATTTTTGGAGCGGACAGGATTAGCGTGGAATCCAGATTCACGAGTTCGTAACCCGCGGTCTTGACACGCTGCAATGCCTCACGCAGAAAGACAGCGGAGTCGGCATTTTTCCACTGCGGGTCGGACGGCGGAAACAGCGCTCCTATGTCGGGGCCGGCGATGGCGCCGAGCAGCGCGTCAGTGATGGCGTGCAGCAGAACGTCGCCGTCGGAATGGCCTCCGAGACCACGGTCGTGCGGCAGCGTCACGCCGCCGATTTTGAGCGGAATGCCGCTCTTGAATTCGTGCGAGTCCCAACCGTAGCCGATGCGCATTTCAGGTTTCAAGATTTAATCCCAGTCGCGGTCTTCACTTGTTTCGCTTCACGCCTCAGCCATGCCCTAAGTTTTTGTTTCGTATCAGGGCATCGCTTTAGCGATGTCGTAAGTCGGAAAATCAAACGCCCCCTTTAGGGGCTATGGCGGCACCAAACTTCGCGCCGACTACTAGGTCTCAGTTTTCAGATAGAACTCTGCCAGTTCCATGTCTGCCGGCGTAGTGATTTTAATGTTGCGCGGCGAGCCCATTACGACCACCACCGGTAGCCCGGCGCGCTCGATCAGAGAAGCCTCGTCGGTGCCCAGGAAGCCGTCGGCGACCGCATCCTCAAAAGCCTTCTTCAGAATGTCGTAACGAAACCCCTGCGGAGTTTGCGCCATCACGATGCCGGCTCGCGGTATCGTCGCTTTGATGAGAGCGCCGTCCGCGGTTCTCTCCACCTGCTTCACCGTGTCCACGGCAGGCCAACCCGCGATGGCGGCTCCGTGGAGGTGCGCCGCCGCGATCACATCGGCAATGATTTCGGGACTAACCAGGGGGCGAACCGCATCATGCACCAAGACGACGTCCTCGGGATCGGCCGCGGTGCGGGCCAGCGCGTTGGCCACAGAGTCCTGGCGATGCTCGCCGCCTTCGACCATCTGCAGACGCTTGCTCAGGATTTCGGGATATTGCTTTTCGATCTGGGTGCGAAACCCGGCAATTTCGTCCTTTCGCAGCGCGACGATGATTTCGCAAACGGCAGGCGTGGCTGCGAACTTCCGCAGCGTGCGGACCAGAATGGGTACGCCGCCCAGTTCCTTGAACTGTTTGGTGTGCGCTTTTTTTTTGAGTTTCGCGGCTGAGGGCGGAGCCATACGCGTGCCCAGTCCGGCCGCCGGAACAATGACAAAAACCTTCATAGGGGCGATCAGTATAGTACAGGAGTCAGGATCGGGTCGAACGCCTGCTAAGTGAGGTGATTCCGTAAAGACGAGGCTTGCCGCGTCTCTTGCCGCAGACGGCGAAAGCCCCGCCTCCGCTGCCTAGGTGATGCACGGAATGAACTAGTCGAGTGCCCGATCGGCCCCCGCCGGCGCGGCCGCCTTTTTCCCCGGGTCGGAGCCGGACCCGCTGGTTCCTGTTGCCGGAGGAACGGTCGCCGGAGGCACAATCAGCGGCGAAGGCAATGCTGCCTTGGAGTCGTGGCGGCCCGTCGCGCGTTCATCCCACTTGCCGAAGATCATCTTGCCGGCAGTGGTCTGCAAGACTGAGGTTACCGAGATGTCAATCGTTTTGCCGATCATCTTGCGCGCATTATCCACGACCACCATGGTGCCGTCATCGAGATAAGCTACGCCCTGGTTATATTCTTTGCCTTCTTTCAGGATAAATACCCGCATGATTTCGCCGGGCAGAACAATGGGCTTGAGCGAGTTGGCCAATTCGTTGATGTTGAGCACGGCCACGCCCTGCAACTGGGCGACTTTGTTGAGATTGAAGTCGTTGGTGAGGATCTTGCCTTCATACAGCTTGGCCAGTTCGATGAGCTTCATATCGACTTCGCGGACGCTGGGGAAGTCGTCTTCCACGATCTGAATCTGGACGGAAGCGGTTTTTTGCAGACGCTGCAGGATGTCGAGGCCGCGCCGTCCGCGATTGCGTTTAAGCGAGTCGGCGGAATCCGCCACCAGTTGCAGTTCGCGAAGCACGAACTGCGGGATCACGATCAGTCCGTCGAGGAAACCGGTCTCGGCGATGTCGGCGATGCGGCCGTCGATAATGACGCTGGTGTCGAGGATCTTGTAGCTCTTCTTTCCCGTTTTCTCGCCGCCAAAGATCCCGCCCAGCGCCGCCAGATTGAGCAGGTCGCCTTTGTTGGCCCCGACCGCCAATCCCACGTAGGCCATGATCAGCATGACCATGATCTGCAGGAAGCTTTGGGTAGGACTCGCGGGGATGCTGTTGCGAATGACAACCGCAAAAAGGTAAGCGCCAATGATGCCGAGGACGCTGCCGACGGCCGCTCCAATCAGGCGCTTCAGGCTCATTACGCGCAGCCTCCACTCGAACACGACGATGCCGGCGCCGATCAACAAACCGACAGCGGCAGCATAGTTGGGAGGCAGGCTAAACGGGCGGATGAAAAAGCAGATAACACCGACGATGACGACAAACAGAAAGCGTATAAGTACGACGTCCACGATTAGTACCTCTCTCGGGAAGGTATCGCGCACGCGATTCCCACCCCCGCCGGTCGTTCAGGGCGAAATATATTAAATCCCTGTGCCAGCGTTCTATTCACGGAGCTGTATGAAGAGGAAACGCTCCGTGCCCGGTCTTAGCCGAACTACCGTAAAAGTATCGGGAGCAGTATATACCCGGTTGGGGAGGGGAACCAGTGTTTGCTTTTAGCCTTTGGCTACGGGCCTTTCAGCTTCACATTCCGTCGTAATTCGGGCCGCCGCCTCCTTCGGGCGGAACCCAGGTAATGATCTGGTAAGGGTCCTGAATGTCGCAGGTCTTGCAGTGCACGCAGTTGGCGGGATTCAGGCTGATGCGCTTGCCGTGGGGCGCGGCCGAGTCGTCCACCATCTCGTAGACGTTGGCAGGGCAGAAGTTCTGGCAGGGGCTGGCGAACTCCTTCACGCAACGGTCATTACAGATGTTGGTATCTTGAATCAGCAAATGCGCCGGCTGATCCTCTTCGTGCTTGGTGCCGGAATGATAGAGATCGGTGAGCTTGTCGAAGGTTAGCTTGCCATCGCCTTTGGCGGGGCCGAGCAGGTCCGCTTCGGGACCGCCGTCGGAGGCCAGATCGGCGACTGGCTCCATGTTTTCGTAGCCGGCATGAGAGGGCGCGCGGTTGCGCGGGCCGCCGTTGAAAATCTCCTGGAGCGCGGAGTTGAATATGCCAGCGACCATGCCATTCTTGAATCCCTGGTGGAAGTTGCGTACCCGCCACATCTCATCGTGAATCCAGCTGCCTTCGACACGGCCCTGAAACTTGGCAAGAATTCCCGCCGACGCTGCCGACGACAAGTCGGAATTCACCAGCGCTTCGAATGCGGTCTCAGCCGCCAACATGCCACTTTTGATGGCCAGATGAATGCCTTTCAGGCGCGCGGAATTCAGGAAGCCGGCGGAGTCGCCAATGATCATCCATCCGTCGCCGCCGAGCGATGGCAGCGACCACCATCCACCATAGGGAAGCGACTTTGCGCCATAGCGAATCATCTTGCCGCCGGCGAGTAACTTGGCGACGAAAGGATGTTGCTTGAAAGTCTGCAACACATGCTGCGGATCGAGCCGTGGGTCGCGATAATCGAGCCCGGTAACGAAGCCGAGCGAAACGATGCTGTCTTTTGATCCCGGAGTTTGCGAGCCGTATATCCACGCGCCGCCGTATTCTTTCGTGGTCAGCGGATAACCCATGGTGTAGATAACCTCGCCTGCTTCGATGCGGCCCGCCGGGACTTCCCACAGTTCCTTGACTCCTACTCCATACGTTTGCGCGTTGCGGTCTTTCATCAGGTCGAACTTCTCGACGAGTTGCTTGGTGAGCGATCCGCGGGTGCCCTCGGCGAGCACGACGACCTTGGCCTTTATGTCGTAGCCGGGCTCGAAATTCGATTTTGGTTGGTTCTGTTTGTCGACGCCCTTATCGTCGGTGCGCACGCCGATGACGCGATCGCCGGCGTACAGCAACTCCGATCCGGCAAAGCCGGTAAAAATCGTGATGCCCGCTTCTTCCACTTTGCTTGCCATCCACTTCACGAACCGATTGATGGAGATGACATAGTTGCCGTGATCGCGCAGCGGCGGAGGCGTGACGGGAAGCCGGTAATGGCCGGTGCGCGTCAGGAAATGAACGGATTCCTTGTGCACCACGGCATCGAGCGGAGCCTCGTTTTCGAATCCCGGCAGCAGTTCTTTCATGGAGCGCGGATCGAGAAGCGCTCCGGAAAGACAGTGCTGTCCGGCTTCGCGCGCTTTTTCGAGTACGTAGATATTTTCCTTGCTGAGCTGGCGCTCGGGATGGCGCACGTTGTCGTCTTTATTATTGTGGTCGTCAATCAACTGCGAAAGCCGCAGCGCACAGGCCATGCCCGCGGGTCCGCCGCCGACAATGACGACATCGGCCGGCATTTCAGGATGCTCGACGTTGGGGAGAGGTTTGCGGAAGATGAGCATGCTATCGGCCTCTTGGCAGCAAAACTCTCTATGATACGCTGAGGAAATTATGGCCGCACTGATCGATGCTATCGACGTAAAGCGCAAAATGTTTTTCGAATTTGAAAATACACCCTTCGTGTGCCTGGAAGCGGAGGTTTCCACGCCAACGGCCAGGGGCGGCCAAACGCTCGTTCGCTTGAAGATGCGGAACCTGCTCACGCGCTCGGTCTTTGACAAGACCTTCAAGGCGGGCGAGAGGTTTAAAGAGCCGGACCTGCAAACGGTTCCAGCATCCTATCTGTACAACGACGGAACCGGTTTTCACTTCATGGACCAGGAGAGTTTCGAGACGTTGACGCTTTCGGGCGAAATGATGGGGGATGCGCTGGACTTTCTCGTGGAAGGAGCCGTTATCCAGATGCATAAATTCAACGGAAACCCAATCGGGCTGCAACTGCCCCCTCATGTGGAATTAAAGATTACCTATACCGAACCGGGCTCCCGTGGCGACACGGCCAGCGGTAGCGTAACCAAAACAGCGAAGCTGGAGACGGGCATCGAGATTCGGGTCCCGCTGTTCATCAAGGAAGGCGAAAAAGTTAAGGTGTCGACGGAGACGCGGGAGTTCGCGGGGCGGGCGTGATGCCGCACCTCACACGGAAGGGATAAATCCTTTCCTGGCTGCTCGCCTCACCATTTCTTGAAAATGACCGCGACCGCGCCGATCATCATGGCGAAACCCACGAAGTAATTCCACTTCAGCGGTTCGCGAAGGTATAGGACGGAGAAGATCGAAAACACAGTCAAGGTGATGACTTCCTGGATGGTCTTCAACTGCGCCGTGGTGAACTCGTACGAGCCGATGCGGTTAGCGGGCACCTGAAAGCAATACTCCGCAAACGCGATGAGCCAGCTTATGACGATGACTTTGAACAGCGGTGCGTGCCGATACTTCAGATGGCCGTACCAGGCGAAGGTCATGAAAATGTTGGAGAGGGTCAGGAGCAGGATTGTGGTCATGCCGATATGTTGCCTGATTCCGGCTTCCGTTGCATGCTTGGGGCCGGTGGAGCGCCGGCTCTCCACCATCAAGAGCCGCTGAGTTCTGCGATCGCCTCACGAACGGCCTGCAACACTCCATCCGTCTGAACGGGCGTTCCTACGGTGATCCGGACGCATCCCTCGCAGCCGGGTTGGGCCGAGGAATCGCGGACCAGAATGCCACGCCGCCGCATCGACTCCACGAATGTTTTCGCTTTCGCGCCGACTCGCACTAAAACGAAGTTCGTTTGGCTTGGCCAGAAACGCAGGCCCAGTTCGTTGAACAGTTGTGCGAGTTGCTCGCGCCCCCTTTTAACCTGTGCCACGTGTGCCCGGACGAACTCCTGGTCGACCAGCGCTTCCTCTAGGCAAGCCAGCGCTGCGGAATTCACATTGAAGGGCACACAAAACCGCCGCAGGTAGCCGATCTGCTCGGCCGCACCGGTCAGTACTCCCAGACGCAGGCCGGCAAGTCCATAGGCTTTGGAAAACGTGCGGGCGACGAACAGGTTCGGATGGCGCTCCAGGTCGGGGACTAGCGTCTCGCCGCAGAACTTCTCATCGTAAAAATCAAAGTAGGCTTCGTCGATCAGCACCGCCGCATCGGGCGCCGCTTCTGCAATCTTCAGCAAGTCCGCATGCGCCGCCGCCAAGCCAGTGGGATTGTTAGGATTCGCGATGGCGATCACTCGGGTACGCGGCGAAACGCGAGCCAGAAAGTCGGCAACGGGAAGCGCCAAGTCTTCCCCCGGCCGCAATCGCACTACCTGCGCGCCCACCGCGTGGCCCAGCATCGGATACATCACGAACGTGGGGTCGGCTAACAGCAGCTCATCGCCTTCGCTCAGATACATCGTGAACAGCAGCGACAGCGCCTCGTCCATCCCATTGGTGAGCAAGACCTGCTCCGGCGCAATGCCCAGAAAATTCGCGACCAGCCGCTCCCCCACCTCGCGCTCGGGATACAGTGACACGTGCGCCGCGGAGAGCGAGCGCAGCCGCGCCAGCACTCGCGGCGAGCATCCGGCCATGCTCTCGTTGAGATCGAGGCTCAGCCCGGCGCGACTCACGATGGGCGACTGGTACGGACTCATCTGGGCGATTGATGCGCGCGGCTTCAGCATGGGATCGGCATAAACATATTGCGAACGAGTTTACGACAGTCATCCTTCATACTTCATGCTTCATCCCGCCGCGCATATTTCACGGCCGCAAAGATCACTGTGCAGACCGCGAAATCGACTAGCAGTCCCCAATCTTCCTTGAAAAGCTTATGCCTGGCGACCACGGGCAGATGCGGCATAAGCAAATAATAAATCGCGTTGCCCGCGAGCACGGCCACGAGCGCGTCGAGAAAATTCTTCATCGTCTTGCTGCCAGTGGAAGTCCTGTCCAAGCGTCCGCTCCTGCTAACATCCTTTGAGATGCTGGAACCCTCCACTCCAGTGCAGTATGTGAAAGGCATTGGCCCGCGGCTGGCCGAGGTGCTTGCCGCCAAGGGCCTTGCGACCGTCGACGACCTGCTGCACTACCTGCCTTTTCGCTACGAAGACCGGCTCAACCCGCGGTCGGTGGCCGAACTTCGCGCCGGAGAGATGGCGACGGTGATCGCCGAAGTCCGCAACTCAGGGCTGTTTCGCACCCGCCGCATGCCCATCTTCCAACTCACAGTTGGCCAGGGACGCACCCGATTGAAGTGTATATGGTTCAACGCCGCCTATCTGCAGGACCGCTTCCAGGCCGGACAAATGGTGGCGCTCTACGGCAAGGTCGAGGAAGACCGCGACGGGCAATTGCAGATAGTGCAGCCGCAAGTTGAGATTCTTGGCGACATTAACGAAGAAGGCGGTGCGGACGAGGCTGAGAAAAAAGCGGCCTCTTCGCTCGAGATTGGGCGGATTGTTCCGATTTATGAATCGACCGGACAGGGCAAACTGACGCCGCGCTGGTTTCGGCGCATTATCCGTTGGGCGCTCGAGAATCTGAATCCCGATCTTCCCGACCCCATTCCGGCGGCGGTGCGCGCTCATCTTAGCCTGGTGTCTCCGCGCGAAGCGTTATGGAAGGTGCATTGGCCCGACGCGGGCGAGAGTTTTGCCGACCTGCAATCGTCGCGCACGCCAGCCCACATAAGAATGATCTTCGATGAACTGTTTTTCATCGAGCTGGGGCTGGAACTGAAGCGCCGCGAGCAGAAGGCGCAAACCGGAATCGCCTTTTCGCTTAACGAAGGAGTTCGTTCGGCGATCAAGAAGATATTGCCGTTTCATCCGACCGCCGCGCAGAAGTGGGTGCTGAAAGAAATCGCGACCGACATGCAAACGCCAAGCCCCATGCGGCGTTTGCTGCAGGGCGATGTCGGATCGGGCAAAACGATCGTGGCCTTTCAGGCGGCGATCATCGCCATTGAAAACGGCTACCAGGTCGCGTTGATGGCGCCGACTGAAATTCTGGCGCAGCAACATTATTTTTCCGCCCGCCAGATTCTCGAACGGGCCGGATACCGCATCGTTCTGCTGACCGGCTCCCTCGAACAGGACCGGAAACGCGAAGTACGGCGCCACATCGCGCAAGGGAACGCGCAACTCGTCATCGGAACCCACGCCCTGATTCAGGATCGCGTGGAATTCGAAAATCTCGGCCTTGTCGTCGTCGACGAGCAGCACCGCTTCGGTGTGATGCAACGGCTGAAGCTTATGAAGAAAGCGGATGACGCATCGAAAACGCCCGAGCCCGACGTGCTGGTAATGACAGCTACGCCCATCCCGCGCACGCTGGCCCTAACTCTCTACGGCGACCTAGACGTTTCGGTGCTCGACGAACTTCCGCCGGGACGCACGCCGGTCGTTACCCGCTCCGTGCCCGCCGAGCGTGCGCCGGAAGTGTGGGACTTCGTCCTTAAGCAGATCGCCGCCGGACATCAGGCCTACGTTGTCTATCCGGTGATCGAGGAAAATGAAGAGCGCGAACTGAAAGCCGCCGAGCAGATGCACCGGCAGTTGCGCGAAAAGATTTTTCCCGACCTTCATGTCGGATTGCTCCATGGCCGTCTCGACGCCCACAAAAAAGAAGATGTGATGCGCGAATTCCAGCAAGGCAAGATAGAAATTCTAGTCGCGACCACGGTGATCGAAGTCGGCGTCGACGTCTCCAACGCGACCGTAATGGTGATCGAGCACGCCGACCGCTTCGGATTAGCGCAGCTTCATCAGTTGCGCGGACGCATCGGCCGCGGCGCGGCGAAATCCTACTGCGTGCTGATGCGCGAAGGCAAGGTTTCCGAAGAAGGCGAACGCCGTCTCGACGCCATGGTGCGCTCGAACGACGGGTTCCAGATCGCCGAACTCGATCTGGAATTGCGCGGTCCCGGTGAGTTTTTCGGGACGAAGCAGGCGGGCATTCCCAGCTTCCGCGTGGCGAATATCATTCGCGATCGCCAATTGCTGGAGGCGGCTAAACGCGAAGCTGCGTTTGTCGTCTCCGGGCCGAATCCGGAAATATCAAAAGGAGAGATCGAGCGGGCGCTTCGGGAAATGCGGTCGCGCTGGGCGGCCAGTTACGGATTGGTGGAGGTGGGCTAGGGCGCTCAGGTTGGCATTTGTCGCTCCACTCACGGGTCGCAGAATCGGCAGCGGGAGGCTTCCTCAAACCGCCGCCGCGTGTTTCGTTTTATTGACTTGCGTATTTCAGCCCCGTAAGATGAGGCGCTGACACCGGGCGCTAACTCTGGGGCAAACTATAATGATCGGCCAAACCATCTCACACTACCGCATCGTCGAAAAGCTGGGTGGTGGCGGGATGGGCGTGGTTTACAAGGCGGAAGACACGCGCCTGCGCCGCTTTGTCGCCCTGAAGTTCCTTCCCGAAGAGGTCTCCAGAGACCCACAATCGCTGGCCCGGTTCCAGCGGGAGGCGCAGGCTGCTTCCGCCCTCAACCATCCCAACATCTGCACCATCCACGACATTGGCGAGCACGAGGGGCAGGCATTCATCGCCATGGAATTCCTCGACGGGATAACGTTGAAGCACCTCATCGCCGGTCGTCCAATGGAATCCGATAAATTGTTGGCGCTGGGCATCGAAATTGCGGACGCGCTGGATGCGGCGCACGCTGAAGGCATCGTGCATCGCGACATCAAACCGGCGAATATTTTCGTGACCAAGCGCGGACACGCCAAGGTTCTGGACTTTGGGCTGGCGAAGGTATCGGGGCCGAACGCGCGGGGCGGGAACGATGCAGGGGCAACGCTGGCGACTTTGGACGAACAACATCTGACGAGTCCGGGGACGGCGCTGGGCACGGTGGCTTACATGTCTCCCGAACAGGCCAAGGGCAAAGAGCTGGATTCGCGCAGCGATCTCTTCTCGTTTGGAGCGGTGCTCTACGAGATGGCGACAGGGACCTTGCCGTTTCGAGGCGATACTTCGGCGCTGATTTTCAATGCGATCCTGGAGCGGGCGCCTACGTCTCCGCTGCGCTTGAATCCCGATGTTCCTACGGAACTGGAACGGATCATCAACCGCGCGTTGGAGAAGGATCGGGATCTGCGCTATCAACATGCGTCGGAGATGCGGGCCGAGCTGCAGCGGTTGAAGCGGGATACGGAGTCGGGGCGGAGAGTTGCGGCGGAAGAACCGCCGGCAGCCGAGGGCTCTGGTTCTTCACAGCGATCTTCCTCGCCAACTTCGCCAGCATCTTCGCAACGTTCGAGCGGCTCGGCTCAAGCTGTGTCTCACTTGTCGTCGGCCGCGCGTAAGACAGTGTCCGGGCCACACGAACCTGCCGACCTGCACTCGGCTGGACAGCCGAGGACAGGCGTCCCTACGTGGGCTTGGGTGGGGGGTGGGCTTCTTCTGGCGGCGATTATTGCGGCCGGGGTTTACTGGCGATCACGTTCTACGCAGACGCTTACTGAGAAGGATTCCATCCTGCTAGCCGATTTCGTCAACACTACGGGTGATTCGGTGTTCGACGGAACGCTGAAGCAGGCGCTGGCAGTGCAGCTCGAGCAGTCGCCCTATCTGAACGTCGTGCCCGATCAGACCATCCGCAAAGCGCTGCAATTCATGGGACGCTCAGCCGACGAAAGAGTCACCGGCAGCGTAGCCCGCGAAATCTGCGAGCGCGAGCATATCAAGGCCATGCTGAGCGGCTCCATCGCGACGCTCGGCAGCCAATACGTAGTGGCGCTCGACGCCACCAACTGCGCGTCCGGAGATTCGCTCGCCCGAGAGCAGGTGACGGCAACGAGCAAAGAAGCCGTGCTCCCGGCAGTGGGTAAGGCGGCGTCAAGCCTGCGCGGAAAGCTGGGTGAGTCATTGGCATCGATACAGAAGTTCGACACGCCGGTGACCGAAGCGACCACGTCGTCGCTGGAAGCGTTGAAGGCGTATGTCGCCGCCGACGAGATGCGCAACGGCGGCGGTGAGGCCGAATCCATTCCGCTGTTCCAGCACGCGGTCGAGTTGGATCCGAATTTTGCGCTGGCCTATGCGCGGCTGGCGGCCATTTACAGCAATGTTGGGGAGGAGGATCGCGCGGTAGAGTTCGCCAGAAAGGCTTTCGACCTGCGGGAACGCGTGAGCGAGCGCGAAAGATACTACATCCTCTCGCACTATTATTTTGGGATCGGAGACATCGAGAAAGAAAAAGAAACGCTTGAGCTGGCGATCAAGGCGTATCCGAATGACTCGACCGCCTTCGGCAATCTGGCGCTGGAATACAACCTTTTCTACGGCCAGTTCGAGAAGGCGATACCGCTGGCGAACGAATCTTCCCGCCTGGAGCCGGTGTCTCCCTATGGCTACCTGCACGCGGCGATTGCATACCTGGCGTTGAACCGACCGGAAGAGGCGCGGTCTGTTCTGCAACGGGCGATCGACGAAAAAGCGGACAATCTGTTCGTCCACCAACTGCTGTACGATCTGGCCTTCATGAACGGCGATGCCGATGGGATGCAACGCGAAATGAAATGGTCGGAGGGAAAACCCAGCGAATACCTGCTGCTCAACGAGGCGACTGGCGCAGCCGCGTCGCACGGCCAAATGCAAAAGGCCGGAGAATTGACGCAGAGGTCCGTGCAGGTAAGCGAGCGCCTCGGCTTCAAGGGAACCACAGCTGACACGCAGGCGGGCTGGGCACTGGCGCTGGCGGAAGTGGGGAACGCTTCGAAGGCGAAGGAACTGGCGGCGTTGAGCTCGGCCTCGGTACATGAGCGGGTCAATATGGAATTAGTCGCCGAAGCGCTAGCTATGGCTGGAGATGCGAGCCGCGCCCAAGCCATCATGGACGACTTGGGCCGCCGTTTTCCCGACGATACGCTCCTGCACCAGGTAAACATTCCGGTTGTGCGAGCGTTAATCGAATTGAACCGCAAGGCTCCTGACAAAGTGATCGAGGCGCTGCAATCGACGACGCCATATGAACTGGGTACTGTCCCGGCGCCCTTCGACATCTATGTTCGAGGCCTGGCATATCTGCAAGCGAAGCGCGGAACGGAAGCCGTCGCGGAATTTCAAAAGATCGTCGATCATCGCGGCATCAATCCGCCGACGCCCGAACATTCGCTGGCCAAGCTGGGCCTCGGCCGCGCGTATGTGATAACCGGAGATGCGGCAAAGGCCAGAGCGGCGTATCAGGATTTTTTTGCGTTGTGGAAAGATGCCGACCCCGACGTTTCCATCTTCAAGGAAGCGAAGGCGGAGTACGAGCGGCTGCATTAGATTCCTGACAATCCATCCTTAATTGGTTCTGCTATCATCGCGGCAGCGCCGGTAAAACCGGCAGACCACAACTTTACGAGGAGTTCTTATCATGGAAATGGCCGGCCTTCCTATAGGTTCCCGCCGCGACGAAGACATCGCGCTTGACCTCATGAAATTCATCGCCATGACTACCAGCTACGGCAAGACCACCGGCTCCGGAGTCGGCTTTCAGGGCACGGGAGCAGCCGCCAAGCCCGAGGACTACGCCGCTCAATTGCTGGAACTCTACGGCCGTTGCCTGCAGTCGGTCGGCGGGAAGTAGGACATCGGGTCATTGAATCGTTGATTCATTGACAGATTGAAGTGTCGGGCCCCAATGATTCAATGACTCAATGGTTCAATGATTCAATTCGTGACCCGCTCGGTTTGCGCCAATCATTCCGGCTTCTATAGAATCATGAGTTCGCTGCACGCTGTCTGAAGCCGCAAGCAGAGTCCTCTCCGGTGTCCCATCAACGGCGGTTGCCGCGGCTCGTGATCGCCAACGACTAACGACCAACGACGCATTTGTTGTCATTATGAAAATTCATGAGTACCAGGGAAAAGCGATTCTGAAGAAGTATGGCGTCGCCGTGCCGCGCGGCGCGGTGGCAACGACACGCGAAGAAGCCGAGGCGGTGGCGAGGGATCTGTTCAGTTCGGGCGCGACGGGAGTGGTGGTGAAGGCGCAGATCCACGCCGGCGGACGCGGCAAAGGCGGCGGAGTAAAGCTCGCCAAGTCGGTGGAGGAGGCGGGCGAAATCGTCGGCAAGATTCTGGGCATGACGCTGGTGACGCATCAGACCGGATCGGAAGGGCGCATTGTACATCGTCTGCTGGTCGAAGAGACGTTACCAATCGAGAAAGAACTTTATCTCGGCATTCTGGTCGATCGCGCCGAGGGCAAGCCGGTGTTCATGGCCTCGGCTGCGGGCGGCATGGATATTGAGCAAGTGGCCGCCGAGCGGCCGGATGCGATCCTGAAGCAATACATCGATCCGGGCATGGGCCTGGAGCCGTTCCAGGCGCGCAAGATCGCCTTTACGCTGGGGCTGAGGCCGGCGCAGATTAATCCTGCGGTGCAGTTTTTGACCCGTCTCTACCGCGCCTTCCTGGACACGGACGCATCGCTGGTGGAGATCAATCCTTTTATCAGTTGTACGGATGGCCGGCTGTTTGCCCTCGACGCCAAGCTGACCTTTGACGATAACGCTCTCTTTCGCCATGCCGATATACGCGAACTGCGCGACATCACCGAAGAGGATCCGCTGGAAGTTGAAGCGTCGAAATACAACCTCAACTACATCAAGCTCGATGGCAACGTGGGCTGCATGGTGAATGGCGCCGGCCTGGCGATGGCCACCATGGACATCATCAAATACGCGGGCGGCATGCCGGCCAACTTTCTGGATGTGGGCGGCGGCGCTAATGCCGAGCAGGTCGCGCACGCGTTTGAAATTCTGCTCAGCGACAAAAGCGTGCGCGCCGTGCTGATCAATATTTTCGGCGGCATTCTGCGGGTGGATACGCTGGCTGCCGGGGTGGTGGAGGCGGCGAAGAAGACGAATCTTCAACTGCCGGTGGTGCTGCGGCTGGAAGGCACCAATGTTTTGGAAGGCAAGAAGATATTGCTGGAGTCGGGGCTGAACTTTGTGGTTGCCGAGACGATGAAGGATGCGGCCGACAAGGTCGTGGCAGCGGCAAGAGCGTAGCGTAAAGACGCGGCTTGCCGCGTCTCATGCAAGAGAGAAAGAGCACTCTTTGCGAAGGTTTGTGTCGGGGCATCGCTTTAGCGATGCCGAAAGTTCTGCCTCAACCGCGCCCCTTCGGGGGCTGCGGTTAGATATGTCTGCAATCGTTGACGCGGCAAGCTGTCTACACAAGTGAGCACTTATGTCAATTTTAGTTGATAAGAGAACTCGGTTGATTGTGCAAGGCCTGACCGGCCGCGAAGGCACCTTCCACGCCAAGGCCTGCGCGGCGTACGGGACGCAGATTGTGGGCGGCGTCACTCCGGGCAAGGGCGGAACAACGCACGAGGGCTGGCCGATTTTTAATACCATGCAGGAAGCGGCGGACAAGACGGCGGCGAATGCCACCGTCATTTTTGTGCCGCCGCCGTTTGCGGCCGACGCGATTATGGAAGCGGCCGACGCTGAAATCGAACTCATCGTCTGCATCACCGAGGGCATTCCCACGCTGGACATGGTGCGCGCGTGGGAATTCTTGCAGAACCGGCGCTCACGCCTGATCGGGCCGAACTGCCCCGGCATCATCTCGCCGGGCAAATGCAAGGTTGGAATCATGCCGGGGTCGATCCACAAAGAAGGCAATGTCGGAATCGTGTCGCGCTCCGGGACGCTGACTTACGAGGCGGTGCACCAGCTTACGCAACGCGGAATCGGGCAATCGACGGCGATCGGCATTGGCGGGGATCCGATTATCGGCACGAATTTTGTCGACGCGCTCGATCTGTTTAATCGCGATCCGCAGACCGAGGCTGTAGTCATGATCGGAGAAATTGGCGGCAACGCGGAAGAGACTGCCGCGGATTTCATCAAGATGCATATGAAGAAGCCGGTCGTCGGATTTATCGCCGGACAGACAGCGCCGCCCGGACGCCGCATGGGCCACGCCGGCGCGATCATCTCCGGCGGCAAGGGCACCGCGGCCGAAAAAATTGCCGCCATGGAAAAAGCCGGCCTAAAGGTAGCGAAATCGCCGGCCGACATCGGCGAAACGCTGGCGGCCGCGCTGGGAGTGAAAGTGTAAGAGCAAAATGTAAGACCTAAGACCATTGAGAACTCAGCATTCACCCGTCCACTTCTTTTCATTGTAAGCGGGACGGTTTTCCTGAGACCTAACACCTGAGACCTGACACCTGACTTATGAAAACACTGCAACGCACACTGACTATCGTCAAGCCCGACGCCGTGAAGAAACACGCTGTCGGAGACATCATCGAGCAGTTCGAGAAGAACGGCTTTCACATCCTGGCCATGAAGATGCTGCGAATCTCGCAGCACCAAGCGGAGCAGTTCTATGCCGTCCATGCCAGCCGGCCGTTTTACCACTCGCTGACCACATTCATGTCTAGCGGACCGATCGTGGTGCTGGCCCTGGAAAAGGAAAACGCCATCGCCGATCTGCGCAAACTGATGGGCGCGACCAACCCGGCCAGTGCCGAAGAGGGCACCATCCGCAAAAAATGGGCCAGCAACATTGAACACAACGCGATTCACGGCTCCGACGCAGATGAAACCGCCCGTTTCGAGTTGAGCTTCTTTTTTGCGGGTTTCGAACTGGCGCAGTAAAAAGCAGTTCCCGGTTCTCAGTTCGCAGTTCCCATTGCGGTAGATCTGAGGTCGGTTTTTCTGAGAACCGGGAACCGGGAACTGAGAACTCCGCACTCACCCCAGCGGCTCGAACAAATGCCCTTCGGTGCGGTCGGCGATTTTGGGCAGTTCTTTTTTGCCGAATTGCATGAAATGCGGCGCAGCGCGATGCGCCTCCAGGGCGGCATCGTCCTTGTATTGTTCGTATATGAAGAACCGCCGCGGGTCGGTCTTGTGCTTGTGCACCTGATACATGAGGCAGCCCGGCTCTTTGCGCGATTCGGCTGTCAGTTTTTCAAAGATTGCGGCCACTTCGGACTCGCGTCCGATTTTTGCCATCCAGGTTACGGCCAACACCACCATCCGTCGCTCCGTTCTGTTACTGCGTTAAGGATTCTTATCAGGGTATCGCTTTAGCCATACCGTAAATCATTCGAAACGCGATGCCCCTTTTAGGGGCTGGAACTCGCTATACCCTTCGCAATTTCCTAACCGCTCGCAAGTCCCAGCGCGCTGATAAATTCCGGCACCAGAATCGTCTGCTCGCGATCCGGGCCCGTGGAAATCATTCCTACCCGCGCGCCGGTTTCCTTTTCGATAAAGGCCATGTATTCGCGAGCGGCCTTGGGCAATCCCTCCACCGTCCGAATGTCCTGTGTCGGGCTGGCCCAGCCCGGCATGTTGCGGTAGATGCATTCGATCTTTTCGTATCCACACGCCTGCGCCGGAACTTCGTCTGTTTCCTTACCATCCACCTTATACTTCACGCACACTGGAATCTCCGTCAGGTGGTCGAGCACATCCAACTTAGTAACCACCAGCCAGGAGATGCCGTTAATCATGCCAGCGTAACGCAGCAGAGGCAAATCGAGCCAGCCGGTGCGGCGGGGACGGCCGGTAACGGCGCCGAACTCATTGCCGCGCTTGCGCAGGTCTTCGCCTTCGGCGTCGAGCAGTTCGCTGGGAAACGGCCCGCTGCCAACGCGGGTGCAATACGCTTTGGTGATACCGATGACCGTATCAATCGCTGTCGGCGGCACGCCCGTGCCGGTGGCCGCGCCGCCGGAGGTTGAACTTGAAGAGGTCACGAACGGATAGGTGCCGTGATCGATGTCGAGCATGGTTCCCTGCGCGCCCTCGAAGACGATCGACTTACCCTCAGCCAGAGCGCGGTTCAGCAGCAGCGCCGTGTCGCGGACAAAGGGCCGCATCTGTTCGGCGGCGGCGGCGTATTCCCGCAACATTTTGTCGGCATCGAGCGGCTCGGAGTTGAAGAGCGCGTGCGCAATGGTGTTTTTCTCCCGGCATGCGTTCTCGATGTGCGTGCGCAGTAATGGAGTGTCGAGCAGGTCGGCGACGCGCAATCCGCGGCGTCCCATTTTGTCTTCGTAAGCTGGACCGATGCCGCGCGAAGTGGTCCCAATTTTCACGCGGCCGGGAGCGTTTTCCGATCCCAGTTCCATCATGCGATGGTAAGGAAGAATAACTTGCGCGCGGTTCGACACGAAAAGATTGCCATCCACCTTCACGCCGGCCGCGCGCAGCGAGGTGACTTCCTTCAAGAATGCCAGCGGGTCAATCACCACGCCATTGCCGACGACGCTGGTACACCCGGGCCGCAGAATGCCACCCGGCACGAGTTGCAAGATGAATTTTTTTCCGTTGATGATGACGGTGTGTCCGGCGTTATGGCCACCGGCATAGCGAGCGACGACCGAAAACGTCTGAGTGAGTACGTCGACAATCTTGCCCTTCCCTTCGTCGCCCCATTGGGCGCCGACAATGACCGCAGTTCTGCCCCTGCTCGTGCTACCTCTGCTCAATGCAAACTCCATTTGGAATAATTGCGCGGCCGCAAACCGAAGCCCGCCCCTGGGGTCGCACACACTGGTCGCGCCGCTGCTGCAATAGACTGGAAAACTGGGAAGATCGGCGGTACTTGGTGTGTACGCTTCAGCATACCGAATCGGCCTGTGAACGAGCAAACCTGAAATTATCCGCAAGCCTTTCCTGAATTAAACAGAAGCCCCGAAGGGGTGGCCCAAACTTAGCCCAGTGCTTCAGCGCTGGGGAAGCGAAAGAAACGATTCAAGTCCCGGAGGGACGACTGACGTTCTCCGGCAGACGTCAGCGCTTGCGGCGGTGGTTTATGCTGATCGTCTATCCGATCATCGTCTATCCTAAGACAGCATGCCCGAACTCCCCGAAGTCGAAACGATTGTGCGCGGCTTGGACAAGCGTGTCGCCGGTGACACCGTCGAATCCGTCTGGATCGGTTCCCGGAAACAGCCGCTCAAGTCGCCAGCCGGCGTGATCGCTGAGACGCTCGAGGGCAAACAGATCGTGCGCGTGCATCGTGCGGGCAAACACATTGTGTTCGATCTGGAGCAAACGGCACGTCCGAAAAAAGGCAGACGTACGGATCGCGGTAAGACACGGCAAGCCGCGTCTCTACCGCAGAGAGATGAACCGACAGCCCAGTGGATCGTCCATCTAGGCATGACCGGGCGCTTGGTGGTTTCGGAACCTGCGGCGGAAATCGTCAAGCACACTCACCTGATCGCGAAGTTGGCCTCGGGGCGCGAACTGCGCTTTATCGATCCAAGGATGTTTGGCAAGTTGAGCGTTCATGCCGGAGGCTTCGATCCCGGCGGAGTGGAACCGCTGGAGGTGAGTGAAGATCGATTCGTCGCGCTCTTTCGCGGACGCAAGACTCCAATCAAGAGCGCCCTTCTGAACCAGAAATTGCTGCGCGGCGTGGGCAACATTTACGCCGACGAATCGTTATTTCGGGCTGGCATCCGTCCCCGTCGGCGGGCGGCCACCATTACGCGGGAGCAGTTGGGAAAGCTGCACCGGGCGGTGAGAGAAGTGCTGAACGAGGCGATCGCGCTGGGTGGATCTTCGATTTCCGACTACGTGGACGCCGATGGAGAAGAAGGATTTTTCCAGCTCCAGCACCGGGTTTATGGCCACGAGGGCGAGCCCTGCCTGGTCTGCCGGACCGCGATCCGGCGCGTGGTGCTCGCCGGACGCAGCAGTCACTACTGTTCAAACTGTCAAAAATAGCCCTAATAGAACGATTTAATATTGACGGATTGACACCCGCACTGTAAAAAAGAGCAGGGCTAAATGTCTCCCCGAACGGACTACCGAATTGATCGTCGTGCATAAATTCTATGAATAAATTCTCCATCGGAGTGGACCTCGGCGGCACGAACCTGCGCATCGCAGCCGTGGATGAGCAGGGCGCGATCGTCGAAAAAGTCACCCTCGACACCAAGGTTTCCCTCGGACGCGATCACGTCATCGGTCAAATGTGCGACGCCATCCAGCGCCTGTCGGATAAGTACGGCAACTCCGCACCAATGCTGGGGATCGGCGTCGGCGTGCCCGGCATCATCGACATGCAAACTGGCCTGGTGCGGGACTCTCCCAACCTGCCCGACTGGGTTGACTATCCCGCACGCGCGGCCATTGAGCAGCGTCTGAAGACGGTTGTGATTCTTGAAAACGACGCGAACGTCGCCGCCCTCGGAGAAAAATGGCTGGGCGCGGCCAAAGATTATTCCGACATGGCGATGCTGACCCTGGGGACCGGCGTCGGCGGTGGCTTGGTTCTCGGTGGCACGATCTGGCGCGGCGCAAACGGCATGGCCGGAGAACTCGGCCACACCACCGTTGAGCCGGACGGACATCCTTGCGGCTGCGGGAATCGCGGATGCCTGGAGCAATACGCTTCGGCAACGGCCATGGTGCGGATGGCGCGGGAAGCGATCGCGAGCAATGGCGCGTCGGCGCTGGCACGCGCCGCTAACTCCGATCCTGAGTTCAGCGCGAAATCGCTTTACAATCTCGCGATGCAAGGCGATGAAGATGCCCGCCGCATTTTCCGTTACGTCGGACGTTGTTTGGGTATTGTGCTTTCGGATTATGTGAATTCCCTGAACCTGCCGATTTATGTGATTGGCGGGGGCGCATCGAGCGCGTGGGAGGCTTTTTCGCCGTCGATCTTCGAAGAGTTGCGGTTGCGTTCGTTTGTATACGCCGCCACGGCCCCGCCCGATCCAAACGCCAAACATGAGGGCGCTTCCGCGCACGTGAAGCCCGGCCCTGGCCACAAGACCATCATCACCCGCGCGCTGTTGGGAAGCGATGCCGGCTTGTACGGCGCGGCCCGCCTGCCCATGATTGCGGGAAAATGATTGCAGACCCTAAGCATTAGCCGCGTGGCTCATGTGGCTTGTGTTGCTTGTGTGGGGACGGGCGCCTCGCCCGTCCAAGCCGAGCGCAGCTCGGCAGCTGTTTGTGATCGCGGCAACGATTGGATTCGCTTCAATCGCGATGGCGCCTCTGTGCCGGCGATCTCGATTTAGAAGAGTGCCTCGTTGAGTGCGACGGTCTGCGTGACCGCAATGGCTTCGATGACGACGCCGACTTCGGTGCGCGCACTGGAGCAAGCGCAGGCGGCGGAAGCGTAAGCTTCGGTCCCGACGCAGCGCTTTTCAGCTTCGCGACTTCCAGCAGCGTGAGGTTGCGCCAATCTCCAGGCGGCACATTGAGTGCCAGAGGCCCGTACTGCACGCGCCGGATTTTCTCCACGTGGTGTCCTACTTCCTCAAACATTTTTCGCACCTGGCGGTTGCGGCCTTCAATGATAGTCACCTCGAACCACGGGTTGTCGCCTTCGTGGATCAGCCGAATCTTTGCCGGAGCGGTGCGCACGCGCCGCCCGCCTTTTTCCGCGATGGAGACTCCGCGCCGCAGCTTGTCAAGCTTAGCCTCGTCGGGTTGGCCCGCGACTTTCACGACGTAAGTCTTCGGAACGTTGGACGACGCTTTCATCAGCGCATTGGCCAGCGTGCCGTCGTTGGTCATCAGCAGAAGGCCTTCGCTGGCCCAGTCGAGACGTCCCACGGGATAGACGCGCCCTTTCACTTTCTGCCCTTTCGCGCTTTGAATCAGATCCATCACGGTGGGGCGTTTTTTCTCATCGCTCACCGTGGTCACATATCCTTTGGGCTTGTTCAGCACGACGTAGGTGTAGCGTTCGGGACCGTGCAGCAGTTTGCCATCCACGCGGATATGGTCTTGTTCGGGATCGGCTTTGGTGCCAAGCTCGGTGACCACCTGGCCGTTGACCAGCACGCGGCCGGCGGTGATCAGGTCTTCGGATTTGCGGCGGGATGCAACTCCGGCAGCAGCAATAATTTTTTGCAGACGTTCGGCTGGCATGGATGGCTACTCCGGTTTGGTGCTGGCTGGCGCCTCGGTTTCCACTTCTTCATCTTGATCGGCGAATTCGGCAACACTTTCTGTCTCGGGAGAATCGTGCTCCGAAGATTCACGCTCCGAGGAATCAGCCTCTAATGGCGACCGAAAAGATGAAGAGGAAGAAGAAGACATTTCCGCGGGTGCGCCCTCGCTCGTCAGCAGGTCGCTCTGGAACGACGCGGCCAGCAGTTTCTCGAATTCTTCCATGCTGGGCAGTTCGTTGATGTCCTTCAGGCCGAAGCGCAGCAGAAACTCCCTGCTCGTTCTGTAGAGGATGGGGCGGCCGATCACGGCCTTTCTGCCAGCGGTTGTGATGAGCTTGCGGTCAAGCAAGGTGGCGATGACTCCGCCGGAATCCACGCCGCGAATTTCGCTGATCTCTGGCACTGTCGCCGGTTGCTTGTAAGCGACGACGGCCAGAGTTTCGAGCGCTGGGAGCGACAGGCGGAAAGGCGGCTTCAGGCTCTTGGCGAAGGCGCGCACCACGTCGTGCTGCTCTGGTTTGGTGGACATGCGATATCCGCTGGCCACCTGGCGAATTTCGATTCCGTGGGCCGCGCCGGAGTAATCTGCGATAAGCTCTTCGAGTGTGGCGCGGATGCGCGATTTGATTTCCGCGGCATCGAGTCCCGGAGTTTCCGCAAGCACAGATTCCTTAACCAGCGAGAAAATCTGGTCAAGTGAAATTGGCGTTTCCGCCGCATAAATGATGGCTTCGAGTTGGGCTCTAAGACTCATAAATCGTCGTTGGTCGTTGGTCGGCGGTCGTTCGCCATTGATCCTGGCTCGCAGCAGCGTTTGCTGACGACTAACGACCATCGACTAACGACCCTTTCACTTCCAATCATCGCGCACCGCGGCCTGCTCCGTCATCACCTCTTCAAAATGCGAATGCTTTCTCACCAGCACTTCGCCGAAGACGTGGTCCTGCTTTACCTGAATCGCCTGCAACCGCACCAGTTCAAGCAACGCCAGAAACATACACACGAGCGCCGGCCGCGACGGCACATTGCGCAGCATCGTCTTCAGCCGAATGGGCCGATCCTCGAGCGCGAGCCTTCTGTGCAGGTACTGAATCATCTGGCCCACGGTTACGGTTTCTTCGTCCACTTCGAGGATCGGCCGGGAGCGCGCCCGGTCCAGAATCTGCTGAAAGGTTTTGACCAGGTCAATCACGTCGGCGGCCAGCTCGGGCTCTGTGCCCTCGGCGTCCATGAACTCGCGGATTGCCGGATTGCTCAGGACCGCGTCTTCAATCTGCTGCTTCTGTAAAAGCATTTGTGCCGCCGATTTGAATTTCTCGTGCTCGAGCAGGCGGTTGACCAATTCGTTGCGCGGGTCTTCCTCGACGTCGGCCGGAGCGAGCGGATCGCGCGGCAGCAGCATCTTTGACTTGATGTGAATCAGCACCGCCGCCATATAGATGAACTCGGAGGCCACGTTCACGTCGAGTTCGCGTATGCGCTCGACATACTTAAGATACTGCGCCGTGATTTTGGCGATAGGAATATCGTAGATGTTGATGTCCTGCTTGCGGATCAGGTCAAGCAGTAGATCAAGCGGGCCTTCGTAGATTTCGCCGAGCGCGATCGCAAACGGAAAATCGCTGGCATCGTCTTTAGTGGACTTGGTCGCAGCGATTCCGCCAGCCGTTGACGGTGGAGACGCGGCAAGCCGCGTCTCTACTACGGGTTGAGACAAATCCGTCACTTCGAATCCTTGTTCAGCTCATAATGCAAGCCCATCGCCCTGCGGACTTCGTCCATAGTGGCGCCCGCCACCTCACGAGCGCGAGCCGAGCCCGCTTCCAGAATATCCCAGACAAGGCGCGGATTGTCTTCGTATTTTTTCCGGCGCTCCTGCATGGGGTTGAGGATCTTGACGATGGCATCAGCGACCCAGCTCTTGCATTCAATGCAGCCGATGCCGGCCGAACGGCAGCCTTCGTTGACCTTCGCCATCGTTTCTTTGCTGCTGAATATTTTGTGCAGGTCGCCCACCGGGCATATATCGGGATTGCCGGGATCGGTCCGCCGCACCCGGGCAGGGTCTGTGACCATCGTCTTAAGTTTTTGGCGGACAACAGGCTCGGGATCGGTGAGCATGACCGCATTGTCATAAGACTTCGACATCTTGCGGCCGTCAGTGCCCGGAAGACGCGGAGCGGGTGTGAGCAGGGCGGCTGGTTCGGGGAAAACATATTCGCGCTTTTTGTCGTTCAAGCCTCCCGCATAGAAGCCGTTAAACCGCCGCGCAATCTCGCGAGTCAATTCGACATGCGCAACCTGGTCTTCGCCGACCGGAACGACGTCGGCTTTGTAGATCAAAATATCCGCCGCCTGCAAAACGGGATAACCGAGAAACCCATACGTGCCCAGATCTTTTTCCTTGATGTTTTCCTTCTGCTCTTTATACGTCGGAACGCGTTCCAGCCAGCCGAGCGGAGTAATCATCGAAAGCAGCAGATGCAACTCGGCATGAACCGGCACATGCGACTGGATAAACATCACGCACTTCGCCGGATCAAGCCCCGCCGCCAGCCAATCGAGCAGCACATCGACCAGGTTCTCTTTCAGATGGGATGGATCGGCATAGTCGGTGGTCAGCGCGTGCCAGTCGACGATAACGAAAAAACAGTCATACTGCTCCTGCATGCGGACCCAGTTTTCCAGCGCCCCCACATAATTTCCCAGGTGCAGTTTGCCCGTCGGGCGCATTCCGCTGAGCACGCGTTTCTTGGTGGGAGGATTTGCCATTCAGAATTTCACCAGCATCGAGACATAGAACTGAAGAAACGGACGAATCAAGCTGCTGAGCAGTCCTCCGCCCAGGTATACCAGCGCCAGCAATGCAAAGAAGCCCATGCGGTCGTACACCATTCGCGCCGAATCTGGCAGGAAATGCCGCAGGACGTGGCTACCATCGAGCGGCGGAATGGGAATCAGGTTGAAGACTGCCAGAACAATGTTGATGGTCATCAGCGCATACAGCAGCATAGCGACGGGCGTCAACGCGGAATCGGACGCTGCGCCGTCGAAGCCACTTGGCAATTCCATAATCAGCGTATGTCCGGAAGCCGATGCGAGCGAGATGCCGCCCAGCAGCAGAAGCGCCCCGGTAGCAACAATGAAGTTGCTGACCGGACCGGCCACCGAGGTCAGAATATCGTCAAGCATAGGATGGCGAAAGTTCCGCGGGTCAACCGGCGTGGGCTTCGCCCAGCCGAGCAACGGGATGTGGCTGATGGCTGCGACCAGCGGCAATATGATCGTGCCAAACAGATCGATGTGCCGAATCGGATTCAGCGATACCCGTCCCAGCATGCGCGCCGTGGGATCGCCGCAGCGCGACGCGGTCCAGGCATGGGCGGACTCGTGCACGCTGATCGCAAACAGGAAGGCGATCATCTGATAAAGGATCTCAACGATTCTCGGCGACATTGGTGAATGTTGTTTGGTGAATCCTGATTCTAACAAAGCGCGGAGATTGCCGGGCTCAGACCGTCCAGCTTGATACAAACCAAAAAATAGTTGTCATCCTGAGCGAAGTGAAGGATGACAAACTAAAAGGTCCGCTGGGAGTTACTGCCCGGCGCGCATAGGCGAGACGATCAGAGGGCTGGCGGTTCGTTTCTTGCTGTCGCCCTTATCGTGCTGGTAGTGCAGCGAGAGCGCGCCTTCGCCGGAAGTGGTTGCGCCCGCGAGTTCCGCGGCCAATCCTTGATAAGAGCGGCCAATTTCGTGATTTCCCTGCGCGGCTACGGGGCTGCCTTTGTCGATCGCGGGTCCAATGACCTGGAAGTTATTGGGCACCTTCCACAGCACGCTGCAATTGGTCGCCTTCTCGACATCTTCGTCGCTGAAGCCGGGAATCTTTTTGTAACGGTTGAGCACTATCCGCAGGCGGTCGCGGCCCGCGCCTTCTTGCAGGAAGGCGTGAATCCGGCCCGCGCTCCAGAGGGAAACGACATCGGTCTGCGTCACCAGCAGCACGGCATTCGAGAGGTCGCAGATCATCTGCATCGTGCTGTCCATCCGCCCCGAGCCATCGACCACAACGAAGTGATACTGGCCAACCAGCAGGTCGAACAAACGAGCCAGTTCCGACGCGGTCGGTGAACTGCTGTGCGGCAACTGCGCGCCAGCCAGCAGATGAAGGCCATTGCGATACGGCGTCATCAGGCCATCGAGCAGCGAACCATCCATGCGATGCAGATTCTGCAGCGCGTCGATCAGCGTGAATTGCGGCCGCAGATTCAGTTGCAGCGCAGCGTGGCCAATGGGAGCGAAATCCACCAGCACCACCCGGCCGTGCGTCTCCTGCAAGGCGACGGCGGTATTCACCGCAGTGGTGGTGGCGCCGGCGCCGCCCTTGGCGTTCAGAAAAGTCAAAACGCGGGCCTTACTCGAACTGCGCTGCGCCCGGCTCAAGGTGGCCGAGAAGCGAGTGAAGGCTTCGATCAGGGCTTCGCGGCTGGCGGCATGATCCAGAAATTCACGCGCGCCGGCGCGCATGGCGGAAACAATGTTGGTGGGCTGGTTCATTTCGCCCACGGCAAAAATCGTGACTTCGGGAATGCTGCCGTGAATCAGTTCGATGGTGCGGATGGCGCGCTGCGGATTCTGAGCATCGATATCCACCAGCACGACTTCGGCGTGCTGATCCTGCAACTGGCGCAAAACCGCGTCGCTCGGTCCCATGGGGAATCCGACGTGGCTCAACACCGTACGGGCGAGGTTCGTGCTCTCGACCCGGCTATGCATTACAACAGATTGTTCGCGGTCCTCGGTAAGTAGGGCGACGGCGATCCCGGGCATGGCTCGGTTCTCAGTGTTCATTATCATGCTACGAACTTCCAGCGTCGAGGCCAAATGACCTTCGTAATCGAAGCCGATCCAGACGAAGCGGCAGGTTGCCTGCGGTTCTCAGTTAGGGGAAAGGAAAACCGCCGGGCTGCTGGTTGCAAACAATTGTAAGGCAAAGGCCAGCCGCTTGAAAAGACGGGGGAAAGTATCCGGGAAAAAACAGGTTCAGCGCGGGGATGTGATGGAAGACGTTCCGGCGGAACTGGCAGCCGAAACTCGCACGAATTGCGTGATGGGCTCGTCCGCGGCCAAGTACTCGTAGGAGTCGAACTGCACCGCGATCCCGGCGCGCTGACCTGCTTGAGACTGACCTGCTTGAGACTGACCGTCCTGAAAATGACCGTCCTGAGAATGCGCCGCCCGGGGCTGACCGCCTGGACAAGCCGAGGCGCGCAACACCCGCCCACGACATCGCACCGGCATGTTTTCCGCCAGGGTGATTTCCGATGGCATCAGGAAAGTCAATTCCACGACCGCCCCTTCCGGAAGCGCCATCTCGGTGTAAAAGAATATTCCGCGGCCGCTCAAGTCCTGAGTAAAACCAGGCACGGTTCGTCCCTCGAAGTGAACGGACAATGGCAGATGCACTTCGAAGCGCTGCGCCCCTCGCCGTTCCAGACCTCGTCGTTCGAGACCATGTCGTTCCAGACCATGTTCAAGACGATGTTCAAGACGATTGGGATCTGTGCTCATCGCGTATCCTTAATCCCTGCCGAATCCGGCCAGCTCGGATTGCTGGAACCTAACTCTATCGCGGATCGGGCCCGCGTGGAAGTTCCAAGTCGGTCACGTCCCTGAGCTGTGGAAAACTGTCAATAAAGTAAACAAAGTAAACACACATCCCGCCGTTGCCAAACGGGATGGTCCCTCCGTTCCGGCTCGCATCTTCCCGCCGGTTGCCGTCATCCTAAAAATATGAAAAGGTTCTATCCAGCGTGACTGACGAGCAAAATTCGACTGCCACCAACGACTCGGAGGCCATCGCCGCGCGCCTGCCGAGATGGGCAATCACGCTCCGCGCCTTGCGCCACCGCAACTTTCAGCTCTTCTTCAGCGGACAACTTATCTCTCTCATCGGCACCTGGATGCAGACCGTGGCCCAGGCGTGGCTCGTCTACCGCTTGACCGGATCCGCCCTGCTGCTCGGTTCTGTCGGCTTTGCCAGTCAGTTTCCTGTTTTCTTGGTCGCCCCTTTAGGGGGCATCACCGCCGACCGCGTCAATCGCCAGCGCCTCATCATCGCCACCCAGACCGCAGCCCTGATCCTCGCCGGGATTCTGGCTGCGCTCACGCTGCTCCATCTCGTCCACGTGTGGCACATCTTCGTGCTGGCGGCCCTGCTCGGAGTGGTGAACGCCTTCGATATTCCCGGCCGGCAGTCCTTCCTCGTCGACATGGTCGGCAAAGAGGATCTGATGAACGCCATCGCGCTGAATTCCTCGATGTTCAATGGCGCGCGCGTCATCGGCCCGGCCATAGCCGGAATCCTGGTGGCGAAAATCGGCGAAGGCGGGTGCTTTGCCGCCAATTCCATCAGCTATATCGCCGTGATCGCAGGCCTCTTGCTGATGCGCGTGCACTGCGCTCCCCGTGCCAGCAAGCAGTCGCCGATCGAAGACATCATCGAGGGCTTTCGTTGGACCAGCCAGACGAAAATCATTCGCGCCCTGCTGTTGCTGCTGGGCCTGGTAAGCCTGGTCGGGATGCCATACACCGTACTGATGCCGATCTTCGCCGACAAAATTCTGCACGCCGGCGCGCGCGGCCTCGGCATCCTGATGGGCGCCACCGGCGTAGGCGCTCTTCTCGGCGCCCTGACCCTGGCCGCAAAAACCGGAGTAAAAGGCCTGGGCCGCTGGGCCGCATTCGCCTGTGGAAGCTTCGGCGTCAGCCTGTTTCTTTTTGCCTTCTCGACTCACTTCTGGTTGTCGGTCGCGTTCCTGTTGCCCGCCGGCTATTCGATGATGCTGCAGATGGCCTGCTCCAACACGCTCGTCCAGACCATGGTCCCCGACGAACTGCGCGGCCGAGTCATGTCGGTCTATTCCATGATGTTCATGGGCATGGCGCCCTTCGGAGCTTTCTTCGGAGGAGCCTTAGCCCACCGCATAGGCGCGCCCACCACCGTAGCCATAGGAGGCGTGGCCTGCGTAGTAGGCGCGATCTGGTTCCGCCGAGCCCTACCCGCGATGCGAGTCGAAGCCCGCCGCCTGATCGTAGCCCAAGGCCTGGCCGGAGGCGAGCCCGCCCAGGAACTGAACGCGCAGGCCGTGGAAAAGTAGTCCCGCTGGTGTGGACGACGTGTGCTTGTGTGGGGACGGCTTGTGTGCGGACGGCTTGTGTGGGGACGGGCGCCCTCGCCCGTCCAAGCCGAGCGCAGCTCGGCAGCTTCCGCCTGTTGTCCTCGACCTCCGATCCCGTTTTCCAGATTTGGGTGGCGCAGCGCTTCAGCGCTGCGGGAAGACCTAACCTCCTCGCAAACGGGGAGGGCACGGCTTCAGCCGTGACACCCAGAGCCAATAAAGAAGCGGGCTTTAGCCCCTTAGGCGTCCGCCTTCTTGACTCCTCTTCATCACACACCACCAGTGACCCTCATCACAGACATACCCACCGCGCAGTGCGAGAATAGCCACCTGATTGGTGCGGCCTGAGAGCCGCCCCAAACCCATCTTCAGCGCTCTTTGACAATCTAACTCCTTATTCCTGAATATCTTAGAGTTATCTCCTTTGTTTTGAATATTTTGCGGGAAATATTGGGGGGGGGGTACAAAACCAGTTATCCCCCATTAATGGAGTAGTAAATATAGATCCCCAAACCGACTTGTATTTATTTGATCAACTGATGCTGCCGCAGAAACTCCTTCACCACCACCGCCGCGTCGCGATGTTCTCCATCCACCGCATAATTCAATCGCCGCATGTCTTCATCGGAGATCGCCCCAGCCAGCGCGTCCAGTGCCGCTCCGACTTCGGGATGTTGCTTCAGCATCTCTCCGCGCATGATCGCAACCGCTTCGTACGGAGGAAAATAATGATGGTCATCCTCCAGCACAAAAAAATCCAGCGCCGGAATCAATCCATCGGTATTGTTCCCGGCAATCAGATCGACTTGACGATCTTTGAGCGCCCGCGTAATCAGCCCCAGATCCATAATGCGTGGAGCCCCCGCAAAGCGCATCCCGTAACTGGCGACCAGGCCTTTGTATCCATCAGGACGCTCCATGAATTCGTAGCCAAAACCGGCGCGCCACTGCGGAGTAAATGCAGCCGCCTGTGACAACGTTTGCAGGTGCAACCGCCGCGCGTCCTCACCGCGGATCACCATGGCGAAAGTGTCGTCAAAGCCGAGTGGCGGTCCCACGCGGAGGCCGAACTTTTTTTCATAGTCTTGTTTCACGCGCTGATAGACCTCTTGCTTGTCGCGGCTTGGCGGCTGTTTGAGAACCGCCGTCAGCGCTGTGCCCGTGTATTCCGGGTAGATGTCGATTCGTCCAGCAAGAATCGCCTGCTGGCAGATGAATGTGCCCGCCAGATAAAAACGTCGCTCCACCGGAAGGTGAGTTCGAGCTTCGATGATTAGCGCGAACAGCTCTCCCAGAATGAGCTGCTCGGTGAAGTTCTTGGATCCAACCACAATGCGATCGCCATGGCGTTCGCAACTTACGATCGGCAAAAGAAGGAAAAGCAGCAGAAGCAGGAGAATAAAGAGTGTGCGGAAACTCCATTCTCGTCGAGCGAAAATAAAGTCAATCGTCATGAGGCCAACTGTCAAGAAGTCGACGAAAAATGATGTCTCCGCTCACGATCGCGAACGCAATGTTCCCAGTCGCCGCTCCAGCCGTCCAAGCACAAAGTCGGCGAAGAGCGCCAGCAGCGCCGCGGGAACGGCTCCCGCCAAAATCACCTGGTTGTTGACCATGGCGAGTCCGCGAAAAATAAACTCTCCCAATCCGCCCGCGCCGACCGCGGCTGCAATGGTTGCCAAACCGATGGAGACAACCGTGGCGATTCGCACGCCGGCCACAATCACTCCCGAGGCCAGCGGCAACTCTACCTGGAAGAGCAATTGCCGGTCGGTCAATCCCATGGCGCGTCCCGCCTCAACTACGGAAGGATCGACACTTTGAATCCCGGCATAAGTATTGCGAATCAGCGGCAACAGCCCATAGAGCGCCAGCGCCAGAATCGCCAGCCTGCCGGCGCGCTCGCCAATCCATGGCGCGGGAAGAAGGAATCCGAACAAAGCCAGGCTCGGGATAGTTTGAATGACATTCGCACCGCTCAAGACCGCCTTGCTGAGTCGGGGAACGCGCGTGATCAGGATGCCCAGCGGAATCCCAACCAGAGCCGCGAGAAACGTGGCCACTCCGGCCAGCGTGATGTGTTCGAGCGTAAGGTCGAGCACCTGTTGACGATTCGCCATCATGAACTGCAGGAAATTCATGCCGATCACCTCGCAATCATTCTTGATTCGGCAATGCGGAGAACGCCTCCACGTATGCTCGCACCATCGGGTCTTGCGATCGCGAAAATTCCGCTGCGGGGAGGTCGACGATCAGGCGGCCTTCTTCCATGAGCGCGATGCGATCCGCTAGCATCAAGGCCTCTCGCAGATCGTGAGTGACAAATATCACCGCTTTCCGCATGCGTTGCTGCAGGGAGTGAAACTCTTTTTGCATTTCCGACCGAGTGATGGGATCAAGCGCGCCGAAAGGCTCGTCCAGAAGCAGAATCGGAGGATCAGCCGCCAAAGCCCGCGCAACTCCCACGCGCTGCCGCTGACCGCCGGAAAGTTGACTGGGATACCGCGATGCCAGTTCTTCGCTCAAGCCGACCAGGCTCAGCAGCTCGCGCACCCGCGCCCACACACGTGCCTGCGGCCAGTTTTCGATTTGTGGCACCAGAGCGATATTGCGTTCGACGGTGAAGTGTGGAAACAAACCGCCGTCCTGAATGACGTATCCAATGCCGCGCCGCAACTGGATCGGATCCCACTCGGCGGTCGAGCGCCCGTTCACGAGCACGTTGCCTGTTGTTGGCAGCAACAGCCGGTTGATCAGCTTCAGAGTAGTCGTCTTTCCCGAGCCGCTGCGGCCGAGGAGCACCAGCGTTTCGCCCCGCTTCACCGAGAGCACCAGATCGCGCAGCAAAGCGCGCCCGTTCAGATGGAAGGAAGCATGGTCGAATTCGATGGCCGGTCTTTCGCTGGACGACCTTTGCTTGGACGATCTTTGCTTAGACGATCCGTCGCTGGTCGGAGCAGTCATGTCTTACAACTTGTACGCTGCGTCAGGCAAACCCGTAATCCGTATTCCACCGTGACCTTTGTGCCGGATGTTGAGGCCGATCAGCAGCGCCGTGATTTGCTCGACAATGCGCGCGTTCTCCAGTTTGCCACCGTCAATCGCCCGCACGCGCGCGATCTTCGCCGCGAGTGCCATCGCAATCTGCGTAGCATTCGGATCGTCGCTGCACACGATCACGTCGCAATCCACGTCTTCATCACCGTTGAGCACTTCGGCCGAGATGTTCTGGAATGCCGCCACAACAGACACTCCCATCGGAACCAGTTCCGCCGTCTGTTGTGCGGCCGAGCCTTGCCACACGCCAAGAGTGCGACTTGCGCGTCCGCCCACGCTCGCAGCCAGCGGAACCGTGGCATCAATCAGGATGCTTCCCGGACGGATCGCAGGCTTCAACTGCTTCAACAGCGCGGCCTGGCCTTCGAACGGCACGGTGAGCACCAGCAGATCGCTGGCGACGCAGGCTGCCGGATTGTCCATTCCAGAAACTTGAGCATTTGGCCCGACGCGCTTGCGGATTGTCTCCGCCGTCCGCTGCGCGCGCGCGCCATCGCGCGAGCCGATGATAACGGTCTCTCCCGCTCGCGCCCAGCGCAACGCGAGCCCCATACCCGCCGGGCCCGTGCCTCCGATGATGGCGATGGCGCGGCTCATTATGGGGTTCACGCGAATTCCGGCGCGAACGCGTCGGAGGAGAACTCGGATGAAATCGATTCCGCGGGCAGCTTGATTTTCATCCGCGAATACTTCGTATTGCGCTCCGCCGGAATCCGCCCAACCTCCAGAATCAATGCCTGGAAATCCTCCGGACTCGTATACTGGCCCGCAGTCGCTCCGGCCTCGCGTGAAATGTTTTCTTCCATCAGCGTTCCGCCGTAATCGTTGGCACCAGCGCGCAGGCACAACTGCGAGAGTTTACGATTCAGCTTTACCCACGAGACCTGGATGTTAGGAATCGAGCCGGCGAGCAGGATTCTGGCGAGCGCATGAATCTTGAGGTGTTCGGCAAGCGTCGGTCCCGATCGCGCCAGTCCTTGCTGAAATAAGAGCGTGTTCTGGTGCACAAAACCCAGCGGCACAAACTCGGTGAAGCCGCCGGTCTCATTCTGAATCTGCCGGAACAAAGATAACTGCCGCACCCAGTGATCCGGCGTTTCCATGTGCCCATACATCAGCGTCGAGGTGCTTCGAATGCCACAAGCGTGAGCCGTGCGGATCACTTCCTGCCATTGCACCGACGAAAGTTTGTTGCGCGACAGTACGTGACGCACTTCGTCATCCAGGATCTCGGCCGCTGTGCCCGGCAGCGTGTCCAGTCCGTTATCGCGCAGCATGGTGAGATAGTCGCGCAGCGGCATGCCCGTCAGTTCGACGCCGTACACAATCTCCATCGGAGAAAACGCGTGAATGTGGATGCCAGGCACCGCATTCTTAACAGCCCGCAGAATGTCGCGATAATAAAACGGCGGCAGACCGTGCGGCAGTCCACCCTGAATGCAGACTTCGGTCGCGCCCAGTTCCCACGCCTCTTTACTTTTGCACCCCATATCTTCGAGCGAATGAAAATAGGAGTCAGCCTCGCGCGGCCCACGGCTAAAGGCGCAAAACTTGCAGCCCACGAAACAGATATTCGTGAAATTGATATTGCGGTTCACCACGTAGCTGACGATGTTGCCGACCAGGTCACGACGAAGCGTATCCGCAGCCACGAGTAGTGCGAGTAAGTCGATACCGTCGCAGTTCGCCAGGGCGTAACGCTCCTCGTCTGTCAGACAGGCTCCGTCTTGCGTTTCCAGCACGCGCTCCAGAGCGTTGCGAATCGCCACGGAAGCTTGCGGAGCGATCTCGTCCCAGGTGAGCGCGGGGAATTGCTCGATTTCTGAAGCCTGCCATGCCATGACATTCTCCTAACGAAAAGCCTCTACCGTAACGCTCTTACCGAAAAAGATCGTTCTTCGCGGGCCGTATCAGTGCCCGCGCCGCGCCGCTTCCGCGCTGGTAAGCATAGCCGCGAATGATGCAAGCGGGCGTGCCTGCCAGCTTGCCGCAGACCAGTCCAGCTGCACAAGCCAATTCGTCCGCCACCGCGTCCACCGTCGCATGCAGCGAGTAGCCGTGCGAATCGCGACGTCCGCGATAGTCGACCAGAGGCCGCATTCCCGCGACGCCGATCGCAACTTCGGTCAAACCTTCCCGCCACGGACGCCCGAAACTATCGCTGACGATGACCGCGATCTCGATCCCAAGCTGCTTCTTCAACTCCTGCCGCAAGCGCGCCGCGGAGCGATCAGGATTCACTGGCAGCAACACGGCGTGCCGGCCGCCGTCCACGTTCGATACATCCACGCCGCTGTTCGCGCAGATGAAACCGTGCTTGGTCTCGGTGATCAGCACACCGCGCTTTCGCCGCACGATTCGACGGCTCTCACGCATCGCCAATTCACTGACGCGCGCGTCGAGCCCGTGGTGACGAGCCCACGTCTTTGACGCCGCCGAGGGACGAATCTCATCCAGCGCGACAAGCGCGCCCTCCGCCTTGGAAACAACTTTGTGCTTCACCACCAGGATGTCGCCATCCTGAAAGCGCAGGCCCAGGCTTCGTGTCGCCGCCAGCAATCTTGCGCTCAGCGCTTCTCCGGCGCGGATTTCTCCGCTGACTGCGACTGGAAGAATGCGAACCTCCCCTGCCACGAGCTTACCGATCCGCGAACCCATAGACCCGATCCCGGCCAGCAAGGTTCCAGCTTCGCACCAGCTTCTGCGACCGCCGATTACCGCCGGCGCAGGCGAGTTCGAGGAGATCCTCGGGACTATCGACATCCCGCGCAATCCGCGGCAATTCGAGCACAACACACGGCAAGCCCGTTGCCCTCGCGGCGGCAAGATGCGGCAGAAAGCTGTCGTTCCCGAAACGCAGTGGAAACAAATCACCCGGAGATCGCCAAGCAGCATTCGTGCCGCGCCCGGCCGCATCCGGCACCAGCACCGCGCCACTTCCCCCGCCAGGCGCGGCATCCACGATCTTCTGCAGTTCCGAACTGTCGATCAACGGAATATCCGCAGGAACCACCAGAGTGCTCTCCGCTCCCCGCTCCCTGCACAACGCGGTTGCCATTTCGATGGCGCTGGTCTCTCCGGAATTGTCATCGGCGACCACCTCGAAATTGAAACGCGCGGCCAAGTCACGCGCATACGCATCGCTGGTCACCACCGCAACCGCTGGCCGGCTAGGCCAGGACGCCAGCGCTTGCAGGACGTCCTCGCACATGGCTTGCGCCAGCGCGAAGCGTTCTTCCGGAGCCAGAATAGAAGACAGCCGCTGCTTGGCGTTGGCGAGATTTTTTACGGGGACCAGAATCATGCCTGCTCCAATGCTGCCTGAGACGATGGAGGCTGCATAGCCACCTCCAGAACGTTCTTTGCCAACGCAACTCTATCTTCAACTTTGCGCATGATGGTCGGGGTGCAATGCACAGTCATGCCAGTCTGGCGCAACGCTTCGACGGCCGACGCGTCCCCGGAGTCGACCACCAGCAGATCGAGGAAGTCGTGGTAGAAGTCGGCAACGCCAGCAATTGAAACAGCGAAGCCCTGCGCCGCCATGAGGGTTCCTGCGGGGCCAGTCACCGCGGCTCCTCCGACAATCGGGCTCACCGCCACAATACGGGAGCGGCATTCGCGCAGCGCTTCGCGAATTCCCGGCACGGCGAGAATCGGCGCGATGCTGGTCACCGGGTTACTCGGCGCGAGGAGCACGAGATCTGCCGAACGGATCGCTTCGATTACTCCTGGCGCGGGTTTCGCGTCCGAGGCGCCGGCGAACCGAACCGATTCCACTGGATCCTGATACCATCGCTGAACGAAATATTCTTCAAAGCTCAGATCTCCCACTGGCGTCAGGACCCGCGTCTCCACGCGCGCATCGCTCATCGGCAGGATGCGCGCTCTGACTCCAAGCCTGGCTGCGATTTCCGATGTGGCTTCACTGAGCGTCTTGCCGTCAGCCAGCAGCTTGGAGCGAAGAATGTGCGTGGCCAAATCGCGATCGCCAGCGTGAAACCATATCGGTTGTCCCAGTTGCCCCATGGCGTTCAGGCAATGAAAAGTGTCGCCCTTCACGCCCCATCCGCGCTCCTGGCTGAGTTTACCCGCCAGCATGTAGGTGATCGAATCGAGATCGGGCGAAACGTACAAGCCCCACCAAAGCATGTCGTCGCCGGTATTTACGATGATGGTCAGTTCTTCGGGACGAACGATCTGCCGGAGTCCGTCCACGAACTTGGCGCCGCCGGTGCCGCCCGTCAGAACCGTAATCATGCCGCCCTCTTTTCTTGAGCATGGCCCGCAGCGTCGGCAGCGGCCCCGAGGCGCCGCGCCAGCAAATCGCTGCGCGTCGCCGCTTGTTCCGTGAATTCAGGATAAACGGGCAAACGCTGTCTCAACTCGAATCCTTTTGCCTCGGTTCGCTGGCGCAATTCTTCCAGATGCGGCCAGGGCTTTTCCGGATTGATAAAATCCGGCGTCAGCGGCGAAACTCCGCCCCAGTCATTGATGCCACCATCGAGCAGGTCGGCGTAGTGTGGGTCGGAAAGATTCGGCGGCGCTTGAATATTCATCTTCGGCATCAGAAGGCGCGCCAAGGCCAGCGTGCGCAACATTTCGCCGCAGTCCGGTTCGGGCCAGTGTGCCATCGGCGTTCCACTTTTGGCGCGGAAGTTTTGCACGATCACTTCCTGAATGTGCCCATACTTCTCATGCAACTCGCGGATCGCGATCAGCGCATCCACGCGCTCTTCCAGCGTCTCGCCAATTCCAATCAGAATTCCCGTGGTAAAGGGAATCTTCCGCCGTCCCGCCTCTTCGATTACACGCAGGCGTTTCTCGGGCTCTTTGTCGGGAGCGTTATCGTGTGCCGCGTTTTTCACGAGCAGCCGCGCGCTGGTAGTTTCCAGCATGAGCCCCATGCTGGGAGCCACGCGGGACAACCGTTCCAGCCATTCCGCGCTCATCAGCCCGGGATTAGGATGCGGCAACAGACTCGATTCGCGAAGCACTTTCTCGCACATTGCTTCCAGATAATGGAGCGTGGATTTGTATCCTAATCGCCGCAGCGTCTCGCGCATCTCGGGAAAAAGCAGCTCGGGCTTGTCTCCCAGGCTGAACAATGCCTCGGTGCATCCCATGCGCTCGCCTGCACGCACTACCTCCATCACCTCGTCCGGCGTCATGGTGTGCGCACCGGGATCGCCGGGATCGCGCCGGAAAACGCAGTAACCGCAATAGTCGCGGCAAAGATTCGTCAGGGGAAGAAATACCTTGCGCGAATAAGTAATGACTCCCGGTTTGAACTTCGCGCGGACGGCCTGCGCCGCCGCCAGCAACGAAGGCAGCATGTCGTCGCTCGTTCGCAGCAGCAGACAAGCCGCAGCGCGAGAGCTCGGATCCGCGCAGTGGCTCGCCAACTCCGCTGCCGCCGATACGAAGTCTTGGGAAAGAGTGGTCATCCGTCGCTACTGCGAAATTCGTTTCATCGAAATCCAACGCAAGCAACGATCATACTGGTAAACGTCCTGGCAAACGTCCTGAAAAAGATCATAACGGACACAGTGAATCCCTGTCTTTACGTGGCAGACTGTACGATCTGTGGTAGCGTGTTCAATTGCCGGAAGAAGCGCCTTCCAGGACCGGTCTGACGATTCGGGCAGAACGATTCAGGCCGAGAACATTGAGCGCGAAATTATTCCTAACCCGGCCACTACAAAACAATGGCCAGCAGGTTTCCGCATGAGCCTCACCGCGAATGATTTCCGCAAGGCCATGGGGTGTTTCGCAACCGGAGTTACGGTCATCACCGTCGACCAGGATGGCGAGGTCCACGGCATGACGGCGAATGCTTTCACCGCGGTCTCACTCGACCCGGTGCTGGTCTTGGTTTGTGTGGATCACCGGGCGCGGACGCACGCTCATCTGCACGCCCGCAAGCGATTTGGAGTGAACGTGCTGCGCCGCGATCAACAAGCTATCTCGGAATATTACGCGGGCTCAGAGGAAACCCATCAGCATGCGGAGGCCGCCGGCGCCCGCTTCGATCGCACCGCGCAGGGCACGCCGGTCTTGCAAGGAGCTTTGGCGTACCTCGAGTGCCGGTTACACTCGACCGAGACCGCAGGCGATCACACCATCTTCATCGCGGAGGTGGAAGAAGTTGTGGTCAGGGATGGGGAACCGCTGCTATATTTTCGCAGCCAGTACCGCGACGTAGAAGCACCGCAACGCTGATGCTTTAGACATTGATTGTTTTAAAAGCAGATGTCTTGAACAAGGGAAAGACGAACGTCGAATGTATCCGAGATCGTTTCATTATCATCGGGCTGGGTCGCTAAGCGAAGCGGTCTCCATGCTTGGCCAACTCGGCGAAGGCGCGAAGTTTCTCGCTGGCGGACAGAGTCTGATTCCACTACTCAAGCTTCGCTTCGCCAATCCAGGGCACCTGGTGGATTTGAACTTCATCCCGGGTTTCTCCTTTATTAAGGAAGACTCGGGTGCATTGCGTTTCGGGGCCATGACACGCCACGCTGAAATCGAGCGTTCCGCCTTGGCAAGAGAGATTCCCGTTTTGCACGACTGCGCCGCTGGCATTGCCGACATGCAAGTGCGAAACCGGGGTACCATTGGCGGATCGCTTGCCGAAGCCGATCCCAGCGGCGATTGGGCCAACGCCTTGATCACGCTCCACACCGTCGTGCACTGCCTCGGGCCCAGCGGCGCGCGTACCATCCAACTGAAAGATTTCATAAAGGATGCCTACACAACCGCGCTGGCTCACGACGAACTGGTGACTGAAGTGGAGGTGAAGATTCCGCCCAAGGACAGCGGCGGTGCCTATCTGGCATTCAAACGGAGCGCTCCCGTGTATCCCAGCGCCAGTGCTGCTGTGCAACTCACTGTGGCCGGCGACGTCTGCCGGAATGCTTCCATTGCTCTGGGCTGCGTCGGATTGACGGCGATCCGCGCGACCGATGCCGAGGGGGAACTTTGCGGAAAGATACTCAACGACAAGACGATTGCCACCGCAGCCGAAGCGGCGCGCGCCGCTGCCGATCCCCAGCCCGATATGAGCGGGTCTATCGAATACAAGCGCCAACTGGTAGTAGCTCTGGTTAAGCGTGCCATTCGGATTGCGGCGCGCCGTGCCCGCGGAGAAAAAGTGGAAGGGGCGCATCTCTATGCCTGAAGCCGCGGCTGTGGAAAAAACCGCTGTGAGTATCCCGGTCAAAGTCAACGTCAATATCAGCGTCAACGGCAAACCCTTTTCGCGTCAGGTCGAGCCCCGCATGTTGCTGGTTGAGTTCCTGCGCGAGGCCTGTGACCTTACAGGAACGCACGTCGGTTGCGACACGACGTACTGCGGCGCTTGCACCGTGCTGATGAACGGCTTAGCGGTAAAGTCGTGCACCATGTTTGCCGTGCAGGCCGACGGGTCGGAGATCACAACCGTCGAGGGTCTCGAACAAGACGGCAAGCTTCACCCCATTCAGCAGGCCTTTGGCGATTCGTACGGACTACAGTGCGGCTACTGCACGCCAGGGCTCATGCTCTCGACTCATCAGTTGCTCTCCGAGAATCCGAAGCCGAGCGAAAAAGAAATTCGCAAAGCGATCGCCGGCAACACTTGCCGTTGCACTGGATATATGAACATCTTCAAGGCCATCGAACTCGCGGCTCGGAATATGAAGGGAGCCTGAAATGGCGATCAAGTTTTCCGGCGAGTTCGAGGTCAAGAAAAATCCCGACGAGGTCTATGCCTTCCTCACCGACCCCAATCGATTTGCATCGCTGCTCCCGGATTTTCAGAATCTGACGGTGCTGGACTCCACACATTTCACACTCAAGGTGAACGTGGGCATTTCGTACATCAAAGGCAGCGCCGACGTGAAGCTGGAACTGGCGGAGGCCGATCGGCCGCACCGCGCGCAATATAAAGGACAGGGAGCAGTTGCTGGTGGGAACATCGCTATAGTCGCTGGGTTCGATCTGCGCCCGATCGCAGACGGAACCAAAGTCACTTGGCAAGGAGAGGCCCAGATCTTCGGCCGCCTCGCGTCCGTAGCCGGTGGACTGCTCGAACCACTGGGCAAGAAACAGATTCAGAAATTGATAGACGGCATGCAAGCGGCGCTGGGATAGCCCGTGTGGCGCGGACACTCCTGTCCGCGAAATGTTGGCGGAGGCAGCAAATATCGTGGCTGATGGAAACGGGGCGAAAGAAAAAAAGAACGGCGGCGGAAGCTGGGTAGGCGCATCTCTCCCCCGCAAAGAAGAAGACCGTCTGTTGCGCGGCCGGGGCAAGTTCGCCGACGACATCAAGCTGCGCGAAATGCTTTATCTCCGCTTCGTGCGCTCTCCCTTTGCGCACGCGCGTATTGTCAGCGTCGACACCTCCGCTGCAGAGGCGCTGCCCGGCGTCGTGTGCGCAATTACCGGCAAGGAAGTCGCCGCGCAAACGCAGCCCTTCATCGAAATCGGACCGGACCACGCGCAGAAAATTCGCGATTATCCCATGGCAGTCAGTAAAGCTGTTTACCAGGGAGAGCCGGTTGCCGCTGTGGTCGCGGAATCTCCGGCCCTAGCCGACGATGCCGCCGAACTCGTCCAAGTCGAATACGAGCCCCTTGAACCTGTTGTCGAAGCCGAACAGGCGCTCACCGATCACAGCATCCTCCACGAGGAAGCGGGCACGAACCGGGTTTGGAACGGCGTGTGGGAATACGGCGACGTCGAGCGCGCTTTCAAAGACGCGGCGTATGTCGTCGATATTGATCGTTTGCACTTTCATCGCTTTTCGTCGACGCCGCTCGAGAATAATGTCGCGATCGCCGAATGGAATGCCAAAGACGATCGCATTTACTATTGGTGTAATAACTCATTTCCGTCATTCGCGATTCAATTTCTGGCCGCGCACCTGAACGTTCATATCGACAAGATTCGGGTGCAGACTTTTGACATCGGAGGCAGCTTCGGCATCAAGATCACCAGTTACCCGCAGATGGCGGTCTGCGCGCTGGCATCGAAAAAGGCCGGCGGACGGCCCATCAAGTGGGTCGAAACCCGCTCCGAGCACATGGTTTCGAGCGCCCACGGCAACGAGCGGATTTTCCGCAACACGCGCGTCGCGCTCGACAAGAACGGCGTCATCACGGCGATTGACTCGCGCCATATCGACGACTGCGGCGCTTACCCGCGCTATGAACCTCTGGGCTGCGTGATCTGGTCACAGGTTTTCTGTGGGGTCTATCGTTTCAAGAATGCTCACATCGATTTCTGGCAGGCCGTCACCAACAAGTGTCCCGTCGGCCCCAATCGCGGATACTCGCGCATGCAGCACCTCTGGTTCTTGGAGCGTGTGGTCGATATCTGCGCGCACGAACTCGGCATCGCGCCCGACGAAATGCGCCTGCGCAATTACATCCGTCCGGAAGAATTTCCCTACACCACGCCCAACGGTTGCGTGTACGACTCCGGCAATTATCCGAAGATGCTCGAAGTCGCGAAAGACTTGATCGGCTGGGACGACTGGAAGAAGAGGCAGGCCGAAGCGCGCAAAGAGAATCACGGGCGCATGGTCGGCATCGGCATCGGCACCACGCTCGATTCCGGAACCAACAACTTCGGCCAGTCGCAGATCATCAATCCCTACGCGCCTTTCTCTGGCAACTCACAGGGCGCGAACTGCAAACTTGACATCTATGGTGAAGTGGTTGTGGCCGTCGGGTCGTGCCCGCAAGGCCAGGGACACGAAACCACCTCCGCGCAAGTTGTCGCCGACGTGCTCAACATTCATCCCGACCTGATCACGGTGCGCACGGGTTTCGATACTGAGCGCAACGTACACACCGGATTTTCGGGAACATACGCGAGCCAATTTGCGGTTTCCGGTTTGTCGGCGGTGCACGGCGCCGCGCAGAAACTCAAGACTGAAATGAAGCGCCTGGCAGCCTTTGCCCTCGAAACGAAAGAAGACGATCTCGAATTCGGAGTCGGCCAGCAGGGGCCCGAGATCAAGGCCAAGAGCACTGGGAAATCAATCAACTACTGGGGACTCGCAAATATTGTGAACGTGAACAGCGCCGTGCTTCCAGCCGAGCTCTACGACGTCACGCTCAATTGCCGCTACGTGTGGCGCGCGCCGTTCAAGGTTCCCGACACTAAGGCTAAATACGGCAGCCTCACACTGACCTACGCTGCGCAATTGCATATCGCGATCGTCGAAGTGGATCGCGAAACTTTTGTCCCGAAGATTCTCGACTACGTGGCCGTCGACGATTGCGGCACGGTCATCAATCCGCCAATTGTCGAAGGGCAGGTCTATGGCGCGACCACGCACGGCATCGGCGCGGCGCTGATGGAAACCTGTGTCTATGACGCCGTCGGCAACATGCTGACCAGTACTTTCAGCGATTACACTCCGATCACGGCGATGAATATTCCCAAGATCAGATACGGCCACACTACAACGCCTTCTCCGCATAGCTACAGCGGCGCAAAAGGCATGGGCGAAGGCGGCGCGGCTCCCGTGCACACGATTTCAGCGGCGCTTCAGGACGCGTTATTCTCGCAAGGCATCTTTATCAATGACTCTTTTAACAACGGCGACAGCATCTTTCGCGCACTCAATCATCACGAAGGCGGACAGCTCGCTCAGCTAGTGAAGTTGGAGAAGCGGATTTAGGACTATGAAGAAAGTATGCATCATCGGTTGCGGCGCGATCGGCTCGCTCTACGCCGCGCATCTGGCACGCGTCGCCGAAGTATGGGCCTTCGTTCGCCGCGAAGATCACGCCGCCGAGCTCAACAAAAAAGGCATGCGTGTTACTGGAACCCACAATTTCGCCGTTCCCCTGAAAGCCACCACCAGCCCAAAAGACCTGCCCGATTGCGATCTCGGCATCATCGCCACGAAAGCCACGCAGGTGAAGGAGTCATTTCGCCTGGTGGGCCGCCGCTTTGATAAAGGCGCCGTTCTCTCCGCTCAGAATGGAGTCGGCAGCGAAGAAATCATTGCGACCCTCACGCGCGGCTACGTCATCCGCGCCACTACTTTTATGAGCGGCACGCGCCATAGTGACACGCACGTGCAATATGAGCTCGACACTCCAACCTGGATAGGCCCGTTCGAGCCGACCAGCACGCCATTCGCAGTAGTCAAAGAGGCTGCCGATCTCATCATCGCCGGCGGGCTCAAAGCCGAGGCGCTTGAAGACGCCCGGCCCGCGCAATGGTCGAAGCTGATTTTTAATTCGTCGGTGAATAGCGTGGCGGCGCTGACGGGGCTGCCCCACTCGCCGCATTTCTCCGACGAAGCAAAACTCTCCGACCTCGGACATTTGCTGCACGCCTTGATCGACGAGGGCAAGAGAGTGGCCGAGGCTGCCGGCATTCGCCTCCGCGAAGATCCTTGGGAGATGAACCGGGTCGGTGCGATGACCAATCATCCACCCTCCATGCTTCACGATGTCCGCCACAGGTTGACTACCGAAATCGATTTTCTTTCGGGCGCGATCGCTCGTGAAGCGGAGCGTGTCGGCGTTCCGGCGCCGCTGCATACGGCAGTCTATCGGCTGATCAAGGGCAAAGAAGCAGCGTGGAACTTTCAGGACGAAAATAAACCCGTGACCGTGCATTGAGCTGGCATAGTAGGACGGCGAGACTGATATGGCGTGGCCCGCAGACAAAATAAAACTCGACCGCGTCCGCGCCTTGATGAAAGATAGTGATCTCTCCGCGCTGGTCTGCCGCGCGCCCGACAACGTTCTCTACCTCACCAATTACTGGTGCATGAAGGGATACGACGCTGTCATTTTTCCTCGCGAGGGCGAGCCCACGCTGATTGCGCTCGAACCGCAGCAGGCCGATGCCGAGCGCAACTCGTGGACGAGAGATATTCTCTACTTCAAGGGCTATGACGAGCACGATCCGCGGCCGCCGCAGTTCCGCGCCTGGGATCGAGCCTACGAAGTGTTGAAGCAGCACGGCCTGACTGACAAAGTTGCCGTCGAACTCAACATGGGCACGCAGTCGGCCGACCGTATGGTGGGCGAACCGACCACTTTCATGCTGTCCTATTTTGAATCGTTCACGAAGTTTTGCGGCGAGGTGGTGGACGCAACGCCGCTGCTTAACGAAGCCCGCTCCATTAAGACCGATCAGGAAATCGAGCGCATGCGTTTAGCCAATGAACTCGCAGCCCTCGCGATGGATTACACTCGCGAGCACATGCGCCCCGACATGAAAGAAAGCGAAGTGGGCGCCATGTATGAAGGCTTCATACACGGAACCGGCGTCGGCTACAAAGGCAAAGTCGAGATGGCGCGCGCTTTCACGCTGGTGTGGTCCGGCAAGGGAATCGCCACCTTCACCGCCACCAGCAATCGCCCGATTCAAAAGGACGAGCCAACGCTGTTCGAGATCTGGGTCTGCGCGGACGGCTATTGGACCGACCTTACCAAGAATGCCTGCCCCGGCGAATTAAAACCTGAGTATCACAAACTGCTCGACCTTCTGCTTGAGGTTTTCAACGGCGCCGTTTCTTTCGCGCGCCATGGCGCCAGCTTTGCCGCACTCGACAAACTGATTCGCGCCCGCATCGCCGAAGCCGGATACCCCGGACAGCCGTCGCATCCAATCTGTCACGGCGTTGGCGCACGCGCCCACGAATGGCCTTACGCGCACCAGGCCAGTAGCGGCACAATAAAGAAAGGAATGGTGCTGGCGATCGAACCCGGCATCTATTGGCCCGGCGGCGGAGGTCTGCGTTTGGAAGACAATTTTCTGATCACCGAAGCTGGCAACGAAAAAATGTGCACAGACCCTGACGATTTCCGTCTGGCAAAACGTAACTGAGAACCGAGAACTCAAATAAAGTGCCCAGCGGGACCACAAACTCAAAGGCAAGTCTCGATCCCAAGCTCGTCGACCGCATTCTCGCGGAGGTGCGTGAGGACGAAATTATCTCCACGTCGACCGACATAATCAACATTCCCAGCCCGACCGGCGAAGAGCTGCAAATGGCGCAGTACATGCAATCCGCGCTGCAGAAGATGGGCCTCGACGTCACCTGGCAGGAAGTCGAGGAAGCGCGCGCGAACGTAGTGGGACGATGGCGAGGCTCGGGCGGTGGCAAGAATCTGATGTTCAACGGCCACATGGATACTTCCAACACTGGCCGCGAAGAGTTTCTCACCGGCATCGGCTACAAGCCGCAAGCGGTACTCAAAGATGGATTCATCTACGGCCTGGGCATCTACAACATGAAGGGTGCGCTCGTCTGCTACACGAACGCCGTGAAAGCGCTGCAGCGCGCGGGGGTGCGGCTGAAAGGCGATGTCATTGTTGCCGCTGTCGCCGGCGAAATCGAAAAAGCCCAGTGGGGTGAATTCAAAGGCAAAGAGTACCGCGGCTACGGATGCGGCACGCACTATCTGGTAAACCATGGAGTTCTTCCCGACATGTGTATTCTCGGTGAGCCCACTGACATGCACGTCGTTCTCGAACATTTCGGGTCCATGTGGGTGCGCATCTCGTGTACGGGGATCTACGTGCACACCGCGTTCTGCGAAGGCCGCGAGGAAATGAATTCCATCCGCCGCATGGTCGAACTTATGCCGGCGATTCTGAATTGGATTGAACAATGGGAGAAGAAAGCTAGTTACGGCGGCAAGAAGGCGATCGTCAATCTCGGCGGAATTCGTGGCGGACACGCCTGGCGGGCCAGTCGCACTCCAGAAGAAACTGATTTGTTTCTCGACGTGCGCGTTCCGCCCACCATCCCCATGGCTGACGCACGTCGTAACATCCAGCGCCTTTTCTTCGAACTTGAAAAAGCGCACGCTGACTGGGGTCTGGAATTCGAAACTTACGTTTCGGTCCCCGGTGCACGCATCAGCGAAGAGCACGAGATGATCCGCGCCATCGATCGCAATCACAAGCGCATTACCGGCAAAACGCCGGAGCGGGAAGTCGTCACCTGGTGCTCCGATGCCAGCGTTCTGAGCCGTTACGGGGTCGAGACCGTGAACTATGGTCCCTCCAGCGGCCCGCGCGACAAAGAAGGAGAAAAAGTTCGCATTCAAACATTGGTGGACATCACCAAGATTTACGCGCTGACCGCCGCCGAGTTATGCGGAGTGAGCCGATAACAGCGGCATAACACGCTGTCGCGTTAGCACCGCCAGATCCGTATCAGGGCATCGCTTTAGCGATGCCGAAAGTTCGACAGCAGATGCCCCTTTAGGAGCTGGGCATCGGGGGCCATTTTGCCGAGTCACAAGGAAATCGATCGTCGTTACAAAAACATCCGCTCTCGCATGCAAGCGGCGGGACTGGATGCTCTCATCGTCTGCGGCAACCAATACGCCGGATTCGAGGGCGGGGTCTTTTACACGTCGGGATTCGAAATTGTTCATCGTTACGTTTACGTTGTCATCCCACTCGAAGGCGAACCCACGCTCGTTTTTCCGCGCGAGGCTCGCTGGATTGGCGACAAACAAAAGCCGTGGGTCAGAGATCAGGTTTGGCCTGACGTTCCCGGCCAATGGCTGCGCGACCGCGCCGTCGAGCGCAAATGGAAGCGCATCGGAACTTTCGGGATGAACTTCGTCATGGCGGTTCGCGACTACCGCGAACTGGCGCAAGGTTCATTCGAACTTGTGCCCTTTGATCGGGAGTTTGACATGGCGCGCGCTGTGAAGAGCGAAGAAGAACTCGTCGAAGTCCGCGACGCCATGGACATCGTCGTCGATGGCTTCTGGGCGCTCGTTGCCGGCTACAAGCCCGGCAAGACCGAGGCGGAAATCATGGCGCCGGCGGTCGAGCGTTTCTTCGCGCGCGGTGCCGGCCCGCGCATGATGAACATTCTGCTCTCGGGTGAACACGGCGAGGCCAACGCTTACTTCAAAGTTCCCGGTCATCGCAAAGTGTCGGGCGACGATCTTCTTCTTTATTCACTCGAAGTCACCGGAACCGGCGGCTATTGGGTCGAGTTTTCGCGCGCGATGATTCAGGGCAGACCCAGTCCGATCACGCAAAAGATGGCTGACGCTTATCCTCACGCGATGGAATCGGCGCGAAGGTTGCTGCGCCACGGCGAACTCGCCTCAACTGTGCATCGCACGGTTGCAGATATCTTTGCCAAGCACGGTTTCGCGCTCGGCCATCTCTCCGGCCACAGCATCGGCATGACGATGCTCGAGTATCCCGCGATCGGCGCGCAGAGCGACGTTCCGCTGGAAGAGAATATGATCTTCTCCCTGCATCCGCAGGTCGTCGATCAGGAAGGCAAGGTCTGCCTGTATACGCAGGACACGTATCGCGTCGGAAAAACGGAAGGCGAATGCCTGACCGACGTGCCGTGGAAGTTCTTTAACGGCGGCGAGACACGCGAGAACATGAGAAATCAGAAGTAGAGATTCGTATCAGGGCATCGCTTTAGCGATGCCGTAAGTCTGTCTAAACCAGCTGCCCCTTTAGGGGCTGCGCATCTTGACCTGTGTCTTGGAGTGTGAGCTTGCTGAAAGTCTGCATCGTGGGTTGCGGCGCAGTAGGCAGCCTTTTCGCCGCGCACCTCGCCCAAAAAGGCGAGGCCGAAATCTGGGCTTACGACGTCTGGAAAGATCACGTCGAAGCCATCCGTAACCACGGCCTGCGCATTTCCGGAGCCGCCGATTTCACTGCGAGGCTCAACGCCACCAGCGATCGCAGCGAACTTCCGCGCTGCGATTACGGCATCGTCGCCACCAAGGCCATCCACACGAGTAACGCCATCAAGCAAGTTGCCAGGGCCTTCGACGACCACAGCGCTGTGTGCTCCGTGCAAAACGGTGTCGGCAACGAAGAGATCATTGCGGAGCACGTGAAGTACGTGATTCGCGGCACAACGTTCCCCGCTGGACATCCCATCGCTCCAGGCCACATCGGCTTCGACATCAAGGGCGATACATGGATTGGTCCGTTCGAACCGACGAACACGCCGATGTCCAAGGTCGAGGAGCTGGCGGGTCTGATCACACGCTCCGGCATGAACACGATTGCGTTGCGAGACGCGCGCGGGGCGCAGTGGACCAAGCTGATCTTCAACGCCGCGACCAATCCTGTCGGAGCGCTCACGCTGCTGCATCACGGCGCTGCCACGCGCTTTGGGCCGACTGGCGAGCTCTTCAACGATCTGATCGCCGAAGGCGAAGCGGTTGCACGGGCGCTTGGAATCGAACTGCACGGTGATCCGCGCGCGCTGGTGCAAAAAGGGGCGAATGCTCCGGGCAAACATCGCGCTTCCATGTTGCAGGATGTGCTCGCCAGGCGCCAGACCGAAGTCGATTTCATGAACGGCGCAATCGTCCAGTGGGGCGAGCAAACCGGCGTGCTCACACCGCTGAACAAAGCAGTTTGGGAGCTCGTAAAAGGACTGGAGCATTCCTGGAGCGATCCGGACTAGAGAAGGTCTCAGGTCTCAGGTGTCAGGTCTCAGGAAAATCAACGACAATAGATTCTGAGCTTGGACTCGACATCAACGTGGGGCTGGTTTTGCTTTTCCTAAGACCTAAGACCTAATACCTGAACTATGACGATTCCATTCAATATCGGAGTCCTGCAACTCAGCATGGAACCTGTTCTCGAAACGGTATCCATGGCCAAGGCCTGTGAGGACGCGGGGTTTGATACTTTCTGGATCGCTGAAGCTTATCCGTGGTGGCGCAAACATTCTCTTGAGGCGCGCTCCTCGACCGCGATTCTCGCCGTGATCGCCAGCCAGACTCGGCGCATTCAACTTGGCTGGGGAATTATTTCTCCCTACACGCGTCATCCTGTCCAGATTGCGATGGAAGCGCGCGTGATGCAGGATCTTGCCGGCGATCGCTTCCTGCTGGGCCTTGGCGCGTCGAAAATCTTCATGAAAGAAATCGGCGAGGGCGAAGGCGAGAAGGTCGGGCCTGCAACGGTGATGCGCGAGAGCATCGAGATCGTCCGCGGCGTGCTCAAAGGCGACAGCTTCGAATATCGGGGCAAAGTCTTTACCGCGAACGTTCCGCCGCTGAAGTCGGACGCGCATATATCAACTTTGCGCAAAGTTCCTCCTGTGTATGTTGCGGGCACTGGACCCGCGATGCAGCGGCTGAGCGGATCGCTCGGCGACGGGCTGCTGACGGCGTCGATTACTACTCCTGCATTTGTGCGATATTCGAAAAAAAATATGGAAGAAGGCGCGGTGAAAGCGGGTCGCGACGCTTCGCAGTTGATCCTTGGCTGCGTGATTGTCGGCAGCATTTCGCGCGATTCGAAAAAAGGAAAAGAAGGAGCGCGCGAGCAGGCAGCAATGTATCTTGCCAACAAAGTGCAGAACATCAAAGGCTCCGCCGACGTGCTGCTCGAATCGGCGGGCATTACGTTCGCAGAGCTCCAGCCAGTTGCTGACGCTATGGAAAAAGGCGGGCGCAAAGCTGCAGCGCAAGCCGTGAGTGATGAACTACTGCGCAAGGTGTGTCCCATTGCGGGCACTCCTGACGAATGCATTCAAAAAATCAAAGAATACCGCGACGCTGGCTGTACCCACATCATGCTCGAAATCTGGGGCGACGATCGTGTGGGACAGGCAAAACTATTTGGCGGCGACGTTCTGCCGCATTTCAAGTAAGGTCAGAGGTGAGAGGTAAGATTGAGGTAAGAACCAAAAGGCCAACGTTTTTCACCTCTGCAATCTTACCTCTCACCTCTCACCTTATTCACTTCTGCAATCTGACCTCTAACCTCTGACCTTACTTTACTTCCCCATCACCAGCTTTGCGATTGTTGCCAGTTGCATGTTCGACGTGCCTTCGTAGATTTTTCCGATTTTCGCATCGCGCCAATATTTTTCTACGGGATAATCTTTGGTATAACCGTATCCGCCGTAGATTTCGATCGCCAGCGACGTCACGCGCTCGGCTACCTGCGAGGTGAAGAGCTTGGTCATGGCGGCTTCTTTCACAAAATTTACGCCGGCGTCTTTCATGCGAGCCGCGTTGTATACCATCAGACGCGCCGCTTCAATCTCGGTAGCCATCTGCGCGATCTGGAACTGGATGCCCTGAAATTCCGCAATCGGCTTGCCAAATGCCGTCCGCTCCTGGGCATACTTGGCAGCGCATTCCCACGCGCCGCGGGTTACACCCAGCATCTGCGCGCCGATTCCTATGCGGCCTTCGTTCAGCGTTTCGATTGCGATCTTGTAACCTTTGCCTACCTCGCCTAACACGTTTTCTTTCGGCACTCGGCAATCTTCCAGAATCAGTTCGCAGGTGGAAGAGGCGCGAATTCCAAGCTTGTCTTCTTTCTTGCCTACGGTGAATCCGGGGAAATCTTTCTCGATCAGAAACGCCGTGATGCCTTTGTATCCTTTCGACGCATCGATGGTGGCGAACAGAATGAACAGTCCAGCTTCTTTGCCGTTCGTGATCCAGAGCTTGCGTCCGTTAAGAACAAAATCACTACCTTTAAGTTCGGCTTTGGTTTGCAGCGCGAACGCGTCCGATCCCGATCCCGCTTCGCTCAACGCGTAGGCTCCCAGCGTGTCCGCCGCCATCTTCGGTAGATAACGTTTTTTCTGGTCCTCAGAAGCCCAGCGCAGAATCGCATTTGCTACGAGCGTGTTCTGCACGTCGACGATAACTCCGGCGGAAGCGTCGGCGCGAGAGAATTCTTCTACGGCCAGGATCGCTTCGAAAAATTTCCCGCCCGCGCCGCCGTACTGCTCCGGGATCTCGATGCCCATCAGGCCCAACTCAAAAAACTGGTCGAGCAGGGCATGATCGAACACTCCCTTTTCGTCCATCTCCCTGGCCAGCGGACGAATCTTGTCGTCGGCGAACTGGCGCACGTTGTCGCGGAAGAGAATCTCGTCTTCGGTGAGAGTGGTGAGCGGCGTGGGATTGGCTAACTGCAGAGTTTCCGGCATGACGACACCTCGATGTTGAGACGCGACTTGCCGCGTCGGGGCAGGATGGCGTACCGGAAATTGTAGCAGCAGGGCGCGACCGCTCGGTTGGTTCGGTGCGCTCGCGCACTTCTATAGGGCGCTTCTGGCTTAGGTAATTTTTTCCTGTTTACTCTTTGGGTATTAACCCGTGTTTACTACCACCCCCTCCCCCCCTGCCTGTGGAATCATAGAGTTAGGCAGTGTCTTCCCGCCAAAATCTAGAGCACAAAGGACTTATTTGCAAAATATTCCGGAATAAGGACTTAGCTCCAAAATCGCGCTGAAAATGAGTTTGGGGTAGTTTCGAGGGCCGTCCTAGTGGACGGGCACACCTCTGAACTACCCCATTCAGCGGTCATTGTCGCACTTGGCGAAGTGGGAGTCTGTGACGGCGGTCACAGCTTGGTTGTGATGAAAGACGGCCACCAGACGCTCGTGGATCTCGCATACGTCCTCGGGCGTCAGTGTTTGCAGTTCCATAGCCGAGACACTATTTTCCAACGAAAAAGAGCCATGGATTTTCCCAATGGCCCCTCGGTCGGCTTCATTATCTACCAGTGTCGACTAACCGCGCACAGACCACTTTGAGTTGGTATTCGCGGGCGAGGGCGCCCGCGCCACATGGGCTATGAATCGCGCAGGCGAGTGCATGGGTGCTTCGCTTCGCTCAGGATGACAACCAAGGCGGCTAGCGCAAAGTTTTTACTCGGGCATCAATTCGGCTACGGTCAGTTGATCGGCGTTCCGCAGTTCTGGAAATAACCACGCCCAGGTCGCGATGATTACCAGCGTTCCTACTCCTCCCAGAATCACGGCGGGAACGGTGCCCAACCATTGCGCGGTGAGTCCGGACTCGAATTCTCCTAGCTCGTTCGAGACTCCTATGAAGAGCATGTCTACGGCGTTGACCCGCCCGCGCATTTCGTCGGGTGTGGCTACCTGAACGAGCATGGCGCGGATGATGACGCTCACCATGTCGGCGGCTCCGGTTAGGAAGAGCGCTATTAGCGACAGAATCAGGCTGCGCGAGATTCCGAAGACTATGGTGAAAACTCCGAATACGGCTACGCTCAACAGCAGGGTCAGGCCGGCGCGGCGGCGGATGGGACGGTGGGCTACTGCTATGGCCATCAGCGTGGCTCCTACTCCGGGAGCGCTGCGCAGCAGGCCTAATCCCCACGGGCCGGTGTGCAGGATGGTTTTCGCGTAGACGGGCAGCAAGGCTACGGCTCCTCCTAAGAGGACGGCGAACATGTCCAGCGAGATCGAACCGAGGATCAGTTTCTTTTTCCAGATGAAATGAAAGCCGGCGAGCACGGTGCGCAGGCTGATCGGCTCTTTCTCCGCAAGTGCTTTTTCTGTCGACGACTCTGTCGGCGATTCTGTTGCCGAGGGCAGTGGATGGATGCGCAGGGTCAGGATGACGGAGAGAATGGAGACGGCTACGGCTATGGCATAGACGCCTTCCGGGCCGCGAAAGAGGGCGTAGGCAATGCCCCCGATGGCGGGACCGGCAATGGTGGCGATCTGGAAGGTGCTGGCATTCCAGGCCACGGCGTTCGAGAAATGTTCTTCGGGAACCAGGTGCGGCAGGAGCGCGCGGCTTACGGGAAAGCTGAAACTGCGGGAGACTCCGACGAGGGTGAGGACGGCGTAGATCAAATGCACCGATTGCGGAGAGCGCCAACTGATGGCTAGCAGCAGCGCCGAGCACAGGCCGTAGCCGGCGTAGCAGCAGGTCAAGAGCCTGCGGCGGTCGAAGAGATCGGCGGCGTGTCCGGCGAAGAGAAACAGGATGAAGCCGGGAGCGAACTGGGCCAGGCCAACGTATCCGAGATCGAGCGGGCGCCTGGTGATCTCGTACACTTGCCAGCCTACGGCCACCGACTGCATCTCGAGCGCTACTACGATGAAGAAGCGCGCGAACGTGTAGCGGACGAAGTTGGGATAGGTGAAGGCGACGCGGCCGGCCAGGCGCGGGTCTTTCTCGGTCAGCATTAGTCATTACTTTGCCACAGAAACGGAGTCCCAAGGGAGCGCGGGCGAGTTGAGGAGAGTGTTGAGGGAGTAGGGGTCCTTCGACTGCGCAGCCGCTTCGCTTCGCGAAGCAGCTACTTCGCTCAGGATGACACGTCTTAAATGATGACACCTTGAGTTTTCGTCAGCGGCGGTTGATGAGCGCGGCTACGTAGCCTGCTCCGAATCCGTTATCGATGTTTACTACGCTGACGTTGGAGGCGCAGGAGTTCATCATTCCCAACAACGCGGCCAAGCCTTCGAAGGCTGCTCCGTAGCCCACGCTGGTGGGAACGGCGATCACGGGGACTCCTACGAGGCCGCCCACGACGCTGGGGAGCGCGCCTTCCATGCCGGCGCAGACTACGATTACTCGCGCTCTGGCTAGCGCTTGGCGATGGGCCAGCAGACGGTGGATGCCGGCTACTCCTACGTCATAGATGTGCTGAACTTCGTTGCCCATCAATTCGGCGGTGACTACGGCTTCTTCGGCTACGGGAATGTCGCTGGTTCCGGCGGAGACGACTACGATTACTCCCTTGCCGTGGCGATGACGGTCGCGCTGGAGGACGATGGCTCTGGCCAGGGGACGATACTCGGGCTGGCGCGTAGCTTTCTGCTTGGCATCCTCCTTGGCTTCCTCCTTAGCATCAGCGAATGCTTTGGCTACGGCGGCGTATTGCTCCTCGGTGGCGCGAGTCGCCAGCACGTTGCCGCCGTGGGCGGCCAGGCGAGGGAAGATTTCGGCTAGCTGCTTTGGCGTTTTGCCGGGGGCAAAGATCACCTCGGGCATTCCCTGGCGCAGGGCGCGATGGTGGTCCAGTTTGGCGAAACCCAGGTCCTCGAAGGGCAAGTGGCGGAGGCGCTCCACGGCTTCGTCGGGCGAGACGCGCTTTTTCTTAACCTGGTCGAACAGTTTGCCGAGGGCTTGGGAGTTCATGACGCAGACGCCATCTTATTCGTTTTCGTTTTCATTGTAGATGGTCGGCTGGGTTGGCGGCGTTGTGGGCTCGATCGACCACAGCCAGTTCTCAGTTCGGGTTCTCAGTTCTCAGTAACCAACTGTTTGGGTCTCGCTCGAGGAACGAGAACTAAGAACCAATCAATTAAGTCAAGTCCTTTCAGTCACTTGCTTAGATTACTCTAGTGGTTCTACGCCCCTCGGATAGATTGCCCCGGCCACCGGCGCACCTTATAATCGGAGTACTCTGGTTCTGGATTCTCTGGCAGGTTTGCGGGTAGGGTAGGCCGTGGAATAAGTGTGTTTTTGGCCGATTTTGATTTTGGCCGATCTGAACCCGTATGCAATATGCATAAACGCCTGCAAATCGCGCTCATGGCTGACTTAACCGCGATCTCCTTTCTTGCTCTATCTCTATCTCTATTCATGCTGTTCTCGACCCTTCCGGCGCGGGCGCAGTCAAGCGAACGGGCGGGCACGATTACTTCGACGACCGACGAATCCGGGCGCAAGATCTATGTCAACGACGATGCTGGAAACAGAGGCCAGCGCTCCTCGACCTCCCGGGCGGAGAGTTCAACGGCTTCGCGATCTCCGCTGGTTTATTGGAGTTCGACCGAACATCGCTTCAAGCCGGTGCCCACGAACGGAGCGGTGATGCGCGCGGCGCGTTCGGCCGCTTCGGAGGTTAACACCTACCTTGGCGGCGAAGCGCAGAGCCATCAGATGCTTAACCACGGCCATGCCTTTACGCAACAGGATATCGACGCCGCGATCGACGCCGCGGCCACCCGGCACCATGTGGACCCCAGCCTGGTGCGGTCGGTGGTCAAGGTGGAATCGAATTTCAATCCTAACGCGGTATCGAGCAAGGGCGCGATGGGGCTGATGCAGTTGATGCCTTCGACGGCGCGTTCGCTTAATGTCGCCAATCCTTTTGACCCGGAGCAGAACGTGGACGCCGGGGTCCGGCATCTAAGGAAGCTATTGGACAGTTATGGCGGCAACGTCCGGCTGAGCCTGGCGGCGTATAACGCTGGCGCGGGAGCGGTGGCGCGGAGTGCGGGCGTTCCGCATTTCAGGGAGACGCAGGACTACGTGCGCCGCATTACGAACCTGTATAACGCCGGCGATACGGACCCGTATGTTGTTGGCAGTCCGGTACATAATCCGTTTGTACATGAGCCGGTGGTGGTGCAGCGCGATGCCCGGGGAGTGCTTTACATCAGCAACACGGAATAAGGCCCGCAACTTCGCATCGCAGGTTGGGTTGAGATTGTGAGCGACGCGAGTGCATTTGGCGCACGAGCGAGCTACATAGGTCCCTCCCCTTCGACTGCGCTCAGGGTCAGGATGACAACGCTGTACTTATAGCAGGAAGTTTAGTGAAGACCCAGGCTTCTACGACCCTAAATCGAGGCGGCCGCGCCTTTCGCCTTGGCGTCGTGCTTTTACTCGTGCTGCTTCCGTCGATCTGCGCTTCGGCTCGCGTCCATTCCATCGTCCACCACAATGATGCCTGGGCTCGCCAGCAGTTTGCCCGGGCGGAGCGCATGCGGGAGGCTCTGAACGGGCGACCGCTGGGTGAGCGCACGCGCCACGAATATCAGCGGGTGATCGACTCGTATCGCCGCGTCTATTTTGGATCTCCGGCATCATCCAAGGCCGATCCGAGCGTGGTGGCGACCGCCGAGCTTATGGTCGAGATGGGGCGGCGCTTTGACGATAATAAGATTCTGCGCGGCGCCATCGACCAATACCACTTCCTGCGCAAGGAATATCCCGGCAGCAAATACCGCTTTGATGCGCTGTTCACGATTGGCGAGATCTACAAAGACGATCTCAACGATTCCGCAGAGGCGCGGACGGCCTTTACGGACTTTGTGCGGCGCTATCCGCGCAACCGTCTAGCCGATGATGCGCGCGCCGCGGTGAAAGAAATCGATGCTGCGGCCGCGGAAAAGGAACAGTTGGCGCAGAGGGCGGCGCGCAAGCCGCGAGCTAATTCGGGCAACGGCGCGAGCAACGGTAACGGCAGCGTCGGTGGCAGCGTCGGCTTCCCTTCTGACGAGGCAGCCGAATCCGCGAATGACGCCAACGACGCCAACGCGCGCCGCAGCGGATTGCCGCGGGTTACCGGCGTTCGCCACTGGTCCACACCCGACTACACTCGCGTCGCCATTGATGTGGAGCAGGAAGTGAAATTTGGTTCGCAACGCATCTCGAATCCGGACCGCATTTTTTTCGATCTGCGCGATACCAAACTGGCTTCGACTCTGGTCGGCAAAACTTTCGACGTTGACGATGGCTTCCTGAAGAAAATTCGGGTGGCGGAATTCCAACCGGGACGCACGCGAATTGTGCTGGAAGTGGACGACCTGGCGAGCTACGACGCTTTCCTGCTGCCGGACCCGTACCGGCTCATCATTGACATTCACGGCAAGGACGTTCACGGGAAACAGAAGCGGGCGAATTTTAACGCCAAGGCGGATGCGGCCAACGCCAATAGTCAAACCGCTCCGGAGACGGACGCGACGGCGGCTTCGGAATCGGACGACGACTCCAGCGAGGCGGTAGTGCCGTTGGGCAGGAACTTGAAACCCAGCAAAGCCGCGGCCAGCTCTCGGAAACCGGGACTGGTCGAAACCGACTTGCCCGCCGAAGATGTCAGAGCGGATTCCAGACCGCACAATTCCGCGAAGCCAGCCAGCGGCAGCGGCGTGACTAAGACCACGGTCGCGGTGAAAGGACCGACCCCCGGATCAAGCCGCAGGATCCCGAAGACAATCGTCGCGGCGGATGATAGTTCAAACGATAGTTCAAACGACAGTCTGAAAGACGAAGCTCCGACGACAGTGGCCTCGGTGGAAAACGGAAAGCTGTCGAAATTGGATTCGCCTTCGTCGTCATCGTCATCATCTTCGTCTTCTTCGCCTCCGTTGCACCGGAAGAAGTCGCGTTCACCCGCTGCGAAATCGACTGCCGACACTGCGGATCTTCATTCGGATACGAATCTTGAGGCGCGGGACGTTACCCGGGAAGCGCGTCCCATGGCCGCCGGTGACCGGTCTTTGACTCGCGCTCTGGGGCTGAAGATTGGCAAGATCGTCATTGACGCGGGCCACGGGGGACATGACACGGGGACGATTGGTCCGAACGGACTGTGCGAAAAAGACGTTGTGCTCGACGTGGCCAAGCGCCTGGGACGGTTGCTCGAAACGCGGCTGGGCGCCGAAGTGATTTATACGCGGCAGGATGACACCTTCATCCCACTTGAAACGCGAACCGCGATTGCGAACCGCGAGCGGGCGGATTTATTCATCTCAATCCACGCCAACTCGAGCCGCGATTCGGATGCGCGCGGCGTCGAAACCTACTATTTGAATTTCACTTCCTCGCCGGAAGCGCTGGAGGTTGCGGCGCGCGAGAACGCGGTGTCGGAGAAGTCGATCCACGAACTGCAGGATCTGGTGAAGAAGATCGCGCTGAAAGACAAGATCGACGAATCGCGCGAATTTGCCGGCGACGTGCAGGAATCTCTCTACGGAGGCCTCTCACTGGAGAACTCTGGTATCCGCAATCGCGGCATCAAGAAAGCGCCGTTCATTGTGCTGATCGGCGCCAATATGCCATCGATTCTGGCTGAGATTTCGTTCGTGTCGAATCCTACCGACGAGCGCAAGATGGAAACCTCCGAGCACCGGCAGCGCATTGCCGAGTCGCTTTATCGGGGCGTGGCTAAGTACGCCAACGGGCTGAGCGGGGTTAAGGTGGCGAGCAAGATCGACAAACCTGAAGGGCAATAATTGGTTCAAGTGTAAGGATGCGAGCTCGCGCCAGGCTCGCTACTGGCCACTGCAATTCTGCAGACGATGGCGTCAGCACGCCACAACATCCATACTTCGATGTCAAACGAATTGTCGCGGGCCGTCAAACTATACATTTCCGGACATGGGTAGGCAGTCCGTCTCAAGTATTTGATCGCAAACCGAGGTGCAATTTGAGAAAAGGTTGGATGATTTTTGTCTTGCTGGTGCTCGCGGCGGTTTTGTTGCCCGCGGTTTCACGAGCGCAGTGGAAGACACACTGGACTTACGAAGGGGCAACCGGAGCCGAACATTGGGGTGACCTGGATCCGGAGTATGCTGCCTGCAAAGCGGGCAAGGAACAGTCTCCGATTGACATTCGAAATGCCGAGAAAGGCGAACTCCCCGTCCTGCGATTCGAATACAAAAACGGCCCACTCAAATATTTAATTAACAACGGCTACACCATCCGGGTGAACTATTACGACGCGCCGGGAAGCGGAAACTTTCTGATTGTGGGAGACAAGCGCTACCAACTAACGCAATTCCACTTTCACCGTCCCAGCGAAGAGTACATTCACGGCAAGCCCTACGATATGGAGATTCATTTGATGCACCAGGCCAGCGACGGTAAGGTTGCGGGGGTCACAGTTCTTCTGAGGGCAGGCAGCGCGAACGCCACCATCCAGAAGATTTGGGACCATATGCCAAAGACCGAGGGCAAAGAGGAAGCGGAGGAGATTGCCGGGGTCCAAGTTAATCCGGCGGCCCTGCTGCCCCACGACGCCGCCTATTACATGTACATGGGGTCGCTGACGGCTCCACCATGCAGCGAGGGCGTCACCTGGTTTGTGCTGAAAAATCCGGTGGAGATCTCGGCAGAGGAGATCGACGCGTTCGCCAAGCTTTATCCGCACGATGTGCGGCCTCTTCAGCCGCTCAACGGACGCGTCGTGAAGGAGAGTCAGTAAAGAGAAAATCCTCGGTGACCCTTCGCTTCATGAAGCTGCGAATCGACAATCCGAAGCTGGCATTATTGCGGAGAGCTCGTCCCCAATAAGGCGATGGATCTTTCCACCTGTTTGGCCGCAGCCCGTGTTTCCATCCGGGACCGGAACAACTCGCGTCCGTCATCCTGACCGGAGATCCAAATCTGAGATACGAAACACTGCTCTTCGGCATAGCACGCGAAGATGACTTTTCCGATCTTGCCTGCGGAACCGGCAGCGGTGTGGTTAGCCAAAACCATGGCAATTCTTGCGCCGCCCGAGTTCTGGAGGATGACGCTGTCTTTCAGCGAGGAGAACGCGTATTCGCCAGCCGGGTAGGTTTTGTCACCCATGGCGAAGTTGAAGGGTACGTTGATCTTCATCGCGCCCTTCTGGGCGTAAGCTGGAATAACGGCAATTCCGGCCAGCAAACCCAGAGCGGCGAACAGTAACCTCAGCTTTTTCATAGCAATTCTCCTTAACAGTTCGCAAGTCAGAGTAGCGCACGCGGTATGAGACAGAAAGTTACTGAAGGTGAATGCCCAAAGGTCTTAAGGTAGGAGGTTTCGAGCCAACAACCGCCAAGCGCGGGGCGGCATCCACGCTTATCGCCCTGCACTAACAAACCCGTGGTGCAGGGGTTCCGAGGTGGAAACTTTCCAGGGCTGCCGGTAGTCTAATTGATAGCGTGGTTGTGTCTTTTCCCGAATGAAATTCTTGCGAAAGCTCTCGGCTGTCTTTGTCTCTGTTCTTTTTTGCTCCGCGGTATTCGCCGCCGACCCGCCTAAGCCTATCCCTGCTCCTCCGAACGCAGCCTCTTCGACTCCGCCTGCTTCGACTCCGCCTGCTTCGACGACTGCCGCTTCGACTCCTGTTCTTCCCACCGAGTTTGCCGGCTGGCAGGTGAAAGGCGCTGTTACCCGGAGCGACGATCCCGCGGTGGCCGATGCGGCGAATGCTCCGGTGCTGAAGGAATATGGCTTTGTGCGTTTGGAGAAGGCGTCTTACACTCGCGACGACGGCCGGAATCTGACGATTCGAGCCGCGGTGTTTGAAGATGCCAGCGGCGCTTACGGCGCTTTCACTTACTACTTTTCCAGCGACATGCGCGCGGAAACGATTGGCGCCGCCGGAGCGTATCTGAATAACCGCGTGCTCTTCCATGAGGGGAATATCCTGGTGGATGCAGTGTTCGACCGCATGAGCGTGATGTCGGCTTCGCAACTGCGGCAACTGGCCGGACTGATTCCGCCAGCCGAGGGCAACAAAGGCAATCTGCCTTCACTCCAAACCTATCTTCCGAACAGGGCGTTCCAGAAAGATTTCGATAAGAGCACGACGAAGTACATTCTGGGTCCGGTGACGCTGGATCGAGTCGGATCGCCGCTGCCGGTTGCGATGGTGGATTTCAAGTCGGGCGCGGAAGTCGCCATGGGTACGTATCCGGCGTCCGCCGGCGACGCCACGCTGATGCTGATCGAATATCCGACGCCACAGATTGCGGCGGAACGCCTGCGGCAGATCGATGCGTCGCATCAGATCACGCAGCAGCAACCGGGGGTTGCGTCGATCGTTGACGTGGGCCCGTTCTTTGACGCGCGCACTGGTCCGATTATCGTGATCGCGGCGGGGCCGCTTTCAAAAAGCGAAGCGCGATCCCTGATGTCGTCGATCAGCTACGAAGCCGATGTCACGTGGAACGAAAACACTTACGTGAGGAAGAAAGACAATCTGGCAAACTTTTTGTTCAACGCGATCGTCCTCTGCGGAATTGTGGTCGGCCTGGCGCTGGTTGCCGGGATCGCATTTGGTGGCTTGCGGCTGTGTGTGAAACGGTTTTTTCCCGACTCTGTGTTTGATCGCCGGGAGGCGATGGAAATCATTTCGCTGCACCTGGAAGACCACCCCCGGCGGGCGCCTCGCGAGCGGTAAGTGACTCAATCGAATGTCGTTAGCGTGGAAAAGAGGAGGTTTTTGCCCGTTTTGGTCCGGTTTGCTGACTTGTGGACGTATTGTATAAGTTATTGAAAATAAGACTATTTAAGTCGCAAATTTTGCTTGACACTGCGCTTTTAAGACTCATAAGATTCCCGCAGAAAGTTCTGATGGATGAAACCTCCGTTGGAACTATTCTCCCTTGAAAGAAAAGGCCGCCCAAGTTGCCGGGTGGCCTTTTCGTTTTGCAGCTCTCAGTCCGCTAACTTCTGGCGTTCACTGAGAACTGAGAACCGGGAACTGAGAACTTGTTTTGGAACTCTTGAATGCCTGTATCCGTACAATACGGTGTATAGGCGTGTCAGTCTCGGGAGAGAACTGAATGTTCTGCGATCATTGTGGTGCGCAGTTGCAAGCGGGAGAGCCACGCTGCGGACGCTGCGGCAAAACCGTGCTGGGACTCATCGCGCTGCGACAGAGCCGGGTTCGCGAGCATGTACGGCTGGTCGGCATTCTGTGGATGGCTTACTCCGCGTTGTACGTTGTAGGAGGAGTCGCGCTGCTGGTGGTGGCGCAGATGATTTTCGGCGGTACGTTCCACATCCACGGCGGTCCGTCGCCGGAGGTCACGGTCTGGCTGCGGCCTCTTCTCACCTGTATAGGATGTTTGGTTCTGGCAATGGCCGCGACCGGCTTCTTCACCGGTTGGGGCTTGCTGCGGCGGGAGGAGTGGGCGCGATCCGTTGCTCTGGTGGTGGGCTTCTTAGCCCTGCTGAGAATCCCGCTTGGCACAGCGCTCGGCATCTACACGCTCTGGGTGCTGCTGCCCTCGCAATCCGACGACGAGTACAAAGCGTTGGCACAGGCCGCGTAGCGTGCCGGCATTTAACTTACCATCAGTCTTGCTTACGAATAGTCCTGCTCACCAATCAGTGCGGTGCCTGGAATGCGATTTGAACAACCTCTGTGGTTTCTTCGGTTGCGGCTTCAAACCTCCACTTCTCGACCGCATCAGTGGCCGCTTGGATCAGAACCGGGCTTCCCCCCACCGCCTTGGCAGACTTAACCTTCCCACTGGGCGAGACGAGAACCTCCAGCTTGACCACGCCGCTGAGATTCATGCGCTTTGCCATTTCTGGATAAAAGGGAGCGACCCTGCTGACTATCTTGCGTTCTTCCGTGTGACTCTTCGTCTGAGTCTGAGGCGTGCTGCTCCGAGTGAATAGAGCGGCAAATAGTGCCGCGAAGACGATCAAGCTGCCGACTCGACGCATGTGGATGGACTCTTCCACTTAACCCTATCGACAAGTATTGCCTAGTGGAAGTGCCGAAAGTAATAGGATTCTAATCTCCTCTTCATTTGCCGGATGCCGCTATTGTGACCGCGCACGACTGCGTCACGTGCCTCTCGGGGAGCTCCTTTTCTTTGGGATCTAGCTGGCCGGAGCCCGTTTCCCTCGACTCGCAAGCTAGATCTGTACCTCCGGGGTTGTTCACTGAGAGAAGTGCGTGCCGATGTCACCGCAGCCAGGAAATAGCTTGAGAGCGAGACTGCATGAATAGCCGTTGTACAGTGCCGGCCGCCAAGCGATTTGATAAACTAAAAAACAACCATTAAGCCGACGTAGCTCAGTTGGTAGAGCAGCCGATTCGTAATCGGCAGGTCATCGGTTCAAGTCCGATCGTCGGCTCCATCTTAACCTCTTTAGGTAGGCAAGGTTATCCGCGTAGAGTGTGCGGTTTTCTGCGCTCGTTCACGCAACTCCTGGCGCGACTACCTCTCGTCTTGCTGGCAGAAGCGCTAACAGGACAACTCCGATCACAAGGAATACGATCACATCAGTAAAGTTCCGGTGGACGCCGTGAATCCACGCTTCCACGGTTTGAATAGCCATCACCGCGCCATGGGAGATGTTCCACCAAGCGGCTAGAGCAATCATCGAGCGATGCTCAGATGGTCTCCTTGCGGCCACGAGTAGAAAGACCCCGACCGGAATAAAAAAGCTCAGAAACATCGGTTCGCACTCGTTCTTCTGCTCCAAAAGCCAGCTGGAATGCCGCAGATCCATATATAGAAAATAAATTGGGGCTAGATACAGCAGCCCTACGATCGCCAGGACGATCTGTGTCGGGCGTTCTCTTTTCACATTGACCTCCTTTGAGCGAATTTTGTTGCGAGGGCGGCAGCGGCTCACGCAGAGGATTCACAACCTAGCACGCAGGGACAGGAAAGCAAAAACAAAATCTGCAATGACGCCGCTGATCCATCACCCGGAAATATCGCGTGGAGATACTCAAACCACAGTCAAACTGTCGTGAACAGGCCATTTCACTCGCGATTTCACTCATTGACCCCCTGGTGGTGAGTGTGCTGTTGTTGGCTCGCGGCACGCACCTGACGAAACACGAAGAAGGATCGGGGCAATGACGATCGCGGCGATGACGACGAGAAAGCGAACAAATTTATGTTAGCGAAAGACGAAACTCGAACTAGAGTATCGGCGGAAATCAAGGTTATTCCGGCCTGGGCATGGGTTCTAGCGGGGGTTGGGATCGTAGGAATGCAGATCGCGTTTGATTTCTTCATTGGGCGCAAACCCGGTGCTCCACCCCCCTGGGCGCTGCCGTTGCTTGGACTTTTGGTCGGCGTGGTGGTGGGTTGTTATCTGTTGCTCATCGGTTATATAAACCGCGATGCCAAACGGCGCGGCATGAGCCCGGTCCTTTGGACGATTGTGGCCATAATTATTCCGAACGCACTGGGCATCATTCTCTACTTTATACTGCGGCAACCATTGGGCACCGCCTGCCCGCGATGTGGCCATGTCATCGACCCCGGATTCGGCTTCTGCCCTCAATGCAGCTATAAGCTCACCCCGATTTGTCCGCAATGTCAGCGATCCGTCGGGGTGAATGATATTTATTGTCCCTACTGCGGAACCTCGCTGCGCAGTCAAGCGGCCCCGGTCTCCAGCCCCCCAACGCGGGCAACTACGGAAGACGCGCAAGAATGAATACCCGTTATAGCTGACGAAAACAGGCGAATACGCTCACTGACACTGTACTTTTACTCGCGTCCAGGCAGAGGTCGGGGGCGCACCTCACTGGGTTAGAAAACGACACTTTCCTAACACCACGTAGGAGAATCCAGAAGTCCACGATCGGAGGGGCTTCCACGTGAGCGATTTTGGGTAAGATTTCTAACACTCTGCCGCAGCGACGTAACACGAATTTGTCGGTTGGGTCGCTCAAGACGACCTCGATCCGCAACGACTTCGTGCGTCCTTCAGCAGAAACAGGAGCGCGAAACGGATTGCTTCTCACGGAACCAGTCGCTGGTGTCGGTCCTTTATCGCCAATTTACTCTTTGTGAGCTTTCAACTTCGCTGGCCTCATTGACCGGGGTCCTATCGTTCCAATCCAAGGCGCAGCAGCAGGTCCTTGAACCGGGGATCGCTGCGCAGCGGGTCAAACATCGGGTCCACTTTGATCTTCACGACCGCGTTCGAATGCTCCGCATACATTTGTTGGAGCAGTGCGAGGGCCCGCTCTTTCTGGCCCGTGCCCGAATAAGCGATCAATAAGGACGCGTCTCGGTTCGCCGGCGATCCAGAACTCTGCTCCAGTTTCGCCAAGGCCCGGCGTGCCTCGTCAGGATGACCGGCGCGGGCGTAAACGGCTGCCTTCCAACCCCACATCCAAGGACCTTCGCCGGCGGCCTCCCAGCGGTCGATCACTTTGATTGCGTCGTCGTATCGGCCCAGCTGCAGATAGGCAGGAATCATCAGGTCTTCCGCACGATCATAATTTGGGTCCAGATCGAGCACCGAGCGCCATTGCTTCAACGCGCTCTCGTATTGGCGCGACTCATACAAGATGGATGCACGATCGGTCGCGATAATGAGCGATATCGGATCCAGTTGGCGCGCCTGCTCGCTCTCGGCAAACGCTTCCGGGAACCGGCCTTGCCAGGAAAGAAATTCCGCATACCACTGGTGCGCAGTCGCATATTGCGGATCGAGTTCAATCGCCCGCCGAAATTCCTTCTCCGCTCCCGGCCAGTCGTAATCGTAATTCTCCTTTATCAAGGCAAGCGATGCGTGGGCATCGGCTAGACTCTCATCGAGCTCCAGCGCCCGCAAGGCCGTGGCTTTCGCCTTCGGCATCAGTTCGTTTTGCGGGCCCATGTACCATGTGCTCATCAGGGTGAAGGTGTCCGCCAGCCCCGCGTAGGCGCGGCCGAAGTTCGAATCCCTATCGATTGCCTGCTGAAAGTAATCGGCTGCCTGTCGAAACCCCTCTGCCGTCCTTTTGTTCCAGAAATAGCGGCCCTTCAGATACAGGTCATACGTTTCATAGGAGTTTGCTCCCCGCACAGGCGCAGCGGCCCGCCTTGGCTCGATCGGCCTCCGCCCGCTCAGGCTGAATTCGATTTCGTTGGCGACTTCCCGAGCGACCTCCTCCTGGAGCTCGAGCAGGTGGCCCAAATCGCGATCATATTGCCGCGCCCACAGATGGCTTTGGTCTTTTACCTGGATCAGCTGAACCGTGATGCGCACCCGTTTTGCATCCCGCCGCACGCTGCCTTCGATCACATACTGGATCCCCAAATCCCTTCCGATCGCGGGGATTGATTCCTGCGAGTGCTTGTAGTGCATCACCGAAGTCCGGGCAATTACGCCGAGATGAGCGGGATCGAGGTTGCCGAGCTGGCCGATCATCTCTTCGGTCAGGCCATCGCTGAAGTAATCTTCTGACGAATCGCCCGTGAAGTTCTCGAATGGCAAAACCGCCAGCATGACTCGTCCGCCAGACCCGAGGGGCCGGACTTTGCCCTCGAACCATCGGACATAAACACCCCAACCCACAATCGCCACGATCACGGTCGCAAGCGTCAATATCCCGAGCGCGCGCCATCGTGGCAACCGGGCAGCAGCGTCCTCTCGGACGGAAGGTCGGGGCGCCTCGGTCACCGCCTCTGGTGCTGTATCGGAACCGGTGACCGGCGCAATAAAACGATAGCCCTTACCCGTAATCGTCTGAATGAAACGAGGCTGCTCGGGGTCGTCTTTCAGAACCTGCCGGATCTTCCGTATCGCGCCGTTGATGCTGTTGTCGGTGTCGAGATAAACGTCCTTCCCCCAAATCTTTTCTACCAACCGTTCACGGGTCACCAGTTCTCCCCGGTGCTGCACGAGGAACAGTAGAACTTCCATGGGGATGCGCTCGATTTTGAGAATCCGGCCGGAGCGGCGTAGTTGGCCAGCGGCGCAATCGAGCTCGAAATCGTCCCCAAATTTGAGTGAATCTTGGATTTTGGCCGGTTCGAATGACACAACTTCCCCTAACGGTCAGCGCAACATTCTACCCTGCATTTCAGGCTTGACAGCATCTTCATTGTTTCCGGCAAGTTACGGGGACATGAAAATTAAGATGTCCGACAGCCGCCCGCTATTGAGTGGGAGTCTCGTTTCCGGCAGGATGACCCGCGTTTCAATTTTCGCCGTCGCTACTTTCATCATTTGAACTTTCATCGAGGAGCACATATGTCAGACAAGCCGTGCACTGGATCTTTCGTTCGTAAATTGCGTCAGCGACTCCGTAGTTCTGTCGACGGCGGGAACCGAAGGCGAGTTGCCCTCTGTACTGTCGCCCTCTTGACCATTGCCACAGGTTCTGCGATTGCTGATGTTTACCTTCGCAACCTCTTTCCCTTTCTGGATTTCACGGGCTTCTCTGGAACCTATAGCAGCACGGGAAGCGTCGATCTGAGTGGCCCGTTCTTTCAGAGTCTGGGAACGAACGGTCGAACCTGTGGAACCTGCCATGCGCCGAGCGACGGATTCGGGCTAAGCGCCGTCGACGCGCAATTGCGGTACTTTGTCAGTCGAGGCAAGGATCCGTTGTTCGCGCAGGTCGATGGCTCGACTTGTCCTACCGGCCCAGTCGACAACAGTTTGGTCGTGAACAACGGATTGATTCGGATCGGACTAACCGTTCCACCGAATACGACCGATGCATCACCACCGCAATATACGATCGCTGCCGTGCAGGATCCATATGGTTGCGCCCTCACCACGAATCCTCAGGGACAACAGATCGCCTCCGTCTATCGGCGGCCTTTGCCGACCACGAACCTGGGTTTCTTAAGCGCGGTCATGTTCGATGGCCGGGAATCGTTGCTGTACCCTCTGAACAACGAACAAACCTTTGCTGCCAATCTGAATACCGACCTGACACAGCAGGCGATCGACGCGACCCTGACCCACGCACAGGCCGATGAGCCTCCTACGGCCACGCAACTCAGCGATATAGTAGGCTTCGAACTGGCGCTCAACTCTGCGCAACTGTCGGACTTCTTTGCTGGAAGTTTGTCGAAAGGAGCCAACGGCGGAGCACAATTCCTGTCCACGCAGCCTTACTACCCGGGAATCAATGATTCCCTCGGTGGAGATCCTGAGGGAAAACCGTTCACTCCCAACGCATTTACGATTTACACGTCCTTCCAAAACTCGCGGAATCAGCAGCAAGCTTCGATTGCCCGTGGCGAGCAGATCTTCAATACCCAACCCCTGACCATCAGCAACGTCCCAGGGTTAACAACCGGCACTCAGCAGATTATGGGAACCTGCACAACCTGCCACGATACGTTCAACGTAGGAAATCATTCCTTCCCTTTGCCGCTCGACATCGGGACCGGTCACTCGCTCACTTACGAAACCGACCCGAACATCATCGCGGCGCTTCACCAACTGCAAGCGCCGACCCTGCCGGTATTTGAGTTGGTCTGTACGCAAGGGCCTCTAGCTGGCAACACCTACTACACCTCCGATCCAGGCAAAGCCCTGATCACCGGTCAATGCAGTGACATCGGCAGAGGCAAGGGTCTTATCCTGCGGGGATTGCCAGCGCGCGCCCCGTATTTCCATAACGGAGTTGCAGCCAATCTCCAGCAAGTCGTGAATTTTTATAATCAACGCTTCCAGATTGGCCTCTCGAAACAGCAGATGCAAGATTTGCTCAACTTCCTGCAGACGCTGTGACTGGGCCGGGAAGCCAAGTGTACGAAGTTTGTTGTAGCACCGCATCGACCGAGGCCGACTTCCTGTGTTTCGAGGACGACCTTAGAAAAAGCACAAACCAACGTGATTGCGCTCTGAACCCAGGCCGACGTATCCCGAAACAACGAGAAGTAAGGAACATCCTCAAAAAAACCTTAAAAGGAGAATCAGAATGAAACGAGTTTGCAAAATCAACAAGACAGTTCTAGTGATGATGACTCTGGCGGCGGTCGCCATCGCACTCAATGCGCCAGCCGCCTGGTCACAAGGAGTATCTCCGGTGGTCTGGAGCGCATCCCCGGTTTCGTTTGACAACGGTCAAGCACCGTCGGTGGCAGTTTCCGGTTGGTTCGCTGTAGAAGTGCATGAGGGTGCCTCAGGCACGCTCTGGTATAGCACCGGACAGATACAAGGCAGCACAGTGGTCTGGAGCGTCTCCACCCAGTATGCCAACGGATATGCTCCCTCGGTCGCCATCACCGGCAACACTGTGATCGAAGTACACCAGGCGGGCACGGGCTATGGAGCGCTCTGGAATATAGACGGCGAACTCACGCCCACCGGCGGGCTTAGTTGGGGCGCTACTGCTCAGCAGTATGACAATGGCCTGGCACCTTCGGTGGCAGCGGATGGACTGAGTGTTGTGGAGGTGCACCAGGGAGGCACCGGAGTCGGTCCGCTCTGGTATCACACCGGCCAGCTCCTGTCGGGCACTGTCGAGTGGGCCGCGAATCCATCTCAATATGACACCGGAGCGGCGCCGTCAGTAGCGGTTGCGGGATCGACGGTCATCGAAGTACATCAGGTAGACACCGGCGCAGGACCTCTTTGGTACCACACCGCGGAGATTCGGGCCAGTGGTTCGGTGGTGTGGGCGACAAAGGAAGCCCAGTATGGCACCGGCCTCGCTCCCTCCGTCTCGGCCTCCGGACCGACCGTCATTGAAGTGCACCAGGTGGAAAGTGGAGACGGTTCGCTGTGGTATCAGACGGCCGCATTGCAGTCGAGCGGGACGGTTAAATTCGTAAAGAAGGCGCTGGGATATGACAGCGGTGAAGCGCCGCGGGTCTCAGTGGCCGGAACAACGATCCTGGAGGTACACGACACAAACAGCGGTGTGGGACCAATTTTCTATCACACTGCAGCGTACTAGCGGGACGCTGCAGCGGAATCCTCAAAAACGAAACGAATTCTTCAGGAGGATATTGTATCCGTGCGAAAAGGTGTCCCGGGTCACACCCTTTCGGAGCGAGAAAGCCGTCGATGAAGCATAGCAACGCTGCGAAGCCAAGCACGTGGTTAGGTGCACGAAGTTTCATTCTTGATGCCCTGATCACGCGGAGATCAGAGACTACTTCCGCCTCATTAGGCACGGGTTGGGTGGCTCACCAGCCGTAATACTAGTTTTGATTCTCATCGCCATTCTCCTTGCATCGTCTGTAGCCCTTATTGGTTCAACTCGGGAGTCGCATTTTTGTTGGTATCGCGCCAGCAGGCGCGGGTTTTCGCTGTTACCACGGGATTGGAGTGGATGGCAAGCCGGCCTTGATGATGGTCTTGATTTTCATTGTCGATCTCCTTCCTCTGCTCGTGTCATTGCCGCTGAGGTTCACCTTCACGTTGGCTTTTGTTTGCTACCTTCTCCTTCCAGCCTTCACATTGGTCTTGGTTTTCATGGCGTCCTCCTTTCCGGGATAATGTCGTTGCTCGGTTGCTCGCTGAGGTTCACATTCACGCTGGCTTTTGTTTGCTACCTTCTCCTTCCAGCCTTCACATTGGTCTTGGTTTTCATGGCCATTCTCCTTTCTGAGTAAGTTAATTGTGCTGCGTTCATGTCGCATTAGGTATGACTACTTCCGGCGCCTCATCAAGCATGGGCTGGGTGGCTCACCAGCCTTGATATTGGTTTTCGTTTTCATTGCCGTTCTCCTTTCGCTTGTCAGATTGCAATCGACAGACCAGGATGCAGCGCAGCTTTCGGGCGCATGTCTAATCGCGTAAGCCCTTGAAATGGCGGCAAGTAGAGGTGGCAAGGATTTCGGAGACCCTGGGCGATCAAGGCTCACGCACTATATCCGAAGGGCTACACCCTATCCGAAGAGTGAGAGTCGCCAGCCGTTGCTCTGTTGACCGTTGACCCGTTAACCCTCGGGTCCCTAATCTGGGAGGCCGCCTTCGCCCTTCATATTAAGGTTGCGCATCAGACGGTGCAAATAGTTGGGATGTAGCCCGAGAGCCTTGGCAGCGTGAGTGTAGTTGCCGTGGTTCTGTTGCAATGCCTTGCCGATCAGGTCGCGCTTGGTTTCGGCGATGGTCTCGTGATAATGGCCAACGGAGACAGCGCCCGGGCTGGGATTCTCCAGCATTGTTTCCGGCAGGTCTTCCGGCATGATCGACTCGCTCGTGCCAAGGACCACCGCGCGCTCGATCGTGTTCTCCAGTTCGCGAACGTTGCCGGGCCAGTCATAGCCGACGAGGCAGGATTGCGCTTCTCTCGAGATTCCCGAGATTCTGCGCGGGGCTCTGGCTGCGAATTTCGCGAGGAAATACTCCGCCAGCGGCACAATATCTTCGCGCCTGTCGCGCAGCGCCGGCATGGTAACCGAAACCACGTTGAGACGGTAATACAGATCCTGCCGAAAAGCGCCTTTGCGAATCTCTTCCGTAAGGTCCCGATTCGTCGCTGTCAGTATACGAATATTCAGCGGGATGGGATGGGTTCCACCTAACCGGTCGAGCACGCGTTCCTGCAGCACGCGCAACAGCTTGGCCTGCAGAGTGGGTGCGAGTTCGCCGATCTCATCCAGAAATACCGTTCCTCCGTTGGCCAGTTCGAGCTTTCCCTTCTTTTGCGCAGCGGCGCCGGTAAACGCGCCTTTTTCATAGCCGAACATCTCGCTTTCCATCAGAGTTTCCGGCATGGCGGCGCAATTGATGGCGATGAAAGGCTTGTCGGCGCGCGGACTGTTGCGGTGAATCGCGCGCGCCACCAGCTCTTTCCCGGTGCCGCTCTGTCCGCAGATCAGGGTTGTCGAATCCATGGGTCCGATCTTCGCGATCATCTGGTAAATCTGGCGCATGCGCGGGCTGTCACCCACCATGTCATGCTGTACGTGGATTTCCGCCTTGAGGCGGCGGTTTTCGGCCTCCAGGGTTTGCAGGCGGCGAGCGCTTTCGAGCGCGAGCGCGGCTACGGTTCCCACCGCCGCGACAAGCCGCAACTGTCCCGAATCAAAACTCACAGCAGGATCGCAGGTGTCCACGTAGATCACGCCCCGCACACGATTGAAGACTTCGAGCGGGACCGCGAGCAAGGCATGTACCTGCGGATTGCTGGCGCCTGCTGGACTGCTGGCGTCGCGCAGGCCACTGTCGCGGAGATCATTGTCCGGAAGAGCATTGTCCGGAAGAGGATTGTCCGGAAGATCATTGTCCGGAAGTGCATTGTCCCGGAGCCCATTGATGAGAACCGCGACTCGCTCCCTCATCACGCGGTCGATCACCTGGCGGCTGACTTCAACCTGACCTTCAACCTGGCGTTCGGCCTCCGTCCGCCTATCCCAGCCGGTGACTGCGGTGAAGTTGCCATCGTCGCCGAGAGAAAGAATGGCGCCGCGCTCGGCCGGAACAATCTCAGCAATCAAGGCGAGCACATGCTGCTCCAGATCTTCCAGGGAGCGAATGGAGCCGACGATGCCGCACATGCGGAGCAGATTGTTCCAGCCGCGCGCTAAAGCCGCGGGCGTAGCCAGCATCTTCAGCGCTTCCGCGTCTTTCAGCGCCAGGAGTTCCGCTCGATTGAGGACCTGGGTCGATTCTCCTTGCAGCTCCGTCTCGTTCAGGGCGACGCTGGAGGCGCTGCCGGTTTCCGAAAGGCCGCCTTCCGAAAGAATGACCAGAAAAACCGAGCCGCTGATCTTTATCTCGTCGCCGTCCTGGAGCAGGCGATCTTTGACCGGCAAGCCATTCACCAGCACTGAACCTGAGTTTTCCGTAGTTCGAAGGTGAAATTGCTCTCCTTCTTTAATGACTACGCAATGACGAGCGGCCAGGGAAGAATCGGGGATGGAAATGGCGCTGCAAGGGTCGCGGCCAATGGAAACTTCACCGGCGAGAGCAAAGGTTGCCCCCTCCAACGGACCGGCAATCGCTTCTAGTTTTGGGCGCACCTGACCCCCATTGCCTGGGCTGAAACAGCGCCATGAGTATAGGCCCTGAAGGAAAGGCGAGGCAACGCCAGGAAGTCCATGTCAGGAGGCGTTCCTATTCTCGTTCCGCGCCTGTTCTCGCTTCTACAGCAACGAGCGTTCAACTGTAGCCGAAAAGATAGGGTCGAACCGAAAGGATATAGCTCGGCGAGCACATCGCCGCACAGGCAGAGGCGTAGGCGCTGCCGCTATCCCCAATTGCATGAATGAGTTTTGATTGGGATCGCGCCGACCTGCACTCGCCAGTAGCTTTGGTCTTCGGGTTGCAATTTACAACTGCGAAAGGAGAACGGCCATGAAAATCAAGACCAATGTAAAAGCGGGCACTCCGGGTGACCCGTGCGTCCATCGCTAGCAGTCCGTCAGTGGGACGAGAAGAGCTCAGCGTCAAGAATTCACGAAAGGAGCAAGGCCATGAAAACCAGGACAAATGTAAAAGCGGGTATCAATCCTCAGCCGCTGCCACCGAGAAAAATACAGTAATTATCCTCACAGAAGTGAGTTCCGGAGTTGTTAGGAAAGCTAGGGTTTCAGCAGTCAGCGTCAAAAATTCACGAAAGGAGCAAGGCCATGAAGACCAAGACCAATGTAAAAGCGGGACTCAATCCTCAGCCGCTTCCGCCTTTGGAGCTACAATGATAGCGATAACGGCTACGGTTAACTGGGCTTGAACTGCCCGCGTGAAAACAACAACACAGCGGGCAGTTCAAGCCATCTGCACATCAGGCTACCCTCGATTCTTCCCTACCTCTCTTGCCCCCTCGAAATCCATATCCGCGAAGTTCGAAAGGGCATTCTGCAAGCTGGCTGGAACTTGAGATTGCCTGTAATTTTCCTTACGCCACCGGCGAATTTCGTGAATAATACGCAGTGCTTCACGACCGCTAACGCGCTCCGCAAGCTGTAGGCCGGTAGCGGGTTCTGAATGGCTCGTCTCCGTCTGCGAAATGAGGCGAAAATGGCGAATTCTTTTTCTCGTTCCGAGCGCTACATAGAATCCGATGGTCTGCGCCGTGGGGTGTGGGGTTTGCTGGTGGTGGCGGTTCTGCTGGGTCTGTGGCTGCTATGGTTTTTCGCGGCTCGCGTTGGCGTGTACGCAGTGAGCGAAACGGCCGATCTGGAAGTCGATCGCGCCGCACATTCGGTCGAGTCCCAGTTCGCCGGCCGCGTCGTCGCCAGCAGCCTGACACTCGACCGCGAGGTGCAGGCGGGCGAGGTTCTGGTTGAACTCGATGCCGACACCCAAAAGCTGCAACTCAGCGAGGAACACACGCGCTTCGCTGCTTTTGCGCCACAGATCAAGTCGCTTGACGACCAGATCGCAGCCGAAGAGAGAGCCGGACAGGAAGAACAGCGCGCTGTACCTGCCGCGCTGGACGAGGCGCGGGCACATCAACGCGAAGCGGACTCAGCGGCCCACTTCGCCGAATCAGAGGCCGAGCGCCTGCAGCAAATGTACACGTCTGGGGTAATTTCGAAAGTGGACTGGGAGCGAGCGCAAGCTGATGCGCAACAAAGACAAGCCGCCGCCGACAGCTTGCGCTTCGCCGTTAGCCGCCTCGAGCAGCAGCAGCGCACGGGAGAACAAGACCGCCGCGCGCGGGTGCAAGGGCTGATGAGCGAAGTCAACCGTTTGCGCGGCTTACAAGAGACGACTTCGGCGGAGATTACGCGCCTGGAAGACGAGGTGGACCGGCGGCTGATACGTGCGCCGGTGAGCGGAACTCTCGGCGAAGTTGCCAACCTCCGGGTTGGTTCCGTGGTTCGAGATGGCGAGAAGCTGGCGACCGTAGTCCCGAAAGGAAAGCTACGCATCGTTGCCAGCTTTCAACCACCTGATGCTCTAGGACGCATCCGCCCAGGCCAATATGCGCGCATGCGACTGGAAGGTTTCCCATGGACGCAGTTTGGCAGCGTTGCGGGTACGGTGACCAGCGTTGCGAGCGAGGTTCGCGACGGCCGAATCCGGGTGGAGCTGGCCGTCAATCCTAACCTGGGTTCTCGCATTCCCATGCAACACGGCCTGCCCGGAACCGTCGAGGTGCAGGTGGAGAGAATCTCGCCGGCGACTCTGGTGCTGCGCATGGTGGGACGCGAGCTGGCGCGACCTGCCCGCAGCCTTGCGTTCGCAGAGCGTTTCTCCGCTAACCATTCCTCCGCAGAGTACGGAGCGGGCTTATGAAGATTGGCGGGGGCAGCCGGTTGATTGTGCCTGAGGTCGTGCAGACCTCGGCCATGGATTGTGGGCCGGCTGCGCTCAAGTGTCTGCTGGAAGGATTCGGGATTTCCGTGAGCTACGGGCGGCTGCGCGAGGCCTGCCAAACCGACGTGGACGGTACGTCGATCGACACTCTGGAAGAGATCGCCGGTCAGCTCGGCTTGGATGCAGAGCAAATCATGGTGCCTCCGGATTACGTTCTGCTCGAAGAAACCGAGGCTTTGCCCGCCATCGCCGTCGTGGAACAGCAACATGGCATGACGCACTTTGTGGTGGCATGGCGACGTCACCGTGGTTTTATGCAGGTGATGGACCCGGCTGTAGGCCGCCGCTGGGCTACGTGTGAGCAGTTTCTCTCCACGCTCTATGTGCACACCCACTTAGTGGACGTGAGCACGTGGCGGGAGTGGGCGACATCGGAAAAATTCTTACGGCCGCTACGCCGCAAACTCATCGACCTGGGATTGTCAACGTCAGCTGCGAATGATCTGGTCGAAACTGCGGTCGCGGATCCGCGCTGGCGATCGTTGGCGGCGCTCGAGGCTTCGACTCGCACGGTGGAAGCGATCGCACAGTCACGGAGTCTGCGCCGTGGTTCCGAAGCGGCGCGAGCCGTGGAGCGTCTGTTTGAAGGGGCTCGTACTGAAGCTGACGGACGAGAAGGGATGATTCCCGCACACTATTGGTCGCTGCGTGCGGCTCCATCCGGTCCTGAGGGAGAAGAACAGATTTTTTTTCGCGGTGCGGTGTTGGTGCATGCCCGTGGGCGCCGGCAGCAAACCGGCGTTCTGGATGGCCGGGAAGAGCAAGCGGCCCCAGCATCGCTTTCGCCAGAATTGACCGCAGCATTGGAGGAACCGCCCGCTCGACCCGGGCTCGCATTACTGCGGCTGTTGGCCAAAGACGGCGCTGCAGCTCCTTTGTCGATTGTTGCCGCTTTGTTTTTCGCCACGGCGGGAGTCATGATCGAGGCCTTGCTGTTTCGCAGCCTTCTGGACCTGGCACATGAGGTCGGTCCGCCCGCTCAACGTCTCGCCGCAATGGCTGCACTGGTGGCCTTCGCGGGCGTGATGTTGGCTCTGGAGTTTCCTATTTCCACTGGCTTACTCGGCATGGGGCGGCGGTTGGAATCGCGACTGCGAATTGCGTTTCTTAAGAAGATTCCTCGAATTGGCGACCGTTATTTCCATAGCCGGCTCAACTCGGATATGGCGGCGCGCAGCCACAGCATCCACCGGATTCGCAGTTTGCCAAGTTTAGCCGGCCGCCTTCTGCGATCGACATTTGAGCTGATCCTCACAGCCGCGGGAATCATCTGGCTCGATCCGGGTGCCGCTCCGATCGCAATTGTCGCAGCCGTGCTGGCGGTTAGCTTGCCGCTCCTCGTCCAGCCGCTGCTCGCAGAGCGTGATATGCGTTTGCAAAACCACGCAGGCGCCCTGAGTCATTATTATCTGGATGCGTTCCTCGGACTTATGCCTTTGCGCACCCACCGCGCAGAGGGCGCTCTGCGGCGCGAACATGAGAGCCTGCTGGCGGTATGGACGCATGCTGGCTTCGGACTCGAGCGTCTCGTCGTTTTCTTTGAGGGGATGCAGTTCTTCGCCGGCTTCGGGCTTGCCGCCTGGCTGTTGATCGATCACGTTTCTCGAGTCAGCGAGTTAGGAAGCGTGTTACTGCTGGTGTATTGGGCACTCAACCTACCCATGCTCGGCCAGGATATCGCAAGAGTTGCCTGGCAATATCCCACCGCTCGTAATCTTACCCTGCGCCTACTCGAGTTGATTGAGGCACCAGAGGAGGCCGATTCTACGTTGCAGGCCCCGAGCTGCGTCCAGCCAGTGGAAGACAGGGCTGCGGAGAGTATAGCCGGAGTGGCGATCGCGTTCGATGGCGTCAGCATTCGGGCATCTGGTCATACCATTCTCGAAGATGTCGAACTTGAAATCGAGGCGGGCAGTCACCTGGCCATCGTCGGGCCATCTGGCGCCGGCAAGTCCAGCCTGGTTGGAATCTTGCTCGGATGGAATCGGTTGGCAAGTGGTCAAGTGCTCATCGATGGTGCGCCTCTCGACAACATGCGTCTTCAGAAGCTACGCCAGGAAATAGCTTGGGTCGATCCCGCCATACAGATCTGGAATCGCTCTCTATTTGAGAATCTTCGCTACGGGTCGGGTGATTGCCTGCCAACGCCGGGCCTGCTGGAAGAAACGGAGTTGCTCGACTTGCTGCAGAGGTTACCGGATGGTCTCCAGACCGAGTTAGGCGAAAACGGAGGCTTGGTTTCCGGCGGAGAAGGCCAGCGGGTACGACTGGGGCGCGCCCTGCTAAAGCCGGGCGTGCGGCTGGCGATTCTCGATGAGCCGTTTCGCGGGCTCGATCGTCAGCAACGTCGACTATTGCTTGCTCGCGCTCGAAAACATTGGTGCGAGGCTACATTGCTGTGTGTGACCCATGATGTCGGTGAAACGCTCTCCTTTCCCAGGGTGCTCGTCGTGGAGGCGGGACGGATTGTCGAGGATGGCGCTCCCGAAGATCTAGCGCGTCGACCGGCCTCGCGTTACCGGAGCATGCTACAGGCCGAAGAAGAGGTCCGCGAAGGGCTGTGGTCGAGCGCCATCTGGCAGCGCCTCAGCCTGGAGGGCGGGCGGCTCGTGCAGCACGCACACAAGAAGGTAGAAGCATGACCGAGGATCTGCAGGCGCTAAGCTGGTCCCCCACTGAACTCGGTCGAGCACTCGAAGCGCTGGCGCGTAAGGCGGCGCTTGCGCCGCGATCGGTGCAGATTCCGGTTGCTCCCAGAACGATCGTGGAAGATCGCCGATCGCTCAATGAGTGGATCGGCGCTGCCGCTCAATGGTTCGGCTTCGAAGCGGAAGCGGTGACTGGCTCGTATGACACGGTTGATCAGATGTTGCGGGGCGCAGGTCCAGCTTTGCTCGAGCTGCGTAGCGATGGCACACCTAAGTTCCTCGCCTTGCTAAACGGCAACCAGCGGACAGCATCGCTCCTCGGCCCGGACTTAAAGATCGTGCAGGTTCCCTTAACCTTTCTTCGGACCGCACTGGTCCGTGCCCTCGAGGCACCGCTGGAAGAAGAAGTGCTCCGGTTGATCAAAGATGTTGGCATCTCCGACCGCCGCAGAGCGGACGCTCGGTCTGCCATTTTGCGTGAGCGCCTCCGCACAGCACCGATTGGCGGTTGCTGGCTGCTGCGTACTCCGCCGGGCGCAAGCTTCTGGCGGCACTTGCGCCAGGCACACCTCCCTCGACGTTTGCTCGCCCTCGTAGCTGCGAACGCCGTGGAATACTTTCTTTGGATCCTATCCTGGTGGCTAGTCGGACGCGGCGCCCTCGAAGGGCGATTTGACCGGGGCTGGCTGCTGGCGTGGGCATTACTTCTGCTGACCATCGTTCCTTTTCGCCTGCTTGGCTCCTGGTTGCAAGGTGTCGTTTCTATTCAAGCTGCAGGCTTGCTAAAACGGCGACTGTTGTATGGTGCGCTCCGTCTGGTTCCGGAGGAAGTCCGTCACCAAGGCGCGGGCCAATTCCTGGGACAGGTCATCGAGTCAGAAGCGGTAGAATCCATGGCCCTCAGCGGAGGCTTCTTGGGGCTGACTGCGGCGATCGAACTAGCTGCAGCGGCATTTGTGTTGGGTTGGGGTGCGGGAGCGACCTTGTTGCGCTTGCTGCTGCTTGGCTGGATCTTCCTGACTTTGATGCTCAGTTACCGTTATTTCTTTACTCGCCAGATCTGGACCCAGCGCCGCCTGAACATGACGCACGACCTGATCGAGCGTATGGTCGGTCACCGCACCCGAATGGCCCAGGAAGGATCCGAACGCTGGCACGACGGTGAAGATGAGGCACTCGAGCGGTACCTCGAAACTTCAAAGAGCATGGACGGATCGTCGGCAATGCTGATGGCCTTGGTGCCCCGTGGCTGGCTGGTGTTAGGCCTCATCGGGCTTACCCCGGCATTCATCTCCAGTCGCTCGCCAGTAGCGCTAGCCATCGCTCTTGGCGGCATTCTGCTCGCTTACCGAGCTCTGGAGAGTCTCACGGAGGGTCTGTCGAATCTTGCCGACGCGACAATTTCCTGGAAACAAGTGGCTGCACTTTTCAACGCCGCGGCTCGCCCTCAGGCCGTGGGCTTGCCTGCTTTCGCCGTCCCTCTGGACGGAGGAAAGCCGGCAACTGATGGCCGCAAATTGGTCGAGGCGCACGATCTGGGTTTTCGCTACCAGGACCGCGGGGAGCCTGTGCTTCACCAGTGCAATTTGTCGGTGGCGTGTGGCGACCGACTATTGCTGGAAGGCGAATCTGGTGGTGGCAAATCCACCTTGGCGTCCTTGCTGGTTGGCATGCGCACACCTCAGTCGGGCCTCCTACTACTGGAAGGACTGGACCGGCAGACGCTAGGCGTTGACGGCTGGAGGAGGCGCGTCGTCTCGGCCCCGCAGTTCCACGAGAACCACGTGCTCACGGAGACCTTCGCCTTCAACTTGCTCATGGGACGCCGCTGGCCGCCTTCCGAAAGTGATATCCGTGAGGCAGAAGAAATTTGTCATGAGCTTGGCCTCGGCGAGTTACTCCAGCGCATGCCCGCCGGGCTGCTACAAATGGTTGGCGAAACCGGATGGCAGCTCTCCCACGGCGAACGCAGCCGCCTCTATGTTGCGCGGACGCTACTCCAGGACGCCCGCCTCATCATCCTCGACGAAAGCTTCGCCGCATTGGACCCCGAAACCCTCCGCCGCGCACTGAACTGTGTGCTGAAGCGCGCTTCAACCCTGATGGCCATTGCCCATCCATAGGTCAGCTCTCGGTCTTGCGATCCCAGAGCACCTATTCCGAGATCATCCTGATCGTCCCCAGCCACGTCTCCACCAACGCAGCCATCCCGTTATCGGGAACTTCGCACGCCGCATTCAACGCCGGACAGCCAGTGGGCAGCAGACAACCTCTACGAGTTCAAAGCCCAGGCCTGGTCTGCACAGCGCTTTGCATGCTGGAATGCTCCAGTGTAGTTCTGTGCGCCATTCAGTTCCGAGTGCCCGATTACGATGCGGCCATATCCCTTGGCTACGACTTCGCGCGGGCTGGGTTTGCCGTTTACTCCGTGATAGAAGCCCGGCGGTTGGATCACGCGCGCATGGCCCCAGCGGTTAAGAATGATACCTGCAATGTCATGTTTCGCATCGAAGCCGAGGCTGCCGAACATCTCCGTCATCTGGCGACGAATCGTGCGCTCGTAATCGATGTAGCTGGTTGAAAGCAGGCGCATCCTTCCTAGTACGCCCTGCTCGTGCGCACTGTGCCCAGGAGTATACAGGCCCATGTAGAAGGTCAGCAGCGTAGGCTTTTCCGGATCGAGTGGCGGGTTGTACTCACCGATCACCATATCGCGACGGATGTTGGCGCAGTAGCCGAACATTGTGCCATCGTCCATCCAGCGCACCGCAGGCGCGCCCAGCTTATACAAAAATCGCCAGTTCGTCAGAGCGACGTTTGCGATCAGAGCGGGCGCGTAGAAGAACTGATCGTAGGCAGCGCGAATGTCATCCGGAATCCCGACGAGAATGCGTTTGTTGATCCATCCGCCTGAAGCCATAACGACGGCGCGAGCACGAGTTCGGTACACCTGCCCGTTGCACTCATAGGTCACGGCCACCATATCTTTATCTTTATTTTGCGCGCCATCTTTGAGGGAGGTGCGCGCCTCATGCTCGACGCGGATCACGGTCGAGCGCAGCCGGATGCGCGTGGGCTGATCTGGTTTGTCGAGAGCCGCGAAATCAATCCGGCCGTTCATGATGCCCTCGAAGCTGAAATCTCCGGAGATGGAGCCGGGAATGAGTCCGCGAACCAGATGTCGCCCCATTGTCGAGTTGCCGCCCGGAAACGACAGCGTGCGCCTCGGCACTTTTTGATAAGCTGAGACCAATCCATGACCGACGCGCGCGGCGACGGCATCGCAGCCAACCCCGCCCAGCAGACCAACCATCGGTTGAGAAAACTTCGTGACTTCGGGATCGTATCCTTTAACCACTTCGAGGTAATGCTTGTAGGTGATGGAATCGAGGAAATGCGGATCATCATCTCCAGTTTGGCCGGAGTCGTGCCGCCAGCTCAGCAGATCTTTCTTGGTGCGCTCGCTGAAGGGCGTGCCCTTCAAGTCGTTGCTCCAGATGTTCAGCATCCAGGTTGGTTTTGAGGCGCCACTTTTTTGATCGAAGTAGTACGCCACGTCCACGTAACCTTCGTCGAGCCCATCCATGTTGGCGTAGTTGTCGTAAGAGAAGCGCAGCGGTTTGAGAGCAGAATTCCAGGACTGAAACGAGTAAGTACGAGGCAGCTTAAAATCGGTGAAGAACTGATCGAGCTGAGTGTTCGATCCCTCCTGCGGAGGATAGAAGTCGTTCGATCCCTGCGGCCCAATCAGGTGGTACCCATTCACGTCGAACTCGTTCTGCCGCGCCTCGCCACCGAAGACGGAGTGATTATCGAGAACGAGGCAATGATGCCGACCCTGCGAATGCTTGGCATACTCATGCGCCGCCATCAGGCCGGTCAAACCGCCGCCTACGATAATCAGGTCGAAAATCTCGCCCGTATCGTTCGGAGCCTTCGGAACCTGGTTGTAGAATCCATCTCGCACCCGATGCGCGGACTGCACTACCGGCAGCGTGTTGCCGTTTGCATCCGCATAATCGCCTACGCCACCGTAGCCGCTGAAGGTGTCACGATCCTGCGACGTCGCGCCCGCACCGGCCTTGGGCTGCTTTCCCTGTGCAATGGCATGCATGGGACACGCTGCCGAAAGCAGCGCCGCTCCACTACCAAGAAGCGAGCTGTTGAGAAAGTCACGACGTGTGATCGGCGAGGTAAGTCCTAACTTACGATCTTCTATCTGATGGTCTTCCTTGGGGTTCTTGTTCTCCAATGCTCGGTCGCTCCGTCTTGGCAGATTCCGTATCAGTGGACGGCGTCGCGCGAGGCTCTACGGGGATTCGTCGCTACGTAAGTGGATGAATCGTCCCCTGGAGCCATTCAAAAATCGCCGAAAGCGCCTCCACCTCCCGTTTGTCCTCCACCGAAGTGGAAGTCGTCCGGACCCCTTGTTTGCGGGGTTGGCGTTATTGAGTCGGGCGATAGCAGGCCGAAAACGGTCGACCCGACGCTAATCCAGTGTTTGTCCTTTCCGGATAGGCGCGCAGCGGTAAAGCCGTGGCGAATTCCGTCCGGGCCGCGGGCAAGCCAGCGTCGGATAAAGAGGACTACAGCGGTTAACAATATGCCCAGTAGCATCGGGTCCCAGGTATGGCGCTGCCAGCCGAGATAAGGTTTATTGGACACGAAAGTCAGAATGGCGACGATTGCACCCACCGCGATGACGAAGCGGTCCTTCTGGCGAATGCCGCGCGCGAGTACGATTGGCGGCAGACACCAGATCAGTACCCAGGTGGCCCAGTAGAACGGCCTTGCGAATTCGGAGGCGGCCTCAGTGCCGCTCCACAACGGCGCGGACAGATTCAACGACGAAAGCTGGAGATTGATGGTCAGGTAGATGCCGAGCCAGAGGAGCGCTTCGACTAGCGAATACGCTTCGTCGAGGTAGTCGAAGCGATGGCGGGAGCGTACAGAGGCTACAGCTAGTAGGCCGGTTCCGTAGAACGCCGCGATGATCAGATGCTGCGCCGCGCGGGAGTCGGTCCAGTGGCCGGGCAGAAAGACGACGAAGATCATCGCGGCGGGAAATGCATAGGAGAACCCAAAGCGGCGCCATATCCAGAGTGAAAAGACGGCGCCAGCGGCGGGAACCACGAACTGGGCTGCGTCCGGCCTCGGCGAATAAAGGCGGGTGAAAAAAGCCGCCTGCATTCCTACGCAGAGAAAAACAACCGAGCAGACGGCGAGCGCTTCCTCGATACCGTAGCGATAGAGCCTGCCTTGGGAGGCAGCGACTTCGGCAGCCGCGTAGCAGACGGCAGCGAAAATCAGGAAGAAAACGCCGGCAGTTTGATCCGATGGGCGCCCAATCACGAAGAACAGGCCGGTGGCGGCACCCACGCTGATCAAGGTGAAGAGGAACAAGACCAGCCGCAGAAAAACGTTGGTGGTACGGAGCTCGGAGACCGTTTCCTGCTCCAGAAGCTGGTACTGCGCCTTGCTGAGGAAGCGCTCGCCTACCCAGTCCTTCAGGAGTTTGCGGGCGTGCAGAGTTTCTTCGCTGGATGCGCTGTAGAGCCTCACGACTGTCTCCCGAAGCGACGGCCGATCTGGACTAGCACTATGAGCATGGCCACTCCGCTAAACACGAAATAGGCCAGCGTAGCGGATTCATCGTGGAGACTACGGAGGACCAGCGAGCTGACGCCGACGTAGCCATAGACGGCGGCATAAGCAACGAAGGCAAACTGCCGGCGCGCCAGTCCCCAGGCGAGAGACGCGCCACAGGCGATGAGCAGAGCGAGAAACCATACGCCGTAGCCCTGCGGATTGAACACACCGGAGAGCAGAGCCCAAAATAAAACGTTGGCCACGATGTTCAGATAAGTGCCGAAGAAATGCGCTTTCAGGCCGAGGCGCTGAAGAAGTGCTCCACCGACGCCGACCAGCAGGCAGTAGAGAAGGGCATATCGGCGATACACAGCGTCGGGATTGGTCGACCATTGCGAGGCTGACCGACGCGAGATGGTGAGCCCGAACCATCCGGCGAGTGAGGACAAAGCGAGCGACAGCACGAAGCGATTATCGAAACGATAGGCGAGGAAGAAGAAGAGGACGGCGGTCGCCAGGAGATAGAAATCCCATTGGCCGGAGAGCACGTGGAAACGGTTCTCGATGTAAGCAAGTTCTAATGACCAGACGAGGCTGCCGAGGTAAAGCACGTAGTCGAAGATCGGACTCGGTGCAGGCGTTTCGGCGAGGGACCACGCAGGCGCGCGGGAAAAGGAATACCAAGAACAGGCCGCGAGGATGCTGGAGAGAGTGGTCAGGACGAGGACGTCACCGAGTTGCTGCGACCAGGTGCTGACAGTCCAGCCGAGTCCGACAACGAACGCCAGCACACTGGCGTAGAGGAGAACGTTCAGTTCGAGAAAAACGGAGAAGGGTTCTCCACGGGAAAGGCCTGCCAAATGAGCGTGCTGTTCGGGCGATATTTTGCCCTGCTGCTTCCAATGCTCTAATCGAGTGAGGATGGTCATGAAGCGGGAACCACCGTCTAACTCTCCCTTCAAGCCAAGGCGTAGAGATATTCGACGAACGAGCGCACAGCTCCATCAATTCCCGCCACTTTCGGATTGGTGGAATCGATCAGGTAGTACTCATTCGGAGCGTGTGCGCCGGTTCCGTGTCCTGCTCCGAAATGTCCTGCCGGAAGACTGAGAGGTGCGGAAGTGAAAATGTATCCAGGCCAGGAACCGGCGGATCGAGGCCACAGAACAGGATCCAGACCCAACTTGCGGTAAGTCGCAATTTGCGCTTGTATGAGCTTGGCGTCCGGCGAGGTCTGGGTTGGGTCGTAGCCGCCACTCATATTGACCTCTATGTCGCCAAAGCCGTGTTTGGCAAGATGCTCCTTAAGTAGCGCCAGCGTACCGGCAGCCGTCATGTCAGGCACCAGCCGCATGTCAATCTTCGCGACAGCGCGATGCGGCAGAACGGTCTTGCCGCCGGGACCTGTATATCCTCCGACCAGGCCCTCGATGTTGATAGTGGGCTTCGACTCAAGCAGCACGAGCGAGTCGAGCCAGTTCGTGTCATGCACCCAATGCTCGACTCCAAGCTGTTGCTTCGCCGTGGCTTCACTGCGGCGAGCGGCAACATCCTGAATCATTTTCATCTGTGCCGCAGTAAGCGGCTTTGCCTTATCAAAGAAGCCTGCAACCGCAGGCGTGTGTCCGTCGGGTTCGATCAACGTGTTGAGCGCTTGCACTAAGTGCCACGAGGGACTGTCCACCTGTGCCTCAAGGCTGGAATGAACGTCATGTTTAGGTCCTCGTCCCCAGCGCTCACCGCTGGAAACGAGTTCGAGCTCAACCACGCCTTTGGCGCCGAGTGATATCTCTACGCCTCCATCCACGTCCTGGCCCGCTTCCGGTATGAACACACCCATGCATTTTTTCAACGCAGCGGCGACCTTGGGGTTGCGGACAATCTCCGGAAAGTGAGGAGAAGCAATCTCTTCCTCACCTTCACACACGAGGATGAGATTCACAGGCAGCTTTTTTCCCGCCGCCTTAAATGCATGAAGAGCGCCCAGGAAGGCGGTTTCGGGACCCTTTTGGTTCACGGCGCCGCGACCGACGCAGATTCTGCCCAACCCTTCCTTGTCCACGATCCGTCCTTCGAGCGGAGGCGAAGACCACTCCGAGGGAACGAACTGTTTCACGTCGTACATGAAATAGATGCCGACGGTCGTAGCCGCACCAGCATCAAGGATGCCGAAGACTCCGGGTTTGCCTGACGTGGGTACAATTTCGACGTCTGCGAATCCAGCATCGCGGGCGAGTTGCGCCATATATTCAGGGCCCTGCGGATAGTTGCGGTCCTCGGCCGCGATCGAGGGCAAAGCGATCCAGTCCTGCAGCCGCTTCACGTTCTCGTCATGCAGCTTCGGTATTTGACTGAATACCGACTGGAGGTCGGGGTTGTCTGCGGAGTTGTCTACGGAGAAAGCAGCCATTGGTAATGCGGCGAAGGCGGCTCCAGCAAGTGCACTGTGGATGAACTCTCGGCGATTGAACGCGCTATGGCTCGAGTCAGTCAACGTATCCCCCGTTACCCGAACAAAGAATGGTTGTCCGCGGTCGATCTTAGAATCAGTTCTCGAAGCAGAACCATCTGCCTTTTTATCGAACGTCATCATACCAGCCGGGTTCCCAGAGGTCAGCAATCTTTTCTAATCAGAAGCCGCCCGCTCCCTGCGATTCGACCATGGGTCGCAGGAAACACTATCTCCAGAGAAAGGGATCATTCCCCCCTGACGCATTTTTTGAAGGTAGCCGCGGAAGTTGGCTTGTCCAGCGTCTCGATTTCCAGCGAAGGTGCTTTGCGATCAGTCCTGGATCGTCGGCAATACCGAAGTTATCCATCTTCTGCGCCTAGCTTTAACCAATCCCCCGAATATGAAGCGCTTGAACGAATGCAAAAAAGGTGGCGAGCTGGGCACTCGGGGAGGTATATTCTCCGGTGGCCGGGCAAGCAAAACGGAAATTCCGGTTTTATTTAGGAGAGCTTAACGAGATGGGAAGCTGGAACAGATCCGTTGTCTTCATGCTATCGGCCATGGCGTTGATCACAGTTGTTGGATGCGGATCAGGCAGTTCAACTCCACCCCCACCCGCCACCTACACCATCGGTGGCACGGTTACGGGGCTCACCGGCACAGGGCTGGTGCTGCAGGATAACGGCGGCAACAACCTGACGGTGAGCGCAAACGCCACCAGCTTTACCTTCTCCACTGCGGTCACCAGCGGCGGCGCATACAGCGTCACGGTGCTCACCCAGCCCACAGGCCAGAGCTGTACGGTGACCAGCGGCAGCGGCACGGCCACCGCCAATGTCACCAATGTGAGTGTCGCCTGCGTTCAGGCGTATACCATCGGCGGTTCGGTCCTCGGCCTCAGCGGCACGGGGCTGGTGTTGCAGGATAACGGTGGCGACAACCTGACGGTGAGCGCCAACGCTACCGGCTACGCCTTCACCTTCGACGGTTCGATTCCCAGCGGCGGCGCATCCTACAGCATCACGGTGCTATCCGATCCCGCCGGCCAGGCCTGCACGGTCGCCAACCCCGTCGGCACGGCCACCGCGGATGTCGCCGATGTGGATGTCTCCTGCACCAATCTCGCAGGGGTCACCTACACTATCGGCGGCACGGTTGCGGGCCTCAAAGGCCCAGGGCTGCTCTTGGAAGATGCCGTCGGGATCAACGACGATGACCTGTTGCCGGTGAACGGAAACGGCAGCTTCACTTTTGTCAATCCGGTCGCGAGTGGCGGCGCATATAACGTCACGGTGGTCACCCTACCCACAGGCCGGAACTGCGCTGTAGCCAATGGCAGCGGCACCGCCAGTGCCAATGTGACGAATGTGAGTGTCGTCTGCGTCGGCGAGTGGACGTGGATCGGCGGCAGCAACACAGTCGGCAGCTTTCTCGGCCCACCCGGAGTCTACGGCACGCTGGGAACACCAGCCACCGCCAACATCCCCGGAGGGCGCGAGCAAAGCCTGAGCTGGATCGATGCGTCGGGCAATGCCTGGCTCTTCGGCGGATATGGCGACGACTCGACCGGAAACGCTGGAGGCGGACTTGGTGCAGAGCTCAATGACCTGTGGAAGTTTGACTCGAAACTGGGTACCAATGGCGAGTGGACGTGGATGGGCGGGATCAACGTAGCGCCCGCAAGCCTAACCGGCGGTGCGGCCGGTATATCCGGAATCTACGGGACGCAGGGAACAGCCTCGCCCACGAACGATCCCGGAGCGCGCGAGCAAATCTTGAGCTGGATCGATGCGTCGGCCAATGTCTGGATCTTCGGCGGAGATGGCATCGACGGGGAGACGCCTGGAGTCAATGGAGAGCTCAACGACCTGTGGCAGTTTAACCCGACACTCGGCACACTGGGCGAGTGGACGTGGATGGGCGGCAGCAGCACAGTCCCCGGCACATTCCTCGGCCAAAACGGAGTCTACGGCGCGCTGGGATCGGCAGCCTCCACGAACATTCCCGGAGGCCGCTACGGCTCCGTGAGCTGGATCGATGCGTCGGGCAATTTCTGGCTCTTCGGCGGGAGCGGCACCGACTCGGTCGGAACGCAAGGATATCTCAACGACCTGTGGGAATATACTCCGAGCGCGACCGGGGACACGGGCGAGTGGACATGGATGGGCGGCAGCAGCACAATCCCTTACCAATACGGCGGCCAATCCGGAGTCTACGGCACGCAGGGGATGCCAGCCTCTACGAACATTCCCGGAGGACTGGACGCCCCCGTAAGCTGGACCGATTCGTCGGGCAATGTCTGGGTCTTCGGCGGGATAGGCTTCGACTCGGCTGGAAACTTCGGATTTCTCAACTCCCTGTGGAGGTATACTCCGGGCGCGACCGGGCAGGCGGGCGAGTGGACGTGGATGGGAGGCAGCAGCACAGTCGGCAACAACGGCGGCCAATCCGGAGTCTACGGCACGCTGGGAACGCCAGCCTCCACGAACATTCCCGGAAGTCGATTCAGCGCCGTGAGCTGGATCGATGGGTCGGGCAACCTCTGGCTCTTCAGCGGGCAGGGCTACGACTCGACCGGAAGTTTCGGAAATCTCAACGACCTGTGGAAGTACACTCCGAGCGCAACCGGGGACACGGGCGAGTGGACGTGGATAGGCGGCGGCAGCACAGTCGGCCTCCGCGGCGGCCAATCCGGAGTCTACGGCACGCTGGGAACAGCCGCCCCCGCGAACACTCCCGGAGGTCGATTCGGCTCCGCGAGCTGGATCGATGCGTCGGGCAATCTCTGGTTCTTCGGCGGGAACGGCTTCGACTCGACCGGAGCGCAAGGAAATCTCAACGACCTGTGGGAGTTCCAGCCGTAAGGGAGGAGAGTCCATACGGGAATAATTCCATATTTTGTTTCCGGAGGCAGCCATCCTCGCCTCGGTAAATCAAGGCTGCGACGGGAGGCGAACCAGGTCGACGCAGCTCGCGCGACCCTCCACGACCGTGGTTAAGGCCGGGCTTCAAGAACGATATTGAACGGTGTTTCAGCAGCGCGCCGGACGCGAGTAAAACCAGCGGACTTCATGCACCGCTTAGTACGGAGTGAATGTCCCGGTCCTACTGCGCAGTAGGAACTTCACTTTACAACCAGAACGAAGCCGCTACTGTTAGTCATAGAGCCACTGGTTGCGCTCACCACTACGTTGGAGGTCGCTGCGGGTGTGCCGGGATTCGGAGGCGGACCCTGGTTGCCGCCACCGCCGCCTCCTCCACAGGCGGGGGCGATGATCAGCGAGCACATCAGCAAGAGAAGAAAGAGTCCGCGGGTGCGGCGCTGGTTGGGCCCGCCAATCAAGATCAAGGAGAAGAGTAAACCGGCGCCAGCCATCCATTGTGCGAGAAAATAAGGCTGAGGGCGCACGCGCAACCGGGCTGTGGGCGCGGTGGTTGTCACGAGAATCGCCACGGATGTCTGATTTGCGGTCCCACTCGCTGTAATTGAGGGTGGGGTCAACGCGCAGGCAGCCTCCGAGGGAAGGCCTGTGCACGACAGATTAATGGTGCCGCTGAAGCCCAGTCGGCAGCCGCGGTACCTTCTCCGAGGCAATAGTCGGTATAGGCGACAACCGTGCCCGGAGGAACACCGGTGGCAGGCTTTTGAAAACCGCCGTTGTGAAGAAGGTTTTGCGCTGAGAGCGTCAGCGGCATCAAGCAAGCAAGTGCAGCCTGCAGCAGAAGCATGTTTGTCAGTTTGCGAATCATAGAGATCCTCTTTTCTGATTTGTTCGAACTTGAAGCTCTTCCATTTCTTGACGACCACGCAGTTACGTAACCTGGCAAAGACGCCAGACATCGCCCACCTACGGAGTCGCCATGAATGAGACAACGAGCCCGTCGGCATCCTGGTACCAGCCGACAAGCACGCCGTCGTTATTGATGTCGTCTACTACGGCGTAAACTTCGCCGGGGAGAATGTTGATCGGCGTGAAGACGCCTCCGCTCAGCAGGAAGTTCTGTACTCCATCGAGGGTGTCCTCGCATTCGGTGGTGGTGCAGTACCCGCCGACGATGACGCCGGAGTCGTTGATTCCGTTGACAAACGTCTGAACTGCCCCAGGGTAAGCGAACGAAGTGTAGGTTCCCCCGCTCAACAAGAAACCGTTTTCAACTCCACTGGCGTCGAAATAGGTGCCGATTATGTCTCCGGCGCTATTGATATCGTCCGCGCAGGTTTGGCTGCCGCCGGGGTAGTCGAACGAGGCATAAGTGCCTCCAATCAGCGTGAAGCCATGATCGTTGCCGTCGCTATCGCCCCAGCAGCCGACAACCTCTCCCGAATCGTTGATCGAGAAGGGAAGGGTGGCCGTGGCGCCGGCAAAGGGCACCTCGAGCGGGGTGAACTTTCCGCCGATCCGCTCATAGCCGTGGTTAAAGTTCGAACTGTCAAGGTAAGTACCAACAATCTGACCCGCGTCGTTAATGCATGTCGCCTCTTGTTGCGCGGGCTTGTGGGGATCATTCACCGCCTGGTAGCTCTCGGCGTTGTTTTTCTTCCCCGACAGCTCGACGAGAAAGCCCGCTTGGCTGAAGTTTCCGTTGTCGCCGTACCCTCCGACGATCTCAGTTTTGGAAGTGGTCGCACCCTTGTTGATGCATATCGCGGCGGTGGAAAGCTGGCCGGGATAGCTGAGCAGCGTGTAGGTGTAAGACGCCGCGCCCGGCGTCTGTGTCTGACGGCTGGCCGCTTGCGCCGTGGACGATGACGCGCGCTTGCCTGGGAGCTTCGACGCGAGTCCGGCCTGCGCCGGGCTCGGAGATGAGATCAATGTAACTCCTAACACGGCTAACGATAGTGCGAGATACTTTACAGTTTGCTTGGTCATATAGCGCTCCTTTGAGATAGTACTGATGAGATAGTGCTGAACTCGAATTACGGAACGGCCAGGAATCCGTGCTGAAACCCGGCGACGTCGTAGTAGCCTCCGAGAATTACGCCTTTGTCATTGATCGCCGCCAACGCGGTGCCGGTGGCGCCTGGAATCGTGAACGTAGTGAAGACCCCGCCGCTCCAGAGAAATCCCTGCACGCCGTCCAAAGTCTCAACGCATTCGGCGGTTGTGCAGTATCCCCCGACGACGTCACCGGCATCGTCGATTCCCGTCGGAATGGTCCAGACAGAGCCTGGAGGATCGAGGGAGGTGTAGGTTCCCCCGCTGAGAACGAAGCCGTGGAATTCGCCGCTGGTATCCACCCAATATCCGACGGTGTCGCCGTTGTTGTTGAGCGACCAAGCCCAGGTCGCGACCGCGCCTGGGTAATCGAATGATGTGTATGTCGTGCCGATGAGCGTGAAGCCGTGCTGAGAAATGCCGCTTCCGTCCCAGCCGCCCGCAATCTCGCCGGAGTCGTTGATCCCGTTGGTTCCCGTACCGGTAGCGCCAGCGAAGGGCACGTCGATGGTTGTGAACTTCCCGCCGCTCAGTTTCCAGCCGTGATAAACGCCGGAGCTGTCAAGGTATTCGCCAACGATCTGGCCCCCGTCGTTCACCCCGAACGCGCATTGTTCCGGAACTTTGGGGAACGCGACGCTCTTGTAGGACTCGGTCACGACCGGTTTACCCTGCGACTCATACATAAGGAAGCTGTCATACCCCAGCAGCGGCGCGTCACCGTAGCCCCCGACAATCTCGATTTTTGGCGTAGTAGCGCCGACGTTCAGTGCGACGCCGAAGGTATAAAAGGTTCCGGGAAAGTCAAATAAGGTGTAGGTGTACGATGAGCCGTCTGGTTGCGCCGATTGAATCGTCTTTGACGCAGATGATGAGGGCGAGAATGCACTGCGTTTGTGCGGACGCGCTGCGAGCCTGCCTTGTGCCAAGCCGGGGGACGCGCTCAGCGCGAGTGCCAATCCAGCTAGCGATAGTGCGAGATACTTCACGGTTTGCCTGGCCATAAGTCCTCCTCATTAGTTCTTGAGAATTCGAATCTTCCCCACTTCTTGATTGCCTTTTCGACTTCAGTGGCCCTGCGAGCGGTGCGCCAGATCGGGTTCAGTTCTGCCCGCCCTCTTGAACGGGTGCGATCCTGCTCCGAATGGGGTTCAGAAGTCTTTAGGAAGACCCTCAGAATTTCTCAGGATTTCTCAGAGCATGGCTATGATCAACAAACAAAGGACCTTCTATGAATTCGGTCCTTTCCGGATTGATCCCGATCATCGTCTGCTGCTGCGCGAAAATCAGCCCGTCCCACTCCAGCCGAAAGCCTTTGACATCCTGCTGGCGCTGATCCGGAACCAGGAAAATGTCGTGCTGAAGGACGATCTGCTGAAAACGGTCTGGCCGGAGACCTTCATCGAGGAGTCGACTCTTGCCCAGAACATCTACTACCCAGAACGGGCGCGCACTCTGCTCCTGTTTTCGCTCGCTGAGAAGAGTGAGAAGAGTGACCAAAACTAGATTAGAATTGCAGCCCTCAAGAGGTTTGGTCGTTTACGAGGTTTGGTCGTTGAGAGGTTGACCCCATGGTTGGCAAAACACTTCGCTCCTATCGCATCGAGTCCAAGCTCGGTGCCGGTGGAATGGGTGTCGTGTATAAAGCCTTGGACTCGCGTCTCGACCGAATGGCCGCAATCAAGGTTCTGAGCGCCTCCACTGTCAGTGCGGACCGCGAGAAACGATTTGTTCAGGAAGCGAAGGCTGCTTCTTCGCTCAATCACGCGAACATCGTCATCATTTATGACATCGACACTCAGGAGATAGACGGCAAACCGGTTCGCTACATTGCCATGGAGTACGTGGCCGGCGAAACGCTGGATCACGTGATCGGCCGCAAAGGCCTGCGCGTTCGCACCGCGCTGAAATATGCGGTGCAGATCGCCGACGCACTCGCCGCCGCGCACGCGGCTGGAATTGTCCATCGCGATCTGAAGCCCTCGAACGTGATGGTCACGCCGCAAGGGGTGGTCAAAGTTCTCGATTTCGGCCTCGCCAAGCTGAACGAGGAGGCCGAAGCCGATGCCTTCGCGGAAACGATCCATGGTGACGGTGCGCCACTCACGGAAGAGGGGACCATCCTCGGCACTGTCGCTTATATGTCGCCGGAACAGGCCGATGGCAAGAAGGTCGACTTCCGTTCCGACATTTTTTCGTTTGGCTCCATGCTCTACGAAATGCTTACCGGACAGCGTGCCTTTGCAGGCGGATCCAAGATGTCCTCGATTGCGGCCGTCCTGCACAAAGAACCGTTGCCTCCCTCGCAGGCCGCGCCTGACATTCCGCCGGAACTGGACCGGATCATTGCCCGGTGCTTGAAGAAGGATCCAGAGCGCCGTTGGCAGAGTATGGCCGACGTGAAGGTGGCCTTGGACGAGTTGCGGGATGAGATGGAATCCAGCAGCGTCGATCCCAGTAGGCCACCACTGCCAAAGAGTACAACCCGGCGCGCGTCACTCCCCGCAAAACGCTGGCTCATCCTGGGAGCCTTGGCCCTGCTACTGATGGGACTTGCTTTAGGGGCCTATACGGCGCGGCGGTTCTTACGCGCAGCGCCACTCACTTTTCAACGGCTGACATTTCGGCGAGGCGACGTTACCGCGGCTAAGTTTGGCCCCGGCGACGCGATCGTTTACAGCGCCGAGTGGGACGGCGCTCCATCGACGCTGTTTTCTACCCAGCCGGGAAATCGCGAAGCCAGGAGCCTGGGTCTTCCAGCGGGAAGAATTTTAGCCATCTCCCACGCCGGCGAAATGGCGATTCTGCTGGGCAACGATGACGTAGGTACGCTGGCGCGAGTGCCCTTCAGCGGAGGCGCGCCGCGTGAAATGCTGGAAAATGTCAGCGGCGCGGACTGGAGCCCAAGTGGGGATACCCTGGCTGTGGTGCGAGCGATTGGGGGAAAACAACGCCTCGAATATCCCATCGGGACCGTGCTTTACGAATCCGAAGTGCGCCCTCCGCTTTGGCCACGAGTGTCCGGTGACGGCAAACTCGTGGCTTTTTTCGATTACGATTCTGAGGTTGGGGACTACTCCTTATGCGTGGTTGGCCCCGCCCAGCCAAAGCGAGTGCTCTCCCGGGGATGGCGCGCGGTTGGTTCGCTGAACTGGTCCCCACGGGGAAATGAAATTTGGTTCTCGGCTGGCCAGCCGGGTAGCGATCCCGTGCTTTACGCGGTCGATCTTTCGGGCACGCAGCGATTTCTCGCCCAGGCTCCCGGTTGGATCGTGATGCAGGATGTGGCGGCGGATGGCCGCGTGCTGCTCAGCACGGTCAACTCACGACTGGGCATTCGCTTCGTTGACTTCGACCATTCCACCGAACGCGATCTCGCCTGGCTGGACGCTTCCAGGCTTTCTGAGATCTCCAGTGACGCGAAGAGCTTGCTTTTTGCGGAACTTTCCTATGGAGAAGGTCGCAACGCAGCGATCTATCTGCGGAAGACCGATGGGTCCGCCGCCGTTCGACTGGGGTATGGCAATCGGCCCTCGCTCTCGCCCGATGGGAAATGGGTGGTGTGCATCCATCGCGAGGCCACACGCTCACGCTTGATGATGCTGCCAACTGGGCCAGGAGAATCGCGTTTTCTGAATGTCGATGGAGTGTACTTCGAATCGCTCGGATGGTTTCCTGACAGCAAGCTGGTGGTGTTCACAGGAAATGAGCCGGGACATCCGGTTCGGACCTGGATGTACGACTTGGATTCCGATAAAGCCACGCCGTTGACTGCCGAGGGGACCAAAGGCGGTCCAGTCTCACCCGATGGCCACTGGCTCGTAACTACCGGCGCGCATCAGTTGTCGCTGGCACCGATTGCAGGCGGAGCGTCTCGCCGCATCAGTCCATTGCAGAATGGCGAGGCAGTGGTGCGGTGGAGTGCGGATGGACGTTATCTTTTCCTGCGACAGCCAGAAGGGGACACCATCAAGATCAGCCGTCTCGATGTCGCCACCGGACGCAAAGAACCTTGGCAGACCCTGAAAGTGCCAGAACCTGGAGCCGTGTTTAGCGGCGACCTGGCATTGTCGGCGGATGGAAAGACTTGTGCTTTCTCCTTTCAGCACGATCTCGCCAACCTCTATCTGGTCAAAGGCCTGCAGTAAGGCGGAGTGCGAGCGCCAAGGCCAATTCAATTCCTAGGCGCGTCGCTGGCGCTTCGGGGTGAGATTCAATGTCCGTATGAGCCGGAACAGGTGGTTGGGATGCACGCCGAGGATCCCGGCAGCCTCTGTATAGTTTCCATCCGCTTGCTCAATCGCCTGCTCGATGAGTTTTTTCTTCGCCTCGCGAATGCCGTCGTGGAGCGCTGTAACCGGCTCTCCCGCGGCTGCGGTTTCTTCCAGGATCGAATCGGGCAGATCCTCGGGCAATATCAATTCGGTTGAGCCCAACACGACCGCTCGCTCGATGGCGTTTTCAAGCTCGCGCACATTGCCCGGCCAGGGATAACGCAGCAGGCAGGCCCGCGCCTTGGGAGATATGCCGGCCACGCGCCGCTTGACTCTTTCGCTGTAGCGCGCCGTGAAGAAGGCCGCCAGCAACGGAATGTCTTCCGCACGGTCGCGCAAGGGGGGAATCTCAAGGGATACAACGTTCAGCCGATAATAAAGGTCCTGCCGAAACTTTCCGTTGCGTGACGCCTCGTTCAGATCGACGTTGGTTGCGGTAATCAGCCGGACGTCGAGTTTAATGGGGCGCGTGCCGCCCACCCGTTCGAACTCGCGCTCCTGTAGAACCCGCAGCAGCTTGGCCTGAAGCGGAGCGGCCAGTTCGCCGATCTCGTCGAGGAACACGGTCCCGCCCTCGGCCATCTCCAGCTTGCCTTTTTTCTGCCCGACGGCGCCCGTAAAGGCGCCTTTCTCATGGCCGAAGAGTTCACTCTCCAGCAGTGTGTCTACGATCGCGGCACAATTAATGGCCACAAACGGCCGGTTGGCACGGGCGCTGTTGCTATGGATGGCGCGGGCCACCAATTCTTTTCCGGTTCCGCTCTCGCCCTGGATCAACACCGTGGATTCACGCGCCGCCACGCGGGAGACAAACTGATACACCTCGCGCATGCGCTGGCTTTCCCCGACCATGCTGTGCTCGATGTTGAGTTCTTGCTGCAGCCGGCGATTCTCATCCCCCAGACGTTCCAGGTGGCTCGCATTTTCAATCGCCAGCGCGGCCACGTTCCCGAGCGCCGTCACTAACTGTAAGAGCGCCGCATCGAAATGGGCGCTGGGCCAACTGGTGTCGTGCGAGTTAGAATCGTGCAAGTCGGCCTCTTGCACTCTAGCGTCCAGGTAAAGCACGCCCAGGATTTTGTCCTGAACTTCGAGAGGAACTGCCAGCACCGCGCGCACCTGTGGTTCCAGCAGGCTTTCCGCCTCGCGAAATGTCTCGTCTCCCGGCACATCGTTGCAAAGCACAGCCAGATTCTCTTTGATAACCTGGTTCAGAATGGTTTGGCTGACTTGAATCGATTGACTCTTGCCCAGCCGGCGATCCCACCCCATCACGGAAGTGAATCCCTCAGTTCCCTCTTCCGTCAGCAATATCGCGGCGCGGTCGGCGGGGGAAATTTCGAGGACCGCCTCCAGAGCTTTCTGCTGAAGAGCGGCGAGACCGTGCACTGAGTTCAGAGATTTGCTGAAGTTGAGGAGCACGGTCAAATCGCGAACCGTGTGTTCCGTGGCACCGAGCGCGTTTAGCCGCGCAGGCTGCAGGTAAATCGCATCCTGCTTGCGCAGTATCACCGTGGCTCCGCCGGGCGTTGGCACGGAATCCAACTCCACGGAAGCGTTTTCCCCGGCAGGCTCCCGGGGCAGGCCCTGGAATACCAGAACCGATTTGCCAATCCGGATCTGGTCGCCGTCCGCCAGCGAGCGCTCCTTCACCGGCACATTGTTCACGAAAGTACTATTGCGGCTGTCAAGGTCCCGGATCAGGAATCCCTGGTCATTCCTCAAAATCAGGCAGTGCCGGCGCGACACCAGCGAATCAAGCAGCGAAATCTGGTTCGACGGCTCACGACCAATCGATAACTCATCTTCTGCCAGCGGAAAGGTTCTGCCTTCGAGCGGGCCGGCTACAGCCTCCAGCCGGGCAGCACTCGTCGAAACGCCCTCCTGACCGACCGTCTGGCTGGGATCGTGCGCCATTCGACGAGTATACCAACCGCTTGTTTCGTGCGCTCTCCCTAACAAAAATGTGAGGTCGCGAAACCTGATTGTTAGCCCGTTGTGGGAAAACGCCAGTGGGAACAAGCTGTCGCCCGCAGCACGATCCAGCGATCTCCTTTCTTATCAATACAAAACACGCGATCGACAGCACGCGGAGCGGCTGATTACTTTTGGCACACCGCTTGCATTACTTAAGTGCGTAGCTGGTTGAAGAAAATCCCAAGGAAGTAGGTACAACAAAATGAAACGTTCTCTCAGGGCATTACTGCTGTTGGCGGGTTTGGTAGGAACATTCGCGTACGCCTCAGTCCCACGAGTTCCAACCCACGATGGGCCGATACCGCTTTGTGACCCCTGGAAAAACCCCGCCTGCTCCGAATAGCAAGATGACGCACCATTCAACCGCTGCTTGACGCAGTTCAGGATTACGTTGGAGAGAAGTTTCCGGGCAGCAGGGGCAGACATCACAGCCCCTGCAATTCCGCAGGCAGTCGCATCAACCGCGTGGCGAACAACGAGAAAGAATGCTTCCGCACCAACCGACGACGGCTACTTGGAGTGATCATCCGTGCCGCGAACGTTTTTGCGGGAGCTTGACCCTCGACTTCGCTCTCCCTCCCCCGCTATTGCTTTACTCGGCATGAAACTTCGTCTGCCGTTCTTCACTCATGATTTGATCCGTCGCCTGATTTAGTGGCCAAGCCTTCGGCAACAAATTCACTCCTTAGTTAGACCTTTGTCATTGGCAATAGTCGTTGTTGTGCTGACCGGCTTCTCTTCGTCAGCTTTCATGGCTGACTTGAAGCCGCGGATACTTTCCCCGATTCCTTTGCCCAGTTCCGGAAGCTTTTTAGGTCCGAACACCAGCAGGGCAATTCCGAAAATCATCAGCAGATGCATCGGTTGAAACAATCCTTCAAACATGGAAGCTCCTTCGATTCAGATGAAAAGAAATGTGCTGAGCAAATCGTTAAAAAAATGCGGACGCCGTTCCGTGAAACTGTTCAGCGTCCGCCAGGAGAGAAATCACCAATAAGTCGACCAGTTAGAGACTCAGGTTATGAGCGGACGGCAGCATCGGCCGCCACGGCCATAGCGTTGAGTACGGTGAAGAACTGCTGACTTTGGCCGATGAACAGCCCGCTGGCGGTGAGAGCGTTGACGGCAGCCACTGCGCCGGCAAATTGATCAGTCAGCGGACGAATCATCGAGACTTGGGGGAGGTTGCCCTTGAATTCGAAAGGCACGGGGAAGATCAGGCTGGGTTGAGTTTTTTTCTTGAGTGGCTTGAAGAAATTGGGGAATGACAGGCCGGAGATGGCGTCGGTAAATGGCGCCACGGGAACTTGCACTCCGTTGCCAGAAAAATCAACCCATTCCAGAAAGTGAGCGATCTCGTCTCCACCGATGCCCAGGGTGATCTCAAGCACTTCCGGGTCCGTCACTTTCTGACTCATGGCCGCGTAGAGACTCGAACCGCCTTGCTCAATTTGCCCGAAGTGAAAGGCGGCAACATTCGCGATCGCCTGGACGTGATCGTTACCGCGAAAGTTGGGGTTGGGAGCGCCGTTGAAATCGTTGTTGTTGCGGGGAATAGCGTAAACATTTTGGAGAGTGAGCGCCTGGGGAAATGTGGCGCCGGCGCCCGGATTGGCTGAGCTGCGGTAGCGAACGAACCAACTGGTGTCGACGTTGAGCTGCATGAGATTCGTGAGCCGCAACTTACCAGATGATCCCGTAGCTGTGCTTCCCGGCAAAGTCGCGAACTGGCTGAGGTCAACCGGCTCGGCTCCTCTGGATGCGAGATAGGCATTAAGGAAGGTAGCGTGACTTACTTCATCCAGCGTGTTACTGGTGATATATTGCGGGCCATCGGAATCGAGGTTCGACAAAGCTATCTGATAGTTGTTCAACGTTGGGTTCGGGTCTACCTCAATGGGCGGATTATTACCGATACCACCCAGTTCCGCATACTGTATCCAAAGGTCTGACTCGATCAGTTCTGCCGCCGCCAGAAATTGGAGGATCGCGACGTCGCCCGCACCGAGAGCACCGCCTCCACTGGCTTGTGCACGTGCCAGAGTTCCATTCGCTAACAAACCAGCGCCCACTACTGCTGCGCCTCCTGCCAGAAGGCCGCCTTTCATAAAAGAACGGCGGTCAACTGAACGCTTGGTGGGTAGGAGTTCTTTGTTTTTCATGGTTAGTTCCAATTCCTTTTGCATGTGATTGGGTTCATGGGGTACCGGTACTTGTGGCTTAGACGCAGCGGCGGAGCGACGAGATGCGGGAAGAATGTCATTTAATCGTCACAAGGATGTCAATTTATTGACACCACTTCTAATAAGTACGTTGTAACAACGTCACATCATGTTTGGAACGGAGAGTAACCTGATAACTGGCGCGAGATACGCTTTGTCTCACATTCCTTCTTGTTTGTTGGGCACGCGCGTGAGGGTCGGAACAAAGCGTAACTTTGGATTTGCACGCTTTAACCGCCAGAGCGTATCGATGAGCGCGGCATCCTCCAGGTAACGGTTTGCGTAGAAGAGAACAATGGAATGGCGAAGCTTCTCCTCTGCTGTTTAAGAGCAGGGCGCACAACCCTGTCTGTCGAGGGGAACAGATCGCACAGTTTCTGTACGATGCGCATCGGATACAATGCTTCGGCAACGAGAACATCTGCCGATGAACAACCAAGCGGAAAACGCTCGATCGCAACCATACGGCCAGAGTCCATGGGATAATCATCCCACCAGCTATTCAGGTCCAATCCAGTGCCGATTTCACAACGCACACAAGTCGGAATCGTCGGCGCGGGACCTGCTGGCCTCGTGCTCTCTCACCTTTTATATCTGCAGGGGATTGAATCCGTCGTAATCGAAAATCGCAGCCGTCAATATGTGGAGGAGCGCGTTCGCGCCGGCGTGCTGGAGCAAGGGACCGTCGATCTACTCACCGAAATGGGCGTCGGCGAGCGGATGAAGGCCGAAGGCTTGGTCCACTACGGAATAGAGTTGCGCTTCGGAGGCCAGGGTCACCGGATTGATTTTCAGGATCTCACGGATGGAAAAGGAATCACGATTTATTCTCAGCACGAGGTTCTGAAAGATCTGAACAATGCCCGCATCGCCACCGGTGGCCAGGTTTTGTTTGAGGTGGAAAACGTCAGCGTGTATGACTTCGATAACTCCAGGCCGAAAATCCGATACGAGAAAGATGGAAACGCCTGCGAATTAACCTGCGATTTCATTGCCGGGTGCGACGGCTTTCACGGCATCTGCCGGCCCAGCATTCCGTTGGGAGTGCTCAATGAATATGTCCGGAAGTATCCCTTTGGATGGCTTGGCATCCTGGCCGACGCGCCTCCGTCCTCTGAAGAACTCATCTATACCTATCATGATCGCGGCTTTGCCCTGCTCAGTATGCGGACGCCGCAAATCAGCCGCCTTTATTTGCAATGCGACCCGGAGGAAGACATCGATGCCTGGGACGACGAGCGAATATGGCAGGAACTGCAGACTCGTTTGAGTTCTCCCGGCTGGAAGCTCACCAAGGGCCCCATCGTGCAGAAAGGCGTAACCGGTATGCGCAGCTTCGTGGTCGAACCGATGCAATACGGAAGGCTTTTTCTAGCCGGAGACTCGGCTCACATCGTGCCGCCAACCGGCGCTAAAGGGCTGAACTTGGCGGTCGCCGATGTGCAAGTGCTGGCACGGGCGCTGGCGCGATTCTATGCCACGGGCAGCCAGTGTCTTCTCAACAAGTACTCCCACACTTGTTTGCGTCGCGTCTGGAAGGTGCAACGGTTCTCCTGGTGGATGACTTCCATGCTCCATCGCTTCCCAAACGAGAATCCCTTCGACCATCGCCGCCAGCTCGCCGAGCTGGACTACGTGACCAGTTCTCGAGCCGCTGCCAAGACCCTCGCGGAAAACTACGTCGGCCTTCCAATGGAATGAATCATCCGGTTCCTGTTAATGCGTCTCCACCATGGTCTCCGCCAACTTATGCAGCGAGTCCTGATTTACAGGACGCGTATAAAACATGTGGCCGCCGGGAAACTCGTGAACCTGTACGCGGTTCGCATCACCCATGATCGGCATCTGGTCTACGCTGAGTACTGATCCCATGAACGGGCACGAGAGGTCGTTCCATCCGTGCACGATGAGCACGCGCAGCTTGGGATCGGCAGCAACCGACTCGCGCAGGTCTCTCACCGCACCCTGACGCAGGTCGTCGCTGCGGTCCCATTGCCGGTTGACGTCACCCGACAGGGCCTCATAGCGCGCATCGGTTTTCCATCCAACCGTTCGCGTGATGAAGTCCACCATGGCCGTGGTCGTGGGCGCGACGATGCTCTGCAGAATCGGATCGCCGGCCTGTTGCCTCGAGGCGTACGGGAATGGATCGGGCGCGGTCACGTTCGAGTCGTACATACTGCCGATTAATCCTTGCGTCCGGTGCACCTCGCGGAGATAGGCTCCAATCTCCAGTCGGCCACCGGCAAACTTCACGAACTTCGGATCAAGCCCGGTTATTTCGGTTACATGCGCAATCATCGCGTCGGTAGCAGCCGGGTCGCTGCGACCTTTCAGCAGCGCGCCTGCGTAGTCTCCGCGCGTGTACGCGATCACCTGCTGCATCGCCGCGTCAGTCAGCTTGCCTTCGGACTCCAGATGCGCGGCCGTTATCGACGGCAGGCCGACCATCCAGCGAATCGGCGACAGGTCCCCGTCGCCTTCCTCCGGGTTCATATATGGACTCACCAGCACGAGGCCGTTCATAGCAACGCCCAGCGTTGATTGCAGATAGTGCGTGATCAGCGGCCCGCGATACCCGCCATAGCTCTCCCCTACCAGATATTTCTTATCCAGCAAGCGATCATTCTGCACCAGCCACTTGTAGATCACGAGCGAGAGATACTCGATGTCCGGCTTCGGTGCATAGAAAAGCTTCTTCGTCTCCGCCTCGTCCACCAGAGAACGCGAGAATCCGGTGCCGATCGGATCGATAAAGACCATGTCCGTAAAGTCGAGCCAGGTGCCGGGATTGTCCGTCAGCGTCGCCGGGTCCGAGGGCGAGTCGCCCTCATTCGCGAACGCAATATGCTTCGGCCCGATCGCGCCCAGGTTCAGATAGACGGACGAGGCCCCCGGCCCACCATTGAGCGCGAACGTGACAGGCCGGTGCGAACCGCCGTCGCTGTCTTTAGTTGCCGAGTCCCGGTTTTTGCCTTTTGGTTCGTCGCTTTTTGGTGAGTCCAGCGTGTATGCCGTGTACATGACCACGCCGGTGGGCTTGTCGTCCTTGGCTTTCAGGGTGATGGTGCCGACCGTCGCGGTGTAGTGAAGCGTCTTGCCATTCACGGTGATCGTCTGCGGCACAGACTTGTCCGCGGGCAGAGGATTCTTCACTGGTTCCACGGATTTCGCTTCGGCGGATTTTGGTTCGCCAGATTTCGGCTCCGCAGATTTTGCCGCCGCAGGAGTTGCGCTGGCATCGGCCGGCGGCTTAGCAGATTCGCCCCGCTGGGCGAATGTGGGAAGAGTGAATAGCACGAGTGCAATAACAAAATTAGTGCAAGTCATCTGAATAATGTAATCCACAATCACAGACCGACGCAAAATCGCGATTTCACTCTTTGACCAGATCGGCCAGTTCTCAATGAGTGATAAC
>Ga0209274_10000055_pt1 | contig 113449 bp, 111 predicted proteins | sample HubBroMetageREF1_FD_188343 | JGI IMG/M metagenome (GOLD analysis project Ga0209274, IMG submission 188343) | Reference soil microbial communities from the Hubbard Brook experimental Forest, New Hampshire, USA - Hubbard Brook CCASE Soil... | ecosystem: Environmental > Terrestrial > Soil >...
AATTCGGTGACGCGGATGCCATCTTTGACGAAGAGGATTTGTTTGGTCCCGCCGGGGAAGGTTTCGAGGCCGCGGTCTTCGTCCCATTTCGCGGTCGAGGTGCGGAGGGCTTCGTCGTCTACGATTTCTATGGTTACGTTGCGGAAGGGCTGATCGGTTCGATTGCTTGCTATGTGAGCGAAGGTGGCCGGGGTGAAGCCGGTTTGGCCGTCCTGGAGTTTTACGGTTACTGGTGGCTTGTCTTTTACGGCGTTGATTACTTCTGCCGTGCCTAGATTTACGGCTATGTAGTCGTGGCGGTGCCAGTGCATCAGAGTGTCGGTGTGAGGAGGGACTTCTACGTTGAAGACGCGGACGTATTTGTTTTCTAGCGTTAGGTGGTGGTGGGGCTCGGCGGTTAGTTCGACTTCGGGGGCTGCGGCTTGCGCGGCTGCGAGAGTTGCTATCAGGCAGAAGAGAATTTGGCGTTTCATGCGGCAGATTGTAGCAGCTGGTGGCTCGGGGGCTAAAGCCCGATTACAAATAGCGGGCCTTCAACGCAGGCCTGGAAGGCCCGCTCCACCCTCGCGCTCCTCGCGGCGCTGAAGCGCCAGTCTTCCACGGCCCGCTCCACAACAGGCAGTTTGTACTGGCCTACTTTCGCGGCTATTTTGTACCTCCTGCTGGTGGTGAGAGCAGGCCGAAGACGCCTACTCCGGTGGTTGTGCCTACGTAGACTTTGCCGTTGATGATCAGGGGAGTGATGTACTTGTTGCCGGCGCCGAACTGGTCGCGTCCGTTGGCGGCCTGGTTGGTGTTGTACAGCTCCAGCAGGTTGGCTGCGTTGTAGGCGTGCAGGACTGCGGGATTGGTATTCTCCGTGGCCCAGACTATGGCATTCGTACTCTTGTTGGAGGAGATGCTGGGAGTGGCCCCGGGATAGCCAAAACTGGTGGCGGTTTTCACGGAAGTGGCCAGCAGAGTGGCGTTCTTGAATTGAAACTCGAGGATGGGCTGGCCTACTGGTCCGTAATAGAGCCTCCCATTGAAGAAGGCGGGCATGGACCAGATGCCGCCGGGGAGGGCTCCGGCTAGTTCCTGATACATGTTGTTGCTGCTGGAATTGAATTTGCCCATGGAGTTGCGGTTGACGACGTAGAGGTTGGAATCCTTGCCGGCACCAACGGCTAGATCCCAGGTGTTGCCGGAGGAGTCCTTCATCGGGGGGAGCAGAATGGCTCCGCCGGAGCCCAGGTCGACATCGCCATTGCTTTCCTGTACTCCGTTATCCATTTCGAAATAGTCGGCGACAGCCAGGCCGCCCTTGGTGGTGAGCCGGATGAAAGCGTTGCCGTAGTCGCCGCTGTCGGGGAATCCTCCGGAAGTTAATGTGGTGTCGAAGATGCCGTTGGCATCGAGGAAAAAGATGTTGCCTAGACCATCAGCTGTGAGCCCGGCACCGGCGCCCCAGATGGCGCCTTCGTTGCCGTTGGGAGTGACGTTGATCACGGTTTTCTGGGCGAGGGTGGTCGCGCTGTAGCCCATAATCCATCCGGTGTAGGGGCGGATGTCGCAGTGTGAGGCCCAGGCGAGATAAACCTCGCCGCCTACCAGGAGCATGCCAGAACGTTCTTTGTACTGGGCGGGATCGAAGACAACGAAGCCGCCGGAACTGTTATCGCCGGTGCCGGGGTACTGGGCGGCAATGTCAACCGGGCCTTTGTAGAGTTCGTTGCCGGTGGTGGCATCGAGAGCGTGCAGGCGTTGATGATAGTTTCCGGAGGAATCTTTCGACATGGCGACTAGATAGATGACGCCGTTCGATCCTTTGGGACGGCTGATGACGGGAGTGGAGGTGATGCCGATTTCGGGGGTGACCTGACTGCAGCCGCGATCGTCGGAGGGGACCTCGCCGGACTTTAGAGTGGATATTTGCCAGAGGAGCGCACCGGTGTCGGCGTCGAAGGCGTAGGCTGAATCGTTCTCCGTGACGACAATGAGAACGTTGTGTGTGGCGCCTTGGACGGGGACGGCTGAGAGATACAGCGGTTCGGCGTCGACCAGGCCGTCGACCGTTAGGACGAATAGCTTTCCAAACGACGCGGAATTCACGTTGCCGAGGGTGAGAGTGGTTTCGGCGGAATTGAGTCCGTTGCGGGCGTTGTTGTTGTGGTAGGTGAGAACATCCTGGGAGAACGAGAAGGATATGGCGACGACGAGAACGAGGGCGGCTAAGATCGGGCGAAGGACTGAGAATCTGGGGGATGGCATGACGGAACCTCCTGGGTGATGGCCGCTTTAGCGCGGGGCCGGGCTGCGGTTGATGGAAAATCTGGAACTGGTTGCGGAATCGGATGTAAGCGCGGGCGAGAATTTCATGGTTGAAAAATACGGCAAAAGGATTCGTAAAACTGTGCAAGACGGCTCACATCGTGGGATGGGATGGCGCCCCTTTACCGGGAATTGTGGCGAAATTCGCCGGAGGCTGCAAAATCGTTGGTACATGAGGGCAGTGGTTTCGAGTGAGGCTCTTTGAGTGAGGCTTTTTGAGTGAAGCGATGACCGGAATTGGTAAGCTGCTGGTTCTTTTCGGGGTGGTACTGGTCGCGGCTGGCATGGGGCTGATGCTGCTGGGGCGGACGAATGTTCCGCTGGGACGGTTGCCGGGGGATTTTTTGTATCGCGGGAAGAATACTACCGTATATTTTCCGCGGGCTACTTCCGTGGTGGTGAGCGTGGTGCTATCGGTTGTCCTGTATCTGGTGAGCCGGTGGCGGCGATGAGAGGTCACTCCGTTACTCCCGTAATCATCGGCATTCCGGGGAAGTGTGCCAAAATCCTGCAGGATTCCGCGGGGAAGCAGCAATGGAAGGTTCCTCGCTGGTGAAGCTCCGGGAGGGAAGGTTCATGATGAACCGAAGAAATTTGCTGATCGCAGTGATGGCCGTAACTGGGTTTATGGCGGTGGCTGACGTCGCGCCCAAGCCGCAAGACAAGCTTGCCCAGGCGAACGAGAATGTTAAGCAACTGCTGCTTCTGCTGGACGCCGACCAGAATGGCAGGATATCGAAGAAGGAATGGATGGCCTTCATGGAAGCAGAGTTCAACAAGCTGGATAGGGACGGGAACGGAGAGCTTGACCAGAAGGAATTGATGCAAGCCAGGCTCTCGGTGCGGCAGGGTGGTTCTGCGGGCGCTGCGAAGTAAGGTATTTCCCACCTAAACAGATTTGCTGGTGCCTGCCGGGCGGGCTGGCTGTTGGAGTCAGGCGGTTGGCAACATCATCAAGGAAGCTCGTAAATATTCGACCCTTTTAGAACGAATCCACCATTCGAACTTATGCGGAGCCGCACCTGTACACGCCCGTCGGAGTGGCGTCGAGCTCCGTTCGCTAGATTCTGGGACGTGGCCACTCCCTCATAGGTCTTGATGTTCCATACGGAGAACGTTGAATCGACGTGGACATCAGAAGGAACCATGTCTCCCCAATCGAATCGGTCTTTCACGATTCCGGTATCAGCAACCGCACGATCGCCAGTTCGGGAGGCCGAGACCTCATAGCGGACCCCGCCTCCTCGACCAGATAGTTCCTTGATTTTCTTTCCGGTGTTCAGGTCGAAGACCCTCAGTTTAGGGTCATGGTTCCGAAATACTCCGACGCAGTCGTTGTCCACTGCCAGAACGCGACCATCTGGAGTCACCGCGATTTCGCCCACAAGGAATCCGGTAGCCAGCTTACGTGTGATTGCTCCTGAAGCTGGCTCGACCGCGAACACATCCGGCTCGTTGCCTGAATTCCCACATGCCCACCCGTTGGGGACAGCCAGCACCAGCCTTTGCCCATCTGCTGACCAGTAATCGTTCTGGGTCTCATCCAGCCCACGCCGTGTTCTTTGGTGTTCCAAAAAGCCTCCTCTGCAGAATCGAGCTGAACCAAATCCACCCACGCATCCGAGAGTCCTCGTACCCACAGAATGGCAGCGAACTGTCCGACGGGAGATAGCTCAAGCGCAGCAACTTCACCTTTATCAACAACTGTGTGAGGCCCCGTTTTTGTCGTGAAACTGCGGCTAAGATCAGGCGGTCCCTTGAGCGGGATGCGCGAGATCTCTCGCAGGTCTTCTTGTCCAAAGGTATAGAGGTAATGATCGAGATAGGCGATCACGAACTTCCCGTCAGCCGAATACCTGACGTATGCGTTTTGATTTGCGACCTCGTGCTTGGTCCTTAGCTGTTCCTGAATAGTCTTCTCCGCTTTGAGCTTGTCCTGCCGGAAGTCCCACAGCTGTATCGAATCTGTAGCCTTGATGTTCGACGGATCGTTCGTAGGCTCCGAACGGCTGAGTAAGGTGGCCACAAACCTTTCATCGGGGGATATGTCAGCCGAAATCACATTGCCATGCACGGGGTAAGTTCTTAACTCACGCTGCGCCGGTGCATCCTCTGCCGCAAGGCCAGAACAATGCGCAATCGAGGCTAGCAGCACCGCACGAATTACAACTCCCCTCAGTCTTACATGTGTCCGGCACGCGGAAGGTGTTTTCATGAAGAGCTACTCTCACAGCGGTTCTAGTAGAGGCCCCATTATGGGATTTCGCAAAGGAGGTCGCAATGCACCACGGATAAACAATATGTCATCCGCCAAATAGTTACGTATCAGTCGGTTGCGCTGCGATGTCATTTCCAGCGATGAGCCTGTACGTTGCAAAAGGCGTTTGCGCTCGCGAAGGACCGCTGGCTCGTCCGCAGTATTCTCGAGCTTCGATCGAGCGGACAGCCGAGGGCGGCTGTCCCCACATAGGCACTTCGTTTGGAAACCGCCGACTGAGAGGCTACACTGCACTCGAGATATGTCACTCACTGATCAGCTCGGATTTCGGTTTACGCCGGCGGAGCGGCGGGTTTGGACTGTGCGCGCTTTGGTGGCGGCGGTGCGGACTCATGTGGAGCGGGAGTATTCCGATGCCTGGGTGGAGGGTGAGATTTCGAATTTCCGGGCGCCGGATTCGGGGCATCTTTATTTCACGCTGAAGGATGGGAACGCGCAGATTCGGGTGGTGATGTTCAGTTCTAAGGCGCGGCTGTTGCGGTTCCGTCCGGCGGACGGGATGCAGGTCGTGGTGCGGGGGCGAGTTACGATTTATGAGGATCGCGGCGAGTTGCAGATCGCGGCCGAGTACATTGAGCCGAAAGGTGCGGGAGGGTTGCAGGTTGCGTTTGAGCAACTGAAAGCCAAGCTGGAGGCGGAGGGGTTGTTTGCGGCTGAACGGAAGAAAGCGATTCCGGCTTTGCCGGCGCGGATTGGGATTGTTACTTCGCCGCAGGCGGCGGCGCTGCAGGATATTTTGAATGTTTTGCGGAGACGGCATCACTCGGCGAATGCAGTGATTTATCCGGCGCAGGTGCAGGGGGATTTCGCGGCTGCCGAAGTGGCGGCGGGCGTACGGTATTTCAATGAAGCGCGTGGCGATGTGAGCCGCAGTGTGGACGTGATTATTGTGGGGCGCGGGGGAGGGTCGGCAGAGGATTTGGCGGCGTTTAATGATGAAGGGCTGGCGCGAGTGGTGGCGGCGTCGTTGATTCCGGTGATTTCGGCGGTGGGGCACGAGACGGATTTCACGATTGTGGATTTCGTGGCGGACTTGCGGGCGGCTACGCCTTCGGCTGCGGCGGAGTTGGTGATCCGGTCGCGGGTGGAAGTGGAGACGCAGGCGGAGGCGGTCGCCGAACGGCTGGTGCGGGCGATGGAGCGGCGGTTGCTGGAAGCGCGGCATGCGCTGATGGAACGGGCTCAGGATGGGACGTTTGCGCGGATGATGGATTTGATCCGGCAGCGGCAGCAGAAGGTGGATGATCTTACTTACCGCTTGGAGCGCGGAGAGCGGCAGGCGATGGAACTGATGCGGCGGCGGTGGGAAACGCTGGCGGCGGCGGTGCGGCACTACGATTTGCGGCGGGTGCTGGCGGGGATTCGTGGAGAGCTGGCGGCGGGGACTGCGGCTTTGGCGGCGGCGATGCGGAATCAGCTTTTGCAGAATAAGGTGCGGGTTGAGCGCATGGGGCGGGCGCTGGAGACGCTGTCTCCGCTGGCGATTTTGGAGCGTGGGTATGCTTTGGTGTTTGATGGTGCGGGACGGTTGATTAAGGACGCTGGGTTGGTAAAGGCTGGGGAGGAGATTTCTGCGCGCGTGGCGCGGGGTGAGATTGAGGCGGTGGTGAAGCGGGCTGGTTCGGGCAAGGCGGGGCGCCGCAAGCAGGAGAAGTGATGGAAATGCCTTGCGGAGCCGGTGGCAACGACGAGGTGCAAGGGGTCCTTCGACTTCGGAGGTGCTTCACTTCGTGAAGCACCTCCTACGCTCAGGATGACAGGGCGTTTTAGGGCTGCATTAGAATGTAGGGTTCCGAAATGTTTGAGCGCGGAGTGATCTGGTGACGCAACTGATGGCGCCATGGTTGAGAGTGTCGTTTACGGTGCTCGACATTCTGCTGGTGGCTGTGATCATTTACGAAGTGCTGGTGATGATCCGGGGGACGCGGGCGGCGCCGATGCTGGCGGGACTGGCGGCGGTGGCGGCGGCGTTCTACCTGGCGCGGATTGGCGAGCTGGTTACTTTGAACTGGCTGGTGACCCATTTGCTGCCTTATGTGGTGTTTGCTTTGATTGTGGTATTTCAGTCGGAGATCCGGCATATGTTGTCGGATGTGGGGCGGCGGGTTAGTTTTCTGGGCGGGTCGGCTGTGGAGGGGGATTCCTACGACGACATTGTGCTGGCGGCGAATTTGTTTTCACAGCATCAGACCGGCGCGCTGATTGTGATCGAGCGGGAGATTGGATTGCGGACCTACATTGAGAGTGGGGTCGCGATGGATGCGCGGCTCTCCTATGATCTGCTGGCTACGATTTTCCGGCCGAGCGCGCCTTTGCATGATGGAGCGGTGATCATTCAGAAAGACCGGCTCGCGGCGGCGGCTTGTTTTCTGCCGTTGTCGATGAATCCGGTGCTCTCGACGCAGATGGGGACGCGGCACCGGGCGGGGATTGGGATCACGGAGGAGACGGACGCGATTGCGGTGATTGTGTCAGAAGAAACGGGCTCGATCAGCATGGCCGTGGGAGGAAAGATTGAACGGGACCTCACGGCGGAGCAATTGCGCGAGCGGCTGAGCGGCGAACTGCGGCGATATATGTCGCCGGTGGGGTTGCCGACGGTGGGACCGCCTAGTGATGAATCGGATGGAGGGCAGGAATCGCCGCTGCGGGCGGGCGCGCAGATGAGCGCCGACGGAGACACGGAATCGGAAACGGAGCGTCCGCTATGATGAATTTCTTGCGGCGCTGGGTGTTGCATAACTTCTGGCTGAAGGTTTTGTCGCTGGTGCTGGCTACGGGATTGTGGCGGGCGATTTCGCCGGATCAGGACCCGGCGGAAGTGACGCTGCGGGTGCCGATTGAGTTTCGACACGTTCCTCCGCAACTGGAGATTGGTTCGGTCACCGCTCCTGAGGCGCAGGTGCGGGTGCGCGGGCCGGAGCAAATGATCCGGGAGCTGCGGCCGACGGACATCCACGCGGACCTGGAATTGAAAGATGCTGAGGCGGGCGAGCACACGTTTGTTCTGACGGCGCAGCAGATTCATCTTCCACGGGATTTGACGGTGGTGCAGGTGGTGCCAGTGCGAGTGACGTTGATTATGGAGAAGAGTTCGGCTGCGGCTGGCGGGCATTGAGCTGCCTAAGGCAGCATCGAATCGCAGCGCCTGAAGGCGCGATTGATTTGCGTCGCTTGCGGTATGCCTGAAGGCATACCCTGATACGAATCTTGTTCAACATCTGTCTCAACTTATGAATCCGCACATTCTATGAACACGCAGATCAGACAATTGTTTGGCACGGATGGGATACGCGGCGTGGCGGGGGAGTTTCCGCTCACGGAGGACAGCACTTATCTGATTGGGCGGGCGCTGGGACATGATCTGATTCGGGGAACGTCGAAAGCGAAGGCCGTGATGGGGCAGGACACGCGCGAGTCGAGCGGATGGATCGCGGACCGCGTGGCGGCGGGACTGGCGGCGGTGGGTGTGGAGGTGCACAGCGCGGGCGTGATCACGACGCCAGGAGTGGCTTATCTGGCGCGGTCGCGCGGGTTTGCGGCGGGAGTGGTGATTTCGGCGTCGCATAATCCGTGGACGGATAACGGGATCAAAGTTTTTTCCGGGGATGGATTCAAGCTTACGGATGCGCGGGAGTTGGCGATTGAGAAGGAGATTTTCGCACTGTTAGGGAAACCGGGTGCGATGGACGATACCGCGCTGAAAGTTGCCGGGCCATCTCTGCCGGGAGAAGCGGCGCTGCGCAAGGCTTACATCGAGTCGCTGGCGGGAAGTGTTTCGTCGGACTTGAGCGGGTTGCGGGTGCTGGTGGATTGCGCCAATGGGGCGGCTACGGCGGAGGCTCCCGAATTGTTTCGGGACTTGCGAATCCAGGCGACCTTTATTCATGTGACGCCGGACGGGAAAAACATTAATGAAGGGTGCGGGGCGCTGCATCCGGAAACTTTGGGGAAGATGGTGGCTGCTTCCGGCGGGAAGTATGACTCGGGCGTTACGTTTGACGGCGATGCAGATCGGGCTTTGTTTTGCGATGGCGCGGGGCGCGTGGTGAATGGGGATGGGGTGCTGCTGCTTACGGCGCGGGATTTGCAGTCGCGCGGGAAATTGAATGGATCGACTGTGGTGGCCACGACTATGTCGAATATGGGAGTTGAGATTGCGCTGAAGAGGGCGGGCATTCGCATGTTGCGGGCGAATGTGGGGGACAAATACGTTCTGGAGGAGATGCTGAAGACGGGCGCCACTCTGGGCGGGGAACAGTCGGGGCACATTATTTTTCGCGATGTCGATGCGACTACCGGGGACGGGTTGCTGACTGCTTTGCGGGTGATGGATGTGATTGTGCGTTCACGGAAGACGCTGGCGGAGCTGGTGGAGGATTTGAAAGTGTTTCCGCAGAAGATTCAGAATGTGCGGGTGCGGGAGAAGATTCCGTTTGCGCAGGTGCCGGAGGTGCAGCGGGCGATCGATGCTGCGGAGCGCGAGTTGGATGGGAACGGGCGCGTGGTGGTGCGGTATTCGGGGACTGAGGCTTTGGCTCGGGTGATGGTGGAGGCGGAGTCGGAGGAGAAGATGCGGACGATTACGGCGGCGATAGCGGGGGAAATTCAGAAGGCGCTGGGAGTGTAAGCGGGCCTGGGTCCGCTTATGCTGGATGCACAATTCTGGGGCAGAGATTGAACGCTTGACGGACTCGACGGGCAAAGATCCGGTATCGCTTTCCGAGTTGACGTTCGTTTTCCTGAAGCTGGGTACGATCGCGTTCGGCGGCCCCGCCGGGCACATCGCGATGATGGAAGACGAGTTCGTCCGCAAACGCCGTTGGATTACGGAGGAAGATTTTCTTGATCGCGTAGCCGCGGCTAGTTTGATACCCGGGCCAAGCTCAACCGAAGTAGGCATCTTCGTTGGCCGTTCGCTGCGGGGATGGGCCGGCCTGATTGTCGCGGGCTCTTGTTTTATTATTCCTGCCGCGATCCTAGTGTCGTTGATTGCTGCCGCTTACGTACGTTTTGGTTCGCTGCCGCAGGCGGAGGGGATACTGCGCGCGATCAAGCCTGTAGTGATTGCAATTATTATTCAAGCGCTGTGGAAACTGGGAAAGACGGCTGCGAAGACGCCGACCCTGGTTTTGATTGGCGTCGCCTCTGCTGTTTTGAATTGGGTGGGCGTGAGCCCGCTGCTTGTGCTGACGTTCGCGGGCACCAGTTCCGGCGTGATGTGGTGGTTGCAGAAAAGCAGGCACACCGCGGTCACGCTCTGTGCGCTTGGCTTATCGAAGATGTTCTCGCCGACAGGGCTGGTATCGCTCGCGGTTGTGGCCGCGGCACCGATCAGGCTTGGGCGTTTGTTCCTTTCATTCCTGAAGATCGGCTCGGTTGTGTTCGGAAGTGGCTACGTGCTGCTGGCATTTCTGCGAGCTGAGTTTGTCGATCACTTGCATTGGTTGACGGAGAAACAGCTCATCGATTCGGTAGCAGTTGGCCAATTCACACCCGGACCTGCGTTTACTACGGCGACTTTTATTGGCTACCTGGTGGGCGGATTGCGGGGTGCGTTTTTGGCGACTTTGGGAATTTTCCTTCCGGGTTTCGTGTTCGTTGCGGTGAGCGGGCCTTTGATCCCGAAGATCAGGCGATCAGCGGCGGCGGGGGCAGTGTTGGATGGAGTGGTGGTGGGTTCGCTGGCGCTGATCGCGGTGGTTGCCTGGCAACTGGGAAAAGCCTCAATAACCGATTGGTTCACCGTTTCGATTCTGGCGGTCAGCGCCCTCGCAATATTCCGCTTCAAGATAAATTCCGCATGGTTGATTTTGGGCGCGGGAATTGCGGGCTGGATTGCGACGGGCTGAAGAGAGGTGTAATAGAAAGCCCGACAACGAAACCCAAGTTTTACTTTGGTAGCGACAGTTGTCGGACAGGAGTGTCCGACCCACACGGGGCTTGCCACCCGCGAGACTAATCCAAGTCTCTCCAGTTGGGGCCTGCTTCCATTTCTACCAATAGCGGGACTGCTAGCTGGTGGACTTTTTCCATATGCTCACGGACTAGCGATTGCATTGATTCTACTTCCTTCTCTGGGACCTCGAATACTAGTTCGTCATGGACTTGCAGGGTCATTCTGGATTTCAATCCGCGTTTCTGCAGAGCCTCGTCGATTCTGATCATGGCTACTTTGATCAAGTCGGCGGCGGTGCCTTGCAGGGGGGTATTAACGGCGGTGCGTTCGGCGAAGCCGCGCTGGGCGAAATTCTTGCTGTTGATGTCGGGGATGGGGCGGGTGCGGCCGTGGAGAGTACTTACTTTCAGGTCGCGGCGGGCTTCTTCTAATGTTTTGTCGATGAAGGCGCGGACGCCTTTGTATTTTTCGAAATAGTTGGCGATGAATAGTTTGGCTTCGGCGGGTTCGATGCCTAGATTTTGCGAGAGGCCGAAGGCGGAGAGGCCGTAGACTATGCCGAAATTTACTACTTTGGCCTGGCGGCGGTGGTCGGGCGTGACCATTAACGGCGGGACTCCGAAGACTTGCGAGGCGGTCAGGGTGTGAATGTCGTCGCCGCGGCTGAAGGCTTCTACCAGGAGCGGGTCGCGCGAGAAGTGGGCCAGGAGGCGGAGTTCGATTTGCGAGTAGTCGGCGGTTAGAAGAACGTGGCCGGGCTCGGCTATGAAGGCGGCGCGAATGCCGCGGCCTAGTTCGGTGCGGATGGGAATGTTTTGCAGATTCGGGTTGGCGGAGGAAAGACGGCCTGTGGCCGTGCCGGCTTGGTAGAACGTGGTGTGCAGGCGTCCGGTTTGCGGATTGATTAACGCTGGAAGAGTGTCGACGTAGGTGGATTTCAGCTTGGTTAGCTGGCGGTAGTCGAGGACTTTTCGGGCTATGGGATGTTCTTCCGCCAGAGTTTCGAGGACATCGACTGCGGTTGAGATGGTGCGTCCCTTGCCGTATTTCACGGGCTTGGGAAGATTCAGGCGATTGAAGAGAACGTCGCCGAGTTGCTTGGGAGAGCCGATGTTGAATTCGGTTCCGGCTAGTTCGTGGATTTCGTTGGCTTGGGCGCTGATCTCGCGCTCGAGTTCAGTCGACATTTTCGCCAGCGCGGCGGTGTCGATTTTTACTCCGGCTTGCTCCATGCGGGAGAGAACTGGGACTAGCGGCAAATCAATTTCTTCGTAGAGCTTGGTTAGTCCAGCTTGCTTCACATCTTCGCGCAGAGCATTCGCGAGCCTTCCGGTTATATCGGCGGCTTCGGCTAGGTCACCGCTTAGCTTGAGATTGAAGCGGCGTAGGGCTACGTCCGCGAGGCGATGCGAAGAGTAGGTGGGATCGAGCAGGTAGGAGTAGAGCATGGGATCGTGCTGTATTCCTTGCAAGTTGATGCCTTGAGCATCGAGCGCGTGAATGGCGGCTTTGTAATCGTGGACTGACTTAGGCGTGGTGTGAGTGGTGAGGGCAGTTCGCAGCTTCGCGGCTGCTTCGGTGGAGTTCAGCTTCACGACGGTGGCCGAGCCTGCGGCTCTGGAGATGGCGATGCGGCGGGCAGCGGGCTCAGGGGACGGTGCCGGAGAAGCGTCGTCGGTGAGTGCGAGCATTCCTGATTGCGGCACTTCGTCTTCGACTGCCTCTTCGTCGATCTCGGAAGGCAATGCTTCCTGCTCTGACTCGACGGCGATGGCGAGCGCGCCTTCGGTTGCGAGAGATTCCAGAACAGCTTCTACGTCCTCGACAGACTGGGCTTCGCTGTAGTGAGTTTCGGTAACTTGAACGTCCGGCAATAACTCCTTCAACAGCGAAGTGAATTCTAGTTCGGTGAAGAGCTGGCGGAGGAGATCGACGTCGGGCTGGCCGGCGCGCATCGCTTCTACGTTCAACTCGACGGGAACATTCGTGTCGATCGTCGCCATGCTTTTGCTGAAGAGAATGGTGTCGCGATTGTTCTGGAGCGATTCGCGGTAGGTTTTCTTTTCTACTTCGTTGGCGCGGTCTAGAGCCTGCTCTACTGTCCCGAAACGCTTGATGATTTCTACCGAGCCTTTATCGCCGATGCCGGGGGCTCCCGGGATGTTGTCGACTGAGTCGCCGCGGAGAGCCATGATATCGACTACGCGCTCGGGAGGGACTCCCAGAATTTCTTCGACCTTGGCGGCGTTGCAGATCAGATTGTCTTTGGGAGGGTTCAGGATGTGAACATCCTCGTTGACTAGTTGCATCATGTCTTTGTCGCTGGAGACTACGTAGACAGGATGCTCGGCGGCTGCGGCTTTACGGGCCAGAGTGCCGATTACGTCGTCGGCTTCGAAGCCGGCTAGTTCGAGGATGGGGATGCGGTAGGCTTCGAGGGCGCGGCGGATGTAGGGAATTTGTTGCGCCAAATCTTCCGGCATGGCGGCGCGGTTGGCTTTGTAGCCTTTGTATTCGACTTCGGTGAAGGTTTGCGTCTTGATGTCGAATTTGCGGATGGTGGTGATGGCTTCGGCTTGCGTGGCACGGTGCGTCTTGGCGGCTACGTCGAAGACTGCGGCTAGATAGTTGGGGGAGAAATCGTCGCGCAGTTTGCGCAGCATGTTGACGAAGACGTAGATGGCGGCGGTGGGAAGTCCGGACTTGGTGGACATGGAGCGCTGGCGGGCCATGGCGTGATAGGCGCGGAAGATGAACGACATGGTGTCGATGAGGAAGATGCGGTTTGGGTCGGAGGGTGCGGCCGGGGCGCTGCTGGATTCTGGTTTCGGAGATTTTGTTCGCGGGGGCAAGGCAGTAGTTTAGCAGCCGAGTGAGTCGCGGGAGTTTTGGTGGAACTCCGCCGATGTACCTCGGGGGCTGAAGCCCGCTGATCTTTGGTGTCTTCGACGCAGGCCTGGAAGGCCTGCTCCACCCTCATCCTCGTCCTTAACCCAGCGCTAGGATTCGCTGCGCCGCCGAAAATCGGAGTGGCTCAGCAAACGGCTAGAAATCGACGGAGAGGTCGGCCTTGACTACCTTTCTGGCGTCGCCGCCGGGCGTGCTGCGGAAAACCAGGTAAAACTTCCGGGGCTCATTCAGGGAGGGGGGAAGGCCGACATCCACGGTCTGGTCATGCGATGAATCTACCGAAAAGAGACTATTGCCGGTGACGCCTTGAGCAAAATTAGCGTACTGATCTTCGGTGAAGACGAGGAAATCGACGTTGGCGCCATCTGGGTTGGGCTGGACGCCCAGCTTGGTGACAAACGATTTATAGGTTCCGCGCAGGTGCGGCATGGCGGCGTGGGCGGGCATCTCGAAGGGAAAAGCTACCGTGGTCCGGACTGCGAAATCCTTGTGCAAAACGACTTGGCTGGTGCCGAGCGGAGAAGATCCCACGTGTTCGATGGGTGCTTCTTCCTCGGCTGCTTGTTTTTTCTTGCAGGCGGACGGTGCCAGGAGACTTGCCGCCAGGAGCAGAGGGAAAAAACGCATCCGCAGGGTTTGGTTCATGAGCTTACGGCTTTTCCATATGCAGTGGTGTAATGCAGTTGGATTTCGCCGCACGTGCCCTGCTCGGCGGAGTAGACGACGCAGGTATCGAAAGGCCGGGAATAGACATGGACGCTGACGGCGCGCTGGTTGAATTCACGGGGATTGAAGACGCGGTGGACGGGCGCGAGCGGGTCGACGGCGCAGGGCTGCGACACATTCATCTCGACGGTTTCGGTGGATTTGAGGGCGCACGTGCCGCCGGCAATGTCCTCGCGCACGACGTGAAAATTTTCCACCAGTAAGCGGCCGATGGGGACGGCCATCCAGCAGTTCTGGTCGCGGTGGTTGTGGACGGAACTGACCTGGCCGACTTCCCAGCAGATGGCTAGTAATTCGTAGAGAGGCGTTTTATCGATCAGGTTGCGGGTGTAGTGTTGGCGATCCCAGGTGAGATAGGGCGCGAGTGAATCGGGAGTGAGCGGAGTAGCCTGCAGGAATCGTCGGACGTGCTCGGTCTGATCGAAGGCGGCCTCGGGAAACTGGCGGAGTTGTGCTACGAAATCCTGGATGGGGATTCGGTTTACTGCTATGGCCATGCTCTGCTCCCGGAAAAGTATAGCGCAGCGGGTGCGGCTTTGATGCGGAGGGAAAAACCTTAAACACAGGGGCACAGAGGAGCACAGGGTAGATCAAAATCATTCGAGGAACATGCAGTCTCCGTAGGAATAGAAGCGGTAGCGCTTGGCGACTGCGTGTTCGTAGGCGGCGAGGATATTTTCGCGTCCGCCGAAGGCGCTGACCAGCATCAACAAGGTGGATTGCGGCAGGTGGAAATTGGTCAGCATTGCGCTGACTACTTTGAACTCGAAGCCTGGATAGATGAACAGGTCTGCGGCGGTGTGGCCCGCGGTGATGGTTCCGGAGCCGAGTCGTGCGGCGTGTTCTAGAGTTCGTACCGTCGTGGTGCCGACGGCGACGATGCGGCGCGACGCGCGGAGAGCCTGGTTGATGGCGGAGGCGGCTTCGGCGGAGATGGAATAAGTTTCGGAGTGGATTTGGTGATCTTCTACGCGCTCGACCCGGACGGGTTGGAATGTGCCCAAGCCGACGTGCAGGGTGATGTCGACGGTCTCGACCCCGCGCTGGCGGATGCGGGCGAGGATTTCGGGAGTGAAATGAAGACCCGCGGTAGGAGCGGCTACCGATCCGCGCGGCCGGGCGTAGACAGTTTGATAACGGTCGCGGTCGCGAGAAGAATCCGGGCGAGAAATATAGGGCGGGAGGGGAACGTGGCCGATGCGATCTAGAACGGCGAAGAAGTCGTCGTTGTTATTCGCGCCCTTATTCCCGCTGGGGAGCTGAAAGCGGATGCGGCGTTCGCCGAATTCGGCGCGGGCCAGGACTTCGGCCTGCAGTTCGTCTTGATTGGGCTCGCCGAAAAAGAGGCGCTCGCCGACGGCGATTTTGCGGCCGGGGCGCACCAGGCACTCCCAGTCATTGGGCTCAGTCGAGAGCTGGTGGGTCAGCAGGACTTCGATGCGGCCGTGCAGGAAGTCGCGGGCTGCCGGATTGTGAGGGCTGACCGGTTGAGCGCGGGCGCCTTCGCGGCGGCCGTAGATGCGCGCCGGAAAAACGCGCGTGTTATTGAAGACCAGCAGATCGCCGGGCTGCAAGAGATCGGGGAAATCACGGAAGACGCGGTCGGAACGGGACCCGCTGGTTCGCTGCAAGTGCAGCATGCGGGAGCCGTCACGGGCGCCGAGGGGTTCCTGGGCAATGAGCTCATCGGGAAGGCGGAAGTTGAAGTCGGAAACGAGCACCGTTCTCCGGATTATAGAGAAACGCTGGAAGGGGATTCAGCATAACCCTGGTCGCCATATCGGTTTTCTTGCGGAAACTTTGTGTGTTTTTTCGTAAATTTGTTTGTCTGATGGCGTCAGGTGCGGTACTATGCGGGGGCTGTAAGTTTCGCCGCTTTTTTGTCACTCCCCCGAGAGAGTATCTCCATGTCCGCTGAACGCAAACACAGGGAAGAGATTGTTCGCTATGGGCGCATGCTGCACGAGCGCGGGTTTGTGGCGGCGATGGATGGAAATCTGTCGGTCCGGCTGGATGAGGAACGAATCCTGGTGACGCCCACGTGCGTGAGCAAGGGGGCGATGCGGGCCACTGACATGGTGATCGTGGACCTGGAGGGTACGCGGGTTGCCGGACGGCGGAACGTGACCAGCGAGATTGGGATGCACCTGCTGGTGTACCGCACCCGGCCCGACATTCAGGCGATTGTGCATGCTCACCCGCCGACCGCGACCGGGTTTGCCGCGGCGGGCATGGCGCTGACCGAACCGCTGGTTTGTGAAGTGGTGATGGGGCTGGGATGCATTCCGCTGGCGCGCTATGGCACGCCTGGAACGTCAGAACTGGCGCAGACGCTGGAGCCTTACGTGCCGCACTACGATGCCATTCTGATGTCGAATCACGGCGTGGTGACCTACGGAGATACCATCGAACATGCTTACATGAAGATGGAAACGGTGGAACACTTTGCGCAGATTGCGCTGGTCACGCACTTGCTGGGGCGGCAGCAGCCGCTGAGTGGGGTTGATATTGAGAAACTCATGTTGGCACGGACCAAGTATTTTGGCGGGAAGATGGCGGCGTCGATGCCGATTGCTATGGTGAGGCCTCCGGAAAAAGTTAGTTAGGCAAGTCCGCTTCGCTGTTTGCTGTTCTATTCCACAACAAAATCCAGGGCTTGCGGCAGTGTGAAGAACTTGCCTCGCTGCGCTCGGCTAGAGGGGCGAAGGCGCCCGTCCTCACATGCGCCCGTCCTCACACAAGATTTATTCCCCTCCTATGCGGAAGCGGACGCCGGCGCGGACGTTGATGGGCAGGGCTGGGTAGCCTACTACCTCGTTGTAGCGGCGGTCTAGGGCGTTCTCGACATTCGTGTAGGCGGTGATGCGGGAATTGATGGCGTACCAGCCGCCCATGTCGGCACGGACGTAGCCGGCGGCGTGGTCGATGCCGAGTCCATCGAAGTCGGAATCGGGACGGCGGCCCACGAAACTGCCCGCTAGATTCGCGCCCCAGCGCTTGCCCAAGTAGCTCAGCAGGAGCGTGGCAGAGTGCTTGGGGCGGCGCAGCAAGGGATTTCCCGTGTCATACACAGGATCGCAAAAATTTTCCGATGTACACAGAGGAGCTTCGAGATACTTAGTCGAGGTATAGGTATAGGCGGTATCCAGCAGCAGTCTTGGGCGGATCTTGCCTTGCAGCTCGACTTCGGCGCCTTGAGCGAGCGATTGTTGCACGTTGAAGAACTGGCCCAGGCTGCCCGGCGGGAAGCCTTGGTACTCCTGCTGATTGGTTCCGTATTCGATTTGATCGTGGAAGAGGTTGTGGAAGTAGGTGGTGTCGAAGGCCCAGCGGCCCTCGAGCAGTTTCTGCTGGAAACCGGCTTCGAAGGCTCGAGTGCGCTCCGGCAACAGGCCGGGGTTCGCGACGTAGTAGGGAAGATTGGCAAAGGCCTGATAGAGGGCGGGCTCCATGAACCCGGTGGCGTAGGAAAAACGCAAGCGCGTTCCAGAGAACAACTCTCCACCACGTAGCGCCAGCAGAGTTAGAGCAACCCGGGGCAAGGCCGTATTGCCGTACAGGCTGTTGTGAACGAAACGGCCGCCGGCGATCACCGAGAGCCTGCCCAGCGTGAGCTGCTGTTGCAGATATGCGTCCTGGCTCAGGCGCTGTCCGGAAGTGGAAGGAGGATAAAGCAGATCTCCCACGACGCCGTTTTCGTTTTCCATGCGATATCCGAAGGTGGAATGCGTCCAGGTTCGCTCGGAGTAATCGCCCTGGTATTCAAATCCCACGCGATTGATGTGATCGTATTCGTCGGCGGGAAAGGCGTCATAGCTGGCGGGATTGGTGTTCAGGTTCACGTCGGTGTAGCGATAGAGGTAATCGAAGCCGGTCAGGCGATGCTGCCATCCCGAAGGCTGGGACACGGTCAGCTCGATGCTGCCGAGCAGGCTGTTCAGGTGTGCCGATTCGCTGGGGTCGGGAGCCAAGAGCGGATCGCCGTTGAAATCCCACTCTCCCGGCACGCCGGTAGAGCTGTCGGAGTGGCGGACGCGTAGACGCAGGGCGGCGTGGTCAGTAATAGCCATGCCGACGTTCGCGCCCGCCAGCGAATCCGAGTAAGCGTCGTTCACGCCCAGCCCGCTGCTGTTGAATTGATCGCCGAAAAAGTCGCAGTCGAAGGGTTTGTTGGCACCAGCTAAAGACGCGAAGCCGTGGGCAGTCCCGAAATTTCCTCCGTCGGCGCCAAAGCGCAGCTCAGGGACCGCAGTGCTTCCGGTGCGCGTCCACACCTGCACGACGCTGGTCATGGCATCGGAACCGTACAGAGTGCTCTGCGCGCCCCGGAGAAATTCCACGCGATCGGCCTGCGCCAGCGGGATTGTGCCAAAGTCAAACGTCTCGCCGGGATTATCGACGGCGACGCCATCGACAATCACTTTGTTGTAGGTGGATTCGCCGCCGCGCACGAACAGCGACGATATGCCTCCGCGCTGGCCCGCGGTATTCACCACCGCGCCGGGGAGAAAGCGCACCGCATCGTCGGCGGCGATGGGATTCATGGTTTCGAGCTGTCCACTCTCCAGCGTGGAAATGCTGGCGCCGGTGTCTTCGGCAGGCAGCGGAGTTCGAGTCGCGGTCACTACTACGGTTTCCGAGGCCGTGGCGAGGTGCAACTGGATGGTGATGACGTTGGGGTGAGCGGGGACATCCTCGGTCTGCTGGGCGAAGCCGGGCGCGAGGACCTGAATCTGGTAGCCGCCGGTGGACAGTTCGCCGGGCTTGAAATCAACAAAGGACACGACTCCCTCGGCAGAAGTAGTGGCAATCTTTAGAGGAGTGTCTATCCCTTTCGACAACAAGGAAACTTGAGCGCCGGAGACCGCGGCGGATTGAGGGTCGACGACTTTGACCTTGAGGTCGGCAGCGGATGCTGCCGCGAGAGCGACTAGAAGCAATAACGAGGCGCGAAGTGCGCGCATAACCATCCTCCTTTTCACGCGAAAGGGGTTAAGGTGGACGGTTTACGCCGGTCTCCTGGCTTTGCGAGTGAGGATGGAGAACCCTGCGGGTCAGAACATCCGGTTGCTTGCAGACGGCCTTCCCGGGAATGCTCCCAGTGGACGGCTGCGATTTTCTCGCTTACAGTTGCGCGGCAGCGCGGGAATTGCACCCGCTTCCCTGTCTTCGCCATGGGGCAAAGACGCGCAAACCGAAGGACATTTCAAAGAGCGGGGAAATCGTGGAGAGAGAAATCTACCGGGTCGGAGCGGTGGAAGTCAACTGGCCTCGGGTGCTATCGCGATTTATCAGCAACCGTTCTGGCCTGAAAGTAATATCGACACGCAGGGACTCACTCCGTAGGATTTTGAAATGGGGCGCTATCATCAACGCGTTATGAATCAGCGTCAACTGTACTATCAACGAACCGGTGTCGACGTACAGCGCGTGCTTACTATCGCGTTCCGGATTCTCACGGCCTTGATGTTTTTCTCCGGCGTGTTTGGGCTTTTGCAGTATCGTCGGGACCTGCAGACTGCCAAATGGCCGTCCGTCGAGGGGGTGATTCTGCATGCGCAAACGCAGCAATGTTATATCCGCGGCGACCCGGCGGGCTTATTGCCGGATGTCGCTTACAAATACGTAGTGAACGGACGTGAATGGATCGGGAAGCGTATCGATATAAAGAATAATTGCGTAGTTGATGAGGTGGAAAGAAACTACGTCGCCAAGTTTCCGGTCCACTCGAAAATCCTGGTCTTTTATGACCCCGCTTCACCGGGCGAATCTTTGTTGCATCCAGGGCCGGGTACAGAGCAAGTCGCCCTTTTCCATCTTGCCGAGATTCTTATCGGCCTTTCGACTCTCCTGGCAGTATTTTTTCTCTGGGATAGTCGCGAAAAGCGAGAGAAGACTTTACTGGTGTTAGGCGCGGGAAGGCGTCCGATGAGTGTAATCGCGATGTTACGTGAATCGACACTTTGGTTTGCAGCCTTGGCTGTTTTCGTTTGGCCCTCGGCAAAATGCGAGACATGATGTTCGCATGTACGATTTCGGCTCGGAGGTTAGTTCTACCTGGTTCGTCTCTGTGCGCCGTAAAATCTGCTGATTAGAGCACCGCCGGAATGTGATGGAAAACCTCCGCAAAGTGGTGGTTGGAAACGATGAGCCCGAGTGGGGCGGTGGAGCAAGCAGACGCACTCTGCGCGGTCGTCTGGTGAAGTATCTGCCACTCCTCGGGTTCGTTGTAGCGGCTGTAGGCGGGACGCTTGGAGCAGTTTACCTGGTGGGCGGCAGGGATTTCTTTGATTTCGCTCTCGCCTATCTTCGTCGATGGAACGCGGCATGGGTGGTGCTCTCGGCGCTCGCCTTCTACCTGATCGCCTATGAACTCACCGAGACCGAGTGGTTCCGGCAGTTTGGCATTGAGATGATGCAGGAGCGCTTGCAAGGGCTGGTTCTTGCGCTGGTACTGGGCAGTTTTTGCTTAGTGGTACCGTTCCGCGCCCCTTGGACAAACTACTGGTTATTGCGTGATGGCCTCCCAGCGAGAGCAGTTGTCATTGATCTCCGCGAACACGGAACTGTGGGCTACCGCTATCGCGTGAATGGGAACGAGTACATGGCATCCGGCTACGAGCCGAAAAAGGGCAGTGTTCCGAGCATGGGACCGGGTGAATCTATCACAGTCTATTACTCGGCCTCACATCCCTCGGTTTCGGCGACCGGGCGTCCCGTGACGATATTTGACGGTGCCTGGCCGATGATCATCGTTTTCTTCTGGCCTTTCGAATTCATGGCAATCGCTACCGTCGTCAGCCCGCGATCCAAATGGGCCTATAGGTTTGGGAGCCGGAACATCCTGGCCCGGGGGATGCGCAGGATCGAATAGTGAGCGCCATTGAGATTTTGCAACAGTCGAACCGCACAAGCGCGAGCGGCTATTTCTCAAAACGACGATAAATGCCGCCGCTGTTCGCAGACTCAAGTCCCGTATCTCGCGCGGGTTCTGATCCGAGATCAGGCGTTTTACACTCACACCCTGGAGAGGCTGGTTTCGGATTTCGGCACGATCGCGGCCAACCTGCAAACTGGTGCCTAGGTTCGGTTGTGGTAAAGAAACTACTCCGTACCGACCTTACTCACATTCGCCTCGGCGAATTCGCAGATGCGATCGAGCGAATCCTGTAGCTCTTGTTGATAGCGTTCGAGGTCTTCGTCGCCGGCCCCCTCCGGTACCGTGATGAGTTTGCCGAAGCGTAGCAGGACGCGGGAAAACGGTTTTGGGATGATCAGGCGGTCCCAGGTGTTGAGGACCCAGGCGCGTTCGACGGCGATGTGAAACGTGGCCAAGGGAACTCCGGAGGAGCGCGCCAGGGTGACCGGGCCGGGTTTGACCTGGTAGCGCGGGCCGCGGGGGCCATCGATGCTGAAGGCGACGGACCAGCCTTCTTTTAGGGCGCGGCGCAGGCCTAGCAGGGCGCGGACGGCGTTGCGGCTGCTGGAGCCCTTGACGGCGACGAAGCCGAATTTGTGGATGATGCGTCCCATGTATTCGCCGTCGTAGCTGTTGCTGCTCATCACGCGGATGCCGCAGTTGCGGAAGAGGTAGGTGGCGGGAATGATGCCGGCATGCCAGAAATTGAGGACTAGCGGGCGCTGGCCGACGGTTTGCTGCGCGCCTTCTTCGCGCGAGATGGAGACGCGCAGGGTGGGGCCGATTAGGCGGATGAAGCAGTATCCGGTGGCGATGATGACGCGGAGGACGATGCGCTGGCCGAGGGTGAAGCGGGGCGGAGCGGGAGCGGCGTCCGTGGCGGGGGCTGCGGGGGTGCCGACTTCGGTCACGGGAACATTGTAATGGGAGTTTACCTCAGGGGCTGAAGCCCGCTAATTCGGGTGTTCTTGACGCAGGCCTGGAAGGCCTGCTCCACCCTCTGCTTTAGCTTTCCAGGTAGCCGTCGATCCACTCTTTGACTTTTTGGCGGCGGTCGTCGGCGGAGTCGAAGCGGACTCCGAAAGACTTGGTCTTGCGCCAGGTTACGACGCCACGAACGCTTACGCGCGGCAGGGTGAGCAGGGAAAACGAGATTTCGACGCTGCTGCCTGAGGGCATATCCTCGGCGCTCTTCAGCGACATGCCGCCAGAGCTGACTTCGAGGCTGGAAGCGACGAGGCGTTGGCCGTCAGTGCTGACGACGTTCACTTCGGTCATGATCGGGATGCGGGCGTAGCGGCGGAATTCGTGCAGCACCAGCATGTGCGTGGCGCGCACCAGCTTGAGTGCAGCGGGACGCTCCAAAGGCTCCTGAAACATGGCATTGATGCCGTACTTGGAATAGCGCATGGATTCCTGCGCGCTACCGCCAAGGCCGTAGAGTACGAGGCGGCTGTTGGAGGGCGAAGTGCGCGCGGCCTCCATAACCACTTCGGCGCCGGGACCCAGATTGAGCACGCAAGCCTCGAATTTTTCCTGGCGCAGACGCTCGGCCGCGCCTGAGGATAGGAGCACAGTCTCAATGCCGAATTGCCGGAAACACTCGGTGAGCAGGTATCTGGAGGACTCTTTTAGGTCGACCAGGGCAACGCGGGCTGCCACCTTTCTCTTGGTGGGGGAAGTGGGCGCGGGGGCGATGCCGAAGGCTTTTTCCATGTCAGCGTGACAGATTCCAGTACGAAAGTTTATTGTGGCGTGCCTTGAAGGAGATGGAAAGACCCGAATGGGCAGGGGCGGGGTACAAAAGTGTCATTACCTTGGTTGGACTGGTGGGTGGGCTTAAAGAATAAAGTCCTGGAAGCCTTATTTGGTAATCTTGTTCTGGCAGCGATAGCTTTTCTCGACATTCAATCAGCTCGGAGGTGGGGTCATGCGTAAGAGTAGTGCAGTTGCGCTTCTGGTGATGGCGTTCGCGATCACGGCAATGGCGGCGAAGATCGAGGGCATCACTACGCTGAAGGATTTCCAGCCGACGGGAACGACCGACAAGAAGACCCACAAGAATCAGCAGTACGATCTTTCTTTCGCGGCGTCGGGGCAAGGAGTACACCTGCCGCACCGAGGAGAAGGAATCATTGAAGGCCACCGATTTCGTGGTGGGCAGCGAGGTGAAGTACGAGATCGGCGGCAATAAGGGCAAGCTGAAGAGCAATAGCGGGAAACAGGTGGAGTGCGTCGTTGTGCGGGTCGCGGAGTTGCCGGCTCCGCAGCAACCGGCTGCCCAGCCGGCTCCTCCGCAGTAGGGTGGCTCTGGATCCGCGCGATTGGGTTCGCCTTTATTGTTGGATAGTTGGCTGCATCAACTGTTAAACTGTCTAACGAGGCATACTCACATGGAGCTCGTTACCGTAAAAACGAAATTCCAGGTCGTCATTCCCCAGAGCATCCGCAAGCGGGTGCGGCTGGATATTGGGGATTTGCTGGAAGCGTCGTTCGAGAACGGCAAAATTACTTTCACGCCGAAGACAGTCGTTGACCGGCATCTCGCCGAAGGGATGGAGGACCTTGCCCAGGGCCGCACTCATGGTCCCTATGAAACGGCGGCCGCGGCTGTTTCTGCGCTTGAACGCAGGGCGGGAAAACGGAACAAGAACTCCAGGAAGCGGAAGTGAAAGTCCGCTTCACGAAAACACCGCTCTGACCGTCTCCCGGAGCAGCACCGCTCCGAGCCATCACTTACCGCGACACGGACGCGCAATCGACGACTTCCAATTACCGCAATAGAAAACGTCATCGGTGAAGTGACAGTCGACGAACTCGCTCAGGGCGGTCCCATAGATCCCCACTCCCAGCCGATACGCGACTTCTCCTCCATTCGGGTTCTTCACCCGCCAGACGGCGACTGAGTACCTCGCATACCAAGGCCTCTTATTTGAGTCCAGTCGGTTGAGCGAGGCAATCTTCTTTAGTTCCGGGGTGATCGATCCTGGATCGGCGGTTGTGTAGAAACCCCATCGCTTTGACATCTCGCCGGTCAGGGCGCTTGTGCAGACGCCTTGTTCAAGGTCGGCGCGGTGTCTGATTCTCTTCAGCTGCGGGAGTCCGGCCTCGGCGCGGATGCCCTCAAATAGTTTTGCGACCTGGTCTTCTTTCTCTTTGTCTCGCTCGACCGTCACTGGCCTGGCGTTGCCCTGCTTGGCCGCGGTCGGTGCCTCTTGCGCTGTCGCAGCCAGCAGAGCAAGCACGAGACCTGAAGCAAATGTGCTGCCGACGCGCAGATGAATCGTTTTCATGATTGCAGCTTCAGCCATTCGGCTGCTACCGGTCAATGCACGGCAGATCAACTTTATGTCAACTGGGAACCGACCTGGAATCAGATGGTTAGAGTGGCTGATAAAGCGAAAAATAGCGCAAGCTGGCTGGACGCAGCGCTTGTGGGCGCAAAAACCCGCAGTTACGTCGGCGGCCTTGGCTCGCGGATTTGATGAGATGGCAAGGAACTTCTACTCCGACCATCTCCGGAACAGCAGAGCGCCGTTGGTGCCGCCGAAGCCGAAAGAATTTGACATGGCGTATTCGAGCTTGGCTTTGCGGGCTTGGTTGGGGACGAAATCCATGCCGGAGGTTTCGGGGTCCTGGCTGACGAGGTTGATGGTGGGCGGGAGGATCTGGTCGCGCAGGGCGAGGACGGTGATGCCGGCTTCGAGGCCGCCGGCGCCTCCGAGGAGGTGGCCGGTCATGGACTTGGTGGAGCTGACGGGAAGTTTGTGTTCGCCGAAGAAGTTGCGAATAGCGTGGGCCTCGAGCGTGTCGCCGATTGGCGTGGACGTGCCGTGGGCGTTGACGTAATCGACTTTTTCCGGGGTGATGCCGGCGTCGCGGGTGGCGTTGCGCATTACGCGGAATCCGCCTTCGTGTTCTGGCGCAGGCTGGGTCATGTGATAGGCGTCGCCGGACATGCCATAGCCTGCAACTTCGGCGAGAATGGTTGCGCCTCGTCTCTTTGCGTGATCGAGTTCTTCGAGCACGAGAATGCCTGCGCCTTCGCCCATGACAAAGCCGTCGCGATCTTTGTCCCAGGGACGACTGGCTCTTTCCGGGTCGTCATTGCGCGTGGAAAGAGCGCGCATGGCGGCGAATCCGCCGACACCCATCGGAGTGATGGCGGCTTCGCTGCCGCCGGCGATCATCACGTCGGCATCGTTGTGCTGGATGATGCGAAAGGAATCTCCAATGGAGTGAGCGCTGGTGGTGCAGGCCGTAGCCGTCGCCTCATTGGGACCTTTGGCTCCGAAGCGCATCGACACGTGGCCGGCGGCAAGGTTGATAATGGCCGCTGGAATAAAGAACGGGGAAATCTTGCGCGGACCGCCTTCGAAAAGGGCGGTGTGTTCGCGTTCGATGATATCGAATCCGCCGATGCCGCTGCCGATGTGCACGCCTACGCGCTCATCGTTTTCGGGCGTGATCTGCAGAGCCGAAGCCTTGAACGCTTCATCCGCGGCGGCGATGGCGAGGTGGATGAAGCGTCCCATCTTCTTGACTTCTTTTTTCTCGATGAAGTTGAGGGGGTCGAAGTTCTTGACCTCGGCGGCAATCTGGCAGGCGAAATTGGCGGAGTCGAACTGGGTGATGCGGGCCACGCCGCTCTTACCGGCGAGCACGGCCTGCCACACTTCTCCGGTGGTGTTTCCCACGCCGCAGATCAGGCCGATGCCCGTAACTACGACTCTGCGTCCCAAACTACTTGCCGCCTTTCGAGTGCTTTCCGATGTAATCGATGGCGTCCTGCACGGTGCGGATTTTTTCCGCGTCCTCGTCGGGGATTTCGATGTCGAAACCTTCTTCGAAAGCCATTACCAGTTCGACCGTGTCCAATGAATCCGCGCCCAGGTCGTCCACGAACGAAGCGCTGGAGGTGACCTCGCCCTCGTCCACGCCCAACTGCTCTACAATGATCTGCTTCACTTTCTCGTCAACGGCTGCCATGATTCTCCTCGCTTTAAGTCGATTTGATTTGTGCCAAGTGCTGGCTACTTCTTCTTTTTTGAATGCTTTTCGATGTAGTCGATCAGATCCTGCACGGTCCGCATCTTCTCTGCATCGTTGTCCGGAATCTCGATGTCAAAAGCCTCCTCGAAGGCCATAACCAGCTCAACCGTATCCAAGGAATCGGCACCGAGGTCGTCAACGAAGGAGGTGGCCGGCGTGATTTCGTCGTCTTCCACACCAAGCTGCTCCTTGATAATCTGCTTCACTTTCTCAAAAATCTGCTTCACTTTCTCCATCACGGATGGCATAACTAATACCCCCAGCCGGAGAAATTCTTCATTAGGGCGAACATGTAGTGTAATGTCCCCGCTGAAAGGCTGTAAAGGAAGTCGGGAATTTTGTGACGAACTCCTGTGGTATACCTTCAGCATCCTAAATGGGCCGCTTGCAGCGGTCAAACCACATGCGTGCTGTCGTGCAGCGGGTTAGCCGCGCCCAAGTGTCGGTGAACGGAGAGATCACAGGCCAGATTGGCCTGGGGCTGCTGGTTTTGCTAGGCGTTGGCCGGGATGATGCCGAGGCCGACGCAACTTATCTGGTGGAAAAAATCGCAGGCTTACGAGTTTTCGAAGATGCCCAGGGGAAAATGAACCGCAGCGTGCAGGAGGTTGGCGGCAGCGTGCTGGCGGTCTCCCAGTTCACGCTCTACGGGGACGTGCGGCGGGGCAAGCGTCCATCGTTCGATGCCGCGGCCCCTCCGGAAAGAGCGCGCCAGCTCTACGAGTTCTTCGTGGAACAGATTCGCGCCGCCGGCCTGCGCTGCGAAACAGGGCGCTTTCAGGAAATGATGACGGTGGAGTTGGTGAACGAGGGGCCGGTGACGATTCTGCTGGATTCGGCGAAGGGGTTTTAGCGGGCGGGCGATCTCTTCGTCGGGGGTGGTAACCTTGCAGAATGCCTCACGATGCTGATCCAGGCGCACCCTCCCCCAAGCCTGCGAGATCCGCTGCCCAGGTTGTGTTCGTTCTTATCCTCGGGCTGCTACTTGGGGTATTGTGTGTCGGCTCGATAGGGTGGTTGCTGCTGTCACGAAGTTCCGGGCGAGCTCTGTTGGGCCATCTGTGGTCGGCGGTGACGGGCAGAACCCTGGTCATCGATGTAAGCCAGCCCACTGTAGTCGATCGCATTCAACGGCTGCAGAGGCTGGAGACCGTGGTCTACACCATGGATAAGCTGGTGACCGGCGCGAAAGAGAACCCCATCTTTCCGGATTTTCTGGCGGGAGACCGGCTCTTGATGATGGTGCACGGCGAGGTGGTCGCCGGCATTGATTTCTCGAATCTAAAACCGGGCGACGTCCGAGTGGAGGGCAAGCAGATTCATTTGCATCTTCCCGCGTCGGAAGTGTTCCGGACCCGGATCGACAGCGCGAAGACCCGGGTGTATTCGAGGCAAACCGGGCTGCTGGTATCGACCGACCCGAATCTGGAAACGCAAGTGCGCCAGGAGGCAGAACGCCAGTTGGAAGCGGCCGCCCTGGCCGACGGCATTTTGCGAACCGCCCAACAGAATGCGACATCGACTATCAGCAGCCTCCTGCAGGGTTTGGGATTCGAGAAGATTGACTTCGACTAGCCGTAGCGCGGGGCTGCAGCTGCGCGACGCCGTGTTGGGCTACGCCCCGATCGTTTCCAGCAGCGGATCGGCCTGCTCCCGCGCCATGTCGGCGAGTTCCAATTGAAGATTGCCGGGATTGGTGGCATATGCCAGTCCGGTGTCGAGATCGAGGATGCCTTCGCGGATCAGTCTCTCGATCTCACCATCGAAGTGCTGCATGCCGTCCTGGCCGCCGACGCGCATCGCGTCCAGCAAGGTCTTACCGTCTCCTTCGCCCTTCTCCACGTACTCGCGCGTGCGCAGAGTGGACTTCAATATCTCGATGGCCGCTACCCGGCCGGTGCCGTCCTTGCGAGGAATGAGTCTCTGGGAAACGATGTAGCGGAAGCTCTTGGCCAGGCGGTTGCGCAGCGTGTGCTGTTCGGCCATGGGGAATACTCCCACGATTCTTTCAATGGTCTTCGAGGCGTCGATGGTGTGGAGCGTCGACATGACCAGGTGCCCGGTTTCCGCCGCTTCCATGGCGATTTCGATGGTCTCGCGGTCGCGCATCTCGCCCACGAGAATGACTTTCGGCGCCTGGCGCAGTGCGGCCCTTAAGGCGAGCGCAAAGCTCGGGGTATCGGCGTGCAATTCGCGTTGATGGACAATGCAGTTTTTGTGGGGATGCAGGAACTCGATGGGATCTTCGATGGTGAGCACGTGATAGGACTGCTCTTTATTGATTTTGTCGATGATCGCGGCCAGGGTAGACGACTTGCCGGAGCCGGTGGGGCCGGTGACCAACACGATTCCGTTGCGCAGTCCCACAATCTTGCCCAGTTCGGCGGGCAGGTTCAGAGATTCGAAGTCCGGGACCTTGCCCGGAATGACCCGCATGACGACGGCACAGGTGCCGCGCTGCATGAAGATGTTGACCCGAAACCGGTTGGAACCCGGCAGGCTGTAGGAGACATCGCAGGAGCCGAGTTTCCTCAGGTTCTCGGTGGCATCTTCGTTGTTGCCGATGAGATCGGATGCGATGCGCCGGGTATCTTCACTGGTGAGGGCGCGGGTTGCTCCGGCCGGGGCTAGTCTTCCATTGATTTCGACGAGCGGCGGCTTCCCCGGTGAAAAAAAGAGGTCGCTAATCTTTGGCGAAGTTCTTAGCATTGCCGCCAGCAGTGCAGGAGTCGAGATGGGGGCAGCGGCCGGGGCTGCGGCAGTCGCTGCCCGCGGGACGGGAGAAACCATGTTTGCTACCGGACTCGTAGGAGAAGACATAGACGGCGACACCCTAAGTGACGAGAAAGCCAGACGGAACTTTCCCCAGGCTCTGACTGGGCAGGAGATAAACTGAGGCAGACATCAGCTTGCACTCTACCGCCCTCGCCAAGGGTGTGACTGTCCAAAAGTGCTCGCTTTTGGCCTTCTTTGCCCCGATCTTACGAGTCAGCGAACCTCTTTCACGGCTTCCGTGGGAAAACTACCGTAACTTGGCATCATTAAAATCCTGTAGGAAACTTTCTAAGTACCAAGGGCCCCGCTGTAGGAAGTTTTGAGGCCAAGACGCATCTCGACTTCCAATGAACAATCTAAATGTAGTTGTTGCTCTGACTACGCGAGACAATGATTACCAGGCGGAGCAGTCCGTCGCCGCGACTGAAGCCGCTTCCCGGCTGGGCATAAATGTCAACATCATTTATGCCGACAACGACGCGGTCAACCAATCCCAACAATTATTGAAGATCATCCAGGACAAGACTCAGCGCCCGGACGCGATTCTGGTCGAGCCGGTCGGAACCCCCATGCCGCAGGTTGCAAAAGCAGCAGTGGCGGCGGGCATTGGCTGGGTGATTCTGAATCGCGAAGCCGAATACATTCCCGACCTTCGCCGGGCAGCCCGGGCTCCGGTGTTTGCGCTGAGTCCCGACCAGGAAGAAGTAGGGCGGATTCAGGGCAAACAACTGGCAGTCTTTGCCACGGAGGGCAACATTCTCTATATCGAAGGGCCTTCCGGCAGCAGCGCAGCGGAATCGCGCACCAAGGGCATGCTCTCGACCAAACCCGGCAAGGTGGAAGTGAAGGTACTAAAAGGGGACTGGTCGGAACGCAGCGCGCAGCAGGCAGTCAGGTCCTGGCTGTCGTTGAGCACGTCGCGGCAGATGCATGTGAAGGCAGTCATCTGCCAGAACGATGCCATGGCGATGGGCGCAAGGAAGGCTTTGACCAGCTTGACCGAAGCGGAGCGGGAACAATGGATAAACACTCCGTTCACGGGATGCGATGGCGTGACAAGGACTGGCCAGGAATGGGTACGCACCAAACAGTTGCGTGCCACGGTAGTGATTCCAACCATGGCGGGTCTTGCTCTCGAGATGCTCACCAAAGCGGTCAGCAGCGGTTCACTGCCACCCGAGCGCACGCTGTGCGCTCCACGGTCCTTTCCAAACCTTGCCGAGATCGGCGCGCAGAGTGCCAGAGCATAAAGTTCCACGCTACTTTAATTAGTGAGCGGCGAGGATCGCGTCGGCCACCTGGGCGGCGTCGACGGCCGGCTTTACATCGTGCGTCCGCAAAATGTGCGCGCCCTTGAGAATGAGGGCAGTGTGAGCGGCAAGGTTTGCATAGAGCCGATCTGCTGGAGCAGCGTCTTTTCCATCTTTCGCCAAGGTACGCCCCAGAAACGATTTCCTCGAGGTTCCGGCCACCAATGGGAAGCCCAGGGATTGCAAATCCTGGAAGCGAGCCAGCAGGGAATAATTCTGATCGAAATTTTTCCCAAAGCCGAAGCCTGGGTCGAGCGCGATCCGTTCGCGGCGCACTCCGGCTAAGACGGCTGTGGCCGCCCATTCTCGAAGCTCGCGCATGACCAGCAGAACAATGTCACCCGGCGGCTGCAAGGCGCGCCATTCTTCCGGACGGCCGCGCGTGTGCATAAGAACAGTTGCGCATTTTATTTCGGCGATGGTCCGGGCCATTTGCGGATCCCAGCGCAGCCCGCTGACATCGTTGACAATCTCAGCCCCTTCGGTCGCAGCGGAGCGCGCTACGCTGGCTTTGTAAGTGTCAATGGAGACCACAGAGTCTGGGCGTTGTTTCTTGAGCGCCGTGATCACGGGCAACACACGGCGAAGTTCTTCTTCCGCGCTGACCACGCTGGCGCCCGGGCGGGTGGATTCTCCACCAACGTCAATGATGTCGGCTCCTTCATCGACCAACTGGAGTGCGTGGTCGAGGGCTTTGCCGGAATCGAGGTAATGGCCGCCGTCAGAGAAAGAATCCGGAGTCACATTCAAAATGCCCATGATCAGCGTGCGCTTGCCCAGTTCCAGGGTGCGCTTGCCGAGACTCCACTCAAACACAGCTCTCATGCCGTGGATTCTAACTGAAAGGAGAATGAACCGACTTCAACGAGGTCCAGCTACCGGCGCCGGACCGCCGCTTCTCTCGCGCGCACGGCACGAAGCGCGCCGGGGCCCGTGCCGTTCGGCGGTTTGCGCATTCCCTCAAGCAAGTCCTTGAGCACAACCGCGTTGTTTTGCTGCAGGTTCTTCGAGGCATACAAGAGCGTGAGGCGTTTCCTCTTGTGGGCGAGAGTGTAGAGCTTCTGCAAATCTTCTTCCGCTTCCGGACTCGCCAATTCTTTCAGGTAGCGCTTGCGGAAAACCAGCCACCGCCCGGGCTGTGCATGCATCCACTTTCGCAGTTCGTCGGAGGGAGCCAGGTTGCGGAACCATTCGTCGAGGGCGACCTCAGCCTTCGTAAGACCGCGGGGCCACAGGCGGTCCACCAGGACGCGCGCTCCATCGGAGCGTGACACCGATTCGTAAACCCGCTTCACGGCTACTGGCATGGCTTTGCGGCTTTCCTCTATCATTGTAAGTCGAGTGAGATGGGAGTGGCTGTGGGAAACTGGGCACAAATGAGACCGATCGAATGAAGTGTATTAAGACAGTCAACGCATGCCTGGCCGTGCTGCTTGCGCTCGCGTCCCTCGCCGGTTGCGACGTAGAACGCCGCAAATCGGATGCTGAACTCGGACTGAACCCACAACAGTCCAGCGGACGAAAGATTTATGACAACTACTGCGACCGCTGTCACCGTCCTGATTCCACCAAGGGGAAAAAAGGGCCGGGACTGAAAGGCGTGTTTCAGCATCAGTATCTTCCGCAGACCGGACTGCCCGCCAATGACGCCCGGGTCAGCGACATTATTCGCAACGGCCGACCGGATATGCCGGGCTACAGCCAGGTGCTGACCTCGGAGAACATGCAGGATCTGCTGGCCTACCTGCACACGCTGTAACTGCGGCGAAGTGAATCAGTCGGCGTGGTTCATCCTCTTCATGGGATAATCTCGGAGTGAAAACCAGTGCGCTATCGGAGCTTTTCCGCAAGCTGCCTTCTGTGGATGACGTGATGCGCAGCCCTGCGATCCATCCGCTAACAGCGAGCTACGGCCATGATTCGGTCGCAGATGCGGCGCGGGGTGTGCTGGCGCGGCTGCGGCAGGAAATTACTTCGGGTTTGCTCGATGACGGTGCGCTGGAGCTTGCGCTTTCCGGTCTGGCGGGAGCGGTGGAGAACCAACTTCGGCAGGCTCTCAGCTATTCTCTGCGTCCACTGATCAATGCGACCGGCGTAATTCTGCACACCAACCTTGGCCGCGCCCCGCTAGGCGAGGCGGCGATTGAGCACATCGGGGAGACGGCCGCGAGTTATTCCAATCTGGAGTTCGATACAGTCGCCGGCCTTCGCGGCAACCGGGATGTGCACGTGGACCGGCTGTTTCAGCATCTGCTGCACGACGAAGTAAAGAGCGGGGAGATGAAGCCGGCTTCGGTTTCGACCATCGTGGTCAACAACAACGCGGCCGCTGTGCTGCTGGCGCTGAATACCTTGGCCGACGGCGGAGAAGTCGTAGTCTCACGCGGCGAACTGGTGGAGATCGGAGGGTCGTTCCGCATTCCGGATGTGATGGCCAAGTCTGGCGCAATCCTGCGCGAGGTAGGCACGACCAACCGCACGCGGGCGGCCGATTACGAACAAGCCATCGGCGAGCGGACGCGGCTTCTGCTGCGGGTGCATCGCTCGAATTTCGAGATCACAGGTTTTACCGAGCAGGCTTCTACAGCGGAACTGGTGGCCCTGGCGCACAAGCATGGCATTCCGCTGATGGAAGACCTGGGCAGTGGCGCGCTTTTTGATCTGCGGTCGATTGGAATCAGCGGCGAACCGGGCGTGCTGGACAGCCTGCGCAGCGGCGTCGATATCGTTACGTACAGCGGGGACAAGCTGCTCGGCGGTCCGCAGGCGGGATTGATCAGCGCCGGTTCGGAGTTGGCCGCTCGCATGCGGTCGAATTCGCTGTTCCGGGCGCTGCGCGTGGATAAGTTGATCTACGCCGCGCTGGAAGCCACCCTTCTAGCGTATGTCCGGCGGGATCACGACGCGGTTCCCACGCTGCGGATGATGCGGCTATCGAAAGAAGCAGTCGGCAAACGCGCGGAGGCGCTGGCCGCGCGCATTCACACGCCGATGCTGAAGGTGGAAATCGTTGATGGCGAATCGATTCTGGGCGGGGGCGCGACGCCATCGTCCGTTTTGCCAACGCGGTTGCTGGCGCTTACTTGCGCAGGCCTGAGTGCTGACGAATTGGCCGCACGCTTGCGCGCTGCAGAGACTCCGATCATTGCCAGAGTCGAGGAAGGGCACGTGTTACTCGATTTGCGGACCGTGTTTCCGGTACAAGATGCCGCGGTAGCGGCGGCTCTCAATCGCATCGCTGCATGATCATCCCGCATCAAAACCGTATTGGCTCTCGTCTACACTGTCGGACATTCGACCCGCTCACTCGGCGACTTACTCGAGACGCTTCAGGCTCACGGGATTGAAACCCTGGTGGATATCCGCGCCTTCCCCATGTCGCGGCGGCTGCCGCAATTCAATCGCGAATCTCTTGAAAAGAGTTTGCCAGCGGCCGGAATCAACTACGTCTGGATGAAGGCCCTTGGCGGCTATCGCAAGAAGAGTCGCGAAGACTCCCCGAACATCGGGCTTCGCAATGCAAGCTTCCGCAATTACGCGGACTACATGCTGACCACGGAATTCGAAAACGCGGTCGCCGAAATGGTTGCGCTGGCAGAGCGCTCCCGCACCGCTTATATGTGTGCCGAGCGCGTATACTTCCGCTGCCACCGTATGCTGGTCTCCGACTGGCTGGTGGCGCGCGGGCATGAAGTGTTGCACATTGACGGGACCGGCCCCGTCAAACCGCATCGCCTGACCACAGAAGCTCGCATGGTAGACGGCGAATTGATTTACCGTGGAGACAGGCTCTTTTAGGGCGTGGCTGCAAGTATCGAGCGCGTCAGTTTCGCGGCGCAGGCCACGGGAACCATGCTGATCATCTTGGGCGGACTGCCGGGAGTGGGAAAGACAACGATTGCCAGAGAGTTGGCTCGTCAGCTCGGCGCGGTGTATTTGCGCATCGACTCCATCGAGCAAGCCCTCCGTGATTGCGGCAAGATGAACGGGCCACTGGATGAATCTGGGTATTGCGTTGCCTACGCGGTCGCCAAAGACAATCTTCTCCTCGGCCGAACTGTGGTTGCAGATTCCGTCAATCCACTTCGAGTGACTCGCGACGCTTGGGCTGAGGTCGCGAATCTGGCCGGAGTAGGTAGGTTTGAAGTCGAAATTACGTGTTCTAGTCCGGAGCTGCATCGTAAACGCCTGGAAGCACGTCCAGCCGACATTGCCGGACTGCGCGTAACGTGGGAAGAAGTTCTCTCCTGCGAGTATGAGCCTTGGAATCGCGAGCATATCGTAATCGACACGGCTGCCACGAGCGTTGCGGAGGCCGTCGCGGAGTTGCGAAAAGCATTTGGGGAGTGAGCAACGTGAAAATATGATCATCGGCACGGGCATTGACATCGCAGAGGTTCCGCGCATCCGGCACTCGATCGCGCGCTTCGGCGATCGCTTTTTGAAGCGCATCTACACGGCGGGCGAAATCCGCTACTGCGACTCGAAGGCGAATCGTGAAGAGCGCTACGCTGCCCGCTTTGCCGCTAAGGAAGCGGCCATGAAGGCTCTGGGCACGGGCTGGAGCCACGGCGTGCGCTGGCGCGACTGCGAGGTTGTGCGCCTGCCGGGTGGACGTCCAAGCATTGCTTTTCACGGAAGAGCCGGCGAGATTGCCGCGAAGCTGGGTCTGAAGAACGCTGCACTGTCGCTCTCGCACACGTCGGAACAGGCCATCGCGCAAGTGATTCTCGAAAACTAGCTGTCGGAACCCCGCACTCCGACGGGCCTTCTGCTACACTGACGGACTCCATCTAATCATGTCTGCAACCATTCAGGCTGCACCGGTTTCATCCTCCCGAGAGATTCCCGACCGCACGCTTCTCGTGGGTTTGGGGCTCACCAGCTTTGCAGCATTGTTGCTGGAGCTGGCGCTTACGCGATTGTTCTCCGTGGTGCTCTTCTATCACTTCGCGTTTCTCGCGATTTCGATTGCGCTGCTGGGGCTGGGCGCCGGCGGAGTGTTCGCCTATCTCCTGAAGAAGCAGCTCGCGCGCATCCCAACGCGCACTCTGGCGGCGCGACTTTGCATGGTGAACTCTGCGCTGGTGTTGCTGGTGCTGGAAATCGTGCTGTATGTTCCAGTCGAGCTGACGGTGACGGGGAAAAACTTTCTGCACCTCAGCGTTCTCTATCTTGCCGCAGCTGTGCCTTTCTTTCTGACCGGATTGCTTTTCTCCGTCGTCTTTGCTCGCGAGACCTGGCGCTGCCCCCGGCTTTACGGAGCAGACTTGGGCGGAGGATCGCTGGCCTGCCTGGCCGTGGTTCCGCTGCTCAACTGGATCGGAGGGCCGAATACGATTCTGGCGGCGGCGGTGGTGATGTCTATAGCCGCCACGGTCTGGACAACATCGTCGGCTGCACGCCGGTTGGCAGGCGGGCTGGTGATTGCATTCGTTGTACTGATCGCGGTGAACCACTCGGGCAAGTTGATTGACGTGGTCTATGCCAAGGGCATCTTCCGCGACCCGGACTGGGTAGAGTTTGCACGCTGGAACGCGCTATCGCGCGTGGAAGTGGATCGCCAGGGTCAAGCTAAGGCCATTGTCATCGACGCCGACGCTTCCACCTACATCATGAACTGCGATCTGGCACAGTGGCACGGTTCGGAGTGTGAACGCGACCAAATGTCGGCTCCGCCGGCGTTGGCCAACGTGCTGCGCCCGCGCGGAGAGTTCGCAATTATCGGTCCGGGCGGTGGTGTGGACGTGCTGCGCGCGGTGGCGAATGGCAGCCCCAGCGTGACCGGAATTGAAATCAATCCCATCATTGCCGACACCATCATGCGCGGGCGTTATGCCGAATATGCGCTGCATCTTTATGAACGTCCTGAAGTGCACATTCACGTGACCGACGGCCGTTCTTACCTGCGCTCAACCCCGCAGCAGTTCGACGTGGTGCAGATGACGCTGGTAGATACCTGGGCCTCAACCGCGGCCGGGGCTTTCGCGCTGAGCGAAAACAATCTCTACACGGTTGAAGCTTTCCGGGAATATTTCCAGCATCTCAAGCCCGACGGCATGGTCGCCATCACTCGCTGGGAATTTCGCCAGCCGCGGGAGGCACTGCGCGTGGTTTCGGTGGCGATGCAGGCGTTGCACAATCTTGGCGTCGCGAATCCGGCCCGCAACTTTATCGTGGCCTCGCAAGGACCGTTCGATGAAGATGGGATTCCCGTGGTGGTGCTGGCCAAGAAAACTGCTTTTACCGCGGAGGAAGAGTCCGCGGTGCGGGCCCATTTCGACGAATATAACGAACTCCATCCGCTCTATTTGCCTTCGCAGCCGGCAATCGGGGCGGCAGAGCATAATCCGTTTGCCGATCTGATCGCGAGCAACGATCCTTACCGGTTCGCACAGAGCTATGCCTACAACGTGGCTCCGGTCACCGACAACGCGCCGTTTTTTTTCTTCACGCTCAAGGCCAGGCAAATTCTTGGTGAGGAAGGGCTCCAGGGCGCAATCGATTGGAAGGTGAACCTGGGAGTGTTGGTTCTTTTGTTTGTGCTCGTCATTTCTTTGGTGGCAGTGCTGGTCTTCCTGATTCTGCCGCTTGCGTTCCAGACACGCCGACAGTCGCCGCTTCCGCTGCTTTATTTCGTGGCCGTGGGCCTGGGTTACATTCTGGTGGAGATCGCATTCATCCAGCGCTTTGTGCTTTTTCTAGGACACCCCACGTATGCGCTGACCGTGGTGATTTTTCTGCTGATGTTGTCAAGCGGTGCTGGAAGCCTGTTTTCGCGCCGCTGGCTTCCCCGCACTGAAATGGCCTGGATGCCAATCGTTCTGGTGATCATTGCGCTTGTCGGTGATGTATTTTTTCTTCCCCGCGTCCTGGTAGCCTGGGTGGGGCTGGAATTTGGCTACCGGCTGTTGATCAGCGGCATGTTGCTGGCGCCGCTCGGCTTCGTAATGGGAATGCCGTTTCCAACCGGCTTGCGCGCCCTGGCTTCCGGACCAGTCGTTGATGTTGACGTTTCCAACGCGGCGGCTGGCAGGAACAACGATGAGGATAACGCCGTGGAGTGGGCATGGGCGATGAATGCGGCCGCCAGCGTGCTCGGTTCTGTGCTGGCCATGGTGATCGCCATTCAGTTTGGCTTGAACGCGACGCTGGCTTGCGGGGTGGCAGCTTATCTGCTCGCGCTTCTGCTGCTGCCTACCCTTCGGCCGCAACGCTCTTAAAAATGGCCACAGTTTTGCTATGATGCTTCCGAGGGGCGTGGATCTGTTCCGGGCGCCGCCGAAGATAACGCAGATTGCGGTCTGAGGAAATCGTTTGCCGAGCCAGAAGCAGCTCAAATGGTCGGAACTTCGCGTTGGCCTGACGGTGGTGTTCGCCAGCCTGGTGCTGGCCCTGCTTTTGTTTCTGATGTCCGGGACCAGCGGCCTGTTCACGCGTCGCATCACTCTGGTTTCATACTTCGACAATGCGGAAGGGCTGCGGATCGGAGCGCCGGTACGGCTTATGGGCGTGGATATCGGCAACGTCTCGAAAATTCTTATTGTCCCCGACAAAGACAAACAGCTCACTCCAGTCGAAGTGGTCATGAAGGTGAGCACGAAGTACAGCTTCAACCTCCGCCGCGATTCGGTGACCTCTCTGGATACGGCCGGGGTGCTGGGTGAAACTTACATGGATATCGACAGCTCGCAGGCTGTTGGTCCGGTGGCGGAGAACGGCGATACGCTTCTCACCCACGTGCATCCCGATTTCAACGAAGTGGTGCGCTCCAGCCAGAGCACGCTGCAAAACATGGACGCGCTGCTCAAGCGCGCCGACCGCATTCTTGCGTTCGCGGAAAGTGGCAAGGGATCCCTCGGCAAGCTCATTTACGATCCCACGCTCTATGACCGCTTCTCGCAGACGGTTACGGAGCTCAAGACAGTTGTGGACGAGATCGCCAAGGGACAGGGCAGCCTGGGCCAGTTGATCAATAGCAATGATGCCTACCAAAAGTTTGTCGGAACCCTCGACAAGCTGAATGCCGTGGCTGACGACTTGCAGCAAGGCAAAGGCACGGCCGGAAAATTCCTGAAAGACCCGACTCTCTACAACAATGCTAATGACACCGTCGCCAACTTGAAGAGGGTGAGCGAAAATCTCAGTGAGGGCAAAGGCACTGCGGGACGGTTACTCAATGACGAGGAACTGGCGAAGAAGATCGACACGACAATGACCAAGCTTGCGGCGCTGACCAGCGAACTCGAAGCAGGACAGGGGACGGCGGGGAAACTGCTGAAGGACGAGTCGCTCTACAACAATGCCAACCAGACGCTGGTCGAAGCCCGCGATGTAATAAAAGCCTTCCGGGAGAATCCCAAGAAGTATCTCACCATCAAGCTGCACATCTTCTAGACGAATTTGGTAATTGCCCAATTACTCAATTCTCTTCAGTGCTCTCCGATACCGAAAACCGCGCTAAGCAGCAGAATCGTCAGCACGCCAAACGAGATTGCCCCGTACTTCCAATCCTTCTCGCGCAGGAAAAGAACGACCGCAACCGCAACTCGAACCACCGGCGTAGCCAGCATCAGCAGTACGCCCGCGCGTTCGATGCCCAGCGGAATGCGGCCATGGATGAAGAGTCCGACCAGCAATCCCGTCAGCATGATAAAGAAACAGCCGAACGCGCCTACGCGTAGCACCAGCGCAACCACGCGATCGAAGGCCGGTTCCCGGAGCTGGCTCATGCGGCGGCTCCGGTCAATAAGTGAACGCAGAGGTGTCCCGCTAGATAAAGCATGATCGCGACCAGCAGATAGACGACGTATTTGGTGCGAATGCGCGGGGCCAGGCGTGCCCCCAGCAGCGATCCCAGAAATACGCCGACCGCCAGCGGAGCGGCGATGTCCACCAGAATGTCACCGCGCCGGTAATAGACCATGGCGCTGGCCGCGGCCGTAACTCCGATCATGAAGTTCGACGTAGCCGTAGCCACCATCAGAGGAACATTCATGAAGATATACATCACTGGAACTTTAATGGGGCCGCCGCCGATGCCGAGCAAGCCCGAGAGTCCGCCGGCCACCAGAGACGCACCCAGGCCAAGGGGATAGCGCTTTGGCTCGTAAGGCGGAATTATGATTTCACCGTTGCTCTTGGCAGGAACCTCATCCTCATCTTTTACTTTGCCGCCGCGCAGCAAAATAGTGATCGAACTGTACAACAGGAAACCGGCGAATATCCCCTCCAGCAGGTTGCGGTTGAAGTAGCTGACCAGATAGGCAGTAAGGGCCGCGCCAAAAGCCGTTGCCAGTTCGAGCGTCATGCCGAGACGAATGTCGGTGGTGTGGCGCTGCAGGTGTACGGAAGAACTCGCTGCTGAAGTAGTGATCACGGCAACCAGACTCGTACCGATAGCCTGACGGATAGGAATTCCAAAATGCAGCGCGAGGATGGGCGAAAGCAGAATGCCGCCGCCGATGCCGGTCATCGCTCCCAGCAATCCTGCGAAAAAGCCCAGCAGCACCAGGAGCGCGCTCAGCATGCCGCGTCTAGGACACCACCCGCGGGGCAGAGGTAGACTCGGCCTGCTCGTGCGCGTGATAGCTGGAGCGCACCAGCGGACCAGACTCGACGTGGCGGAAGCCGAAGCGCAGCGCCTCATTCCGCAGCTCGCGGAATTCATCGGGTGTGTAGAACCGGGCGATGGGCAAGTGGTCGCGTGAGGGACGCAGATACTGGCCTACGGTAAGAATGTCAACGCCACGGCCACCGAGATCGCGAAATACCTCGACCATTTCATCTGTGGATTCGCCGAGTCCGACCATCACACCACTCTTCGTCACCATGCCGGGAGAGAACTTCTTGGCGTTTTCGAGCAGTGTAAGCGTGCGCTCGTAGCGTGCGCCGGAACGCACCGCGCGATAAAGTCGCGGCACAGTTTCAGTATTGTGGTTGAGAACGTCGGGCCTTGCTTCGAGCACAATCTTCAACGGTTCTTCCAGTCCTTGAAAATCCGGGATTAGAACCTCAATGCGGCAGTCGGGAATCAACTCGCGAATCTCGCGAATGGTCTCGGCAAACACTTTGGCGCCACCAACGTTATCATCATCGCGATTCACGCTGGTCACGACCGCATGTTTCAGGCCCAGCGTAGCAACAGCTTCGGCCACACGGCGCGGCTCATCCCAATCGATTGGCTCTGGACGACCCTTGGGCACCGCGCAGAATCCGCAGCGCCGGGTGCAGATGTCGCCCAGCAGCATGAAGGTTGCGGTCTTATGATTCCAGCACTCGCCAATGTTTGGACACTGCGCCGATTCGCAAACCGTATGCAGCCCCAATCCGCGAGCCAGCTTCTTGAGCTCGTGAAAGTTATCGCCGACGGGAGCTTTAGCCCGCAGCCAGTCCGGCTTGGGCATCCTCGGCGGCGGGCCAAGCTCGATCTGAATTAATTGGGAAGTTCCGGCCATCCCTTCGATTCTATCAGTTCGTCTTATTAGTTCAGCCCACTTCGACGAGCCCGTAGGTATGCTGCCAGCGTGTGCGCAGGGCAACCAGCGCCCGGCTGATTTCCACCTGCGTGACTTCAGAATTAGGTCCAGCCATCACGGCCGCGGCCTCGCGCTTGGCCAGTTCCAGCAGCTGCCGGTCGCGAATCAGGTTGGCCACGCGGAAGCTGGGCATCCCGGCTTGCCGCGTGCCGAAAAATTCTCCCGGGCCGCGCAGTTCAAGATCGAGTTCGGCGATCTGGAAGCCATCATTAGTGCGGACCATAGCGTCGAGGCGCCGCTCGCCTTCTTCCGTGACTTTGCCGCCGGTCATCAAGATGCAGTAGGATTTCGCCGCTCCGCGCCCAATACGCCCGCGCAACTGGTGAAGCTGCGCCAGGCCAAAGCGTTCCGCGTGCTCGATCACCATCACAGTCGCGTTCGGCACATCCACGCCCACTTCAATCACTGTAGTTGCAACAAGAATCTGCAACTCGCCTTTCTGGAACATGCGCATGACCTGATCTTTTAAATCGGAATCGAGCCGGCCGTGCAGCAGGCCGACTTTCAGGTCGGCGAACACTTTCGCGCTCAGTTCGCGGTACATTTTGATCGCCGCTTTCAGTTCGGTCTCTTCGTTTTCCGCGATAACGGGGTAGACCACATACGCCTGGTGCCCCTTTGCCACCTGTTTGCGCACAAAGTCCCACACCTCGGGCGAGCGGTCGTCGCTGATTCTTCGCGTGACGATCGGCGTGCGGCCGGGCGGAAGCTCGTCGAGCACGCTGAGATCGAGATCGCCATACAGCGTGAGCGCCAGCGTGCGTGGGATGGGCGTGGCGGTCATGACCAGAACGTCGGGCTCGGCCGGATTCCTGTCATCGCTGCCCTCGCCCGATTTCTTCATCAGCTTCAGCCGCTGCAAAACGCCGAAGCGGTGCTGCTCGTCGACGATGACCAGCCCCGGCTTCGCGAATTCAACTTTCTCTTCCAGCAGAGCGTGGGTGCCGATCACAAGCTGCGCGTTTCCCTGGGCGATGTGGCGGCGGATTTCGCGCTTGCGGTCAGCCTCCAGAGAACCGGTCAGCAGGACGATGCGGTATCCGGCATTCTCCAAAATTCTCCGCGCGGAAAAGTAATGCTGCTGCGCGAGAATTTCCGTAGGCGCCATCAGCGCCACCTGGCAACCGTTTTCGATGGCAATGATTGCCGCCTGAAAGCCGATGATGGTTTTCCCCGAGCCCACATCCCCCTGCAGCAAACGCCGCATGGGATAAGGCTTCTGCATGTCATCGGCAATTTCTTTCAAGACCCGTTTCTGCGCCACCGTGGGATGGAACGGCAGAATTTTCTTGATGGCCTGGCGAACCCGGTCGTCGAGCTGAAAGGCAATGCCGGTTTGTGTCTTCTGCTGGCGCCGCTTGAGTTCGAGCCCGAGTTCGGTGAAGAATAATTCCTCAAAGATCAGCCGTATGTGCGCTGGTGTGCGCGACGACTGCAAATCTTCGAAGCTTTCGCCAGCCTCGGGCCAGTGCACCTTCCACAGCGCCTCGCGCGGCGAAACCAGCGCCAGACGCTCGCGCACGGCTGCCGGAATCGCTTCTGTGATTTCCGGAGTCAGATCGTCCAGGGCGGTGCGGATCACGCGACGAAACCAGCGCGCCGTCACGCGCCCTTGTCCCGCCGACTCGTAGATGGGCACGATGCGCCCCACTTCGAGCGACGCTGCTGCCTTGTCGTCGGCGCCATTTCCCTCGGCATCGCCCAGCATCTCAAACTGGGGCTGTATGATCTGCAGTTCTCCGCTGCGCGAGTCTTGCTCCACCTTGCCGTAGAGCGCGATCAATTGGCCGGGCTTGAACTTGTCCTGCAGGTAGGTAGCATGGAACCAGAGGCAACGCAGCTTGGATCGCCCCTGCCCCACTGTAAGCTGGAAGATCGGCATCTTGCGGGTACGAAACAGGCCCGAGTTGCGGACTTCGCCAATCACGGTGGCCATTTCGCCTGCGCGCAATTCCGCAATCCCGCGCGGATTCAGCCGGTCTTCGTAGCGGAAAGGCAGATAGTTGAGCAGATCGCCGACGGTGGCAATGCCCTTGGTGGCGAGAATCTCCGCCAGCCGCGGACCAATCCCTTTGACGTATTGCACCGGCGTCGTAAGTTCAAGCATGGCAGATCTTCTAAAGAATGTTAGCAGCAAGTCGGTCCGTATAGGCCATGCTCGCCGGCGCACAGGCAACTCCTCCGGCATCCGCTATCATCCCCTTCATATGTTCGCCAGAGTTTGTTCTCTAGTGCTGCTAGTCATAAGCGGGGCTGCCGCGCAGCAGGATTCCAATCTGCGGGTTCAGTCGAACGTCGTGCTGGTACCCGCGCTGGTGAAAGATGCAGAAGGCCGCGTGGTCTACGGCTTAACCCAAGAGGACTTCATCATTGACGACGATGGGGTCGAACAGGCTGTTCATTTGGACGATTCCGCAGAATCCGAGCCTGCTTCGGTTGTCGTGGCAATTCAGACGGGGAGGAGAGCCTGGCGCGAATTTTCCAGAATGCGTGGCATCGGACCAATGCTGACTCCTGTTTTCAATCAACTCCGGCCGCGAGTCGCCCTCGTCGAGTTCGATAGCCACGTCAATCTAGTCGAGAATTTCAGTGAGGATGAAACCTCCATCGACAAAGACCTTAAGAACCTGCGGCCGGGTGACAACGGAGCAGCAATTCGTGATGCCGTAGAATTCTCGGTTCGTTTGCTTGAGAAAGAGCCAGCCGAACGCCAACGAGTTTTGCTCCTGGTCAGCGAAGATCGCGACCATGGAAGCCGTACCACCAAGACTGACGATGTCGTGGCCGCCATCGGGAACAGCAACACCACCGTATATGCACTGGCATTCTCGCCGTCGCTTTCTCAGGTGCTGGACACCGAGCGCGGCGCGAACCGGGACGAGGCTTACTGGGACGCGCCTCCCGACATTATCGGCACTCTTCTCATGGCCAGAAATGCGATGAAAAAAAACATCACCAGGACGATTGCGGCAATGACGGGTGGAGAGTACGTGCTCTTCACGTCGCGAAAGGCCTTTGAAGGTCGCCTGGTCGATTTTAATAACCACCTGCACAGCCGCTACACGCTAAGCTTCGCGCCGCGAGAACCCCGCCCCGGGCTCCACCAGATTCAAGTGCGATTGAAACAGCCTTCCCCAGGAATGAGCGTTCTGTCGAGAACCAGCTATTGGGCAGTGGGCCCGACTCCGTGAGTGTGGCGCGCGCTCCAAGAAGGCAGATTTCCCCAGTTACTTTCGGAACCTCCCTAACCGCCCCAGCCACGTTACGATATGCCTGAGTTATGAACAAAATTGCGGTCCTGTACGATGCAGGCCAGGCTGTGCTCTCCACCTTTGATCTGGACGAGGTGCTGCAGCGCATCCTGGGCATCGCGCATGACTATTTTCATCTGCGGAATGTGGCGATTGTGCTGCTCGACCAGCAGTCGCAGCAGTTGTGCGTCCGCTCGCAGATTGGCTGGGACGAAGGGCAAGACAAGATTCGTTTCCCACTGAGCCGGGGAATATCGGGAGCCGCAGCACTCAAGAAGCAGCCGGTTTATGCCCCTGATGTCAGCCTGGACCCCCGCTATTTGTGCACCGCCAAGTCGACCCGCTCTGAACTCGCCATTCCCTTAATGGTGCGGGATGAAGTCGTGGGCGTGCTCGATTGCCAGAGCGACCGGGTAAACCATTTTGATCCCGAGACGATCGATCTGCTGACCCTCTTCTCAACTCAGGCCTCGATAGCCCTGCAAAATGCGCGGCTTTACTCGCTGGAGGAACAGCGGGCGCGGCAACTCCAGGCCATCAATGCCATCGCCCAACAGACAACTGCGGTTTTGGATCTGGAAGAACTGCTCGGCCGAGTCTGCCAGCTAATTCAGGATGCATTCCGGGTGTCGCACGTCTCGCTCTTCTTGCGGGAAGATCACGACCTGGTGCTGCGGGCTCATCACGGAACGCTCACGCCGCGCGTCCCGGAGGGTGGCCGATTCCCGGCGAGCACCGAACCCTGGGCGAGCATCCTTTCCAGCAGCACTACGGCGATGGAAACCGATCTTTGCATCGCACCCAGCAAGACGAAATTCTTTGCGGAATCGGCTTCGCGCATGTGCATTCCCCTGGTTTCCTTCGGACAGACTCTGGGAATTCTCGCCCTGGACAGCACCAAGCCGGATGCATTCCGTGACGGCGATCTGCAGTCCCTGGAATCGGTGGCCGACATCTGCGCCACAGCCATCCAGAACGCTCACTATGTTGAGCGTGTAAAGCAGTTGGCCTATCTTGACGGTCTGACCGGCATCTTCAACCGCCGCTTCTTCGAATTGCGCATCATGGAAGAGATTGAGCGCGCCCGCCGCTACGGCACCGGCATGGCCGTCATCATGGCCGACATCGATCAGTTCAAGCGGCTCAATGACGAGTTCGGACACGTGCTGGGCGATGAGGTGCTGCGCCAGGTTTCTTCGCTGTTTCACCAGCAGTTGCGCAAGATTGACGTGGTATGCCGCTACGGAGGCGAGGAATTCGGGATTCTGCTCACTCAAACGAACGCACAGAACGCCATGAGTATTGGGGAAAAACTGCGGAAGATGGTAGCAGGCTGGCAGTTTCCCGGCGTGCCCCGAACCGTTACCATCAGCGCCGGAGCGGCCGCGTTTCCCGAACACGGCACCACCCGCGACTCCCTGGTTAAGGCAGCAGATTCCGCGTTGTACGCCGCCAAGCAGGCGGGACGGAATCGAGTCTGCCTTGGACCGTTAGTGCGCGGCCACGCAGCCGGCTCTTGAATTCAGTGCTCAGTGGCTAGTGGTCAATGGTCAGTAAAATCAACTGACCCTCATCCGTGCTGACCACTGCTCACTGACCACTGTTTTTTAGATATCGAGGGCATCGACGGCCATCCGGTGGCGAAGCTGCTCCAGCTCTTGCTGCAGTTTCTCGCGGCTCTTCTGGAGCTCCTCCTGAACCTTGGGTCCGAGCTCCTGCCTTAGCTTCTCGGCCTGCTCCCTCAATTGCTTCTGCTGGTCGCAGAGAGTCTTGCGCATTTCCGCCGATGCCTGGAGCCTCTGTTCGACCGCCAGTTCCAGCTGGGGGCGCAGTTTGGCAATCTCGTCCTGCACTCTACTTACTTCGGTCCGGGTCTCCGCATCCAGTTCAGGCACTTCCAGGCTCTCATCGATCATCTCTCCGGAGTCCTTGCGCTCAGGCAGGGTAATGGTAAGAGTCTGCTCCTTCTTGTCGCGGATCACTCCCACGTTAACCGATCCGGCGCTGTGCGAATGCAAGGCCTGAGCGAAATCGCCGGTATCATGGATGGGCTGGTCGCCCACACGCGTGATGACGTCGCCAGCACGCAGGCCGGCCTTATCGCCGCGACTGCCTTTGTCCACCGACCGGACCAGCACTCCGTTGCCGTTCTTGGCGCCAAAAAACTCGCCCAGTTGCGGCGTAAGGTTCTCCACCATCAGGCCGCTGCGCGCCGACGAGCGCACGACCACCATTCCAATGTTAGGAATATCGAAATCCGGCATGTTGGGCATCTGCGGCATCTCGAAGTGAAATTCCTTCTTGCCCTTTGGATCAAGATACGTAAATTCCTTGCTCCGGTCGCCCAGTTGCACTTTGATGGTCAGTGGCTGTCCGTCGCGGCTCAGACCCAGCGTAACCACGCGTCCCGCGGGAGTTTCGTGAATCATGCGCTGCAATTGCGTCTTGCTCTCGATGGCGGTTCCGTTCATGGTCAGAATGACATCATGTTCCTTGATCCCGGATTTGTCCGCTGGAGCATCCTGGTCGACCATGGTCACTTCCACGCCCTGTTCTTCTTTAAGCTTCAAAGCGCCCAGCCGGTCGGAGGTAATATCCGCAACGCTCACACCCAGATAGGAGCTGGTGCCAGAATCCTCACTGGAAAAACCGAAGGGCTGCGACGACTCCGCGCTCGATCCTTGCGCGGCCTGCAGCGGATTGAGCAACAACGGCATTAAGGCAACAGCCATCAAAATGGGTTTGCGCATGGCCAACCTCCTGAATGTTTCTGAATGTTTGCGTCTACTGATTTACCCGCTTGATGCAGATGTCGCCGGTCGTGGTCCGAACCTTCAGCACGGGACCGCCCCCATTCAACTTGCCCTCCGCGCTGAGCGTCCTCGGACCCCATTGGCCGCCTTCGCTGGCGATGTGAATATCGGGGAAGTCGGAAGTGATGTGGTGGCCATTGCCCAAGTCGACGCTGGCGCGGATGCTGATCGCTACATCCGCCGCAATATAGACCGTAATGTCGCCCGCGGCCGTCTCCAGCATCGAATCGCTCCGCTCGGCGCCAGTGTTGACAAGCTTCACGATGATTCCGCCGGCGCCGGTCTCCACCCGGGCGGAAGGAACACCGTAGAGTTCGATGGTTCCGGCACCGGCGTTTGCGCCCACCCGGCCCTTTGCCGAAGTCAGGCGAATGCTGCCCCCGCCGGTCTCAATTTCCGCAGGACCGCCGATATCGCCCAGGTTGATGCTGCCTCCACCCGTCGTCGCCTTCACCCTGCCCATACAGTGCCGAATCTCGACGTTACCGCCGCCGGCCTCAATCACCGCACCCTGACCGGCGGACATCACCACCACATTGCCTCCGCCAGTCTGTGCATGGATCTGTCCTTTCACCGAGTTGATCGAGATGTTTCCGCCGCCCGTCTCGAGCTTCAGATCCCCGCCCACGGTCCCGACGTCGATGGAATCGCCTCCGGTCTCCACGGTTACCGAACCACCAATGTCATCCACGTGGACCTTTCCACCGCCGGTTTGAATGTCCACGCGTCCTGCCACACCCGTCGCTTCCGCTGTACCTCCACCCGTCTCGATCCTGACGGAATCGATGTCCCGCGGGATGTCAATCACGAACTCACCGGAGGATCTGTGAGGCCTTCCGCCCTGCCACTCTGCCTCGATCCAGGCGGTATCGCCACGAACGTAAGAATTGACTTTGAAGGCCCCGCCCCGGCGTCGTGCGTCGCTGTCCGAGGAATACGACTGGCTATGAACGGAGTATGCGATATCTTGCCGCGATCCGCCACGTACCACGACCGAACCCATGTCTACCTTGACCCGCAGGTTCCTGGCGGCGGCCAGCGTGCCGTTCGATTGCTGGCTCCAGTTATCGCTCCCGTGGGCTAGCGATGTAAACAGAGCCAGCATGCAAAACAATTTGACGAATTGTGGCGAATGCTTCAATGAATTACCTTAACCTTCTGATCCAGTTGTCTATCCCGAGCGATCCAATCGCCAAGGGTCTTGCTCAATCAATTTCTGGTAACTGCGCCAACATGGTGCGGGCTTGCGACTTGATGTACTGGCTTTGGTCCTTAGCTGCCAGCGTCATCAAAACCCCACGCACGCTGCCATCGGCCTTTACCGGCTCAATCAGGCGCAACGCCTCGGTGCGGACGCCGGGATTCGAATCGCTCACCAAAGCTTCCAGTACCACGTCGCGGACGCGCACATCGTCTTTCACAAAACCGCCCAGACCATCGAGCGCCTTCAGCCGCACTCCCGGATTCGTGTCGTAGCGCAGCGCGTAGATCAGCGCATCGCGCACTTGGGAGACATCCGGCTTCTGCGTCAGCAGATCCACGGAATCCATGCGCACGCCGGAATTGTAGTTATTCCGCGCGGCAAACAGCAGCAACTGCTGGATGCGCTGGTCGTTCATCGATCCCTGCGTTTCCAGTGTGGAAACCGTGTTGTACTTGATGTCGATCTGGTTGGTGCCCGGCTCCTGCGTAATGGACTGGATGCCGGTGATGGAAGCCTCGGCGGGAGCCGGCACCGTGCCGGTCGGGGCCGGAGGCTGATGAGCCAATACTCTGTAGGAAGTTCCCACGCCACCTGCGAACCCGAGAATCAAAATCACCGATGCCAGCGCCGGCGAGAACCGAACCTGCCTCAGCCAGTTCGCCGGATCGAACGCCAGCCGATGCCAGAAACGGCCTTGCTCAGCGGTTTCGAGCGCTTCCTGCAAGCGCATGCGCGAAGCCGCCAGCAGGTTCGGCGTAGGCTCCCCTGCCCGATCCTGCGACAGCAGCGCGTGGAATTCCTGCTCCGCTTTCAGTTCGGCCGCGCAATCAGCGCAGCGCGCCACATGCTGCTCCAGTTCATGACGAGCGTCATCGGCCAGCTCGCCATAAACATGCAGCGTGATATTTTCTCGTACCCATTCGCACTTCATATAGACCTCGTTTCAAGGTTTCTGAGGTTTCAAAGGTTCAAGGTTTTTGAAACCTTGAAAGATTGAAACTTTGCAACCTTGCCTCACCTCATATCCGCCAACTGCCCACGCAATTTCTGCGTGGCACGGAAAAGCGTGTTCTTCGCCGTCTCTTCCGTCGTATGCAAAATCTCGCCCACGGTACGCAGCTTCAGCCCGTGGTAATGCTTCAACTCAAACACCATGCGCTCGCGCGGCGTCAGCTTTTCCAGGGCTCCAGAGATCCGCGCGCCCAACTGCCGCCGCATCAAGTCCCGCTCCGGATTCGCTCCTGCCCGCCCGTCGGGCACTTGATCGAGCAGGTCGTACTCCCCGCCAGACGCGTCTTTCGCCACTGGCGCATCTTCCTTGCGTACCGTTTTCTTGCGCAAGTGATCCAGGCAAAGGTTGGTCACGATGCGGTAAATCCAGGTGTAGAACGAACACTCGAAGCGAAAACTCCCGATGTTCTTATAGGCCTTGAGGAAGGCGTCCTGATAAACGTCCTGCGCGTCGTGCTCGGTGCCGGTGAGGTGCAGCGCCAGCCGCAACACCGCCTGATCGTAGTGACGCACCAATTCCTCGAAGGCGGCGCGGTTCCCGCTTTGCGCCTCGCGGATGAGGATCGTATCGTCGATGCGGCGTTCTTGACCAGCCATGCGGCCCCGCGCGGGGTCCTGGTTCTCACTTACTCCGTTACCGCTGACCTTCTCCGCCCGATACTTCGCTTTCGAGAGCGCCCCTGCACCAACTGCAAGTGTTACTGCCCAAACATCGGCCGGCATTATTTTGTCGTGTCCTCTACCGCCCGGTGTCGAATGCCGTACCCGGGCTTGCACAGGAATAGACGGTCAGTCCGTGGAACCGTGAGCAGGAATTATAGGCTGGCCGGAGAATTTATGCGGCCTAGGTGATTCTTTCGTAATGATTTAGCGGGAAACAGAACAGTCCGTACACCGTCTGTGACATCTGTTCTTGCCCTGGAATTAGGCGTCACACGACTCGCGACATTCCCCAAGTTCCCGGGTTCCTAAGCAAGGTAGACTGGTAACTCGCCGAGACCGGTTGCCCGTCGGCCGCTCCAAGCATTCGACATCAAAACCGAGGTTATCGCATGCCCTTCCAGCCGTCGCTTGCCTCCCTCGCCCTGCTAGCTGCCTTCTTCCAACTGTCATCCGGAATCGGCATGGGCCAGGCTCTCGCGCGCCTGTGCAATCCCTCGCTGACTTCGCCCATCACCGTTGCGTCTCCGGAGCAGCGCCTCGCCGCGGGAGCCAGGGCTCAACCGCCGCTCACCGACACTTTTGACTGGCCCGATACACCGCTTGGCGTCATCAAGACGGCCAGCGGCTACGAATTTTTCGGCAGCGATGGCGGCGCCCACTACCGCCAGATGTGGCAAGGCCATTGGGTCGGCAACAACAAGTCGGGTTCATTCACAACCACGGTGGGCACTCTCGAGAACCCGCTCGGCTCGGGCAATCCTGAGGACGTTAGCGTTTCGCCGAATCCCAATGCTTCGGTGAATCCAATTTATCCCAGCTATGGTTACATGGGCGGAGGCCCGGTCTATCAGGTGCCCGCGGGCATGACCGGCGCTGGCAATCTGCTGGCTACTTATCACGCGGAACTGCCGAACGACGCTCTCTACGCAGCTCTGGGCCTGGCCGCCTCCAATGACCAGGGGTTGCACTGGACCGACCTCGGCGAAATCATACGCCTCAACCAGGCCTACGCCGTCGGACTCCAGGGTTTTGAAATCGGCGATGGGCCGCTTGTGCTTTCGCCTGACGGCAAGTATTTTTACTTGTATTTTCCCGACTGGATCGCCAACGGTACGCTCAACACCACCAATGCTCAGGGGGTTTCGACCAGCACCAACGTCTCCGTTGCACGCGCTTTGGCTGCCGAGGTGTTGAATGCCGCGTTCGGATCGGCTCCCAGGCACTCCATCGCCTTCCAGAAATTTTACGAGGGTAGCTGGATTCTGCAGCCCGCAATCGGCGGAGCTTCCACCGACCTCGCCCCAAACGCCCCATTTTCAGGCTATCTCGATATTCACTACAGCAGCTGGTTACACCGCTACGTGATGATCATTTCCGACGATACAAACTTCGCTTACGCGGAGTCCCCCAATGGGCTCGATTGGACGGTACCCATCTCGCTTGGCACTTTCGGCCCGATTGCGGCGTATCCCACCGCAGTTGGGCTTGGCGACGATCCTCACACGCTGGGCAAGAGTTTTTACGTGTACTTCACGCACTTGCCCACCGACGGCACAGGATGGACCAATGGCTCGCTGCGCAGATTGGCGATCACGTGCAACTGAGTGACCTCTGCGGCACCTTGGGTTCCAAGCCGTCAGACTATGGTCGGCCGAGTATGGTGGGCCGAGTATGATCGGCCGAGGCAGAAATTGCTGATAACAGAAAAGCCCAGGCGAGTGCCCGGGCCATGATTTTCACTGACTACTCCGCGACTACCAGGGATTTATGCGGCCTAGGTGATTCTTTCATAATGGCTTAGCGGGAGACAGAACAACTCTCAACAGACTGGGGACGGCCGGGCAACAAGAGCGCCCCGAGTCGGGCGTTTTCTATAGCAGAATCGTCTTGACCAGATGCTCAGTTCGAGGTAGGTTTCTTGCGATCAAGCCCTCCCGCATTGTGGGCGCGTTCGGTTCGATCCCTTCCCTGGCGCAGTATTGGGCCCCATTCCTCAACTTGAACACGGAGCACTGCTATGACCGAAAACGCAAGTCCTGAGTCATTCATCACCTTGCTGAAGGGGCACGGGCAGCCGGGACGACCAAGCACTTGGGGTGCTTTGAAAACTGGCGCCGCCGTACTTTTGCTGTGCGCCGCAACGGCAATCGCATCGTCAGCGCAGACCTTCACCGATCTGCTGAGCTTTGACGGCACCGACGGCAGCTTCCCTTACGCCGGCCTGGTTCAGGGTGCGGATGGGAACCTCTACGGAACAACTTACAACGGCGGGACCTACGGCTACGGGACGGTTTTCGAAATCAGCGCAGCGGGCAAGTTGACCACTCTCTACAACTTTTGTCCCGGGGAGATTTGCACCGACGGCATGAATCCGAACGCAGGGCTGGTTCAGGCCACGAACGGAAACTTCTACGGGACAACGCTCTACGGCGGACCGAATGGCGACGGCAATATCTTTGAAATCACGCCGGCGGGCAAGTTGACCTCAATTTACCTGTTTTGCCCGCAGGTGAGCACCTGTCCTGACGGCTCCTCCCCGTATGCGGGATTAGTTCAGGCCAGCAACGGGAGACTCTACGGCGCAACGACGACGGGCGGTAATAACAATCTAGAGAATTGTTCAGGAGGATGTGGGACTATTTTCGACGTCAGCCTCACAGGTACCTTGACGACCCTTTACAGCTTTTGCAGTGTGATCAACAGCCAAGGGTATTGTGCGGACGGCATGTATCCATTCTCGGCGGCGGTTCAGGCCGCCGACGGCAATTTCTACGGTACAACTCAACTTGGCGGGGCGTACAACCAAGGTACGTTCTTTGAGATGACCACTGCGGGCAAGTTAACTACCCTTTACAGCTTTTGCGCTCAGGTCAACGGCCATGGTTACTGTGCCAACGGCAGCCACCCCTCGCCGGCCCCAGTGCAAGCCGCCAACGGGAACTTCTACGGGACGACTTACTACGGGGGCGTTGGCAATGCAGGTACGGTATTTGAAATGACTCCTGCAGGTGAGCTGACTAGGCTGTACAGTTTTTGCTACCAACCGGACTGCACCGGGGGCTCCACGGCGAGTCTGATTCAGGCCAGCGATGGGAACCTTTACGGCACAGCCGCGGGACAAATCTTTAAAATCACCCTAGGTGGGAAGCTAACCACGCTCTACAGCCCGGACGACGCCCAAGGCGAAATCCTTAACGGGCTCGTCCAAGGCACGGACGGGATGTTGTATGGGACGTCCGCCTACGGCGGATCGAGCTACGATGGCACGATCTTCAGCTTCGCGGTGGGCTTGCGTCCCTTTGTAGAAACACGGCCCGCGTCCGGCAAGGTGGGCAGCGGCATAGTAATCCTTGGCAACAGTCTCAAAAGTACGACAGGCGTAAGTTTTAACGGGACTGCGGCGACTTTCACAGTCGTGTCGGCAACCGAAATCAAAACCAACGTGCCCGTAGGCGCGACTTCCGGCACAGTGCAGGTAACGACGGCCACTGGGCAGCTCAGTAGCAACGTACCATTCCGCGTAGAACCCTAGGTCCGGGCGGAACTAGACAACGGCGAACTCCGCGTCGTCGCTTACTCCGCGACCGCTTCTTTCTCGATCACAACCTTCAAATGCGCGGTCACATCCTTGTGCAGCTTCACCGGCACGGTGAACTCGCCCAGGGTCTTGAGCGGCTCGTGGAGCTGGATCTGCTTCCGGTCCAGATTAATTCCTTTTTTCACAATGGCGTCAGCAATGTCTCCCGAAGTGACCGAGCCGAACAGATGATCGTGCTCACCCGACTTCCGCTGAAACGAAACCGAGACGCCCTCAAACTGTTTTGCCAGCTCTTCGGCCTGCGTCTTTTCCTTGGCCGAGCGGCGTACCGAGGCGGCCTTCATCTGCACGATGACGGCTTTGTTCCCCGCGTTGGCCTCAATGGCCAGCTTGCGCGGCAGAAGAAAGTTGCGTCCATATCCTTCGGCAACCTTCACCACGTCGCCGCGCGATCCCAGCTTGCTTACATCTTCTTTGAGAATAACTTCCATGGTATGACTCCAATGTCAGATCTTGTTGGCCACGGATTCTCACGGATCACCGCGGATGAACCAAAATACATAAAGACTTATCCGTGAATATCCGTGCAAATCCGTGGCCGATTCCTTACGATGCTCGCCCGGCAAACGGCAGCAAGGCGATGTTGCGAGCCTGCTTGATGGCCGTGGCCAGCCGGTGCTGGTGCGGCGAGCACACTCCGGTTAAACGCCGTGGCACGATCTTGCCGCTCTCGGCCACAAACTGGCCAAGCAGCCGGTAATCTTTGTAGTTGATGTCGGCAATTTTCTCCGTGCAGAACTTGCAGACCTTCTTCCGCCGGAAAAACTTGCGACCACCTTCACGCGGTGGACCGCCGGGGCCCGAACGGCCGCCGCCGCCACCGAAGCGCGGACGGTCTCCGGATGGCCTGAACCCTCCCTCGCGCGGTCCATCTCCGGCGGGACGCTCTGCCCGCTCGGTTGGTGCTTTCGTCTCATCAGCCATAACGCTCCTTAATCAGGGGCCAGTGGTCAGTGACCAGCGGCCAGTACAATCGTTCGGCATCTTAGAACTGGCCACTGATCACTGATCACTGGCCACTGTTTTTATGCCGTCGCCGGAGTTTCCGCCGCTGGCGCCGCTGGCGCTTCTTCCGCCACTACTGCGGGCTGTGCGCTCACTTTCTTCTTGGCATCGCGCAGCTTCTTGATCTTGTCGAGGCGCTTCTGCTCTTCATCAATGCGCACGGTGAGGAACTTGATCACGGGCTCGGTGACGCGCAGCCGGCGTTCCAGTTCATGCACCACCGTGCCAGCGCCTTCGATCGTCAGCAAAATGTAGACGCCCTCGCGGAACTTGCGCACCATATAAGCGAGACGGCGCTTGCCCATGCGGTCTACGCTTTTGATTGAGCCCGCAGCCGACGTCACCGTCGACTCCAGGTTCGAAATCAGCTTCTCGAGATCCTCATCCGCCATATCCGGCCGGACAATAAACATCAGTTCATATGTACGATTCATTGCCATCTCCAAGCAGTGGCCAGTGATCAGTGGTCAGTGACCAGTGACACCCGCAACCGCAAAAACCATTTTTGTCCAGCCCATTTCCGCTCGCACTGATCACTGGCCACTGGTCACTGATCACTGTTCTTCCTTCCTGTTAAATCTATTCATCGCTGCAGCTGCGCCTTCAGCCAAAATTGCTTTCACTGCTTCCGCGGCAGTGTCGAGCATCTCGTCCACCACCACCAGCGCCGCCTTGCGAAAGGGCGCCAGCAAATACTGCTCGCCGTCTTCCACCTTGCGCTCCGGGGCCACTCCAATCCGGATTCGCAAAAAATCCTGCGTACCCAGCGCACCGATGATCGACTCGATCCCGTTATGCCCCGCCGAACTCCGCCGCGTGTGAATCCGCAGCGTGCCCAGCGGAAAATCCAGTTCGTCCTGAATCACAATCAAGTCCGATTCCGGCTTCACGTCGTATTCCGCCACCAACTCCCGCACCGCCACGCCGCTCAGGTTCATGTAGGTTTCGGGCTTGGCCAGCAGCACCGGCTCGTCCCCAACCTGTATTCGCGCAGTCAGCGCCCGGCACTGCCGGTTTCTGACTTCGACCCCACGCTCGCTCGCGATGCGATCCACCACCAAGAAGCCCAGATTATGCGGCGTGAACTGGTACTCGATACCCGGATTGCCGAGACCGACGATCAGTTTCACGCTGTTTCCGTTTCCTCCGCTTGCAGTAACCCCTCTTTGTCATCCTGAGCAAGCGTTCTTTGCGCAGCGAAGGATCTGGGCGAGCCGCGCGAAGCGTCGCGCTGCTTCTAATAAGTAACGCCGCGACGCAATAACCGCGCGTTTGGCTCGCTTCCTTACTTCTTCTCCTTTTTCTCGGCCTTCTTCTCTGCCTTCTCGGGTTTCTCGGCAGCCGCCTCGCCTTCTTCCTCGGTTTCCGCCTTGCCCTTCTTGATGACTTCGGGCTCGGCCGGAACCGCTCCAGCTTCCGCCGCCACCGCTTCGGGCGTAGCCACAACCTCTTCCTTCACTGAGGTGACGTGGGCCACAGGCTGGTTCGCGTCCGAGAGGAACTTCAGCTTCTCGTTGTGCGGCAAATCCGATACGCGCAACACCTTGCCGAACGTGAGTTCGCTGACATCCACATCGATGTGGCTGGGAATGTCAGCCGGCAAACACTCGATCTCCACTTCGCGCAGCATCTGTTCGAGAATCCCGCCCTCGGTCTTCACACCCAGCGGCACGCCCTGCAGAATGATGGGCACGCTGACGCGCAGAGCCTTGTCCATGGCAATGCGCTTCAGGTCAATGTGCAGCAGATGGCCTTTGATCGGCTCATACTGCCAGTCCACGATCATGGCCTTGGTGCGCTCGCCGCCATGCAGGGCGAGATCGAAAATCGTATTGTGGCCGCTGTCGGAGTGCAGGATGCGCAGTACATGCCGCGGGTCCACACTCACGGACAACGCGTCCTTGCTCGCGCCATAAACTACCGCCGGGATCTTGCCTTCGCGCCTCACCCGTCGGGCCTGGTTCTTGGTCCCAGCCTCGCGCGGCTGCGCTTCCAGAATGTTTTGTTCCAATGTAGTTGCCATAATTTATTCCCATCCAAAAAGTACTGTCATTAAACATTGTCATTCCGACCGGAGCCGGACCCTGAGCGAAGCCGATGGGGACGGCGGAGCGGAGGAACCTGCTGTTCGCCGTAATCACCACCACACCTGCCTACACAAACAACTTGCTGACCGAGGTCTCTTCGTGATTCGCCTGAATCGCCCGGCCAATCAATCCTGCAATCGAAAGCACCCGGATCTTAGGCTCCTGCTTAGCTTCTTCGGTCAGCGGGATCGTGTTCGTAACCACCACTTCGCGAATCACCGATTTCGCAATGTTTTGTACCGCAGGTCCCGACAACACGGCGTGCGAAGAACAGGCATACACCTCAGTCGCGCCGTTTTCCATCAATGCCGCCGCGGTTTTCACCAGCGTGCCCGCCGTATCGATCAAGTCATCAATGATCAAGCAGGTGCGCCCTTTTACGTCGCCGATCACGTGCATCACTTCGGCCACGTTCACTTCCGTGCGCCGTTTATCGACGATCGCCAGCGCCGCGTCTACCTTCTTTGCAAAGAACCGCGCCCGCTCCACGCCACCCGCATCCGGCGAAACCACGGTAAGGTTCGGCAGGTTCAGCTTCCTGAAGTGGTCGACCAGCACCGGCGAAGCGAACAAATGATCCACCGGGATATTGAAAAACCCCTGCAACTGCGGCGTATGCAAATCAACGATCAGCGCCCGGTGAGCCCCCGCGGTGGTAAGCAAATCCGCCACCAGCTTCGATGAAATCGGACTGCGCGGCTTATCTTTGCGGTCCTGCCGTGCATAGCCAAAATATGGCATCACTGCCGTAATTCGCCGGGCCGACGCGCGCTTCAGCGCATCGATCATCAGCAGCAATTCCATCAGATGCTCGTCCACGCTGGTGGTTTTGCCGCTCGCACCTACGGCGCGGCAAGTCGGCTGCATCACGAAGACATCCGCGCCCCGCACGTTCTCCTGAATCTGCACATACGCCTCACCGTCGGCAAAGCGAATCACCTGCGCCTGCCCGCGCTGCATTCCGAGAAACTGACAGACCTCATCAGCCAGAGGCTCATTCGCCGTCCCGCTGAAGATCTTGAACTTCTCATCAACCCGCGGCCGCGGCTTACGTTCCGACTTCTCGTCAGGCGTGGGTGGGACGTTCTTTTCGGTCTTCTCTGCTTTCTCGGTCGGCGTCACCAAAGTAGCCATAAGAAGTTCTCAGTTCTCAGTTCTCAGTTCGCAGTTTTGGGTTTCAGCGTATAGCTGAGAACCAAGGACAGCGAAATGAAAACCGTTTTCTGGCCGTCCTCAGCACAGGCTTCAGTTCTTAACTGAGAACTGAGAACCGAGAACTGAGAACTGTTTTCTGGCTGGGCCGCTAGGATTCGAACCTAGACAAAGTGCTCCAAAGGCACTTGACCTACCATTAGTCGACGGCCCAGTACCGCAGTTTCAAGTTTCCGGTTTCCAGTTTCAAAGTCCAAACCGAACACCGGCTCTGGTTGAAGGCGCGATATCTCCATTAAACAACCAGAAACTAGAAACTGGAAACAAGAAACTTTTTCCAGTACTCCCGCCGGGGCAGGGTGACCGTCGCCTGCGCCGCCCAGCCTTGCTTCCGCAGCCGTGCCCCCGCCGCGCGCGCCGCTTCTTTCGACGCAAACAACCCGTACAACGTGGACCCGGAGCCCGATAAAGACGCATATTTCGCGCCCGCGCGCTCCAGCGCACTCTTGCCTTCACTCAGCTCGGGATACTCAGGAAAGACGACTTCTTCAAAGTCGTTCTTGATCCCGGCCCGGACAAGCTCGAGAAGCGGATTCTCGGCCCGGCCCCTCCTGGGTTTCACAATACGAATCTGACGAGGAGCACCGGAGTAACTATCGCTCAGCCACGCCGACAGCCCTCGGCCAAGCTCAACCATTCTATCGGATGCTGCGGGGACCGTCAATTTCAACGATCCGGTGTTCACGAAGGATGAGACTCCCCCGCCTCCAGTTCTTCGATCCCACTCTCCAAACGCATTTGGCGTCGAAACTCCCACTTCTGGTGTTATAACCACGCAGGCCGTTGCCGGCAGATCCTCGAGCGGATACACCTGCTCCCCGCGCCCCACGCCGAGTACCGTCCCGCCCACCAGGAACAGCGGCACATCAGACCCTACTTCCGCCGCAATCCGCAACCGCTCCGCTGCGGGCAACGCTCGCTTCAGCACCCGCTCCAGCCCCAGAAGTGAAGCCACGGCGTTCGCTGAAGCCCCACCCAGCCCACCCTGTACTGGCAGCTGTTTCTCAATTTCAATGACAACCCGCCCTCTGGCCTGGAGAGCGCGCATGGCTTTCTCGACGATGCGATAACACGTATTCGACTCGTCAGTCGGAACTCTCGAGTCGGTACACTGGATCTCGATCCCACTCCCGAGGCCCGCACTCACCCGGATTACGTCATGTAATCCGATCGTCTGGTACACCGTCAGCAGTTCATGAAAACCGTCTTCCCGGGCAGCGCCGATACGCAGCCCAAGGTTGATCTTCGCGAAAGATCTGACCGTGACAGACATGGAGAATGATTGTAAAGTCTCGACCGCTGTATGAGGATAGGGCTAACGAAGTAGTAATGCCAGGAAGCCACTCTGGTCAAACTTCGGTAATCTCGACGGATCACTCCCGTTAGTGCAACCTAATTATGATTCCAATAACACAAGCCGGCAACGGTCCCCCAGTTGGAACCAGGAACGACCGCAAACACGAGCGCTACCCGCCCTGGGCGGGACCCTGTGAGCGCTATCCCGCAAGTTGGGTGTAAGCCGTTGCGCGCGGAGAGCTAGGGATTTATTCCAAATTTCTGCCCGCGTTGCACCGCGACTTCGCAAGCCGCGAGCAACAGGTGGTGGGCGATCAGGGGTTATGTATGCGGACTGTAATCACACGTTGTTCCTTGCTGGCTTTCCTGCTTGCGGTTGCAACCTTCGCCCCCGGCCAGGATGGCTATAGAGTCATCTCCGTCACCGACGGTGGAACGGTTTCCGGAACCATCAAATGGTCGGGACCAGTTCCCCACGCGCTGGATTTTCCCATCACCAAGGATCCCCAGATCTGCGAGATGGATGGAAAGAAAACCGCCAGCCTCGAGCGCCTGATCGTGGGCCCCGAGGGCGGCGTGGCCAACACCATCGTCTACCTCAAGAACGTCTCCGCCGGAAAAGCCATGGAGCTCCCCGAGCAGCGGCGTCACCTCGATCAGAAGCACTGCCGCTACATCCCTCATATCCTTCTCGTGCCCCAGAGCGCAGCGCTGCAGATGCAAAGCTCTGACGCCACTCTGCACACCATCCACATGGATGGGGCGGCCACTTTCAATCTGCCATTCCCCTTCCAAAATCAGATCACTTCCCGCACCATGTCGACGCCCGGCTTGGTCAATCTTCGCTGCAACGGTGGCCACGTCTGGATGAACGCCGAGATGATGGTCGTCTCCCATCCTTACTACGCAGTCACGGACGAGAGCGGTCGCTTCGAGTTCACCAGTGTGCCGCCCGGTACGTATCAGATCGTCGCCTGGCATGAGGGCTGGGGACTCGCAGGCAAGGAACAAGCCTACGATGTCCTGACCGAACACGCCGTACAGCGCCCGATCTTCACCGAACCAAGAAGCTGGGAGAAGTCGGTTACGGTCCGCGCCAACCAACCCAGCACCGTAGATTTCGCGATCGGGAACAAGTAGCAGCACGTGTGGGTCGGACACTCCTGTCCGACAACTGCCGACAGCACACAGGAAGCCGGGGTCATCCCCGGCTTCGGCTTTTTAGGAAGAGATCCGTGCTAATCCGTGGCGAAGAATCTACCCGCGCCGCTTATAGAGCACCGCAAACTCATATCCAACATTCGCCGGAAACAACTCCGCCACTTTCCTCAGGCGCTCGGCCAGCGCCGAAGGCGCCAGCAGCGGATAATCCCGCTCCCGCAGATCGTAGTAATCCACATCCAGAAACAGCGAGAGCAGATAAATCGAGATCGTGTCGGAAAACGTGGCCTCGAAGTATTCGTTCTTGAAACGCTCCGCCTCCGGGCCAGCGGCCGTAGCCAGCTTGCGCGCTTCCCACGCATCGAGCGAAGTCTCGCCGCGCGTCCCGGCCTGTACCTGCTTCCACGCCAGCTCGCTGAAGTCTTCCGACACTCCGGCAGTCTCCACCAGAGCATGGCCCACATTGATATAGAACTCGAAGGCCACGGAAAACTTGTCGTCCATCAGCCGCGTCGAGATGAACACGCACTGCGAATCGCCCAGGTTCAGGTTGCGATGGCAAACCGCGTTGTCGCTGAGCGCCACGTCATAGCGATCCGCAATCAGAATCTCTTCGCCCTGGCTCACCGTAAGAGGCACAAAGTAATACGCCTTGCGCTTGAGCGCCGAGGCAATCTTGGTGGGCACCGCCGCGATCATTCGCTCCAGGTCAAACGAGCCAATCGAACTCTCGCCCGCCAAGGCGTAGCACACACCGTTCGGCGCCTGCGAAACCGGCGTCATCCGGACCACATCCGCGGGGCTCCGCGTAATAGCTGGCGCTGCCTGCGACATACCTTTATCTTTTATACACTAGTGGCTTGGGCGGAGCGGACACCTCCGCCCGCTGCGTTTTACTTCGCTCTTGAAAGCTTTGACGAAGGCGCCCGCTGGTTATGGCGTGATTTCGTAAACCACCTGCGCGCCGATCTCGCCATTGTCGGGCCCGCCCGTGGTCGCACCCAAGATGGATCCGCCTTCCAAAGTCACTGGAGTTGAGGGGTTGCCGCCATTAGTTCCACTGGTGAACGTGTAAAAGACGTTATACGCCCACGTCCCGTCACTCCCCCGGGTTAGCTTGTAGACAGTTCCCGCAAAGTCCGAGCCGCCCTTGTCGGTCGTGCCGTACAGATTGCCGGCTGCATCGGGGGTGAGGCCGCCAGCTGGCACCGCACCATCGCTCTGCTGGAGACCGAACGTGTGCAGCGTTGTTTCGGTCCATGTCCCGCCCGATGCGGGAGTCAGCTCGAAGACCGTGCCGAATAAAACGTTGTTTTCGGTGCCGATGGTGGTTCCATAGAGATTACCTTTCGAGTCCATCCATACCGGTGCTTCGGGCTTTCCCTGGTCCTGTCCCCCGGTAAAGCTATACAACACGCTCTCCGACCAACCGCCTCCGGAAACGGGTGATAACTCGAAGACTACGCCGTCAGAATTCGCTCCACCACCGACGGTCGTTCCGTAGAGGTTCCTCTTTGCATCCATAATCAGTTCGGCTTGCGGAGCGTCCCCATCGATGGACCCGAAGCGGTACAAAACGGTTTCCGTCCAATGTCCACTCGAACTTTGGCGGAGCTTAAAAACCGTCCCCATAAAGTTGTTGCCGCCAGATCTGGTAGTACCGTAAAGATCCCCGGCAGCATCCATGATCAAACCCGCGTCTGGACTATTCCCGTCAGGCTCCGCCTTGAACGAATAAAGCACCGTATGGGTCCACTCGCCCCCCGTACTGGGAGACAACTCGTACACCGTGCCAAATCCGTGTGTTCCTCCGCTGCCTGTCACTCCATAAAGATTGCCGTCAGCGTCGAAAATTATATTGCCGACCGGAACCAACCCGTCGGAACCTCCCTGAAACTCATACAGCGTCTCATAAGTCCAGTTGCCACCGGCCTCGGGAGTCAGTTGGTACACGGTGCCGCAGTTGCATGCTGCCCCTCCGTTGGTGGTGGCGCCGTAGAGCTTTCCAGAAAAGAAAACCGGCTTGGTCAACGGATCAAGTCCGGCGAAGGTGTAGATTACCCGCTCGCTCACGGCGGAAGCCGTAACGGCGAACCCGAAGGTCATAAGGAACACCGATGCCACGCAGGTCACAATGCGCACGCTTGTCTTTTTCATCCGATCACCTGGAATTAGGCTGCGGCAGAGATCAAGAGGGAGGGAAGAACGATCTCTACAGGAGTAGCACTCTATCACGCCCCAAACAAAGAACCAAAACGGACCTGAAGCATCCCTGATAAACGATAACGAAAAAGAACGCCTTCAATCCCTGCAAACAGCCTTGACCCGCCCGTCCTTCCGTCCTAGACTGGCGATTCAAAAGGATCGCAGCCATGACCCCTACACTGAAGACCTCCCTCGCCGCACTGATGTTGGCTTTCACTCTTGCCCCGGCGCTCCACGCCGCCAGCCCGCGCCTGCTCGCTTACTACGGTTACTGGGACAAGTGGAACGTTCCGCCCTACACCGCCGCCAACATCCCGTATTCGCAACTCACGCACATCGTGCACTCAAACATCGGCCCCTCGGGCAAGGCGGATGGTTCTCTCGCCGTCCCGAGCGCATTTCTCGAGCCCCAGCTCATCTCGCGCGCCCACGCGGCCGGCGTGAAAGTGGAAGTGTGCATCAGCGGCCCCGCCTACCTGTTCGTCGTCATCGACGCTGACCCCACGCTCCGCTCCACCTTCGCGCAGAACATTGCTCACTTCGCCATCGCTAACGGCTATGACGGCGTCGATTTCGATTACGAAGTTCCCTTTAGCGAGTTGCAAGCCGACAACTTCACTCAACTCGTCGCCGCCGTGCGCAATCTCATGCCCAAGGGCCAATACCTTATCTCAGCGGCTGTTTCCTCCAGTCCCGGCGGCTACGGCATCTACGATTTTCCCGGCATGACTCCTCTTCTCGACTTCTACAACGTCATGACCTATGACTTCCATGGCGCCTGGACCAACCACGCCGGCCACAACTCCCCGCTCTACCTGAGCCCGCTCGATCCCGGCCAGGAAGGCAGCCTCAACACCTCTACCGTGAACTACACCACTCTCTACAACGTACCCGCCGAGCAGATCAATCTAGGCACCGCCTTCTACGGCTACGCCTTCGATGTCTACGGCCTTTGGACGTTCTGTGCCGACCAACAACTCTGCGGGAATGCTGGAGCCCCCTCCGTAACCTACGTGCAGGTCGAGGGGGCGATAGCCTCAGGAGCCTGGACCGAGGAATTCGACGACCTGGCTCAGGCCCCGTATCTGGTCGATCCCGTCGATGAACCCTTCGGCTTCATCACCTACGACAACCCGTCCTCAACCGCCGCAAAAGTCGACTATGCGATAAGCCAGCACCACCTCGGCGGCGTCTTCATGTGGGAACTCTCCCAGGACTACAACGGCTACGCCCAGCCCCTGCTAACCGCCATGCACTCCGCCCTGGTCAAAGCCGCCGCACCGAAGGAGTGATTCGCGAAACCAGAGGATCAGGAAGGGCACGGCTTCAGCCGTGCCAGAAGGATATTTAAACCAGGAACTTCCGTTCGAGGCAGTGATAGCGGACGTGGCGGGTGGCCCGGGCCTTTGACCTCGCTGGTATCAGCAGTGAGGCGGGTGCCCCGTTCCTTCGCGTTCTTTGCGAAGGGGCGGGTAGTAAGAATGCCTGCCGCTGCGAAGCTATGCCGCCCGACCACGGAACGAAATCTTCCCCCAGCCTTCATTCACGCGCACCGGCCCGGCTTCGTCCAAAAGATAGAAACGATAACTGCTCCACCGCCACTGCTCCGCTGCGCCGACCAAGCCTCGCTTCACTGGATTGCGATGCATATACCAGAGCTTCTCCACGCGCTTCTTCGTAGTCCACACGTTGAAGTCGTAGGAGCGCGCCTGCCAGAACGCTCTGCGCTTCGGCTCGTCTCCAAACAGATTGCCTTGCCGCGGGTTCCTCCGCTTACGTTTGGGTAGCAAAGCGCGAGCCGTGCGCTGCTTCAACACTTGCATCACGGTCGAGGGAGATCCGACTTCTGGCTCCGTCAACAGCAGGTGAATATGTTCCGGCATCACGACGTACCCGACGACTACGAACCGATAGCGCTCGCGAGTCTGTTCCAGAATCGTAAGGAAGGTATCGCGGCTGCGCGCGGTCCGCAGAAAAGGCAATCGCCGGTAGCACGAGGTAGTGATAAAGTGCAGGTGATGGGCACCGTAAGTGCGATGCAGGCCGCTGGGCATAACAAAATTTATGGTACCGGCAGCATCGTACCCGCCCTTGCAAAGAACGCAAGGACGGGGCACCCACGGTTCCGGATCGGGAAAGGAAAACACGGAAGGCCGGGCCACCCGTCCGAAGCGCCGCCTTCACTTACGATGCTCTGAATCGAATCTCGCAAGCCAATACAACCAACACAACCTCCACCAACTGCTGGGGCGAGGCCTATACCATTGACGCCTGGGGAAACATGACCAATCGCGCTGCTGCGCCGGGCATGGCGGGCAACTGCTACACCGAGGGCCTGAGCGCTACCGCCACTGTCCAGAACCAGCTTAGCGGTATCGGCGTGACCTACGATGCTGCCGGGAACGTGACAAACGATGGAGCTGGCAACACGCCCACCTACGACGCTGAAAACAGAATTGCTACAGATGCTGGCGTGACCTACTCTTACGATGCCGACGGGAGGAGAATGGAAAAGTCCTCAGGCACGAAGTACTGGTTCGGTCCGGGCGGCGCGGCGCTGACCGAAACCAGCCTTAGTGGCACCATCAACGAGGAGTATGTCTTTTTCAATGGCGAGCGCATCGCCCGCGTGGATCGCCCCAGCGGAACGGTTCACTTCTACTTCTCGAATCCTCTTGGTTCAGCTAGCGTCATCACGAACTATTCGGGAACAATCGAACAACAAACGGACTATTACCCGTTCGGTGGCGTGGCGTACACAACTGGAAGCGACACCAACCACTACAAGTTCACCGGCAAAGAATGGGATTCCGAATCCAATCTCGACAATTTTGGTGCGAGGTATTTTGCATCAACTATGGGACGGTTCATGAGCCCGGACTGGGCGGCGCGGCCTACGGCGGTGCCCTATGCCCTCTTTGGCGATCCGCAATCGCTGAATCTGTACACCTACGTCCGCAATGACCCGGTGACCCTCGCCGACGCCGACGGCCACCAGAGCGGCGAGGCAGCCTGCCCCCCCGCCAACACCACGTCGTGCAATCCCTTTAAAGCAGAGTACGACCAGGATAATAGTAAAAAACAGACACCGCCGTCGCAGACGGCGCAAAATAACACCACGGTCGTCCACAATGCGGACGGCACGACGACCTCGACTACGCACTCGAGTAGCACAAGCTCCTCGGCGGATTCTAACGGCAACATAACGGAGACGGCTACCTCGACTACAACAGTGCAGACGCTGAATGCCCACGGGGATATCCAGCAGACGACCAGCTATTCGAGCACTTACTCCGCCACGGTTGATAGCAGTGGACGCGTCACCACGTCCACGACTAACACGGCGGCTAGCGTTGATGCTAATAGTCCTCTGGCCCAAGGCATGCAGGCGGCCGCAAGGACTCCTTCGCAGCACGACGCAACCGACTGGTTGAACGACGTCCCAGTGGCGGGCAAGTTTTTGAAGCGAGCTGTAGACGCGCTAGGAGGGGCATTCACGTACCAAGACGTGGGCGATACCATGAAAGCTGTCGGCGAGAAGGTCCGGCAAAACCCTGCGCTTTATTGCCCGTCGCCCACGGGATGCGGAGCCCCGTGATGAGTGTTACTCCGGCCAAGAAGCAATGATCCGCGATTCTGGCCGTCCGGCGCGGTTGTCCCAAGAACGGGGCCCCCCAGCGGACGCGGGGAACCTAGCCCAACTGAGTGGTTGAGGGATATCCTTGGATGGGCAGATGTCCAAAGTGAGCCGCAGCATTGGAGTATTGTGGAGATTCAATCTCGCGTGTTCAATTCCCAGTTGGTTGGGTCTGCTGCTCCCAGGAAGGAGTTGTGGGCACCATGTCGTCTCGTCGCTAGCAGCCCTGCGACGTTGCTCTTAGTCGCGGTCAACGTGGCAGTCTTTTTTTGGATTTGGATGCATAGCGCGCTGAATGCATCCCCACATACTCTTAGTCGCTACGGCGCAAATTGGGGCTATCAGACTCTTTCTGGACAGTGGTGGAGGTTGCTGACCTCTCTGTTCGTTCATACGGAGACTGCCCACCTGCTACTAAACATGGTGGGGCTCCTTCTTTTTGGCTCACATATTGAGAAGATAATGGGTACGCGTGGTCTTATGCTGCTTTATTTTAGCTGCGGTTTGGCCGGAGGCATCTCCCTTATCGCATTCCGACCCGATGCTTCAGGCTACGGTGCCTCACTCTCGGTTCTGGGACTTCTAGGTGGCTTGATCGGATTCTATTGTTCGCGGTTGGCTGCCTTATCAAAAGGCGCTAGATGGAAACTAGCTCTGCTTTTTGCTGTTATGGTCGTTTCGATTTGGGACGACATATCAGCGTTCCGAAGCGGAAACCCAGGACATATCGCGGGGTTGCTTGCCGGCGTGATTCTTGGGATTGTCTTCGGAGTCAAAGCTGGAGCCGCTAAGCGACACGTCTTTATGATTTCAGCACTTGTCGCGTTGTTGCTTGTTGTTTCAGCTACGATAGCTAGGCTGTGTAACCCAGTCGTGCCTTCCCTTTATGCTGCTGCACGTGCGTTTGATTCTGGGGAGAATGACACGGCTTTGGCGGAGATCAATGTTGTACTGCAGAATGAGCCAGATAATATCTCAGCGAACAAAATCGCATCTGAGGTCTTCCTGAAGGAGCCGGACTATCTGCGAGCGGAGAAGGCCATTCGGAAAGTCTTGGCGGCCAACAAGGATGACGAATACTTTCTTTACCTCCTAGGTATTGTCGAGCTGCGAACGAGTCGATGCGATCAAGCAAATGCAATTGCCGGGCAGCTCGCTCGCCTTAGAAGCAACTATGCCCCTATGCTTTCGCAGTCTCCTTGCTATGTTTCCCCCAAAGGATTCTCGGGACAACATCTGGAATAGAGGCGTGTGACCCACGCTTACGCCGCCACGGTAGAAAACTAGGGTAGAAAACTGGGGACAGACGGGACTGTCCCCATTTCCCACAGCTAGACAGCAAAGACAATTCGATCTTGGCGGGTGGCCCAGGCTTTTGATTTCCTCTCGTCACGATTCGAAACGGAGGGTGCCCGATCCTGGCCTCTTTTGCGAGGGTGGGTTACGATGCTGCGTGGCAGCTTTCCGGTTTCGTTTCCGACTCATGAGAAGGGCTAACGGCTTCGACCACGTTCCGAAGATTTCATATTTCTGCGTGATGTTTCTTGCCTTGCTGGGCTGCGGAGGAGGCAGTTCCAGTTCTCAACCCCCGCCCGCGCCAAGTCAAGTCACTTCTGTGACCGTCAGTCCTGCAACAGTGTGGGTCCCGTCTGGGACAACCCAGCAGTTCACTGCGCAAGTCTCGGGAACCGGGTCATTCAACAACAGCGTGACCTGGTCGGTGAATGGCAATCTTGGAGGAACCAGCCTCTACGGGACAATTGCTAACGGGCTGTACACGGCTCCGACAGCGCTGCCCAATCCGAGCAACCTCACCATATCGGCCACTAGTGTTCAGACCCCGAGCGTGTCGGGCAATTCCAATATCACTGTCTATACGCCCGCGACATTGGCTTCGATCACGCCCAGCTCGGCCAGTGCAGGGCAAACGGTAGCGATCGACGTTCCGAATGCGTATGACCAATTGTCGGTGGTTTTTCCGGGAGTCAACGGCACCAGCATTACTCTGCCGCTGATAGAGCAGGTAGGCGACACAGGCTACAGCTTTACCATTGCTGTCCCGTTCGGAGCGGCGTCGGGGCCGGTGTACGTAAACATCACGACGTACGAAGGCACAATCGCACAGACAACAAACACGGTGGCGGGTGGCCCAGGCTTTTGATTTCTCTTCGCACCACTGACACAGAGGGTGCCCCATCCTCGCGTCTTTTGCGAGGGTGGGTTACGATGCTGCTGGCAGCTTACCGGTTCCGGCTCCGACTCATAAAAAGGGCTAACACTTTCGACCCCTTGCTGAAGATCTCACATCTTTGTCTGGTCGTTTCTTTTCTTGTTCTGGCAGGCTGCGGAGGAAGCGGTGGCTCTGGTTCTCAACCTCCGCCTCCACCTTCCCAAGTCAACTCCGTAACCGTAACTCCCAATTCCGTTCCGGTCTTGACTGGAGCCAGCCAGTTATTCACCGCACAAGTCATGGGAACCGGCGCATTCGATACCAGCGTGACCTGGTCAGTAAATGGCGTCAATGGCGGCAATACCACGGTCGGGACGATTGTTGGCGGCGAGTATACGGCCCCGGCATCGCTGCCCTCTCCGAACGGTGTCACCATCACAGCTACGAGCGTTCAGGAGTCGGCCTCATTCGGCACAGCCACCGCCGTCCTCTATGCGCCAGCTGTGTTGACTTCGATCGGGCCGACCGCAGCCAGTGCCGGCGAGCAAATAACCATCAACGGTCAGAACATAGTGGGTGTCACAGAGGTGTTTTTCTCGGGCATCAACGGTACGAGCATCCCGATGGCTCCCCCGCAGCTGTCCTCGAACACCCAGGCCACGGTTACGGTTCCCTTCGGAGCGACAACGGGACCGATTTATGCGACTGTCTCGCCATATGGAGGCCTGATAGAGAGCCACCCGACTCCAGCCCCGGACAAGTGCGGCATATGACAGCCCGGACGTAAGTCCAGGGTAGCCCCCGAAAAGTTTGGAACAAGTCTCGTTAGGGAAGGCACGAACTCTGCCGAATAATTCCCTTGACTTCAATTCCCAAAAGCTCGATCCTATCTCTACACGCATTAGCTCCTTGACATCTAAATAGCAACGAGCTAACTCCCATGAATCCAATATTTTGCGATCCGGCCACTGATTCCAAGGTACTTAGCCAAAAGCAAGACCGCCTAAGTCCTTTGAATGTAATATTTTACAATCAAGTCCTTTGCTCCCAATATTTTAGCCGGATTAAGTCAGGTCGAAAGTCTGTAACTCGCTGATTCCAGATATTTTAACTGGATCGATCTGTAATTTTTTTCAATCCAGATCTCGGGGCCAGCCCAGCGGATGGTGTAGCCTAAGACCCATGCCGCCGACTCCGCACCCGCCCCGCTGGTATGCCATTCCGGTGCGAGTCCTGTTGGTGACCTTCATCGGCACTCTCATCTCATTCGCCGTCAGCCTGCTGCTCGGCATCGCCGGGATCGTCATCGTGTCAACGATCCGCCACGTTCATCCCGACATGAGAGTAGCCTACCGTCTCATCGCGCTGCCCGCCACGACAGTCGCGGCAAGCATCATCCTCGTCCTGTCCCTGACCATGGAGATCCGCCACTACCGCCAGTCGAAGACCTTGGATGCGATTGCCAGGATAAGTTAACATGCCGCCCCGCATCGCCATCCCCATGCCGCACTCGCTAGACCGCGAGTATGCCGAGCGAGCCGTTCCGCAATACGAGCGCGCCGTCGAGCAAGCCGGAGGTGAACCGGTCCGCATCCCGCTCGACCAACCGCAGGCCGAAGTCATGAAGCTCATCGAGCGCTGCGATGGCGTGCTCCTACCCGGCAGCAACGCCGACGTTGATCCCGCCAGATTCGGAGCTCCGCGCTCACCCCACACCGCCGCCGCCGACCCGCGCCGCGACGCCGTCGACGACCTCCTGCTCGAGGATGCCTACAACCTGCGCAAGCCCGTTCTCGGCATCTGCTACGGCTTGCAGAGCCTCAATGTTTACCGCGCCGGATCGCTCATCCAGCACATCCCGGATTTTCTGCCGGAGGAGTTGCGTAATCGAGTAAATCACGAGGCAGGAAAGAAGATCTTGGTGGCGCACACCATTGAAATCGACGGAGATTCAAAGCTGGCGGAAATCTTGGGCAGAGAACAAAAGCTTGTCGTACCTGTGAACTCGTCGCATCACCAATCCGCTGACACCATCGGCGACGGCCTGCTCATCGCCGCTCGCTGCCCCGATGACGGCATCATCGAAGCGCTGGAAGGAAGTGCCCCCGACCACTTCGTCCTGGCCGTGCAATGGCATCCCGAGCGCTCGGTCAATGATGATGGGCCTTCTCGCGCCATCTTCCGCGCTCTGATCCAAGCAGCGGAGATCAGGACGGCGGAAACGCGAACCAAGTAAGATCAGGCCCGCTTCTTCTTCGTTTTCTTTCGCGCCTTCTTCGCAGTCGCTAACTTCTCCAGCAGAACAACTACATGCGCGACCGCGGTATTTTCCAGATTGAGCCCTTCGGGAGTTTTCGCCTTAAATCCGACGCAATCGGCGTGCACTCCCAGCAACCGCGCCACGGACGACCTAATCGTGGCGGCGTGCGGTCCAATCTTCGGAGCAGCCAGAATCAGGCTGGCGTCGAGATTCGCCACGCCATAACCCGCGTCGCGCACGCGTTTCAACGCCTCGCGCAGGAAGACAACAGAATCCGCACCTTTCCACTTCGGGTCGGACGGGGGGAACAGCGCTCCAATGTCGGGCGCAGCGACGGCTCCGAGCAGGGCATCGGTAATGGCATGCAGCAACACGTCGCCGTCGGAGTGCCCGCCCAGCCCCTTGTCGTGGGCCAGGGCGATGCCGCCGATCTTCAGCGGAATCCCGGGATGGAATTCATGCGAATCAAATCCGTAGCCGACTCTCATGCGGAAACCTTGGCCACGGATTCACACGGATTCTCACGGATCCTTTTCCTGTCGTTGTCAAACAGGAGACGGCGGAATTGGGGACGCAACCCGAAGTTAAGCAGCAGGCCGACCTCGACTTCGGTCGCACGTAGATAGTGCAGCAGTTGAGCCTCGTGTGCGGAGTCCAACGTTCTGGCAGCTTTCAACTCGAGAAGAACCGCGCGGTCAACAATCAGGTCGGCATAGTATTGCCCGACCTTCCTGCCACGAAACCAAACTGGCACTGGAACTTCCCGTTCAGTTTTCAATCCCGATTCCTCCAGAGCCACGACCAGCGCCTCCGCATAGGTCGATTCAAGAAATCCGTGTCCGAGTTCGTTGTACACATCGTAGAAGACTCCAATGCTCTTCTCGGTCAGCTCGGAATGCTTCAGGCCGGGCGGTGAAGTAGTCATCACCAGCCAGTCTACGCGGTGTCTATGATCTTGATCCGTGGAAATCCGCGCAAATCCGTGGCTCATTTCCCTAAGTAGAACTCGGCCAGTTCCATGTCTGCTGGGGCAGTGATCTTTATATTCCTTGGCGAGCCCATCACCACGGCCACGTCGTGCCCCGATCTTTCGACCAGCGACGCTTCATCGGTGCCGAGGAATCCATCGGCTGACGCCTCGTCGAACGCTTTCTTGATCACGCTGTAGCGAAACCCCTGCGGGGTCTGCGCCATCACGATGCCGGCGCGCGGAATCGTCGCCTTGATCAGCGCGCCCTCGGCCATGCGCTCAACTTGCTTGACGGTATCGACGGCGGGCAAACCGGCCACGGCAGCGCCATATTTTCCTGCCGCGTCGATCACTTCCTGAATGATTTCGCGGGTTACGAACGGGCGCACGGCATCGTGGACGAGAACGATATCATCCGCGGCGGCCACGACCTGGTTCAAAGCGTTCTGCACCGACTGCTGGCGATGCTCGCCGCCAATAACAAGTTCCACGCTCTTCTTCAAAACGTCTTTTGCCTCGCTCTCGAGCCGCGCTCGAAACCCGACAATCTCGTTTTCGCGAAGAGCGATCCAGATTTCATTGACAGCGTCGACCGCTGCAAACTTACGCAATGTATGGATGAGTATCGGCGTACCGCCCAGCTCGGTGAACTGTTTCGAGGGCGGAGCTTTTTTTTGCTTATCCTTGGCGCCGACGGGCATCGGAGCCATGCGCGTCCCGAGCCCCGCAGCCGGAATAATGACCACAACCTTCATAGCGGGCTGCAAGTATACGGGCGGGAGCCGAGGAGTTCAAATCCAGAGACGATCCAGGGCCGGCCCTCAAGGCTGAGGCTTAGTCTCCACCAGCGTAGCCGGGACCACCACGGCAGGCCCCGCGCCACTGGGGATTGCCGGCACTGCGGGCTGAACCGGCACGCTGGTCCGGCCAAAAGTTCGTTCATCCCACTTGCCGAAGATCATCTTTCCCGCCGTCGTCTGCAGTACTGATGTGACCGAAACATCGATCGTTTTTCCGATCATCTTCCGAGCATTGTCCACGACGACCATAGTTCCGTCGTCGAGATACGCGACCCCCTGGTTGTATTCCTTACCTTCTTTCAGAATGAAGACCTTCATGATCTCGCCGGGCAGCACAATCGGTTTCAGCGAGTTCGCGAGTTCGTTGATGTTCAGCACCTCGACACCCTGCAACTGCGCCACCTTATTCAGGTTGAAATCGTTGGTGATGATCTTGCCCTCGTAGACTTTCGCCAGCTCGATCAGCTTCAGATCGACCTCGCGGACGGCGGGGAAGTCATCTTCGACGATCTGAATCGACAAGGTTGCCATCTTCTGGAGGCGCTGTAAAACGTCGAGCCCGCGGCGGCCGCGGTTGCGCTTCAGCGAATCGGCCGAATCGGCGACGAGTTGCAGCTCACGCAACACGAATTGCGGCGTAACAATGATGCCGTCGAGAAACCCGGTTTCGGCAATGTCGGCGATGCGGCCATCGATGATGACGCTGGTGTCGAGAATCTTGTAGCTCTTCTTGCCTTGCTTCTCGCCGCCAAAGATTCCGCCTAGCGCCGCCAGGTTTAGCAAGTCGCCCTTACTTGCGCCTACGATCAGGCCCACGTAGGCCATCAGCAACATTACCAGGAGTTGCAGGAAGCTCTGTGTGCTGCCAGGCGGCACACTGCTGCGGATCACCAGGGCGAACAGATAGGCCCCGAAAATGCCGAGGATGCTTCCGATGGCGGCGCCGATGAGCCGTTTCAGGCTTACCCCGCGCAGCTTCCATTCGAACAGGACAATTCCTGCCCCAACCAGGGCGCCAATTCCGGCGTCGAGGTTGCGTGGCAGTCCGAAAGGAGCAATTACATAGCACGTAACCGAAACTACGACGACAAAAAGAAGACGTACCAGAATCAAATCCACAGTAAGACCTCCCCCGGATGCAACTACGCCGAACCTTGGCGCGATGCACCGGTGCCATCTCCTCGCCGCCCCGGGCGGGAATCGGCAAATCAGCATGCGGGGCGCGCAAGAATTAGGGGGATGAATGTACGCCCCGTCCCGGCCCGTGGAGGCTGGCCGGAAGGACCTCAGTAACCAACGCCAAGAGTATATACCGGACGGCAAATAACGGCGAGGAAAGCGAGGGGCCGGGTGAGCGATTTTAGCCATGCCTTCCCCAGCTAGCCCATTACCACGCCCGTGCAAAGTATTGTCAGTTGTGGCCGCCGCACGCAACTTGTACGCGCGAACGGGCCTTCTCCCGGTGACAGAGATTCGGCGTAGGAACGTCGACACACCCTCCTGCTAAACTCGGGGCATGAAGGCACTGGTGATCACCAGCCTCTCCGGTCCGGACTCGCTTGCGGTGCAAAATACCGCCGAACCTACGCTGAAGCGGGGGCAAACTCTAGTCCGTGTCGGGGCTAGCGGGCTGAATTTCGCCGACTTCATGACCACGCAGGGTGGCTATCCCGGAACGCCTGCGCCGCCGCTGATCGCTGGCCGCGAGTTCGCCGGTGCTGAAGAAAATACCGGCCGGCGCGTGATGGGTTATATCCAGTGGGGAGCATTCGCCGAGAAAGTCGGCGCCTACTCCAACATGCTGTGGACCGTTCCCGATCGCTGGACGGACGAGCAAGCCGCAGCCTTCCCCGTCAACTACTTCACTGCGTATCTCGCTTACTGGCAGGCGGGCATGACGCAGCCACCCGCACCAGGGCGCAACCCTCGCGTGCTGATTCACGCCGTGGCTGGAGGCGTGGGCACCGCGGCAGTACAGATCGGCCGCATTCTCGGCGTTGAAATGTATGGGACCTCCTCGTCGGACGAAAAACTGGCGCGGGTAAAGGACCTTGGCCTGCAGCACGGCATCAACTACAAAGAGCACGACTACGAAGAAGTTGTGAAGAACCTCACCCACGGTGAAGGCGTGGACGCGGTCTTCGAAATGCTGGGTGGCGAGCACACCGCGAAAAGCCTGCGCTGCCTGCGCGATTTCGGACGCGTCATCCAGTACGGCACCGCAACCGGCAAGCAGCCGCAACTCGATGTGCGGGCGCTTTATGCGAAGTCCGCCAGCCTTCAGGGACTGTGGCTGACCTACCTTTCGCAGAAGCGCGAGATCATGGAGCCCGCGTGGAACCAGCTCTCGGAGTGGATCGCGCAAGGCAAGCTGACACCAGTCATCGGCCAGGTCTTCCCGCTTGAGCGCGCCGTAGAAGCCTACAAGCTGCTGCAAGAAGGCAAGAACTACGGCAAGGTGGTATTGAAGATCGGAGCCTGACTTGCAATTCGGAAGTGTGTAGACTTGGTCCGCGGCAAATCGATATCCTTCCGCGTCGCCCGTCCTCATCGACGACACATCTCATCGGCAAGAGGTTTCCATGACGAAGCTTTTCCGATTCATGCTGTGCGCGCTTGTCCTGACTCTAGTACTTCTTCCATCTCGCGCCGCGTTCGCGCAGGCCCCAGTTCCGTCGAGCCCAGAGATCGGCCGCAGAGTCGAGGCCCTGATCGGCAAGATGACACTCGAGGAGAAAATTGACTACATCGGCGGCACCGGCTTCGCCGTGCGCGCGATGCCAGGACTGCACCTTCCAGCGCTTGAAATGTCCGATGGGCCGCTCGGAGTGCGCAGCAACACTAAATTTCCCTCAACCACCTACGCGGCCGGGATTGGCCTGGCCGCCTCGTGGGATCCGCGAATGGCGGAGCGCGTGGGTGCGGGAATCGGCAGGGATGCCCGCACACGCGGCATTCACTTCATGCTGGGACCCGGGGTTAACATTTATCGCGCGCCGATGAACGGCCGCAACTTCGAATACTTCGGCGAAGATCCCTTCCTGGCGAGTGCGGTCGCCGTGGGCTACATCACAGGCATGCAGAAGCAGGGGGTCAGCTCCACCATCAAACATTTTCTCGGTAACAACTCGGAGTTTCTGCGGCACGACAGCGATTCGGTCATCGACGAGCGCACCCTGCGCGAGATCTACCTGCCGGTATTCGAATCGGCGGTAAAGAATGCGCACGTTGGCGCGATCATGGACTCCTACAACTTTGTGAACGGAGTGCATTCGACGCAGAACGGATACTTCAATACCGAGATTGCCAGAAAGCAGTGGGGATTTCAGGGCATCATGATGTCGGATTGGGTCGCAACCTATGACGCAGTGGGCGCGGCGAATGGCGGTCTCGATCTCGAAATGCCGAACGGGGCCTTCATGAATAAAGAAAAGCTGCTCCCGGCGATCCGCGGCGGACAGGTTAAGGAGGCGACGATCGATGAGAAACTGCGCCACGTCCTGACCACCGCAGCTTGCTTCGGCTGGCTTGATCGCGAGCAGACTGACCTGTCGCTCTCGACCTACAACCAAGAGAATCACGACGTCGCGCTTGATGCCGCACGAGAAGGCATCGTGCTGCTCAAAAATGAAGGGTCTCTTCTGCCTCTCGACAAGCAGAGGACCAAGAGCATTCTCGTTGTTGGGCCGGACGCTCATCCTGCGCAACCGGTTGCCGGAGGCAGCGGGCGGGCAATACCGTTTTCGACGGTGAGCATACTGGAAGGCATCAGCGGCTACACGGGCACGGCGACGACGGTTTACTACGAGCGCGGGTTGCCGAAGATGATCGATTTCGCCGGATCCACGGAATTTTCGACGGCGGCGCAGAGCGGCGAGCGCGGGCTGAAACTGGAAACTTTTTCGAACGCGAATCTCTCCGGACCGCCAGCCTCTACGGAAAAGGTGCGCCACATCAACTTTACGGGAATGGCATGGGAAGACTTCACCGACTTTGAAGACGCGATGGCAACGTTCCTCGGAGGACCGAAGCCTTGGTCGAGGCGTTGGACTGGTTTCTACATCGCGCCGGAAGCTTCTTTCTATGAAATCGCTGCGGAATTTTCGGGCGAAAGCAGCGGCTACCGGCTTTTCGTAGACGATAAGCCACTCTTCGATAATTGGAAGACGGCCGTCGCGCTGCAAGACCACGTGACTTTGAGTCTTTCCGCGGGGCCGCACAAGATCGTGGCCGAAGTGTTCCAGACCTTCCCGATCGGCGGACGCCTGAACGTTGGCATTGTGGACGAGCGCAAGATCGTCTCCGCGGCAGCCAAAACTCTGGCTGCTAAAGCCGACGCTGTCGTCATCGCCGCTGGCTTTGACCCGGACAGCGAAGCGGAAGGCGCCGACCGCACCTTCAGCCTCCCCTTTGGCCAGGAAGAACTGATTCGCGAACTCGTCGCGCTGAACAAGCACACGATCGTCACGGTCACGTCTGGAGGCAATGTCGATCCCGGCGACTGGCTCGATCGCGTTCCCGCCTACCTCGAACTCTGGTATCCGGGAGAACGCGGCGGCACCGCGCTCGCAGAAATTCTGTTTGGCGCGGTCAATCCCTCGGGCCACTTGCCGGTCACGTTTGAACGGCGCTGGGCCGACAATCCGGTTCACGACAACTACTACCTTGAACCGGGCACGAATCGCACGGTTTACAAAGAGGGCGTGTTCGTCGGCTATCGCGGTTACGAACACAACCACGTGAAGCCGCTATTCCCGTTTGGCTATGGTTTGTCTTACACGACTTTCAAGTACAGCCATCTTGAAGTGAAGCCTGCCGGCGGATCGGCCGGTGCCTACGAAGTATCGTTCGACGTAAGCAACAGCGGCGCTCGGGCTGGCGCGGACGTGGCGCAAGTCTATATCGCCGAAGCCGCACCCACCGTGCCGCGCCCACCCAAGGAACTCAAAGGTTTCTCGCGAGTCGAACTTGCTCCGGGCGAAACCAAACGCGTGTCGGTGGCGCTCAATCCTCGCGCTTTTACTTTCTACGATGTTTCGGGGAAACATTGGCATGCGGACGCGGGGAAATATTCCGTGGAGGTTGGCCGCTCATCGGAAGACTTGCCCCTGCACGCCGATGTCACACTTTCCAGCGCCTACGATATTGAGAATGACAAGTAGCCCGCGGGAGAGTATCGAGTCATTTAGGAGGCGCGGAAACATCGGAGGTGGCACGACGGTAAGCTCGCGCTCAAGCCTTGAGAGTCACTGCCTCCCCAGGTATTGGATGCGGAAGTCGAGGGCGCGCCCGGTGCCCGTGCATGGTTCGAGTATGGAATCATTTAGGCCGCGGGGCAAGCGGGTTGTCGGGAAGCCGATAGACTCTCAGAGTTCCGTCAGTAATCACGGCGAGAAGAGTTCCGTCCGGCGATAGAGCTAGCTGGTTCGTGTGGGTTTCCCAGGGAGGCCAGGGCGACCTACCTTTGACCTTTACCGAGTAGATCGCACGGCGATCGGGAATACTGTACACGACCGCCCGATCATTCGATGGAAACGCAGATATGTCGAGCGGCTGGCTGGTAAGGCCCCTTTCCTTATTCTCGATAACCGCAAATCTTTCGCCTCCCGCCGATGTCACTGCTCCCTCGATTGATCGCTTCTCGGCCAGTTCCACGTGGAACAGTTGTGTGCCATCGGCTGCGATCACCAGCATTTTGTTCCTCAGTCCCACTACCAATGTGTCGTCATTAACGAAGCGTGTGGAGTAGAACCAGACATTGTTCATCTCCTTCTCCATGCCAGCGGGTAGAAAAGGTGCCAGGGCTTGTCGATGCCTCGAATGCAAGGCTGCCGCTTGGGGCCGCAAGATGCAAGCAGCCAGTGGTCCGACATATTCTCAATTAGGGGATTCTCGGTCCAGCTGGCTATAACGGAAAACGTCTCGGCATCCAGCAGTGTATTTTGGTTCCCCTGTCCCTGGCCTGGGAAAAAAGAGAGGAGTAGAGACACCTTCTGCTTGGAGAAATCCCCCAGCCAGGCCTCTGGCCCAGACAGCCGCGCTCATTTGGCAGATTCTGTTCCCGTAGGATTTCGAAGTTGGGCGAGAACAAACGGAGTACGCTTCCTGTGCAGGTGAGAAACTTTCCCTCCCGACCCCCGAAGAAGCGGACTGGCGTTGAGGGTGTGGGCCACGCCTGCCCGCCGACCTTCTGGCCAGTCGTAGCGTCAAGAACAATGGCATGGAGGTGCGCGGGGCTGGCGCCGAGCGGGTGAGCCTTATCGGCCAGCGCAGGGTCGTCTAGCGCCACCCAAGCCACCATCAGATGGCTTGCGTCGGTGAAGTCAACAAACTTTGGCAGGAGCCACGTGCCCCTAGATGTATCGTATCCGAGCTTGTGCAGATCTACTTCGAACCGAGGACGGTTCCTGAGGGAGGGGGTTTCTGGGGCTTGGGCTCTAACTGCACAGATGAGAGTGACTCCCGCCACGATTAGAGTGACTGATTTCCTAAAGCAAGCCTCTGCTGATCGCCAGTTCATCTACCTCCTTTGATCGGATCGTGAGAGCAAAACACCAATCGATCACTCACCAGGAAATTCACGAGTGAACAAACCGCAATCGCGATTCCGCTTGCGACAAGATAATTCAGGTGGCCAAGTCCGACGATCACTTCCATCAGCGCCAGATTGCCGAGGATGGAAACTCCACCGTTGGTGAGATTGAAACGCAGGAGCCGCGGTAGAGACTTACGCCAAGACGGTTGCACACGGTCCGCCCAGGTGTAGCGCTCGTGCCAGAGGAAGTTGTGTGCGACCGCTGCTTCCACGGCGAGCGCGGTCGCCAGCAGATAGTTGAAGTGGAATTCACTCTTCAGGACGAATAGCACTGCCAGTTGCACTGCGATCCCGAGCGCTCCCACGGCATTGAACTTCAACCAGCGCAGCGTTATGCGTGACCGGTTTCTACTTACCGCAGCTTTCACTTGGCAATCCTCTCTTCGCGATAGAGGCGCACCGTGTTCTGTGCGGTAAAGAAAACCACGATCAACGCCATGCCTGCGAGACCAATCACTCCGCCTACGTCGAACAGCCTGTAATATCCGGCGCAAAAATGGATGCGCGGCTTCCATAGGAGCGCCAGGTTGCCGAGCGCGAGCAGGATGCGCAGCTCCGTCGGCCCAAAGCGCCAGAACGACAGCCGGAACTCGCCCAGAGCGTGTGTGGCCAGATAGGACTGAATCGACAGCATGAGGAAAGCGATCAGCAGGCCGATTGCGATCCAGGGAGCCATGTATCCCGACAAGGCCAGGCCGCCCATCAGGGCCAGAGCGCCGAAACTATCGACCATGTGGTCCACATAAAAGCCGTAGCGCGGACGGAGTTGCTGCCGCACGCGCGCCAGCGTTCCATCGAGCGAATCACCCAGCCAGTTGAGTGCCAGGCAGGCGATCACCCCGAATAGCGCGTATTTATTCCACTGGGCCAGCGCGTAGCACACGCCTGCTCCGATCTGCGCAGCCAGGCCTAAGCCAGTCAGATGGTCGGAACCAATCCACTGCGGCGTGCGTGCGGCGAGCCACAGCAGCGCGCGTTTTTCATGCGCTGCCACCCAGCTTTCCTGGACGCGCCGCATCTCGGGGAACGGCCGAGCCCGCCTCATTTCCAGGAGCACGCGCGGGTTCACCTGCTCACAGAATTCGGTCATGGTCTGCGAACCTGGGTTTGCAAGAACAGGGTTTGCAAGAAAGCGACTCAACATACTTGCCTCCGAGCGGGGGCGGCTCAAGTTCTCCGCTCGCTCGAAGATCACTTTGCAGCGGAAGGCGCGCTGCGGCAATGCACTGAACATCAAGCGCGGCTCAAATCAACATCAACCGGCAAGTCGTTCCTCTACAGATTGTTACTGGGTGAAGTCGTCTACCTTGAGCAGGTGCCAGTGTCATTTAAGGAACCATCCCGGTCCGATTCAGCGATAAGGCCCGTCGGGGGGACAAGGCTCTGGTAGGCTTTGAAGGAAATTTGCGCTTCGCGCCAGGACGAGCGCCAGCCCACGGCCATGACCAGACTTCTGCGGTTCTTCCGCCCCTCGCATCAGCACACGGCCTTCTCGGCCACGTTGTTGCTGATGTCGGCGGTCATGCTCTCGCGGGTGGTCGGCTACATCCGCGAGGCCTACATCGCCTATGCCTTCGGCGCTGGCGGCCAAACCGACGCCTACGTCGCGGCCTTCACCCTGCCCGACTGGCTCAACTACATCGTGGCCGGGGGCGCGGCGTCGATTACGTTCATTTCGATCTACACGCGGTTCCTTGCGGAAAAACGCGAGGCCGACGCGCGCAAGACTTTTTCTGTCGTTATCACCGTCATGACTGCGGTGCTGCTGGTTGGCACCATCTTCACTGAGATTTTCACGCCGCAGTTCGTGCGCTGGATGTTTCACGGTTTCTCGCCCGCACAGGTGGACCTGACCGTCCACTTGACCCGCATTCTTTTGCCCGCGCAGATTTTCTTTTATGTGGGAGGAGTTGTATCCGCGGTGCTGCTCTCGCACCGTCTGTTTCTTTTTCCCGCCTTCGGGCCGCTGCTTTACAACGTGTGCATCATTCTTGGCGGAGTCATTGGCGCCCGCCACTTCGGCATTGCCGCCCTGGCCTACGGCGCGCTGTTGGGGAGTGTGGTGGGACCGTTTCTGGCCAGCGTGATTGGAGCGGCGCGGATCGGCACGGGCTATCGCCCGTCGTTCGATGTTACGAATCCCGCCTTCCTTGAGTGGGTAAGGCTTTCGATCCCGCTGATGCTGGGCGTTTCTCTGGTCACCGCCGACGACTGGATTTTGCGCCACTACGCGGCCGGCGGTACCGGAGACATCGCCCGCCTCAACTTTGCCAAGCGCCTGTTCGCCGTACCTATCGCCGTGCTGGGGCAGGCTACGGGACAGGCCTCGCTGCCTTTCTTTGCGCGCCTGTTCAACGAAAAGCGTCTGGAGGAATTCGCCTCTACGGTGAACGATTCTGTCTACCGCGTCTCCGCCGCGTCATTTTTGGCGACCGGATGGATGATGGCCGCCGCCTTCCCGCTGATCGATCTGGTCTACCGCCGCGGACAGTTTCTGCTTTCCGACACGCAGACTACTGCGATCTATTTTTTCTGGTTCTCGCTCTCATTGGCTCTGTGGTCTGCCCAAGGGCTCTACGCCCGCGCCTTCTACGCCGCCGGCAACACTCTGACTCCCATGGTTGCGGTCACCGTGATTACCGGCGCTTCGTTGCCGGTGTATTCGCTGCTCTTCCACAGATACCGCGTCGTAGGACTGGCATGGGCCTCCGATATCGGAATCGGCGCGAACCTGCTGGCATTGGCCTTGCTGCTGCATTACCGCAAACTGGTTTCGCTGAGAACGCTGCGCTGGGATGAGCTAGGAAAATCCGCGCTGACTGCGGTGGTCGCCAGTGGCATTAGCTTTGAAGTCGCAAAAAGCGTGCCGCTGCCGGCTCATGGTCACGGCAGCCGCGTTTTCGACGTGCTGCAACTGGGATTGATCTCGGTGACCTGGGCTGCGGCAACTGCCGTGGGATTGTGGCTGCTTCGCTCGCAGTTACCGAGCGATCTGCGGCGACGTAAGGCAACGGCCTATCCCGCGGTCGCCGAAGGCCAGAGCAAGGAGATTATGGGGGCAGGCACGCATCCGTGAGGAAGTATGTTTCTTCTTTCCAGACCCACGGAATCACGGATTCGGAAGGTTCTTGCGAGCCAACGAACCCGCGACTTTTCTTATCCTGACGTCGGCGCAACGCGAGGCGAGCTGCCTGCTGGATATGCCGTGCTCCGCGGCTGCGTCGATCTAGGTGCAGGTTCCACGACATTCGACCGGGCGGTACAGGCGGTGCGGCAATGGAGAATGTTCGATATCCCAGGGATTCAGCTCTGCTGGCCGGACGCTCCCGTCCAGCCGGAGAGCGTCGTGGCAGTTGTCGTCAAGCATCTTGGGTTTTGGTCTCTCAACTGTTGCAGGATTGTCGACGTGATTGATGAAGATGGACCCATCCGGCGCTTTGGATTTGCTTATGGAACGTTACCGGAACACGCGGAGCGAGGGGAAGAACGTTTCACGGTAGAGTGGCAGCGGAGTTCAGATCTGGTTTCGTATGGGATCCTTTCTTTTTCTCGGCCGGGTAACACCGCCGTGAACGCAGCATACCCGGTGGCGTGCTGGCTCCAGAAGCGATTCGTGCGACAGTCTTTAGCTGCCATGATGAATGCCGTGCGGGCTGAGTGATTCCGCATCGGATAATGCCGTGGGGCTCACGCGGGGTATTGGGAGAAAACAAAGCGGCGGGCATTCGCATTCATTGCGAATTCCGCCGCTGATCTTTATTACGAACCTACGAAATTACGAACCTACGAAACCGCCGCCGACGCGCCTCTACAGCAAGCCTACGCGCGCGCCCCAACTGCCGCCGGCTCGGGGGCCGGAACACTCTCATCTTTGCCGTTAGGCTTCTGTTGGGTGGGCGTGCCGCCTTTGCGAATGTCGATGCCGCCCTTGAAGTACGCGCCGTCTTCAATGGAGATGCGTGCCGCTACCACGTCGCCGGTGAGCGAGCCATCGCTGCGGATATCCACGCGATCGCTGGCGGTGAGGTTGCCGCGCACTTTACCCAGGACCACGATCTCGCGGGCATTGATGTTGGCTGCGACGACGCCGTTGCGGCCGATGGTGACGCGATTGCCCGCCAGGTTGATCGAACCTTCGACACGGCCGTCGATATAGAGCGATTCCGATCCGGTCACCTCGCCCTTGATCACCAGCGACTTGCCGATGGTGGCCTGGTCCGCCGTGGTAGTGGTGGCACCTACCGGACGCGGCGCAAGGGAGGGTTCATTCGCCATGGTAATTGCGGGCGCGCTCGGAGTAGACATGGTTGGACGCTCCGGCTCGGCTGGACGCCCGGGGGTCTGAGGCTGATTCGTCGGCTTCCACATGGATGAAAAGTTCCTTTCCTTATAGGGATTAGGGGTCACCACCCGCACTTGCGTGACCAAATCGAATTGTACTCCGCAGTCTCAAGATGAGCACTGTGGAAAATCCTTTATTTTCAACAGAGTTTCCTACCTTGGTACGTACTTCAGAGGGCCTCGGCGAAGTGGCGACCCGAATCCACTGACCCTCCTTTTTGGCTCTCCAACCATGTAAGGATTTCCGAAAAAAATTCCGCTGCGCTTCAGTTCCACAGCCGCTGGGAGTATGCTCTTGGCATCGAAGATTTATCGAAGCCGCAATCCAGCCGCGCAGGGGACAAACATGTTAGAACCAGCCGTGATTACTCCTCCAGCACTCGCTATCGCCCGCCCTCAGGCCGGCGAATACGCGCCCTATTACGACCGCTATATTTCCCTGATTCCGGGGGAAGACATTCTGGGCACGCTGGACCAGCAGCGTCGCGAAATGATGCTCCTGCTCTCCTGCCGCGATGATGACGAAGGGGACTTCCGCTACGCTCCCGACAAATGGAGTGCCAAGGAAGTGCTCGGCCACATCTGCGATACCGAACGCGTGTTCGCGTATCGCGCCCTGCGCATTTCGCGCGCCGATGCCACGCCCCTCGAAGGCTTTGAGCAGGATGACTATGTGCGGAATGGTCCGTTCGCGCAGCGTCCGCTGGCCGATCTGGTCGAGGATTTCATCGCGGTGCGCCGCGCCACGCTTTCTCTGCTGCGCAATCTCGACGAAGTGGCATGGTCGCGCCGCGGCATCGCCAACAAGAATGAGATCAGCGTGCGGGCGCTGGCTTACATCATCGCTGGACATGAGTTGCATCATCGCCGGATTCTGGAAGAGAAGTATTTTGTGGCGAATCTCTGACCCGATCCCATGTCTGCACGCGCACTCGCTGAACTGCTCCACGGCAAAGGTTCCCACGCTGATCCCGTCGCCTGTATCGAAGATGTCTCCGCGGAGCTGGCAGCGCGGCAGGTTCAAGGCTTTCCGCACTCGATCGGACAGCTCGTCTTCCACATGAATTACTGGATGGATTACGAACTGCGCCGCATTCGCGGCGAGAGGCCAGCCTATCCGGAGCATTCTTCGGAGAGCTTCCCGCCCGCCCCGTCGCCCACCGATGCGCAGGACTGGGATCGGCTGCGAAGGCGGTTTGCCGGCCTGCTCACGGATTTCACCGCTTTGGCGAATTCTTCTAAGGCAGAAATGCAGCGCGAGATCGAGACCGTCCACGAAGGCGATAAGCAAGTCGCTGGTTCGCTTGAAGCCGTCGTGTGTCAAATGGTCGCGCACAACAGTTATCACACCGGCCAGGTCGCGATGATCCGGCGCATGCTCGGCGCCTGGCCGCCGCGCGGCGGCGGAGATACGTGGTGAGAAAACGTCGTCAGTCGTGGGTCGTTCGTCGTTGGCGAAACTGCACTGCGTCACTAAGCTAAGATTAGCTTCTGAAGGTTTTTGGCCAACGACCAACGATTAACCAACGACGGTTCCCATGCTTTCCGATTCCATCATCCTGAAACACATTGCCCGCCAGCCCAAGCGCGCAGCCGGGTTCAAGCAGCTGGTACGCGAACTCGGCGTGCGCGGAGACGCTCGCGAAGATCTCGAGTCGCGGCTTCAGAAGCTGGTCGCCGCTGGCGAACTCGTGCAACTCAACTCCGACCGCTACGCCATTCCGCAATCTGCAGTCGACAAGAATCTGGTCGTCGGACGCCTCACCATGCACCGCGACGGTTTCGGCTTTGTCATCCCGGATGCCAGCTCGCTGAGTGCGTCTCTCAAGTCCCGTCTCGCAGGAGATATTTTTGTTCCGCCCCACGCCATCGGCAACGCCATGCATGGCGACCGCGTGCTGGTCGACATTACCGCTGTTCGTCCCGACGGCCGCGCTGAGGGCCGCATCGTGCGCCCGGTGGTGCGCGCCCATCCCAGCGTGGTTGGAATCTTTCACTACGGCAACCGCCACAATTCCGTGAAGCCGATCGACAGCAAGATCACGATGGACGTCGTGATTCCGGCGGGGGCGGAGTATCCAGAAGCTGGCGTGGAGACGCCGGTGCTACAAAGATCCGTCGACCGCGTGCTGGGTGACGAAGCGGCTCGCCGCTCGGAATGGGACGACCTCGAAGGCGTGGTGGTTGACGTTGAAATCACCGACTGGCCCACGCCTACGCAAAATCCGCGCGGACGTGTCGTCGAAATTCTCGGCCGTCAGGATGACTTCGGCGTCGACGTCGAAATCGCCATCCGCAAATTCCACCTGCCGCATCACTTTCCCGCAGCAACGCTCGAGGAGGCGCAGGACATTCCCGCCACTATCCCGGTGCCGGAACTTCGCCATCGCCGCGACTTTCGCGCCCTGCCCATCGTCACTATCGACGGTGAAACGGCGCGGGACTTCGACGATGCCGTCCTCGTGCGCAATCTTGCCAACGGTAATTTCGAGTTGCAGGTCCACATTGCGGATGTGGCCCAATACGTCACGCCTGAGTCCGCGCTCGACCAGGAGGCGCGCCTGCGCGGCACCAGCGTCTATTTCCCCGACCGAGCCGTGCCCATGCTGCCGCTTGAGCTATCGACCGACATCTGCAGCTTGCGTCCGCAGGTCGATCGACTGGTGCTGTCGTGCGTGATGCAAATCGATCCTCGCGGCGAAATCGTCAGTTACGAGCTGTGCGAAGGCGTGATCCGTTCGGCCGAAAGAATGACCTATACCGCCGTCAATGCTGTGATCGAAGGGGATGCCGCCGCGTGCGAGCGTTACGCTCCGCTCGTTTCTACATTTGAACTCATGCGCGATCTGGCATTGATCCTCAACCGCAAGCGCCAGCGCCGCGGCTCGATTGACTTCGACCTGCCCGAGCCGGTCATTGAGTTCGACGAATTCGGACTGATGAAGAGCATCACGCGCTCGGAGCGCAACATTGCCCATCGTCTGATCGAGGAATTCATGCTCTCGGCCAACGAATCCGTCGCGCAGTATTTGGAATCGAAACGCATCGCGTCCTTATATCGCATTCACGAAAAGCCGGACGCCAAGCGTGTCTATGACTTCGAAGTGATCGCCGCGACCTTCGGCTATTCGCTCGGCGTGGGCGCTCTGCCCATTCACCGCGTGCAATTCAAGACCGACCGCCGCGCCGCTCGCGGCACCGGCAAGCAGGCGCGCACCGTCGAAATTCCGAAAGATGTTCACATCACACCGCGCATGTACCAGAAGCTGGCCGCCAAGATTGCCGGCAAACCGGAAGAACGCATCCTGAGCTACCTGATGCTGCGCTCGCTTAAACAGGCGCGTTACTCGGAGGAAAACGTCGGACATTTCGCGCTGGCAGCGAATAGTTATACGCACTTCACCTCGCCGATCCGCCGCTATCCCGACCTGATCGTGCATCGCATCCTCAAGGACGTATTGCGCAAATCGGCCGAGATCCATGACGGCGAGATTCCGGTCGGGATTTCTCGGGGGGCCTTGACTCCAGCGCCAGACGGGCCTCATGACGACGCGCCCTCGCCTTGGTCCAAGCGCCGCGAGCACGCCGCGCATCGCGAATCCCATGAACCCCTGGGTGGACCCATCAAAAGCGAAGAACTGCACGAGATAGCAGAAGAGTCCAGCCAATCCGAGCGCCGTGCCGACGAGGCCGAGCGCGAGCTCATGGAGTGGAAGAAGGCCAAATTCATGCAGGACCGCGTCGGTGAAGACTTCGACGGCCTAATCACCAGCGTCACCAAGTTCGGCTTCTTCGTCGAACTCACCGATCTGTTCGTGGAAGGGCTGGTGCCGCTGAACACGCTCACCGACGACTTCTACACCTACCATGAAAACACGCGTCAGATAATCGGCCAGCGCTCGCGTAAGACCTACAGCCTGGGGCAAAGAATTCGCGTGCTGGTCGACCGCATCGACCCGGTGGAGAAGAAAATCCAGTTCGCCATTCTCGAAGAAACGCCGCGCCGGCCCGCGCCCAGACCGTCCTCCAAGAAGTCAAAGCGCAAGCGAAGGTGATCGCTTTTCAGCCGCTAAATCGAACGCCATCAGGCGAAACTGCACGGCTGGTGGTAAAATCCTCTAGTTAACCCCATCCGCTGCGGATGCGAAGTAGCGGGTTCCTTCCTAGTCGGGACGTGGCTCAGCCTGGTAGAGCACTCGCTTGGGGTGCGAGGGGTCGGCAGTTCAAATCTGCCCGTCCCGACCAATTAATTCCTGCTTTTGCTGACAACCACCTTCGCTCGACGAACCAAGAAAAGCACTTTGAACGCGAGCGTCCTTCCCCGACAATCGTAGAAATGTTCAATCGCGTCACGCTCGTCGGCGCACCTTCGTCCAGATCTTTTCCAGTCGATCGCAGCCAGTTGCTCGAAGTTCTAACTCGGGGGAAACTTATGTCTGGGCAAGTCATTCTGTATTTCGACGACCAGTCCGACGCTCTGCGTTTTGCTTTAGCCGCAGGGTCGGTGATGGCAGGCGACGGCGCGAGCTTCACTGACGATCTGATTCAGGAGACGACGCGCGTCAGCCGCATCCGCCTGGATGCCGCAAATGCGGGCAAGGTTAAGACCCCAACTCCGGTGCGCGCGGCATAGGGACTGGAAGTACGGCCTTAGGTCATGGGTGTCGGGAACCCTAAGACCTCACATCCAAGACCTAACAGCTGACTATCCCGTCCGCCGCGTGGAGAGCAGATTCAGGATCTCGCGCAGGCCCTGGCGGATGTGCTGGATTTCGGCGGATGATTGCGCGGGGAATGGAATGGCAGCCTGCCCTTTTTCGTTTTTCGCCTCGGAACGCAGTTGCTGGCGCGCCCCTACGATGGTGAATCCCTGTTCGTAGAGCAGTTGTTTGATGTGCAGGACGCTTTCCACGTCACGTCTGCGGTACATGCGCTGGCCGGTGCTGCTCTTCACCGGCTTGAGCTGCGGAAACTCGCTCTCCCAGAAGCGCAACACGTAGGCGGGCAGTCGGCACAGGGTGGCTACTTCGCCGATGCGGAAGTAGAGTTTGTCTGGGATGAAGATCTCATCCGTCTTGCCCTTGCCGCTCGCGCTCTTCTTCCTGCCGCTCGTGTTCTTCACGCTCATGCTCGCTCCCGCGGTTTGAAGCCCGTGGCTTCACAATTGTGACACACCACTGCAAGAACAACATGAAGAATTTTGAGACGAGGTATTTGCAATTGGCCGTTGACGATTAATTCGTGGAAGAACCGAACTCAACTGAGGCCAGGGCAAATGCTACTTGCCAGCTGCTAATTGCTCTAAAAAGGAAACGCCTCTCAAGAGGTGCTTCTCCTGAGAGGCTGGTTAAATTCTTGGCCCTTGCGAAGTATCGTTTCGCAGACGGTTAGTGTTTCTTCTTTTTTGCTTTCTTCTTCGTTGCCATGAAGGATCCTCCCTGAACGATTTTCCCTTGCACGACTTGCCACTAAGGGACTTGATTTGCAAAACGCTACCCAACTTGTGGTACGGGCAGCGCCCCTGACACAAGATATTGCGGCAGTGTGAACGCAGTGTCAACACAATTTTGCAGGGAAGCGAAGATTTCTGAGCGAAACGCGTCGTTGATCGTTAGTCGTTGGTCATTGGCCACGCATGTTTCGACGGCAGAGAACCCGCCGGTCTTGAGGGGAACGAGTTTTGGCTAGCGACCAACGACTAACGACCAACGGCAGGTTTCCGGTACACTGCGCCTCATGCGGCGTGATCCCATCGAACTGGAAATCTTCAAGAATCTCTACCACTCGATTGCCGAAGAAATGGGCGCAGCCCTGCGGCGCACGGCGTTTTCCCCCAACATCAAAGAGCGGCGGGATTATTCCTGCGCCGTGTTCGACAGCGCTGGAGAAGTGATCGCTATGGGCGACCACATGCCGGTGCATCTGGGCTCGATGCCAATGTCAGTAAGGGCGGCCATTGCGACTTGCGCAATGGTTCCGGGCGATGTGGTCATGCTCAACGATCCTTTCCGTGGAGGGACACATCTCCCGGACATCACGCTGGTAGCGCCTGTGTATGTGAAGTCGCGCGCGCGGGTCGGTCACAAAAAGCCTGACTTCTACGTAGCGTCACGAGCCCATCACACGGACGTGGGCGGAGCTTTCCCCGGCTCGATGGGTCTTTGTCGCGAGATCTATCAGGAAGGATTCCGCATTCCCCCGGTGAGAATCATGCGGGCGGGAGTGATGGATCGCGATGTGTTGGCTCTGCTGCTGAACAACGTGCGCACGCCCGAGGAACGCGAAGGCGACTTGGGCGCGCAGATCGCGGCTTGCCACACCGGCGCCGAGCGCTTGCGGGAGGTGTGCGCGCGCTACGGAATCGAGCGTGCCCGCCGTGCAGCTCGGGAATTGCTGGAGTATTCCGAGGAACTGATGCGCTCCTTCCTGGTGCGCGTGCCGCCGGGCACCTATTACGCAGAGGATTTTCTGGATAATGACGGCATCCGCGACAAGCCCATAAAGATCGCTGTGACGCTGAACTTCGCCGGAGGCATGCGGGACGGGGTCTCCTCGCGGACCAGGACAAGTCGAAAAAGAGTTTCCACCCGGCCCACGGTCACTGTCGATTTCACCGGGAGCGATCCGCAAGTGGAGGGAAGTGTAAACGCGGTAGAGGCGATCACGTACTCGGCGTGCTTCTACGTTTTTCGGTGCCTATTGGCGGATGATGTTCCGGCAACGGCAGGGCTCATGCGGCCCATCGAGGTGATCGCTCCGGAAGGAACGATTGTGAATGCACAGCCTCCGGCAGCGGTGGCGGGAGGGAATGTTGAAACGTCGCAGCGTATGGTCGACGTTCTGTTGCGCGCTCTGGCTCAGGCCATTCCAGAGCGGATTCCGGCTGCGGCTTCGGGCACAATGAATAATCTCACCATCGGTGGAATCGATCCGCGTACTGGAACGCCGTTCGCTTACTACGAAACCATTGCCGGAGGCATGGGCGCACGGCCCACCAAACCCGGCGTTTCCGGGGTGCATACTCATATGACGAACTCGCTGAACACTCCGGCCGAGGCATTGGAGTATGCCTATCCTTTGCGGGTTCGGCGCTATTCCCTTCGTCCTGATAGCGGCGGAGGCGGCAAGCATCGCGGGGGTGACGGAATCATCCGCGAGATCGAAGTGCTGACGGATTGCGAAGTAACGCTGCTCTCCGAGCGGCGTACGCATGGGCCGTGGGGGCTGGCCGGCGGTGACGCGGGAACGCCGGGAAAGACCAGGGTGGTACGCAACGGAGGTTTAGTCGAAGAAATGCCGGGAAAGTTCAGCACGCGGCTTCGAAAGGGCGAGCGCATCAGAATTGAGTCGCCCGGCGGCGGTGCTTGGGGGCGATCTTGACTGCGCTGGCATACGATTCATCCCGCTGGTGAGCCCTGCATCTAATTTGTAGAGGTGAAAGTTGATGACTGACGTCGCCGCTCAATTTCTGGACGAAGCCCACCGCCAGATGCGCGGGCACAAGCGCCTGGCCGAAGGCGCGATGGCGCAACTCAGAGACGAAGAGTTGTTTATCACGCTCGACCCTGAATCGAATTCTATCGCCGTTATCGTGAAACACATGGCTGGGAACATGCGTTCCCGTTTCACCGACTTCCTGACCAGCGACGGAGAAAAGCCCGACCGCCATCGCGACCAGGAGTTCGAGCTTGGCCCCACGACTACGCGCACTGACTTGACGAAGTGGTGGGAAGACGGCTGGGCACGGGTTTTTTCTACGCTCGAAGCGCTCAAACCGGAGGACTTCACGCGCACCGTGACTATCCGCGGTGAGCCTCACACGGTGCTGCAGGCCATCAACCGCCAAATCGCTCATTACGCTCAGCACACCGGGCAGATCATTTTTCTGGCCAAGCACATCCGCTCCAGCAAATGGAAGACGCTAAGCATCCCGCGCGGCAAGTCGGAAGATTACAAGAAGGCTGCTCCGAAGAGTGACAGAGGGCTGCTGCCGGAACGGTGAGAATAGTCCTCATTTGCCAAGGCCAGTACGCGTCTGGAATTCTCGCAGTGTTAAAATCGTACGTTTTGTGTCGAAGTCGGAATTCATAAGGTAGCCCTGATGCCGTCAACAATGTTTGCAGTTGTAAAACCGCACGCGGCGCCGGGTGCCGAGATTCGCGAAGTAAAGGTGCCGGCCTGTGGCCAGAGAGACGTTCTGGTGAAGGTGAAGGTCGCATCTATTTGCGGCACCGACCTGCACATTTACAACTGGGACCGCTGGGCGCAGAACCGCATTCATCCTCCGCTGATCCCAGGGCATGAGTTTTGCGGCGAGGTAGCCGCGTTCGGCGATGAAGTAACCAGCGTGAAAGAAGGCGACTTCGTTTCCGCCGAGATGCATGTGGCTTGCGGCAAGTGCCTGCAATGCCGCACCGGCGACGCTCACATCTGCCAGAACGTGAAGATCATCGGCGTGGATGCCGACGGCGCTTTCGCCGAATACGTGGTGATTCCAGAGTCGAACATCTGGAAATTGGACCCCGCTATTCCGCAGGAGTACGCGTCGATTCTCGATCCGCTGGGCAACGCGGTGCACACCGTGCTGGCGGGGGAGATCGCCGCGAAAACTGTGGCCATTACAGGATGCGGACCGATCGGGCTGTTCGCGATTGCAGTGGCCCGCGCTGTGGGCGCAACCAGCGTGTTCGCGATTGAAGTGAACGAGCACCGGCGCAAGCTCGCTGCCGAGATGAAGGCCGATTATGTGCTCGACCCCGCAAAAGAAAATGCCAGCGCCATTGTTATGGAGAAAACCGGCGGGCTGGGCGTGGACGTTGTGCTCGAAATGGCGGGGCATCCCAACTCGATTCGCACGGCTTTCGATATTGTGCGGCGCGGGGGAAGAATTTCTCTGCTGGGCCTAACCTCGAAGCCCGTTTCGCTGAATTTTTCCGAAGACATTATTTTCAAAGGCATCACGGTGCAGGGCATCAACGGGCGCCGCATGTACCAGACCTGGTACCAGATGACCGCCCTGTTGAAAGCAGGGAAACTCGACCTGCATCCGGTGATCACCGATCGCATTGCGATGAAGGATTTTTCCCAAGCCATGGAGCGGCTGAAGACGGGCGAAGCCAGTAAGATATTGGTTTATCCGAACGGGGTAAAGTGACGGTGTGATGAGGGTTGTGTGGCGCAGGCACTCTTGCCCGCGACTGTCTCGGCGAGGATACACCACGGGACCAAATTGCAGATGGAAGTGAATTATGGCTCTTGACGCATTCGTGCGCTGCACCTGCATTCGAGACGGCAAGGCCAAGCCCCACCCGTTTCCCGACCGGCTCACTTTCGACGAGGCCGGCGAACCTACATTGACCGGTGAACCTTCCGACGACGAGTGGGAGGCGCACGACCAGTGGCTTACTGATTCGTGCGAGCATGAGGGCTATCTTCTCTCGATGTTTCTAGGAAACATCACGCGCGTGGGAAACCTGCGAAGCTTCCTGCGCCACCTGCAGGGAAAGCCTGGGCCGCGGTTTCCCATGCTTCTGACCAAGGTCCTATACGACGGCACTCATACCGGGGACTGGATTTCCACTGAGCATGCAGAGAAGCTGTTGAAGGAAGTCGAGATCGTTCTGCATTCCAGCGATATCCTGGCCGAATCGGAAAAGGAATTCTTCAACAACGTGAAGCAGCTGTGCGAGGCCAGCATCGAGACCGGGAACCCGATTATGTTTTAGTTCATTTTCTTTCCTGATTCATTAAGCTCGTGTTCGGTTCTGATCCGTATCAATCTGTGCTGATCCGTGGCGAGGTTCTTTCCATGACCACTGCAACCCGCACCAATCCGCTCTTGTATCTAACCGACCAGCTCAACGAACTCAAGGCAAAAGGCACGCACTTCAAGCTGCGTGTGCTTGAGGACGAGCAGGCGGCGGTCTGCACCTTCGACGGCAAGAAAGTGATCAACCTGGCGTCGAACAATTACCTCGGGCTGACCACGCATCCCAAGCTGCGCGAAGCGGCGCTCGAAGCTACGCGCAGGTACGGTGTGGGATCGGGTGCGGTGCGGACCATTGCCGGGACGATGAAGATCCACATGGAACTCGAGGAAAAGATCGCGCGCTTCAAGAACGTGGAGGCATGCGTCGTTTTCCAGTCAGGCTTCGCGGCCAATGCGGGCACGGTGTCAGCGGTGCTGGGCAAAGATGACTTCATCATCTCTGATGCGCTGAATCACGCCTCGATCATCGATGGCGCGCGCTTGTCGCGGGCCAAGATTCTGGTCTTCCGCCACAAAGACGTCGGCCACGCGGAGGAGCAACTGGGCAGCGTGAAGGACGAGCCCGGCAAGAAATTGCTGATCACCGACGGCGTCTTCTCGATGGATGGCGACATCGGCCCGCTGCCCGGCCTGTGCGATGTGGCAGAAAAATATGGTGCCATCATGATGGTCGACGATGCACACGCCTCCGGCGTGCTCGGCCGCAACGGCCGCGGCACCGTCGATCATTTCAAAGTGCACGGGCGCGTCGATATTCAGGTGGGAACTCTATCGAAGGCCATCGGCGCGCTCGGCGGATACGTCTGCGGATCGCGCGATCTGATCGACTTTCTCTACCATCGGGCGCGGCCGTTTCTGTTTTCGACGTCGCATCCGCCGTCGGTTGCGGCCACCTGCATCGCGGCATTCGATGTTCTTGAAAACGAACCCGAGCGCATGCAAAAACTCTGGGAGAACACACACTTCTGGAAAAAAGAACTCGGCTTGCTCGGCTTCGACATCGGCGGCCGCGCCACTCCGGCCAGCGAAACTCCGATCACGCCCATCATCATCGGCGACGGCAAGCTCACCATGGACTTCTCCCGCGAACTGTTCAAAGAAGGCGTGCTGGGCACCGGCATCGCCTTCCCCACAGTGCCCGAAGGCAAAGCCCGCATCCGTACCATCATGACCGCGACACACACGAAGGAAGAACTGGAGCAGGCGTTGGAAGTGCTTGGGCGTGTGGGGAAGAAGATGGGAATCGTGAGTTAATCAATCCGCGCGGTGCACGATCTTCCCGCCCACAATCGTCGCCACAACTTTCCCGGTGAACTGCCAACCGTCAAACGGAGTGTTGCGCGACAAGGACCGCGATTTAGCAGCCTCGAATGTCCAGCGCTTCTTAGCATCGAAGATGGTCACGTCGGCGAAGTTGCCGCGGGCGAGCGATCCGCGGCCGCGCAGGTCGAACACGCGCGCGGGGCCGGCCGTAAAGAGTTCAACAATCCGGCTCAGAGGAATCTTGTGATCGCGGTGTAGCTTCGTAATGGCCAGAGCCAGCGCGGTTTCGAGTCCGGTGATGCCGAAGGCGGCGCGCTCGAATTCGACCTCTTTCTCCTGCGAGGCGTGAGGAGCATGGTCGGTGGCAATGGCATCCACAGTGCCGTCGGCGAGCGCGACCAGAATGGCTTCCCGGTCGGAGGCAGCGCGCAGAGGCGGGTTCATCTTGAAGTTCGTGTTGTACTCGCCCACATCTTCGTCGAGCAGGGTGAAGTGATGTGGCGTGACTTCACAAGTGACGCGAGCCTTGGCGCGCTTGCCCCGGCGCACGGCCTTGAGCGCGTCGGAAGTGGAAAGATGCGCCACATGCAGGCGCGATTCACGAATCTGTTGGGCGAGGTTCACATCGCGATCCACGATGCTGGCCTCGGCCGCTGCGGATATACCGCGCAGTCCAAGCCGAAAGCTGGTAGGGCCTTCGTGCATGGAGCAGCCTTCCGTGAGCCGCGTATCTTCGGCATGTTGCACGACCGGCAGGTTCAGTTCCGCTCCGAGACGCAGAGCCGCGCGCATGACTTCGTCTTCGAGGATAGGCTTCCCGTCGTCGGTGACGGCTACCGCTCCAGCGCGCTGTAGTTCGGCAAAGTCAGTGAGCGACGCCCCGCGCGAAAGCCGCGTGGCCGCGGCGATAGGGAAGACATTGACCACAGCGCCACGATCCGGATGCCGCAACCACGCGACCCACTCAGCCGTGTCCACGATGGGCGCAGTGTTCGGCATGGTGCAAACCGAGGTAAACCCTCCGGCCGCTGCGGCTGCCGTGCCGGTGGCGATAGTTTCTTTGTAGCTTTGTCCGGGCTCACGCAGGTGAACGTGCAGGTCGATAAACCCCGGGGCAACGATCAGACCGCGCGCATCGAACTTTTCGTCGGCCCCTCCGCGCACTTTGTTTGGCGGGGCGATTTCGGCAACGCGGCCCTCGCGCAGCAGAACATCCATGGGCGCATTGATCTTTGCGGCGGGGTCGATGACGTGGCCGCCCTTGATAAGAATCGACTCCGGCTTTAATTTCGCGTTCGTCATCTATCAATCCGCGATGATCCTGCAAATCCGTGGCTCATTTGGCCTTCCCCAGCGCCCACGCCAGGATCGCCATACGCGTCGGGACGCCGTTGTGGACTTCGTCGACAATCACCGATTGCGGCCCGTCCGCCACTTCAGGGGTCAACTCCAGCCCGCGGATGATCGGCCCAGGATGCATGACAATGGCATCGCGTTTCGCCAGTTTCAGCCGCGCCGCTGTCATCTGGTAGTGCGCAATGTAGTCCTGGAGGCGAATTTTCTGCCCGGCGAGTCGTTCCTTTTGCACCCGTAAAAGCATGATCACATCGGCGCCCCGCAGCGCCTCTTCCGGATGACGCGAGACGCGCAGACCGGGCGCCAGCGTGGCGGCAACTTCCGGCACGAGCTCCGGCGGACCACACAGGGTAATCTTCACGCCGAACTTCGTCAGCAGATGGCAGGCGGAGCGCGCCACACGGCTGTGGTAGATGTCGCCGATGATCGAGACCTGCAAACCCTTGAAAGTTTTCTTACTCTTCAGGATGGTGAAGGCATCGAGCAGGGCCTGGGAAGGATGCTCATGCATACCATCGCCGGCATTGATGATGGGAATGTCAAGGTGTTTCGCCATCAGGTGAGGCGCTCCCGCACAAGGATGGCGGATGACGATGGCATCTGCTCCGAGCGCGCGCAACGTGTAGCCAGTGTCGAGCAAGGACTCGCCTTTCTCGATGCTCGATCCCGACGACTGCAGCAGAGTGGTGATGGCGCCCAGCGACTTGGCGGCGATTTCGAAAGAGGACCGCGTACGGGTAGAAGCTTCGTAAAACAGCAGCGCGACGCGCTTGTTGCGCAGCAGGGGACGGGCCTTGAGCGGACTCATCCGGCGGGCCAGCTGCAGCAGGGCGAGGATTTCCTTGCCCTCCATGTGCTCGATACCGAGCAATGAACCGCGCGCCGAATTGTTCATGGCGGAAGAATGCAAACGGTGCATCATACGCGGCCAGCGCGGGCCACGGCAAGGCGAAAAGGGGACGGGCGCCGACCGAACGCCGCCGGTCCGGACAACCTGAGCCGCGGTGCTGGAACGCCTCGTTGCGGGATGCACCAAATCGGCGGTTACGGTCGATTCCGTCTTCCCGAAAGGCCTACGCTGACAGCTCCACCGAGTCCACCTAGAATAGCGAAAGCTATCAGCCCAAAAATCAACGAAGCCACCATCATGAACGCGAAACCGCCGGGAGATTTTACAAAATCCAGGAAAGGTTGCACTTGAGGGCCCGGATAGCGCGCTGCCGCCTGCTGAACTTTGTCCATCATTTCACTTTGTATTTCCGCACCTTTATGGAGGATCACCACGGCCAGCAGTTCGAAAATCGTCGACATTCCGAAAAGAAGGAGTCCACTCAAGGCGCCGAGCCTGGCTCCCCCTGCCGGCCGAACCACAGCTCCTGGCCTGTGGCGTTGAAAAAAGGTGGCACCCAGAAATCCAGCACCGAGCGCAGCCACAAATGGGTTTAGGCCAAGAAACATCAGCACGACGGCGACTCCGGCCGCGAGAGCGCAGGGCCGCACAGTATAAGACCAGCGCGGATGCGCGGAACTTATCGTGCCGCCGGGAAACCGTGGCTCCGTTTCTCCAACCAGCCCTGTTAAGACGCTATTGCTGGGAGGGAGCGGCTCCGCAACCGCTTCTGGAATGGCCACGCGAATCTGGGGCGCACCGCACTGGGAGCAGAACGGCTTGCCATCTTCGATATTGTGGCCGCACTTATGGCAGGGATGATCCATCAGAGCTCAAAGCAGAGCTAGCCTGAAGGTACCGCACGATGAGCGGCAGGCGCAAGGAACCCGAGCTGCGCTGTCCAATTGTTGATGGATATGCAAGGCTTGGCGCACTGCTGGTCTCAGAGTTCCCCTTGCTTGCCGCGCGTGTGAACGTAGACCAGGGCGAAGGTCGAGCCGCTGTGTCCGTCGTTCGGTTCGATGGCGACGACGTGCTGATTGTCCTCCGTGCCAACTTTCAGTTCCGTCACCGGACCTGTGTTGTCACCGTCGCATTTGAGCTCTTTGGAGTGTTCGTCGTCCTTGATTTCGGCGTGGGCGCCGCTATGTTCGCTGTTGTGGCACTCGATCACCTTGCCGTACTTCTTCAGTTTGTCGCGATAAAAGTCGATAACTTTTCCCGGCGCGTCGTCGGAATCGTATTTCACGACCACCAGCTTCATGCCAAAGGCTTCGGTGATAACGCCGAAATTGAGGCCTTTGTCGTTGTCCTCGTCGTGGTGGAGGCGCGCCCCGGGATAGAGCGGCAAGCCGGCTTTGCGAGCGTCCGCATCGGTGCCCATGTGGAGGTCGCCGACGGAGCTTTGAATATCCAGATGCTTATCCTGACTGTCTGTTTGTTGCGGTTGGGCAGCGAAACCGGGAGCGGCCATCGCGATGCCGAATGCTACCGTGAGGATTGTTCGAAAATGTATCGGTCGAAACATGACTGCCCCCTCGAACTACGGAAAATCGTGCCCTAGATGTCGGCATCCTTGCCGTGCGTGCGCACATAGACCAGCGCGAAGCTTGATCCCTTACCTTCCGGTCTGACGGCTACGATGTGCTGGTCGTCTTGCCTGCCGACTTTGAGCTCGATGTCGTTGCCGCCGCTGCCTTCGCAGGTCAACTCCTTCGAATCACTCCTTCCCGTGTGCACGTTCCAGTTCCCCCTGGAGGTGTGGCATTCGAGCACGTTGCCATACTTCTTCAGCTGATCCTTGTAAAAGGATAGAACCCTTGCGGGCGAGTCGTCGGACACGTATTCCACTGCGACAACTCTCAGGCCGTAACCAAAGCCGGAGATATTCACATTGGCGCTCTTGTTGCTGCCGTCGGAATCCTCTTCTTTCAAGTGGGCGCCCGGATAAACTGTCAGACCGACATCGGAGACGTTTGCCTGTTTGCTGACGTGCACGCCACCGAGAAGTGTGCTGACGTCTACCTGCTTGTCTTGTCCGTTGGCCTCTTTTTTCACGTTCACGCTGCACGCGGGCAGAAGCAATACAGCCAGGCAGGCTCCAGTGGCCATGACCATGACAAATGCGGAGAACTTGTCCTTGCGCATGTTTAAGATCCTCCCTTGGCAACTTCGATGGGACGCTCCAGGCCGGCGCCGCGCTGGGCGACATTGGGAATGCTCACGGGAAGGTGCCCATGAATGGCGATCTCCCCAAACAGGGCTTTGACTGCGCTGACTTCAGACACCGTCACATTGGAAAACGTGCACATGTAATTCTCGATCTTCGGGAAGTCCGCCGCGAGGTACGGATTTCCCATGGCTACGACTGCGGTCTTTCTTGCCGCGCGATCCAGCACTTGCTGCAGCAGAGTTCCAGTAGCATCCGCCATTGCAACCGTATTCCCTACCTTGCCCGCCGACGGAACCACATACACAGCGGCGACCACCGTCTTGGCTTCGTCCACGGCCTTCAGCACCTCATCGCTCATGCCCGCCGCTATGCGGGGATCTACATAGATCACCCGCGCATCTGGAATGCGCGCCCGCAATTCGCGGCCGAAGGCGTGCCCGGATTCGGTCCGCACGTCGTCGGAGAAGAGCACGGCCACGACCTGGTTACGTGTCTCCTCTTGTGTTGTGTACGGAAGTCCGGCCTTTGCGGTTCCCTGGTTCTTGAGTGAAGATTTAAGGGGCAGAACTTTGCCGTTGTCGCGCACTAGCGTTACCGCCGCGTCGGCCACCTGCTGGCCGAAAGCGAGGTTCCCCGGCTTCCCCACCACGTTGGCGAGGGCGTTCACGTCCACCAGACGGGCATCCTGCAGGCCCAGAGATGCCTTTGCTTTCAATATCTTGAGCACGGAGTGGTCGAGCCGCTCGCGGGAGATTTCGCCCGACTGAACCGCCTGGAGCATGGCGTTATACGAGGCCGGAAAATCGGCAGGAATAAGCAGCAGATCGTTGCCGGCCTTGAAAGACTCAACCGCGGCCCGGCCAATGTTGTTGGCGAAGAGGTGCGTCAGTCCGGCCATGTCGAGCGCGTCAGTCACGATGATTCCCTTGAAGCCAAGCTGCTTTTCCAGCAGGTCCGAAACGATCGCAGGCGAGATCGTCGCCACATGGTTGGGATCGGAATCGAGCGCGGGCACAGTCACATGCGCGACCATGACCGAGTCGACCCCAGCCTCGATAGCCTGACGGAAAGGAGGCAGCTCAATCGAGTCGATATGCGCGCGATCGCCGTTGACGCTGGCTACACCAAGATGAGAATCGGTGGCCGTGTCACCGTGACCGGGAAAGTGCTTCACCGTGGTCAGCATTCCGCCTTCGTGCGCCCCCTTGATATACGCCGTGACCAGATCGCCAACCTGCTTAGGATCTTCGCCGAACGAGCGCGTGTTGATGATGGGATTGGCGGGATTGGAGTTCACATCGGCGTCGGGAAAAAAGTTCCAGTGAATGCCGATGGCGCGCGATTCCAGGGCAGTGATGCTGCCGAAAGTCTCGGCGTCTTCCACCTTGCCATCTCCTCCGAAAGCCATGGCGTGCGGGAAGACCGTGGTTCCCAACAGGCGCATGGAGACGCCGCGCTCAAAATCGGCCGCGAACAGCAGGGGCAATTTCGATTCACTTTGCAGGCGGTTGAGAAGTTCGGCGGCTTCGTAGGGCTCGCTGCGCAGAAGATAGGGGCCATCCACGTGAACCGTCATGGCGAACGAGCCGACGTGATACTTCTGCATTTCTTCACGCCACTGCAGGTATTCCGGGTTTTCCACGTTGAGAAAGCTGGCGCGGCACCAGATCATGAAGACCTGGCCGACTTTCTCTTCGACGGTCAGCTTATGCAGAGTCTTCTGGGCCCACTTCTCGCCGGCGGGAGTTAGGTGTATGGGACCGGGGCGCTGATACTTCTCCTTGGCAGCGACCGACTGGGTGAGCGTGAGAGCGAACAGCAGGAGGGCGAGTATGCGGTGCATGTCAAAACGATAGCAGAAATGGCGCGGTGCGAGCGTCCTGCTGGTTCGTTCACGCTCATTCTCGAAAATTCCTGGCGAGAGACGTTTCTGTCCTGGCCAAGGCTTCGCGCTGAATCTGCGCATCGTCGCCGAAGCCACGCAGCCAGTGAACTTCTGGCTCGCGCCGGAACCAGGTCATCTGGCGCTTGGCATAGTTGCGGTGTGCCTGCTGAGCGGCCAAGAGCGCCTGCTCGCGCGTGAGTTCTCCGCGAATGAATTGCGCTGCCTGCCTGTAGCCCAGAGATGACAGCGGACCAGCGGCATCGCCATACTTCTCCAGCAGACGCTGCGTCTCTTCGATTAGCCCAGCTTCGAACATGTGCTGCGCGCGGCGATTGATTCGGTCATATAAAGCCTCACGGTCGGGATCGAGGCCAAGCCGCAGAATGCGGAAGCCGAGTAACGGTTCGCGCCCATGCTGCCACAGCTCCGTCATCTTCTGCTTCGAAGCCAGGCAAACTTCGATGGCGCGGATGAGCTTGGGCGTGTCGTTGGCATGAATCTTCTCCGCGGCGGGACAATCGAGCCGGCGCAGAATGCGATGAAGATAATTCGAGCCGCGGCTGCCAGCTCGTTTGCGCAATCTCTCGCGCAATTCTTCGGAACGCTGCGGGCCCGGGAAGAGTCCTTCGAGCAAGGCGCGCAGGTAGAGTCCGGTTCCACCCACAACGATCGGCAGATGACGCCGCACCTTGATCTCATCTAGCGCTTGCCGCGCCTGGCGGGCGTATTCGCCGGCCGTGATGTGGCTGGCCGGCGGAACGTAATCGAGCAGGTGATGCGGCGCTCGGGCCCGTTCTGAAAGATCGGGCTTCGCGGTGCCAAGGTCGAACTCGCGGTACATGGCGACGGAATCGCAGTTCACGATTTCCCCGCCGAAGCGTTCAGCGAGGGCCAGTGAAAGCGCAGTCTTTCCGCTGGCCGTGGGGCCCAGCACCACCACCAGCAACAGTTCAGGCTGCACCGAAGCCACCGTCAGCGCAAGCCCCAATGAATGGCGTGCCAGTAGCGAATCAAGGTGAGGACGAGCAGCAGAAAAGCGATCAGGAGCAGGCCGAAGGTTTCAGTAGCATAAATCGGGTGCCGGCGGTGCTTGGGGGTAGAGTCGTTCTGGCTTTGCGTTTTAGCCACGCCAATTATTGTACGCCGCACGGAATCAACCCACTATCCGGTGGTGGGCTGATTTGGAAATCTAAGGTCGATAGGGTTGAGTGAGGAACAGACCCACCATTAGAACAGCAAATACGATTAGCGCGACTCCAAAGGCTCGATGCATCCAGATAGGCCAGTGAGCGCCGATACCTCCGCAGGCTTTGACCCGCCCAGGGTAAAGGATAACGTATACCCCCATCGACAGCAGAAAAAGGGCGAAGCCTAGAAATCTATAATCTCTCATGCAACTCCCGGCCTTCTCACATCCAATAATCCCACCAATTCCGCCAAACTCCAAGCTTCGAGCGCCGCGGGGTTGGATGCTAAACTTACGCGTCGTCGGTCGTCTTCTCATGCCTGCTCTCCCAAGCAATCCCTCCAGCGGAATCGCGCGGTTCGGGGTCTTCGAACTCGACCTCGCCGCAGGTGAACTGCGCAAAAACGGCGCCAAGCTTCGCCTGCAGGAGCAACCGTTCCAGGTGCTGGCCTTGCTGCTGGAGCGGCCTGGCGATGTAGTCACGCGCGAAGAGTTGCGCCAGAAACTTTGGCCCGCCGACACTTTCGTGGATTTCGACCATGGCTTGAACACGGCCGTGAACAAGTTGCGGGAGACTCTTGGCGATTCGGCCTCCAGCCCTCGCTACATCGAAACGCTGGCCCGGCGCGGGTACAGGTTCATCGCGCTAGTGCAAACAGGTGCGCGTCCACCGGGAGGACGCCCGGAAGTTTCTCCTGCCCCGAGTCTCTCTGTGCCGCAATTCCATCCTCAATTGGAGGTTCCGATCCCGCGCCGCGGGCTGACTCGCGGTTTGTTTGCTCTGGTGCAATTGATGTATCTGATCTTCTACGTGGTCGCGCTGTTTCGCCTGCACGGCGTCTTTGTGGTCGCGGATTCGTTCTTGCCGGGATGGGGAGCCACCGCGCTGGTAGCCGCAGTAATGGTGACCGCGGGCGTTGGAATTCCGCTGCGCTGTTATCTGCTCTCCGCCGTGGGATTTGACCACCAGCGCCTCGGCGAGAAGTTCCAGCAGATGTTTCCTTTCATCCTAGCGCTGGATGAGCTCTGGGCTGTGGCTCCCTTCCTGCTCATACAGCAAATCGGTCCGGGCGCGGCCTTCGCGGCCAGCGCGGCGCTGCTTTATGTGCCGTTTTCAGAACGAACACTGATCCGAATGGCGTATCTGGGACCAAGCGCACGCGAGTAGAGGTCAGCCCCGTTGCGCGCCTAGCCTTGGGCGCACCTCGCGTTCAAAGAACGATCATTCTCGCAGCGCACGCACGGGGTCGATCCTGGTGGCGCGCCAAGCCGGCAAAAAGCACGCGGCCCACGAGGTAATTGCCATGGCTGCGAACGCCACCACGAACGCCAGCGGATCGCGCGGGCTTACTTCGTACAGAAGACTCCCAACGAGCCGGGTCAACGCCAACGCCGCACCCGTGCCCAGGAGGACGCCCCCGGCTGTCAACGCGAAACCATGGGACAGCACCAGCCACAACAGATCGGAGGGAGCCGCGCCCAGCGCCATCCGCAGGGCCAGTTCGCGAGTGCTCTGCGAGACTGCGTAGGACATCACTCCATAGAGCCCGATTGCGGCCAGCAATAAAGCCAGCCCTCCGAAAATGCCGAGCAGGGCTACTACGATCTGTTGCGATGTGAGCGCGGTGAAGTTTATGTACTTCCGCATGGTCATGACCTGCAGGGGCGCGACATTGGCATCGAGAGCGTGCATCTCGCGCGCCAAGGCCGTCGCCATCGTAGCGGGATCCACGGCAGTCCGGATATTCAGACTGGCTCGAATCGAGAACTTCTGGCGCATCGGAACGTAGAAAAACGCCTTCGGCGCTTCCGCGAATGTCGAATACTTCGCCTGTTTGGCGACACCGACCACCCGCAGCCATTGGTCCTTGACTTGAAGGCCCCGGCCGACTGGATCTTCGCCGTGCCAGTACTGCTGCACCATCTTTTCGTTGACCACGGCAACCAGAGGGGCAGTTTCGTTATCGGCGCGATCGAACTCGCGGCCGGATAGAATTGGAATGCCCATGGTCGCGAAGAATCCTGGGCCCACCTGGTTGTACTCTGCCGTGGGTTGCTCGTCGGGCGCGGGAAGATAGCCCTGAACCGTGATCGGAGCCGAGAAGAAAGGAATATAGCTGAAGGGCTGGACCCGCGCCCACGACGCCGATTCAACCCCAGGCAGCGCCTGCACGCGATCGAGCAACTGGTCTTGAAAAGTTTTCGCACGTTGTGCGTCGTAGCCTGTGGCGATCAAATCGACCCCAGTGGTCAACACGTTCTCGGTAGAGAAGCCTGGGCTTGCGCTCCGAACCTGCCGCAGGCTCTGAATGAGCAGCACTCCTCCTACCAGCAACACGAAGCACAACGACAGCTGAACCAGAACCAGGGCCGAACGGAACCGTGATCTTCCCTGCGACCCGAAAACAGATCCCGACTCGGATTTCAGTGCGGTCGCCAGATCGAGTTGGCTCGCCTGGAAGGCTGGGAAAAGTCCGAAGAACAACGTCGACGCCAGGCAGATGCCGGCGCTAAAGGCGAGCACCCGCCAATCGATCTCTCCATGCAAATTCGCAGCCATGCCGCTCGACGACGGGAAAAACAACACCAGCAAGTTGCGGCACAAGTACGCCACCAGAAGTCCGCCGGCTGTGGCCAGGGTCGACAGGATCAGGCCTTCGGTAAGAAGCTGCCTAAACAATCGGCCACGTCGGGCTCCGATTGCCATCCGGACCGTGATCTCCTTCCGCCGTGCGAAAGACCGCACCAGCAACAAACTGCTGACGTTCGCGCAGGCGATGAGAAGAACCACAAACACCACCCCGAGTGCGATTTCGAGCATGGGGAGGAGTGCACTCGCCTGGTTGAAGGGTGCTTTCCACAACGGCAAGAGGCGGATCCCTCGGCCGCGGTTGGTTGCCAGATGATCGTTTTCCAGCCGTTGCGCCACGGCCGAAATCTCCTGCTGCGCCTGCTCCAGAGTTACGCCCGGTTTGAGTCGCGCAAAACCTTCAATCCACGTCGCCCCTCGATCTTCCAGTTTGTATCCGCCGGGCTCAAATACTTCTTGCATCGACACGGGAACCCAGAATTGAATTGGCCAGCCCACGAAGGTCCCGTAAAACCCCTCCGGCGCGACGCCAATAATCGTATGCTGCACACCATTGAGCATCTGGGTCTTCCCAACAATCGCCGGATCGCTGTGAAAACGCTCTTTCCACATCCAGTAGCTGATCACGGTCACGGGATGGGCATTGCGTCCCGATTCTTCAGACGGCTCGAATCCGCGCCCCAGCATGGGATGCACGCCCAGCGCATCGAAGTAATTCGCCGAGACTGTACTCCCGGTTGCGTGCTCGGCCCGGTCACCGATACTGAGCGTTGTACCCATGATCTTGTCCGCAATAAACGCGTCGATCAAAGTGCACTCCCCGCGGAGATCCACGAAATCTGGCCACGAGACATCGTCGAAGGTAGATGCTGTCTCTCCTTTATCCCCAGCGCCGCGCTTGGTTCCAACCAGCACGACCAGCCGGTCTTGCTGCGCAACAGCCGGGAACGGACGCAACAAGAGTCCCTCGATCCAACTGAACACTGCGGCATTCGCGCCGATCCCCAGCGTCAGGCAGAGGATTGCCAACACAGAAAAGCCCGGAGTCCGCCAGAGCATCCGGAAACCGATGCGGAGATCCTGAAAAAAGTGTTCGATGATGCTTACGCTGCGCATTTCGCGGCATTCCTCCTTAACCTGTTCCATCCCGCCCAGCGACCGCAATGCGGCGTAACGAGCTTCTTCCGGGTCCATGCCTTGGCGGACGTACTCCTCCGTCTGATACTGGAGATGAGACTGGATCTCGTCATTGAGATTCCGCTCGGCCTCCCGGTTTTGAAACAACGAGCCCAGACGCAGCGGCAATTTGTAATACCAACGCATCGTTGCCGTCCCACTACGTGGTGTGCAGTACCAGATCAATCGCCACCGAAAGCCGGTCCCATTGGGCGTGTTGCGCCCGCAAGTAGCGGGCCCCAGGCGGAGTGAGCGAGTAATATTTGGCGCGGCGGTGATTGTCCGATTCTCCCCACTTCGCTCGAATCCAACCTTGCTGCTCGAGTCGATGTAGCGCCGGATACAACGCGCCCTGGTTGACTTGCAGCACCTCCTGGGAAATCTGCTTGATACGTTGCGCGATCCCCCAACCATGCATGGGTTGCAGGGCAAGCGTTCTCAGGATCAGCAGGTCGAGCGTGCCCTGAACCAGGTCTGTCGGCTTTCCCATCTTCTCTCCTGTCAACTATTCACAAGACGATAGCATAGACTCCTGTCAACGGTTAAGGGAAGCAAGAATTTGTCGGTGGGCTATTTTGCTTGAAAACCCGCCCACTACCCCACATTCCGGGAAGTTGTTATCACAGCGCGATTTTCCCTGGAACTAAACTCACGAATCGCGCGTAACCTCGTCTAACGGGCTGGGGCGGTAGTGCGCTTGCCCTCGGAGGATTCTTATGAAACACCTGGGTCTCGAACGCTGGATGTTCGCAGTTCTAATGCTTGGCTTTGTTTGCTCGTTTGCCGCCATACCGGCGCGCGCTGACGATTGGTCGAAAACCTATACTCTTACCGGCAAACCCGATCTTCGGGTGGAGACGTCCGACGCCAACATTCACGTCTCCACCTGGGACCAGAACACCATCGAAGCCAAGGTAGCGACTATGCGCTACAAGATCGGCGACGAAGGCATCCGCATCGAAGAGCACCAGACGGGCGACCGGGTTGAGATCTACGTGCACTATCCACATTCCCACGGCGTAACCGTCGACTGGGGCCAGCATCGCGTCGAGATCAACATCCAGATGCCGCGGGAGGGTCGCGTCGACCTGCACACCGGCGATGGCAAGATTGAACTCAGCAACTTCAAGGGCGAGATGCAGGTGCGCAGCGGAGATGGCTCGCAGGAGATCAGCGGAGTTGACGGCAAACTACAGGCGCTGACCGGGGATGGCCACATTCGCGCTGATGGCCGCTTTGACGAACTCGACCTGAAAACCGGCGACGGCCGCGTGGAGGCGCGCGCCGCAGCTGGATCGGCTCTGGCCACGGGCTGGAGGCTCGAAAGCGGCGATGGCACCATCACTCTGGAAGTGCCGGAAAGCCTGGCGGCCGACGTGGATCTGCACACCGGCGACGGCCACATCGATCTGGACATGCCGATCACGACCGAAGGCAAAATCCGCGAAGGCGAGGTTCGCGGCAAGCTCAACGGCGGCGGAAATCTGCTGGTCATTCACACCGGGGATGGATCGATCCGGCTGAGAAAGAGCTAGCGGGCCCATCCACGAACTTCGATTCGGCGTTTGGCTTTCTTGCGCCAGACTTGACTCCAAGCTTTATACTCTTGGGTCGCGGCGGTTTCGATCTCGACGAAATATAGAAGAGGATCCCTCATATGGCAGTTTCGCGTGTTTGCCTTATCGCGCTTGTGGCCGCATCCCTGCTTACCCTCGCCAGCGCACAACAGCCTGCCGCGAACCGGCGCTGGATGTAACCTCGATGGATCGCAGCGTCGATCCTTGCGTTGACTTTTTTAAGTACTCCTGCGGCGGCTGGATCAAGAGCAATCCGATTCCGCCCGACCAGTCCTCCTGGGACACGTACTCGAAAATGCAGGACGAGAACCGGGTCCGGCTGCGCGAGATTCTTGAGGCTGCGTCGGCCCCCGATGGCAAGCGCAACCCGGCCACGCAGAAGATTGGCGACTACTATGCTTCCTGCACGGACGAGAAGGCCATCGAGGCCAAAGGAGCGGAGCCGCTAAAGCCCGAGTTGGAGCAAATCGCGAAGATCGGATCCACGGCGGAGATCGCCGGCGTGGCCGCAGCTCTGGTGCACGACAACGTGTTGTTTCGTTTCGGGTCCACCCAGGACTTCAGAGATGCGAGTCAGGTGATTGCGGAGGCCGACCAGGGCGGACTCGGCTTGCCCGACCGCGATTACTACCTGAAAGAAGATGCCAAGTCAGTCGATCTGCGCAAAGCCTATGTGGCGCATGTGCAGAAGATGTTCGAATTGCTGGGCGACCAGCCGGACGTAGCAGCCACGGAAGCGCAGACGGTAATGCGCATCGAAACCGCATTGGCAAAAGGTTCGATGACGCGGGTAGAGCGGCGCGAACCCAAGAACCTGGACCACAAAATGACCAGCGCCGAGCTGGAAAAGATCAGTCCAGATTTTCAATGGCACGTTTACTACACCAAGGTGGGTCTGCCCTCGCTGCCGTCGCTAAACGTGGCGTCCCCCGGCTTCTTCAAGGCCATGAACGGCGAACTCGAAAAAGAAAGCCTGGCTGATTGGAAAGTCTACTTGCGCTGGCACGTCGTGCATGCCGACGCTCCGTTTCTATCGTCGGCGTTTCTGAACGAGAACTTCGCTTTCTATGGCAAGACTTTGCGCGGCCAGCAAGAGCTGCAACCGCGGTGGAAGCGTTGCACGCAGAACGTTGACGGCGATCTTGGAGAGGCTCTGGGTCAGGTATACGTCGAAAAGTACTTCAGTGCCGAGGCCAAACAGCAGGCATTGAAAATGGTGAAGGAAATCGACACGGCCATGGAGCAGGACATCAACTCACTGCCCTGGATGTCCCCGGCCACCAAGCAGCAGGCGCTGGTGAAGCTGCACGGCATGGCCAACAAGATCGGCTATCCCGAAAAGTGGCGCGACTACAGTAAGCTTGAGATCATTCGCGGAGACGAACTGGGGAACGTTATCCGGGCGCGGAAATTTGAATTCAACCGCGACCTAGCCAAGATCGGCAAGCCGGTGGATCGCGGCGAGTGGGATATGACTCCGCCCACGGTGAACGCGTATTACAACCCGCAGATGAACGACATCAACTTTCCTGCGGGAGTGCTGCAGCCGCCGGCGTTCGATCCCGCCTCCGACGCAGCTCCGAATTACGGCGACACCGGCGGCACCATCGGCCACGAACTCACCCACGGCTTCGACGACGAAGGCCGCCAGTTCGATGCTCAGGGCAACCTGCGCGACTGGTGGACCGCGGACGATGGCAAAGAGTTTGTGAAGCGAGCCAGTTGCATCTCAGACCAGTATTCCACTTACACAATCATTGATGACATCAAGATCAACGGCAAGCTGACCCTGGGCGAGGACACCGCCGACCTTGGCGGCCTCATCCTGGCTTACATGGCATGGAAGGCAGATACCAAGGGACAAAACCTGCAGCCGCTCGATGATCTCACTCCCGATCAGAGATTCTTCGTAGGCTACGGCCAAAGCTGGTGCGGCGAATCCCGCGACGAAACCAAGCGGCTGCGCGCCACGGTCGACCCGCATTCTCCAGAGAAATACCGCACCAACGGCGTGGTCTCAAACATGCCAGAATTCCAGGAAGCATTTCACTGCAAGGCAGGATCGCCCATGGTGAATCAGAACCGTTGCCGAGTGTGGTAGTGGGCGGAGTACTTATTGCATTTCGTCTTTAGTAGGGTTGTAGTAGAAGCGGAAACGAAGAGCCAGATATGGCCCGCTAAAATCGCTCGGCAACTGTGGAAATGGGTCCGAGCCCACGATGCCGGCCCAGGCTGCGCGATCCAGCGGGATGTCCCCCGAACTGGCTACCAGCTTCATGCCCGCAACTCGCCCGTCTTTGGTAATGGCAAATTCGATGATCAGGTTACCGTGCTTCATCACCGCGGATTCCGGAATCGCGTTGTACCAATTTATTTTCACGTCATGAAGCACCCGCTGGAGGTAGGGGCCGAAGTCTACTCCTTGCGTGTCGCTGAGAATCTCAAGGTTACCCACCTGGCGGCCATGCGCCCCTCTTCCTAATCCGAAGTCGCCAGCATCACCCTCACCACCGCTTCCCGGCCTGGCAGCCGCCCGGGCCGCCTGCTGAATCGCCTCGCCCGCCGTTGCTGGGCTCGCGAATTCACTCTTGAGGTTTGGCTTCGCCGGCAATTGCAACTGCGCGACCTGCGGATCAGGTGGTTGCGGCGGAGCCTGCAGCGCAGGCTGATTTTGCGCAACCGTCGGAGAAGACTGGGGTGGCACCTGCTGCGGCAGTTGCGGTCCACCAGGCCTTCCCGGAGGCGGTGAAGCCAGAATCTTGCGCAGTTCCTTAACGTCGAGTTCAGGATGCCGCGACATGGCCACCCGGTCTTTATCAGAAATGACGTTGCTCGACTTGTGTGGCGCCTTCTGCAAGTCCGGCGGCAGCTCGAGGAAGGTAACGTTTTTGTCGTTGTTTGAGGGGACCACTGCGACCACCGAGTGCCATGGAAGGTATTTCCCAAAGTAGAGCAACAGAATGATGGCCGAGTGCACAATTATGGAAAGATAGATGGCTTCGCGGCGGCGCGAACGCGCCAGGTCGTCCTGCAGCTGGATGAGCAGATGCGGCACGCGGGCAGCATCGTCATCCAGTTCGCGATAAGCCGTTTCCCATCCCTGGCTGTCATACAAGCCGAGCTGCTCGGGCTGCGGCTTCTCGGGAGGAGCCACCGGATCCTGGAATGGAATTTGCGTGATAGGCATGAACTAAGTTTGTCCGAGCCAGGCTTGTCCGAGCCAGACCTGTCCGTTAGACACAGATCCCCCTCGCTTCGTTGCATCCCGCTTGGCGGATGACGCAGCGAAACCAACACGGACAAGCTACCTCCATTTTCGCATCTTTCAAGGGATTCTGCTCAACTACAAACGGGTGGGACTTACCTGTGTAAACATTTGTAAAACGTTATCAGGCCTGTCAGAGCAGACGCCCATCACCGGTCCAGTCGCAACCATTTCTTTCTCAAGTCCTCATCACTGGAAATGGTGCCGTCGGCACGCAACGCCGCAAGGTTGGTTAGGTTCGCCATCACCTTGGTCATGCCGTTCGACAGGCGGACGAATATGACAGCTTCATCGGCCGGGCCGAAGTAGACTTGATCGATACCGTTATGGGGCCCATATCCTTCCTGAATGATCGTGAGGACGGCAGTTTCTCCCTCGGTTAGAACCCTCTTATGCTGCATGGGGACGCCCCTTGCCCGGTCGGTGAATCCAATAGCGACTTTGAACCCTCTCCCTTAGCCTTTCGCCCTGGCCAAGCCGGCCAGCCCCACTTTTTTCCCGTGCTCACGAATAGCACCGACGATGTCGAGCGCCAGTGAAAGCGCGCGGCGGCCGTCTTCGAGTGGCACCACCGGCGCAGAGCGCTGCCGCACGGCATGGAGAAACGACTTCAATTCCGCGTGCAAAGGCTCCTCCGAAGTCACCGGAGGCTTAGCCACCTTGATCTGCGGGTTGACCGTGGGAGCGCCCGGCGCCGCATCAGCGCCGACCGTAAAGACGAGCACTTCCTGCCGGCCATAGTCGACGGAAACATACTGCTGGGGCTGGAAGAAGCGCAGCTTGCGCACGCGCTCAGTGGAGACACGGCTGGCGGTAAAGTTAGCCACACATCCGGATTCAAACTCCAGCCGCACATTAGCGATGTCGACTTTGCCGGAAAGAATCGGCAGCCCGACCGCCCGGACCTCCTTGACCGGAGAATTGGCGAAGGAAAGCACAATGTCCAGGTCATGGATCATCAGGTCCAGCACAACATCAACATCGAGCGACCGCGGCGTAAAGACGCTTAGCCGGTGCACTTCGAAAAACATAGCCCGCGTCAGCAACGGGATGGTCGCGCGCACCGCTGGATTGAAGCGCTCGAGATGTCCGGCCTGGGCAATGCGCCTGTGGGTAGCAGCCAGTTGCACCAACTCATCCGCCTCGGCCAGTGAGGTGGCTAGCGGCTTCTCGATCAGAACGTCAACTCCGGCTACCATCAGCGCGCGGGCCACTTCAAGGTGATACACCGTAGGCGCCGCCACCGACGCCGCCCGCACTTCGCTGTGCGTCGTGAGCATCTGCGCCACTGATCCAAAGGCGCGGCAGCCGAACTCGCGCGCCACCGCGTCAGCCCGATCGAGATCAGGATCAACCACCCCCACCAGCCGAACCGGCTCGCCCTGCTGCTCTAGCTCTCGATAGACTCGCGCATGGTTGCGTCCAAAGACGCCCACTCCCACCACCGCGACGGAAATCGGATTGTCAGCTTGCAGGAAGGAACTCTCCACCGGCTGGTTGCCAGCAGGAACCAACGAATTGTAAACGGAATGCCGGGAAAGAGCATCTGGAATAGCGACGCCGCGCCATCCTCATAGATTTGCCAAATTGGGTTGACGGAGAAAGCGTCATTCTGCAAACTTCCTTTGTGCCTCTTCAATGAGGACGTCGGGGGAGCCGGCTCACCACATGAAAACAATCGCGCTGCTTACCATTTCCAACATCTTCATGACCTTCGCCTGGTATGGCCACTTGAAATATCGCGACGTCCCTTTGTTCAAAGTGATCGTGATCAGCTGGATGATTGCCTTCTTCGAATATTGCTTCCAGGTGCCAGCCAACCGCATCGGCTCCTACGAATTCAGCGCGGCGCAACTGAAGACGATCCAAGAAGTCATCACATTGGTCGTGTTCTCCGTCTTTTCAGTGCTCTATTTGAAGCAGCCAGTGCGCTGGAACCACGTAGTGGGATTCGTGATGATTGTGGCTGCCGTGGGTGTGATCTTCAAGCAGTGGTAAGGAGCCGGGCTCCGGAGAGGCGTGAATAGCGGCCTTGCGAACTCAAGTGCTTGTAGTACCGTGGAAGAGAGGCGCTTCAGCGCCGCGTAGAGATCCCAAATCAGAAATGGCTTCAGCCCCTGCGGAGCGCCTTCTTCAGGATGGCAATCTGCCCCGCATGATACAGCTCATGCTGCACCACCCCATGCAGCATGTGATAGAAATCGTACTTCTTGCCCGGAACCCGCTCCCGCAGGCGCGACTCGGGCAGTGCCGCGACTGTCTTCACCAGTAAATCGTGCGTGCGCTTCGCATGAGCCACGGCCTTGCGCCAGGCGGCCTCGGTAGGTTTTGGAACGAGCGGAAAATTCGCCAGTCCTTCGGGCTGGAATTTCTCGCCGCCCAGCCGGCGGCGAGCAGCGCCGTCCCAGGCTGCGATGTGAAGTACCAGCTCCCAAATACTGTGAACATCGGCTATAGGCTTCGCCGCAGCAGTGGCCGCATCCACATCTTGCAACAGATCAAGCAGCGCAGGACCGTGCCAGGCGTCGCCATCGAAGGCGCGGCGAAGCTGCTCGGCGATAAGGGTGGACTCGGAGCTTGTAGAAGTCATTTGAACCTCGTCCTGATGAATTACTTGCGGCGAACAGCAAATCTGCGGAGCAGATTCCCTAGGCCGGGTCCGCCACAACTGCGATCCCGGCCGCATTCGCCGCGTCGAGAATCTTGTCTCCATCGAGCAGCAGACATTTCCCGGCATCGAGCGCCAGGCAGCTCGCGCCGGCAGCCTGCATCACTTCGATGGTCTTAACCCCGATCACGGGAACATCGAAACGCATATCCTGATTAGGCTTGGCAATTTTCACCACGGTGAGAGCGCGGCTGAGCGTGGAAGCATCGCCGTGCAGCGAGCCCATGATGTGCCCTGCGCGCTCGATGGTGGCGTCGGTTCCCTCCATGGCTTCAACTGCCACGCAGGCCGATTCAGCAATGACGACGGTCTGGCCAATGTCATGCTGCGCGAGCTGGCGAGCCACGGCACGGCCATACTCGATGTTCTTCCGTTCCTGCTCGGTGGGCGGGCGCGTGAGCGTCCCGGACTTCACCAGCAGAGGTTCCAGCAACCCGGTCGAACTCTCCAGCGTGATGCCTTCTTCCGCCAGAACTTTGGCCACAGCGCCGAGCAGGCTGTCGGTGTTGCGCGTAGTCAGCGAGAGCAGAAGCTTGGCCAGCCGCCAGTCCGGCCGGATCGCGGAGAAAATCTGCTTGTGCTTGACCTGCCCCGCCATAATGGCGCGGCTCACGCCTTCCCGCCGGAAGGTTTCGATCAACTTCGAAAGCTCGCCC